>JAAROH010007620.1_pt1 | contig 106594 bp, 95 predicted proteins | sample 7248631 | NCBI WGS metagenome assembly JAAROH01 (sample SAMN09772309, study PRJNA484901) | compost metagenome | isolation source: Vermicomposting unit | place: India | reverse complement strand
CGGCTCGCTCGGCTTCCCTCTCTGCACTGTCCAGTTTTCAAGGTTCGAGATCCGCCGCGCCACCGAATTCCGGTGGCTGGCAGGGATATATTTTAGCAGACGCCCTGCCCGGCTGTCAACTTGTGAACTCCTGGCAACACGCCTTTTCGTTCACCTCGCAGCCGACAGCGACGACCACTTTACCACGCCCGGCCGACTTGCGCAACCGTGCAAAACCTGTCACACGGACCAGCTTCGCACTGTGCAAGATCGTGCGCCCCGGGCGGGCATTCGTATTCTAGCACGGCCCCCGGTGGACTGGCAAGCGGGTCCGCGTGCTTTCGCGGGGAGCCAGAATTGCCGGCGGAGCGCAAAAAGAGCGGCGGGCGGAGTCCGGACTCCGCCCGCCCTGAAAGGGTTGCACGGCGCACCGTCGGGTGCGCGGGCACAACTTCACTCTAACAGTACGGCGCCATGCGCTCGAGGACCCGCTCGCGGCCGATCAGGTAGATGGTCTCAAAGAGGCCCGGGCTGGCCGTTCGGCCGGTGATGGCGACCCGGATCGGCTGGAAGCTCTCCTTCGGCGTCAGGCCCATTTCCTCCTGGATGGAGCGCACCAGCTGCTCAATGGCCGGCACGCTCCACTCCACCGAGCGCAGCCCCTCGGACACCCGCTGGAAGAAGGGCTTCACCGCCTCGGTGAGGAACTTCCGCGCCGCCTTCTCGTCCATCTCGATCTCATCCTTCAGGAAGATGTCCACGTGCTGCGGGATCTCGGCCAGGGTCTCCACCCGCTCGTGGACCTGGGCCATGACCTCCTTGAACCAGTCCCATCTGGCCCGGGCCTGCTCCTCCGTGCAGAGGCCGGCGCTCACCACGAAGGGCAGGGCTAGCTCCGCGAACTCCTCCAGGCTCTTCTTCCGGATGTAGACCCCGTTCATCCAGTTGAGCTTGTTGCGGTCAAAGACCGACGACGCCTTCGTCACCCGGCTGAGGTCGAACTCGCGGATCAGCTCCTCCTTGGTGAGGAACTCCCGGCCTGACTCGGCGCCGGGCGGCGTCCAGCCCAGGAGGCTCATGAAGTTGAGCATGGCCTCAGGCAGGTACCCCTGCTCCCGGTAGTCGCGAATCGCCGCCTCGCCCTTGCGCTTGGACAGCTTGCCCCGCTCGGGGTTGGTCATGTGGCCGAGGTGACCGAACTCCGGAACCGGGAAGCCCAGGGCCTGGTAGATGAGGATCTGCACCGGCGTGTTGGGGATGTGCCCCTCGCCGCGCAGCACGTGGGTGATGTTCATCGTGACGTCGTCCACGACCACCGCGAAGTTGTACAGCGGCATGCCGTTGGCGCGCATGATGATGAAGTCCCCGATGGAGTCGGTAGGCACCTCGATGGGGCCGCGGACCAGGTCGTTGAACCGGATCACCTCGCCCCGGGGAACCCGGAAGCGCAGCACGGGCTTGCGACCCTCCGCCTCGAAGGCCGCCTGCTGCTCGGGGGTGAGGTCGCGGCAGCGCCCCTTGTACTGGTACGGCCGGCCGGCGGCCTGGGCCTCGCGGCGGTCGGCGTCCTCCTCCTCCTTCGTGCAGTAGCACTTGTACACGTGCCCGCTCTCCAGCAGCTGCTGGGCGTACTTGCGATATAGGTCGAGCCGCTCGGTCTGCCGGTAGGGACCGTACGGGCCGCCGATGTCGGGGCCCTCGTCCCAGTCGATGCCCAGCCACTTCAGATCCTCGAAGATCACCTGCTCCCACTCGGGCCGCGACCGCTCCAGATCGGTGTCCTCAAACCGCAGAATGAACTTCCCGCCGTGGTGTCGGGCGAAAAGCCAGTTGAACAGAGCGGTGTGCACGTTGCCCACGTGGATGGGACCGGTGGGGCTCGGTGCGATGCGTACGCGAACGGTCATCCTGTGCTGTCCCCTCTCCTCGTGAAGTCCTCCGAAAATCAACAAGCCCCGTCCGCTTAGGGACGGGGCTCTGCCCGCGGTACCACCCTAGTTAGGCCTCAGCCTCACTCGGTTCCCGATAACGGCGGGGTGCCGTTCGGCCTACTGGACTGCATCCGGCTGGTTGCACCCGTGCAGCGTTCAGCGCGAAAGCTCCGGGGCCTCTTCAGCGGACGTGGGCGCCGGTTCGCACCAACCCCGGCTCGCTGCAGCTCCACGTGGGCGCCTACTCTTCCCCTTCATGGCCGTCCGATGTCACGGCTGTATTCTAGCGCGCCCCGCTCCCAAAATCAAGCCTGGCTAGATCTCCCGGCGCCCCTCCAGGGCCTTGGCCAGCGTCACCTCGTCGGCGTACTCCAGGTCGCCGCCCATGGGCAGGCCACGGGCGATGCGGGTGACCTTCACGCCCAGCGGCTTGATGTACCGGGCGATGTACATCGCCGTGGTCTCGCCCTCGGTGTTGGGGTTCGTGCACAGGATGACCTCCTGCACCCGGCCGTCGCCCAGGCGGGCCACCAGCTCCTTCACCCGGATGTCGTCGATGCCGATCCCCTCCATCGGGTTCAGGGCGCCGTGGAGCACGTGGTACACCCCGTGGTACTCCCGGGTCTTCTCCATCGCCACGACGTCGCGCGGCTCCTGCACGACGCAGATGGTGCTGTGGTCGCGGCCGTCGTCGGCGCAGATCTGGCAGGGATCCTGGTCGGTCAGGTTGCAGCAGACCGAACAGTACTTCACCTTTGCGCGGGCTTCCACCAGCGTGCGGGCAATCCCCTCGACCACGCTGGGCTCCATGTGGAGGATGTGAAAGGCGAGCCGCTGCGCGGTTTTGGGGCCGATCCCCGGCAGCTTCGTCAGCTCCTCGATCAGGCGGGCGATGGGCTCGGCGTAGTACATGATCTGTCAGAACAGGCCGGGGAAGCTGGGCAACCCGCCCGGGATCACTTTCTTCATCTCGGCCTCAGCCAGCTCCTCGGCCTTCTTCATCCCGTCGCTGATCGCCGCCACGATCAGATCCTGGAGCATCTCGATGTCGTCGGGGTCCACGACCTCCGGCGCCAGCTTCACCTCCGTTACCCGCCGGTCACCGGTGACGGTCACGCGCACGCTGCCGCCGCCCGCGGTGCCCTCCACGGTCATCTTGGCAATCTCTTCCTGCGCCTCGGCCATCTTCTTCTGCATCTTCTGGACCTGCCGCATGATCTGCTGCATGTTACCGCCACCCGGAAACATCAGGAGCCCTCCTCATCTTCTTCGTGAATCAGGTCTGGGGGAAAGATGCTCCGCAACCGCTCCATGAGCGGACCGTCCCCCTCGGCGGCCGCATCCGGCCGCTCCGCCGCGGGCTTCTCCTCCGCGCCGGGCGCCGCCGGGGCGAGCCCGGCGAGCTTCCCCTGGGCCTCGTCCGCGGCGAGGATCTCCACCTGCAGGCCGCTCAGCCCCGCACGCTCCAGGGCCTTCTCAATGATCCGCTTGTCCTCCGGCCGCCGGAGGAGCTGGGCGAAGACCTGCGAGTTGGCCACCAGGAACAGCCGGTTACCGCGCAGGCCCCCGATGCGCGCCGTGGTGGAGAGCAGGTGATAGGTGCTGGTTCTGGCCTTCCGGACGAGACCCAGCACCTGCTCCCAGGCTTCCACCACCCGGTCCACGCCGGCCCCGACGGGCGCCGGGGCGGAAGGGGGCGTCGCCTGGCCGCCGGCCGGTTCGCCCGGGTCGCCCGGGCCCGCGGGGCCCGGCGCCGTCGCCTGCGAAGCGCCCTGCGGCCGGACCTCGCCGTGCTCCTGCCGGCGCCGCCGGGAAGGCGCGGCAGCCTCCGCGGCGGTTCCGTCGTCCTCTCCTTCGTCCGCGGCCGCACCGGTAAACAGCCCGGTCAGCCGGATCAGGGCCACCTCCACCAGCAGGCGCGGGGACGGGGAGAGCCGCAGCTCCGTCTCCGCCTGCCCCAGCAGTCGGATCGCCCGGATGAGCTGCCGCTCCGCGAACGGCTCGGCCCGGGCCCGCATCTGCTCCAGGGCCTCCGCGGGCAGGCCGAGCACCTGGGCGCCGGCCTCCAGCTTGACCAGCAGCAGGTCGCGCAGGTGCGCCAGGTAGTCCCGCACCAGCTGCCGCAGGTCCTTGCCCGCGCGCACCATCTCGTCCAGCCAGAGCAGCGCCGCGCCCACGTCCCCCCGGAGCAGGTGGCCGTCCAGGGCCAGGAACTGGTCCAGCGGGGCCGTGCCCAGCACGGCCAGGGTCATGTCGAGGGTGATCTCGCCCTCGGCGGCGTAGGCCATCACCTGGTCCAGCAGCGACAGGGCGTCGCGCATGCCGCCGTCGGCGTGGCGGGCAATGGCCGCCAGGGCCTCCGGGCTGGCCTTGAGTCCCTGCTTCCCGCACACCTCCCGCAGCCGTGCCACGATCTCGTCCGCGGACAGCCGCCGGTAGTCGAAGGCCTGGCAGCGGGAGAGGATGGTGATGGGCAGCTTCTGCTTCTCGGTGGTCGCCAGCACGAAGAGCACATGCGCCGGGGGCTCCTCCAGCGTCTTCAGCAGCGCGTTGAAGGCCGGCTCGGTCAGCATGTGCACCTCGTCGATGATATACACCTTGTACTTCAGCTCAACCGGGGCAAAGTTGACCTTGTCCCGCAGGTCGCGGATCTCGTCGATGCCGCGGTTGGAGGCCGCGTCGATCTCGATCAGGTCAAGCGCCTCGCCCGACGTGATGCGCCGGCAGGCCTCGCACTCGTTGCAGGGCTCACCGTCCTGCGGGTTCAGGCAGTTGACCGCCTTGGCCAGGATGCGGGCGACCGTGGTCTTGCCCGTGCCGCGCGGGCCGGACAGCAGATAGGCATGGTGGAGCCTGCCCTGCACGATCGCGTTGCGCAGGGTGCGGGTGATATGCTCCTGTCCGACCACTTCGCCGAACCGTTGAGGCCGGTACTCGCGATACAGTGCAAGGTGGGCCAAGCTGATCGCTCCTGCCGGAATCGGACTGGCCTTACCCAATTCTACCCTAGGCCCCCGATTCCCTTTCTCCATCTAACCCGGCGGCGCCACGGCCAGCCGGGCCTGGCGCAGGTCGAACCGCGCGCCCAGCGGCCGCACCTGCATCCCCTCCAGCTCCGGGCGCACGGCCCAGTGGCGCAGCGGATGATAGACCGGCACCACAGGCGCCTCGCTGAGGAGCAGTTGCTCCGCCTGCCGGAGCACCGCGGCCCGCCCCGAACCCGCGGCCGCCCCCGCCGCGGCCACGAGGGCGTCGTAGTCGGCGCTGACCCAGCGGGCGGCATTGCCCGGGTGGGCGGTGGTAAACGGGGCCAGCAGCGCCATCGGGTCGTCGTGGTCCGCCACCCAGCCCTGCAGCACCAGGTCAAACTGACCGAAGCGCACCCGTTCCAGCCGCTGGGCGAAGGGCACCGTGTGCAGCTCCACGGTCAGCCCGTCCAGCCGCTCCTCCAGCGAGCGCTTGACGGCCCCGGCCAGGGCGCCGGCCTCCTCCGCGTGCAGCAGGGTCAGCGTGACGCGGTCAAGCCCCAGTTCGGCCCGGGCCTCGCCCCAAAGCCGCCGCGCCTCCTGCAGCTCCGCGCCGGGCAGGGCCCCGGACAGGAGCTCACCGACCAGCGAACCCTGCGACCACAGCCCGTGGGCCCCGGCCTCCCCAGGCGCCCCCCCAGACACGGCTTCCGCGGGCGGCCAGCCGCCGCCCAGCGACGGCGGGACCAGGGTCAGGGCCGGCAGCCCGGCCTCCCCCACCGCTTCGGCCGTGAGCCTTTGGACGTCCAGGGCCAGGGCGATGGCCGTGCGCAGCCCGCTGTGGGCCAGCCGCGGCTGGCCGGCGTTGAACACCAGCCCCATGGTGGCCGGCTGGGCCATGGCCTGTGCGCCGGGCACCTGGGCGGCCAGGTCGGCCGGCAGCAGGACCAGGTGGAGGTGGCCCAGCTGGAACAGGCGCAGCGCCTGGTACGGATCGGGTTCCACGTGGTAGGTCACGGCGTCCAGCTGGACGGCCGAGCGGTTCCAGTAGTAAGGATTGCGCTCCAGTCGCAGCCCCCCGGCCCCGGAGCCTGCCAGGACGAAGGGCCCGTTGCTCACCGCGCCGAACGGCAGGTCGGCCCGGCGGGGGGCGAGGGCCGGGTGGCCGGTGTAGCGGGGCCATTCGGGGTTGGGGGCCTTCAGGGTCACCTGCAACGTACGGTCATCCACCGCGACCACCTGCACCCCTTCCCGCAGGGCAGCCGCCTGCTCGGCGAAGTCCGGGTCGGCCGGGTCCAGCCCGTTGTAGGCCTCGGCCCCGGCAACCTCGTATAGCAGGTGGGCGTTCACCGCCCCCTCCGCCGGGTCCAGCAGGTGAAGCCAGGCGCGGACGAAGTCGTGGGCCGTCACCGGCACGCCGTCGCTCCAGCGGGCCTCCGGCCGCAGGTAGAAGGTGAACTGACGGTGGTCCGCCGATTCCCAGCGTTCTGCCACGCCCCCGGGCGATTCCATCGTGCCTTCGGGAGCAACCAGCCCCTCCATGAGGTTGCCCACCACGTCCAGGAGGACGGCCTCGGCGGTCCGGGCAGGATCCAGCGTCACCGGCTCCACCGGCAGGTGCAGGCGCACCTCAGCGGAGGCGGGGGAAACCGGAGAGGGTGCAGCCCTTGCGGCCAGGGCTGCGGGGTCAGGCTGGGCGGCAGCCACGCAGCCGCCCAGCAGCAGGCCCGCAACTGCCAGCGTCAGGCACAGCGGGGGCCGGCGCCGTCGCAACATAAGACCTCCCCCCAATCACGCGGATGGGGGGAGATTCGCCATTACCAGGAAATAGTCCTTCTTCCTGTTCTATCCATCCCTACTGCAGGACGCGCCGCCGCTCGCGGAAAAACTGGCGGATCACCTCGCTGCACGCCTCGGCCAGCACCCCGTCGCGCACCTCGACCCGGTGGTTCAGTCCGGGATTCTGAAGGAACTCCAGGATCGAGCGGTCCGCCCACGCTTTCGGGTCCCGCGCGCCGAACACCACCCGGTCGATGCGGCTCTGCAGGAGCGCGCCGGCGCACATGGGGCACGGCTCAATGGTCACGTACAGCGTGCAGCCCGTCAGCCGCCATCCGCCCAGGAGGCGACCCGCCTCGCGAATGGCCAGCACCTCAGCGTGAGCCGTGGCGTCGTGGGTGGTCTCCCGCAGGTTGTGGGTGCGGACCAGGATCTCGCTGTCGCGCACGATCACGGCGCCGATGGGCACCTCGCCGAGACGGGCCGCCTTTTCGGCCTCGGCCAGGGCCGCGCGCATGAAGGCCTCGTCGGTCATGGCGTCCGTCCTCCTGCAATGCGGCGAAAGAGCAGGCCACGTGTGGGTGGCCTGCTCCAGGTCGCCGTTATTGGCCGTGGCGGAGAGGGTGGGATTCGAACCCACGGTGGCTGTTTAGGCCACGCTCGTTTTCAAGACGAGAGCCTTAAACCACTCGGCCACCTCTCCGGGACGATGAGCGATGTCAGGATAATAGTTTACACAAGGGCCGCCGGCCATGCAAGCGCGCGCCAGGAGTAGGCAGCGGCCCCGCGCGGGGCCGCGCGGGGCCGGGTGTCCGTTATCGTTCGATGCGCTCACACCGGGTGTACGGCCGCAGCACCTCCGGCACCGTGATGGAACCGTCCTCGTTCTGGTAGTTCTCCATCACCGCGGCGAGCGTGCGGCCCACGGCCAGGCCCGAGCCGTTCAGCGTGTGCACGAACTCCGGCTTGCCTCCGGCAGGACGGTAGCGGATGTTCGCGCGGCGGGCCTGGAAGTCGCTCATGTTGGAGCAGGACGAGATCTCCACGTACCGCTCGTAGCTGGGCATCCACACCTCGATGTCGTACTTCTTGTACTGCCCGAAGCCCATGTCGCCCGTGCACATGAGCATGCGCCGGTACGGCAGGTTGAGTTGCTCCAGCATGCCCTCGGCGTTGGCCACGATCTCCATGAGGGCCTGTTCGCTCTCCTCGGGCCGGGTGAACTGCACCATCTCGACCTTCTCGAAGTAGTGCTGCCGGATGAGGCCGCGGGTGTCGCGGCCGGCCGCGCCGGCCTCACTGCGGAAACACCCGCTGTAGCCCACGTACCTCAGGGGCAGAACGGCCTCGTCCAGGATCTCGTCCCGGTGCATGTTGACCAGCGGCACTTCGGCGGTGGAGGCAAGGTGGTAGTCGGTCCCGGCCAGGCTGAAGACGTCCTCCTTGAACTTCGGGAACTGGCCGCTGCCGTAGTAGCTGGCGGTGTTGATGATCACGGGCGGCAGCACCTCGCGGTAGCCCCGCTCGGTGAGGTAGTCGATGAAGAAGCTGACCAGGGCGCGGTGCAGCCGGGCCAGCCCGCCCTTGATGAACGAGAAACGGCTGCCGGTGACCTTGGCGGCCCGCTCGAAGTCCAGGCCGTCCATGGCCACCCCCAGGTCCCAGTGAGGCTTCACCGGGAAGGCGAACTGGCGGGGCTCGCCCCACCGCTTCACCTCGACGTTGCCGGTTTCGTCCGGGCCGACCGGCACGTCGGGCGCGGGGAGGTTGGGCAGCTGGTAAAGCAGGTCCTGCAGCTCATCGGACACCTGCCGCTCCCGGTCATCCAGCTCCTTGATGCGGTCGCCGATGGCGCCCATCTCCGCGATGATCGCGCTGACGTCCTGCCCCTGCTGCTTCAGGATGCCCACCTGCTTGGACACTTGGTTGCGGCGCGCTTTCAACTGCTCGACCTCGGCCAGAATCTGCCGCCTCTCCACGTCCAGGGCCAGGATGCGGTTCAGGTCGACGGAAACACCCTTGTTGATCAGCGCCTGACGAACGACGTCGGGATTGGTGCGAACGAACCTCAAATCCAACATCGGTGATTACCCTCCTCATCCAGAGTCAGGGGAGGCGTCTCCGCCTAGCCTCTCCAGCCGCCGGAAGGACGATCCAGTCCCGCGAGGCCAGGAGTCAGGGTTCGGCGCAGCCGGTGGCAATCCCTCCCGGAAGGCCCGGTCACGGCTGCCTCCCCAGCGGCAGGGTCACCGCCTGGACGGTGTCCACCGCCATCGCCTCCCGCAGTTCCGCCACCAAATCGGGCGGCGCGGGCTCGTCGATCTGCAGCAGCATCAGGGCCATGCCCCGGGGCTGGTGCCGCCCCAGGTGCAGCCCCGCGATGTTGATGTCCCGGGCCGCCAGGGCCATGCCGAAACGGCCGACCATGCCGGGCTGGTCCCGGTGCTGGCTGACCAGCATGTGGCGGGAAGGGGCCATGTCGATGTGCAGCCCGTCCACGGCGACGAAGCGCATCCCGCCGTCCCGGCGGAGCATGCCGGTCACCTCATGAGCGCCCTGCGGCCCCTCGGACCGGACCGTGATCAGGCTGGACGCGGGCGACAGCGTGCCGTTTTCGCCCAGCGGCGCGTGGGTCACCGACTTGGACTCGTTGACCGCAATCCCCCGCCGGCGGGCCAGGGCGGGCGCGTTGATGTAATTTACGTGCTCACCCAGTTGGGTCGCCAGGTAGCCCTTCAGCACCGTGTTGGTGAGCAGGGCGGTCGGGTGCTTGGCCAGCTCGCCGCTGTAGGCGACGGTGATGCGGTCGGCGTGCCCCGGGAAGGCCTGGGCCAGGAAGGAGCCCAGCGTTTCGGCCAGCGGCAGGTGGTCGGTGACGACCTGGACGCCGTCCCGCGGGATCTGGGGCAGGTTGACCGCCTCGGGGACCAGCTCGCCCCTGAGGGCCCGGAGCACGTACTGGGCGATGTACCGGCCGTTGGCGTCCTGCGCCTCGGCCGTGGAGGCGGACAGGTGGGGCGTGACCACGACGTTGGGCAGGCCGAAGAGCGGGCTGTCGGTACACGGCTCCGCGGCGAAGACGTCCAGCGCGGCGCCGGCCAGGCGGCCCTCCTTCAGCGCACGGTACAGCGCCTCCTCGTCCACCATGCCGCCGCGGGCGCAGTTGACGATGCGTGCGGTGGGCTTCATGAGCGCCAGCTCCGCGGCCCCGATGAGCCGGGCCGACTCCGGGGTCTTGGCCGCATGGATCGTCAGGAAATCGACTTCCGGCAGGAGTCCCCTGAGGCTTGGAACCAGGGTGACCCCCAGGTGCTCGGCCCGGCTGTGGGGCACGTAGGGGTCGTAGGCCAGCACCCGCATGCCGAAGGCCCGCGCCCGCACGGCCACCTCGGAGCCGATGCGCCCCAGGCCAATGATGCCCAGCGTCTTGCCGTGCAGTTCGGTGCCCACGAAGTTCTTCCGGTCCCAGCGGCCCTCGCGGGCCAGGGCGTGGTGCGCCTGGGGGATGTTGCGGGCCACGGCGATGAGGAGGCCGAAGGCGTGCTCTGCGGTGGAGTAGGTGTTGGCACCGGGAACGTTGACCACCACGACGCCCCTCTCGGTGGCCGCGGCGACGTCGATGTTGTCCACGCCCACGCCGGCCCGGCCGACGACCTTCAGCCGCGTGCCCCGGGCCAGCACCTCCGCGGTGACCTTCGTCTCCGAGCGGGTGATGAGGGCGTCGTACTCGGGGATGATCTCGAGCAGCTCCTCCGGGGTCACCTTCCGGACATCAACCTCGTGTTCATCCCTCAGGAGGCTGATGCCCGTCTCCGATATCGCTTCCGTCACCAGGATCTTCATCGGGTATCGCCTCCTTCGTCAGGGTAGGGGACCTTCTCGCTCTCCCACTCGACCAGCCGCCCGCCGACGGGGGCGAGGACGTGGTCGACGATGGCCAGGGCGATCCGGGGCCCGGCGGCGCCGGCCGGTCATCCCCGCACATGGTTCATCCAGACCTCCTGCGCCGCCGCCACCGCCCGGCCGATCTGCACGTCCACGCCCAGCTGCGCCAGCGCCATCTCGGTGGCCGCCAGGGCCTGCAGCACGTCGCCGGGCACCACGTAGCCCAGGTGGCCGATGCGGAAGATCTGGTCCGCCAGGTCCCCCTGTCCGCCCGCCAGCTCTACGCCGAACTGCTCCCGGGCGACCTTGCGCAGCCGCTTGGGGTCCACCGGGGCGACCACGGCGGTGACCGAGTTGGACGCCGTGCGCTCGTCCACGGCCAGCAGGCGCAGCCCCATTGCCTTTACGCCGGCCCGGCACATCTCGCCCATGAGCCTGTGGCGCGCCCAGGAGCCCTCCAGGGTCTCTGTCTCCAGGAGCTCCAGCGCCGCCTTCAGGGCGTGGAGCAGCGAGATTGCCGGCGTGTAGGGCGTCTGCCACTTCTGCAGGCTGCTGTGCGCCGCCTTCAGGTCCCAGTAGAACTTGGGCATGGCGCTCTTCTCGGCCGCGGCCCGGGCCCGTTCGGAGAAGGCGATGATGGAGAGGCCCGGCGGGCACATGAGCGCCTTCTGCGCGCCGGTGAGCACCACGTCCAACCCCCACTCGTCCATCTCCAGCGGCAGCGCGCCCAGGCCGGAGACGGAGTCGACCATGAGCAGCGCTCCGTGCTCCCTCACGGCCCGGGCGATGGCCCGGACGTCGTTGGTCACGCCCGTGGAGGTCTCGTTGTGCTGGATGAGGACCGCCTTGATGCGCCTCTCCCGGTCCTCCGCCAGCCGCTCGGCGATGCGCTCCGGGTCCGCCGCCCGGCCCGGCTCGAACCGCAGACGCTCCACCGCAAAGCCCAGCTGCACGGCCACCTTGTGCCAGCGCTCGCCGAAGTCGCCGATCGAGACGCTGAGCACCGCATCGCCAGGGTTCAGGGTGTTGACGAGGGCCGCCTCCCAGCCCCCCGAGCCCGCGCCGGGGAAGATGTAGACCGGCTGCGCCGTGCGGAAGACCTTCTGCAGCTTCGTCGATACCTCCGCAAAGAGGGCGCTGAAGGCCTCGCCCCGGTGGTTCAGCATGGGCTGGGTCATGGCCGCCGCCACCTGCGGCGGGATGGGCGTGGGCCCCGGAATCATGAGCAGGGACTTTTCTATCCGCATCATCTCTGCGCCTCCCCTTCGCCGAAATCGAAAGCCCCGCCCCCGGCAGGCCGGACGCAGCGCGCGCCGCCGGCTCTGCCAGGGACGAGGCCTGCTCCCCGCGGTGCCACCCTGGTTGGCAACCGGAGCCCCGCGCCGCGCCCGGGCGCCCGGAAAACAGAAAACTCCCGTCCCTGCCGCCAGGGACGGGAGTTCCACTCCCGCGGTGCCACCCGGACGTTGGCGCCGGCACTGCCGGCCACCCACTCGCCTCGGCGATAACGGGCCGAACCCGACCGGGTCATCCCCGGACCCTCAGGGGGCGGAACGGATCCCCGCGGCCACCGGCTTTCACCTGCCGCCGGCTCTCTGCGGACCGCTCTGGAACCCTCTTCCCCCGTCATGGGGCTGGTTTTGGGTGGAGTATAGCACCTGTTTTCACAAGATGCAACCGTCTCTGAAAAAGTTCCTTCTTTCGGAGGAGGCGCCAGCCACTATTCCTCGTCGCGGGTGACCACCTGGGCGACGGCCGACACCCGGTCGTTGGCGTCCAGGTTCATGAGCTGGACACCCTGAGTGTTGCGGCCGCTGCGGCGCACCTCCTCGACAGGAATGCGGATCAGCACGCCCTGTTCGGACACCAGCATCAGGTCGTTCCCCTCGGTCACCGCCTTGACGCCCACCAGCCGGCCGTGCCGCTCCGGCAGCAGCTGGATGGTGATGACGCCCCTGGCGCCGCGCTTGTAGGTCGGGTACTCGGTCAGCGGCGTGCGCTTGCCGACGCCGGTCTCGCTGACGACCAGCAGATCGGCCCCGGGCACCACGCCGTCCATGCCCACCACGTACTCATCGGGGCCGAGGGTGATGCCCTTGACGCCGCGGGTGTCGCGACCCATCGGGCGCACGTCGTCCTCGTGGAAGCGCAGGGCGTAGCCGGCGCTGGAGACCAGGATGATCTCGTCATTGCCCCGGGTGAGCCGGGCCCCGACCAGCGTGTCGCCCTCCTCCAGCTTGATGGCGATAATGCCGGTGGAGCGCACGTTCTGGAACTCGGTGACCGCGGTCTTCTTCACCCAGCCGCTGCGGGTGGCGAAGAAGATGTACCCTTCCTCCTGGTCGCCCTCCTTGACGGGGATGACGGTGTTGACCTTCTCGCCGGGCAGGAGGGGGATCAGGTTGACGATGGCCGTGCCGCGGGCCTGGCGCGAGGCCTCAGGGATTTCGTGGCACCGGATGCGGTAGACGCGGCCCTGGTCGGTGAAGAACATCATGTCGTGGTGCGTCGTGGTGGTGAAGATGTGCTCGATGAAGTCCTCTTCCTTGGTGCCCGCGCCTTGCACGCCGCGGCCGCCCCGGCGCTGCTGCCGGTAGGTGCTGAGCGGCACCCGCTTGATGTAGCCGGTGTGGGAGATGGTCACCACCACGTCCTCGTCGGCGATGAGATCCTCGATGTCGATGTCGCCGTCGTCTGCGGTGATGCGGGTGCGCCGGGGGTCCCCGTACTTCTTCTTGATCTCGCCGAGCTCCTGCTTGATGATGTCGTACTGCATCTTCTCCGAGGCCAGCACCGCCCGGTAGTAGGCAATGCGATCCTGCAGCTCGTCGTACTCCTCCTGCAGCTTCTCCCGCTCCAGGGCGGTCAGGCGGCGCAGCTGCATGTCGAGGATGTGCTGCGCCTGCACCTCGGTGAAGCCGAAGTTGCTCATGAGCCGGCTGCGCGCCTCGTCGGTCGTGGGCGAGGAGCGGATCGTGTTGATGACCTCGTCGATGATGTCCAGCGCCTTCAGAAGCCCTTCCAGGATGTGGGCCCGGTCCAGCGCCTTCTGGAGGTCGAACTGGGTGCGCCGGACGATGACCTCGAGCTGATGCTGCAGGTAGTAGTGCAGCATCTGCTTCAGGTTCAGGAGGCGCGGCCGGTTCTCCACCAGTGCCAGCATGATGATGCCGAAGTTCTGCTGCAGCGCGGTGTACTTGAACAGCTGGTTCAGGATCACGTGCGGGTTGGCATCCCGCCGGAGCTCGATCGCGATGCGCAGGCCGCTGCGGTCCGACTCGTCCCGGAGGTCGGTGATACCGTCGATCTTCCGGTCGCGGTGCAGCTCGGCGATGCGCTCGATCAGCTTGGCCTTGTTGACACCGTAAGGCAGCTCCGTCACGACGATGCGGTTCCGCCCGTTCTGCAGCGTCTCGATCTGCGTGCGGGCCCGCAGGGTGATGGAGCCCTTGCCGGTCTGGTACGCCCGGCGGATGCCCTCGTGGCCCAGGATCAGGGCGCCGGTGGGGAAGTCCGGCCCCTTGATGATGCGGTTGAGTTCCTCGATGCTGATGTCGGGCTGGTCGATCAGCCGGATGATGCCGTCGATGACCTCGCCCAGGTTGTGAGGCGGGATGTTGGTGGCCATGCCCACCGCGATGCCGGTGGAGCCGTTGACCAGGAGGTTCGGGAAGCGCGACGGCAGCACCGTCGGCTCCTTCTCGCTGTTGTCGTAGTTGTCCTCGAAGTCGACGGTGTTCTTCTCAATATCGGCCAGCATCTCGTGGGCGAGCCGGGAGAGGCGCGCCTCGGTGTAGCGCATGGCCGCGGGCGGGTCGCCGTCGATGGAGCCGAAGTTGCCCTGGCCCTCGACCAGCGGGTAGCGCAGCACGAAGTCCTGCGCCATCCGCACCATGGTGTCGTACACCGCCGCGTCGCCGTGGGGGTGGTACTTGCTGAGCACGTCGCCAACGGTCTTGGCCGACTTGCGGAACGGCTTGTCCGCGGTGTTGCCGCTCTCGTACATGGCGTAGAGGATGCGGCGCTGTACCGGCTTCAGCCCGTCCCGGACGTCAGGCAGGGCCCGGCCGACGATCACCGACATGGAGTACGTGAGGTACGACGTCTCCATCTCGTGCTTGATCTCTTTGGTCAGAATCCGCTGTGCGAAGTCTCCGGCCACAAGCTTGTCCTCCTCAGCGGGGAGTTCCAGCGCCTATCCGATGGTGTCGAGGTTCTGGACGAGGTGGGCGTTCCGCTGGATGAACTCCCGGCGGGGCTCAACCTTCTCTCCCATCAGGGTTTCGAACAGGGCGGTCGCCTCGGCGGCGTCCTCCATGGTCACCTTGTAGAGGATCCGCTTCGAGGGATCCATCGTGGTCTCCCACAGCTGCTCCGGGTTCATCTCGCCGAGGCCCTTGTACCGCTGCGGCTTGTCCGTGACGCCGCCGATGCGCGCGATCACCTGGTCCTTCTCCTGCTCGGAGTAGGCGTAGTACACCTGCTTGCCCTTCCGGATCATGTACAGCGGCGGGCTGGCGATGTAGAGATAGCCGGCCTCGATCAGCGGCCGCATGAAGCGGAAGAAAAACGTGAGGAGCAGGGTGCGGATGTGGCTGCCGTCCACGTCGGCGTCGGTCATAATGATCACTTTGTGGTAACGGCATTTGGAGATGTCGAAGTCGTCGCCGATCCCCGCGCCCACCGCGGTGATCAGCGTGCGGATTTCCTCGTTGGAGAGGATCTTGTCCAGCCGGGCCTTTTCCACGTTGAGGATCTTGCCCCTGAGGGGCAGGACCGCCTGGATGCGCCGGTCGCGGCCCATCTTGGCCGAACCGCCGGCCGAGTCGCCCTCTACCAGGAAGAGCTCGGATTCGCTGGGATCCCGGGAGGTGCAGTCGGTGAGCTTGCCCGGCAGCGCCGTGATCTCCAGCGCGCTCTTGCGGCGGACCAGCTCTCGGGCCTTGCGGGCCGCCTCCCGGGCCCGGGCGGCGCTGAGCGCCTTTTCCACGATGCGCTTCGCGATGGCGGGGTTCTCCTCCAGGAAATCGGAGAGCCCCTCGCTCACGGCCGCGGCGACGAAGGTCTCCATCTCGGAGGAGCCCAGCTTGGTCTTGGTCTGACCCTCGAACTGGGGCTCCTGCAGCTTCACCGAGAGGATGGCGGTCATGCCCTCGCGGATGTCCTCGCCCGAGAGGTTGTCCTCGTTGTCCTTCAGGAGCTTGTACTTGCGGGCGTAGCTGTTGATGACGCGCGTGAGGGCCGTCTTCAGGCCCGTCTCGTGCGTGCCGCCCTCCACGGTGCGGATGTTGTTGGCAAAGCTCAGGATGTTTTCGCTGTAGGCATCGGTGTACTGGATCGCCAGCTCCATCTCCTGGGTGTCGGTGGCCTTGAAGACGTAGATGGGCTTGGCGTGCAGCGGCTCGCGGGACCGGTTGAGGTACTGGACGAAGGTCTGGAGCCCCTCGTTGTACTTGAACCGGTACTCCGCGCCGGCCTTCTCGTCGATGAACTGGATGAAGAGCCCCTGGTTGAGGAAGGCAGTGTCCCTGAGGCGCGTCACAATCGCCTCGGAATCGAACTCCACCGACTCGAAGATCTCCGGATCGGGCCAGAAGCGCACATAGGTGCCGTGTTCCTTGGTGTCGCCCACGCGGCGCAGCGGGTAGAGCGTCTTGCCGCCGTTGGCGAACTCCACCTCGTACACGCCGCCGTTCTGCTTCACCTGGATGTAAAGCTTCCGGGAAAGGGCGTTGACCACGGCCGCACCCACGCCGTGCAGGCCGCCGGACACCTTATAGGCGCCGCCGCCGAACTTGCCGCCGGCGTGCAGCATCGTGTAGACCGTCTCAACGGTGGAGATGCCCGTCTTGGGATGTATGTCCACGGGGATGCCGCGGCCGTTGTCCGAAACCGACACCGAGCCATCGCTGTGCAGCGTCACCACGATCTTGTCGCAGAACCCCGCCAGCCGCTCATCGACCGCGTTGTCGATGATCTCCCAGATCAGGTGGTGGAGCCCGCGCTGTGAGGTGCCGCCGATATACATCCCCGGACGGCGGCGGACCGCCTCGAGCCCTTCCAGCACCTGAATCTGCTCCCCGGTGTACTGCTCCGTCCCGTGGGTGTTCATATGGTGCATGTCGGGCTGGGTACCGTTCCTTGCATCAGCCACAGGGGTTCCTCCCTCATTAACCTAGCACTTTCACATCAGACCAATGCTATCACACCGCAAGAGTTATCACAAGTGACAGACGCTGCCCGGGCCTAGCCGAGGAGCACGGCGGACTCGCTCCGCCGCTTCAGCGTAGTGGCGGAGATGGGCGAGAGGATCCCGCCGGCGTCGGTGAGCACCAGGCTCCGGGCCTCGCCGCCCTCCACCTGGATCAACCGGTTCTCGCGTCTCAGTTTGTCCAGGAACTCCTGCGTCGGGCCGCCCTTCCGGACGGTACGGAGGTTCACAATGGCGATGACTTGCCGCAGTGCGACCACCACGTCAGCGCCCACGTGGAGGTACATCAGCTCAACCCCCTGTCGTCGAGGACTACGGTTCCCGCGCGCACTCGGAACAGCCGGTGATCCGCGGGCCACTCCCGCACCATCAGGTCTTCCAGGTCCGTACAGGTGATGAAGCTCTGCACCCCTTCCCTCACCGCCGACAGCAGGTAATGGCGGCGATGGGGGTCGAGCTCGGAAGCCACGTCATCGAGAAGGAGAAGGGGCGGCTCGCCGATTTCGTCGGACATGAACTCCAGTTCCGCCAGCTTCAGGGCCAGGACGGCCGTGCGCTGCTGCCCCTGCGAGGCGTACAGGCGCGCGTCGCGGCCCGCCACCCAGAATCCGACGTCGTCCCGGTGGGGACCCACCAGCGTCACCTGCCGCCGCCGTTCCTCGGAGCGCAGCCGCGCGAGCTCCCGCTCCAGCCGCCGGCGGACCGTCTCCAGGTCGGCCGCGCCGTCGTCGCCGACGCCCTGGCTCTGGTAGGCCAGTTCCAGGTCCTCCCGGTCCTCGGCCAGCATCCGGTGGTACCGTGAAGCGATGGGCGAGAGCCGGCGAACCGCCTCCGCCCGCCGCACCACCAGTTGCGCACCGGTCTCCACCAGCTGCTCGTCGTAGACCGCCATCAGCCCCTCGTCTATGACGGGCTGCTTCAACAAGGTGTTGCGCTGCGCCACCAGCCGGTTGTAGGCCATGAGGTGGTGGAGATAGGTCTGGGAGATCTGGGAGAGTTCCAGATCCAGGAATCGGCGACGGCCGGAGGGAGGACCCTTGAGCAGTTGCAGGTCGTCGGGCGAGAACAGCACGACCGCCAGGCTCCCCACCAGCCGGGCGATCTTTCGCTCCGCGATGCCGTTGATCTTCAACTGTTTGCGCGTCTGCAGGCCGCAGCGCAGTTCCAGCTCGATGGTGCCGGTCCTGCGCACGACCGCGGCACGCGCCAGGAGCTCTTCCTGGCCCTCCTGCACCATGTCCTGGTCGCGGGAGGTCCGGTGGCTCCGGCCGGTGGCCAGGAAGTGGATCGCCTCCAGCAGGTTGGTCTTCCCCTGTGCGTTGTCGCCGTACAGGACGTTGAGCCCGGGGGAGAAGTGGATGGTGAGCGAGTCATAGTTGCGGAAAGCGCCCAGCTGCAGCGTGGACAGGTACACCCTTATTCCCCCTCGCGGCGGATCAGCCACTGCCCGCCGCCTTCCAGCCGCACCCGGTCGCCCGCGCGCAGCTTGCGGCCGCGCCGCAGTTCGGGCTCGCCGTTGACGTGAACCAGGCCGGCGGCAATAAGCGCCTTGGCCTGGCCGCCGGTGTCAGCCACGCCCGTCCACTTCAGAAAGGCATCCAGCGTGATGTACTCCGTGTGGATCGTGACAATCTCTTCGGCCATGTCGGGATTCCTTAGAGCGTGATGAGCGGCAGCACGACGTACAGGAACTGGCTGCTGTCGGCCGGCATGAGCCGGGCGGGGTTGCGGCTGCCCGAGCACTGGAACCGGAACTGTTTCTCCTCCAGCACTTTGAGGAAGTCCAGCAGGTAGCGCGCGTTGAACCCGATGTCCAGCGGGTCGCCGGCCATGCTGGTGACGGCCAGCTCCTCGTAAACCTGCCCCACTTCAGGGGTGTTGGAGGTGATGGTCACCTTGTCGGTCTGGAAGCTGATCTTGACGGCGCCGTCCTTGGTGATCAGTGTGGCCCGTTCCAGGGCTTCCATGAACTCGGCGCCGGGCAGAACCGCCTCGGTGGGATAGTGCTGTGGCACGAGCCGCATGACGTCGGGATACTGCCCCTCCAGGAGGCGGGAGATCACGCGCGTGTTACCCAGGTCGAAGAAGACCTGGTTGGCGGTGACGGCGACGTTCACCTGGCTGTCCTCGTCGCCGGTGAGCAGGCGGGTCACTTCGTTGAGGGAGCGGCTGGGGATGATGACGGAGAAGCTGTGGCCCTGCGCATTCTCAGCGGCTGCCTCGGCGTAGGCGATGCGGATGCCGTCGGTGGCCGTGCCGGTGAGGAGGTCATCCCGCAGCTTAAACAGTACACCGGTGAGCCAGGGCTTGGATTCGTCGTGACCGGCGGCGAACGTGGTCTGCCGGAGGAGGTCACGCAATAGACTCTGCTTGACGGTAAACGCCGACGCCCCGTCCACATCGGGAAGGGTGGGGAACTGATCGGCGGCGAAGCCGTGGATCACGTACTGGGAGCGGCCCCACCGCAGGGTGGCCACGTGGTTGTGGTAATCGACGGAGAGCTCGATGTTTCCATAAGGAATGCGGCGGATGAGGTCCGCGAAATAGCGGGCCGGAAGGACCGTTTCGCCCTCGCTGATGACCTCGCAGGGCGTAACCGCCTCGACGGCCAGTTCCATGTCGGTGGCGCGGATGGTGAGTTCACCGCCGCGGGCGGAGAGGTAGACGCCGGACAGCACCGGGATCGTGTTCTTAGTGGAGACCGCCCTGGCTACCGTAGCGAGCGTCGCATTCAGGCTCTCCTGGCTGATCAGGATCTTCACTCCAAGCCCTCCCTCTTGTGGCGCGTGTGGGGTGCGCGCGGCGCACAGCGTACCTCGTTCCTGTTAGTAACAATGGTCATTGGGGCAATGGTCATTGTAAGCGTTGTGGATATGTGGAAAAGACCGTGGATAACTAGAGCAGTACGGATCGCGGGGCGCGACAAGTTGTGGGTATTGCCGCGCGATGTGTCCACATGCGGCGCGGTTTCCGGGGACGCGCCCCTATTCGGCGCGGATGCGCGCGATGAGCTGCTCGATGGTGTGGGCAAAGGCCGGATCGCTCTGGATGTCCTTCGCGATCTTTTCACAGGCGTGGATGACCGTCGTGTGGTCCCGGCCGCCGAACTCCTCGCCGATCTTGGGCAGCGAGCTGTCGGTGAGCTCCCGCGCGAGGTACATGGCGATCTGGCGAGGATACGCCACGGCCCGGGAGCGGTTGCGGACCTCGAAGTCCTGCATGCGGATGTTGTAGTGTTCGGCCACTACCTGCTTGATCGTCGCGATGGTGATCTGCTTCGGCCGGACGGGCGGCAGGATGTCCTTCAAGGCCTGCACGGCCAGGTCGTAAGTGAGCGGGCACTTGAGCATGTTGGCGTAGGCGACCACGCGTGTGAGCGCGCCCTCCAGCTCGCGGATGTTGGTCTCGATGTTGGTCGCGATGTAGTTGGTCACCTCGTCAGGCACCTGGATACCCTCGCTCTGCGCCTTCTTCCGCAGGATGGCGGTGCGGGTTTCCAGGTCGGGCGGCTGGATGTCGCAGATCAGGCCCCATTCGAAGCGGGAGCGCAGCCGGTCCTCCAGCGTGGGGATCTCCTTGGGCGGCCGGTCGGAGGAGATGACGATCTGCTTGTTGGCCTCGCGGATGGCATTGAAAGTATGGTAGAACTCCTCCTGCGTGGCCTCCTTGCCCGCCAGGAACTGAATGTCGTCGATGAGCAACACGTCGACCTTCCGGTACCGGTTTTGGAAGGCGGTTGTGGAGCCCTTCTGGATCGCCATGATGAACTCGTTGGTGAAGGTCTCCGTGGAGACGTAGGCGACCTTCGCGGTGGGGTTGTGCTGCAGGACGTAGTGGCCAATGGCGTGCATGAGGTGGGTCTTGCCGAGTCCGACACCACCGTAGATGAAAAGCGGATTATAAGTGCGGGCAGGCGCCTCGGCGACGGCCAGGGCGGCCGCATGGGCAAACCGGTTGCTGTTGCCCACGACAAACGTTTCAAAGGTGTACTTGGGATTGATGTAGCCCAGGAGCCTCGCGTTCTGTTCGGCGGCTGGCGCGCTGGTTCCGGCCGGCAGGTCTGCCACGTTGGGGGCATCCACGGGCTCTGCCGCCGGGTCCTCGATGACGTTCGGGTTCGCGACGAACTTGAGCTGCATGTTGCGCTTGGTCAGATCGCGCAGGGCCTGGCGCAGCAGCGGCGCGTAGCGGGATTCCATGCGGTGCTTCGCGAACTCGCCCTGTACGCCCACGATGATCGTGTCTTCCACCACGGCCACGGGGCGGGTGCTCCGCACCCAGTTTTCGATGGCCGTCTTGGAGGTATGGCGCTCCAGGTGGTCGATGCACTGCTGCCATACTTCGGACAACTCCGTCTTCATAGTGCAGTGGCCCCCTCGGTACGGAAAATATCGCCAGCACGACCACGGCGTATCAACATCTTATACACAGCCTTGTCCACAACTTGTGCATAAAAAGATGTGAGCCAGTTCCAACCTCCGCGGCGCGGAGGTGGACGGGCTTGACTAGATCATACCAGAGCGCGGGAAAGTTATCAACAAACTCCGGCGGGGTTATCCCCTGCTCCTTGATTCGTTGGGGAAAGGGTACGGCGAATCTCGGATAACCTCCTGCTCGCGCGTGGATATCCTGTGAGTCGTCGTCCACAAGGCCGTGCGGCTGGGGATGAACTGTGTGTGGAAACTGGGGACGGGCCGCGGGCGGTTTCCGCGCCGGCGCCGGTACGATCTGGCTTGACGGGCAGTACCTGACTTCGGTATAATCCGCGTGTGTCTTTTTGCGGTGCCGTTTAGGGGGTGTTCCTGTTGAAGCGCACGTTCCAGCCGCACAACCGCTCGCGCAAGCGGACGCACGGCTTCCTGAGCCGCATGAGCACTCGGGGCGGCCGCAGGGTCCTGAAGGCCCGGCGCCTGAAGGGTCGGAAGCGCCTTACCGTATAAGCCGCGACGGCCTCCCGTCGTGGCTCTTTTTCCATAAAAGGAGCGGATGGAGAGGGAAGCGCCGGCCTGCCGGCGAATCCTCTCCCGACACGGATGAAGAAGGCTTATCGGCTGAAATCGCGGCTGGCTTTCCAGTCGGTGTACGCACAGGGGCGTTCTGTCGCCAACCGGGCTGCGGTCATCCACGTCCTGAAACAGCAGGCGGGGACGCCTACCCGGGTTGGTTTCGCGGCAGGACGGAAGCTCGGCAAGGCCGTGGTGCGCAACCGGGCGAAGCGGCGCCTGCGTGAGGCCGTGCGCCTCCTCTGGCCGCGCGTCCGGCAGGGATACTACATTGTGGTCATCGCCCGCCAGGCAGCGCTGGACATGCCGTTCCCGGAACTCCGGCAGAAGGTCGAGGAACTCTTTGAACGGGCGGGTCTTCTGCAGCGGGAAGGATAGACGGTCATGACGCGTCTTCTGATGCTGCTCGTGCGCTTCTACCAGCGGTACCTCTCGCCGCTCAAGGGCGGACCGACGTGCCGCTTTACCCCTTCCTGCTCGCAGTATGCCTATGAGGCGCTCGCCAAGTACGGCGCCATAAAGGGCACCTGGCTCGCGGTGCGCCGCGTGCTTCGTTGCCACCCCTTTCATCCGGGCGGGTACGACCCGGTTCCTTAGCCGCCGACATCCCGAATTCTCCTGGGGGGTTTCCATATTTGATCACCTCGTTCTTGGTTCCCGAGTGGCTGGTTCAGCCCATGACCAAACTGCTGGAAGTGTTCTTGAAGTGGACGGGCAACTACGGCCTGGCCATCATCCTGCTCACCGTGGTGGTGCGCATCGTCATCCTGCCGCTTACCGTCTACCAGATGCGCTCGATGAAGCGGATGCAGGAAGTGCAGCCGCTCATGAAGGAGCTGCAGGACAAATACAAGGACAATCCGGAGAAGCTGAACCAGGAGCTCATGGCCCTGTACCAGCGCGAGAAGGTGAACCCGTTCTCGGGTTGTCTGCCCCTGCTGGTCCAGCTTCCCATCCTTTACGCGCTGTTTGCGGTCTTCAATGCCTTCGACCCGACGAAGTTCAACTATACCTATCAGTTCCTCTGGGCCGACCTGAGTCAGCGGGACATCCCGCTGGCCATCCTGACCGTCGTGTCCATGATCCTGCAGCAGTACCTGACGGGCATGCCGACGACGGACCCCAACCAGCGCGTCATGATGTGGATCATGCCCATCATGTTCGGCTGGATTGCCTTCACGATGCCGACGTCCAGCATTGTCCTGTACTGGGTGGTCAGCACCTTCTTCGGGTTGATCCAGCAAGCAATCTACCCGGGGTTCCCCCGGTTTAAGGGCAGCCTCGGCTCGAAAGGGGAAGCGTAACCGACATGAGAAGCGTGCAGCGGAGCGGCCGCACGGTAGACGAGGCGGTGGCGGCGGCGCTGGAGGAGCTTGGCGTGCCGTCCGACCGGGTTACCGTTGAGGTGCTGGATGAGGGGAAGGGGGGCTTCCTCGGCATCGGGGCACGGCCTGCTACCGTTCGCGTAACCGTGAAGGAGAGCCGGGCCGAACGGGTGGAGGCCTTCCTGGGCGACGTCTGCGAGGCGATGGGCGTCGGTGTGCGGATGGAGATCCGCGAGGACGGGGAGTATATCCACGTTGACATTACCGGCCAGGAGGCCGGCATCCTGATCGGCCATCACGGACAGACGCTGGACGCGCTGCAGTACCTGACCAACCTGGTGGCTGCCCGCTCCGACCGGCATGGGCCGCGGATCCTGCTGGACGTGGAAGGGTACCGCAAACGGCGGACGGAGACCCTGACGAACCTGGCCAGGCGGCTGGCGGAGCGGGTCGTGCGAACCGGCGAGCGGGCCGTGCTGGAGCCGATGAGCGCCCAGGAGCGCCGGGTGATCCACCTGGCCCTGCAGGACTTCCCGGGTGTGACGACGGCCAGCGAGGGACAGGATCCGTTCCGCAGGGTGGTCATCTATAAGAAGGATTAGAAGGGTGCCGGTGGCCAGGTAGCATCGCTACCCGGCCACTTTTGTTGAAAGGAGGAAAAGCCGTGGGGGAGGAGACCATCGCCGCGATCGCGACCGGAGCCGGAGAGGGCGGCATTGGTATCGTGCGGATAAGCGGGGCCAACGCCCTGCAGGTGGCCGAGCGGATCTTCCGCCCGCGGCGGGGCCGGCCGCTGGGTTGCCGGCGTTCGCACACGGTGACTTACGGCTGGGTGGTCACGCCGGGCGGTGATCGGATCGATGAGGCGCTGGCCCTGGTCATGCGGGGGCCGCACTCGTACACGGGCGAGGACGTGGTGGAACTGCAGTGCCACGGCGGCCAGCTGGCGGTGCGCCGGGTGCTGGAGCAGGCGCTGCAGGCCGGGGCGCGCCTCGCGGAGCCGGGAGAGTTCACCCGGCGGGCATTCCTCAACGGCCGGCTCGACCTGTCGCAGGCCGAGGCCGTTGTCGACCTGATCCGGGCGAAGACCGACCGGGCGATGGCCGCCGCGGTCGCCCACCTGGGGGGCAGCCTGCGCCAGGCCGTCGGGCGGATCCGGGAACGGCTGATGGAGATGATGGCGCACCTGGAGGCGGACATCGACTTCCCGGAGCTGGAGCTGGAGGTGCAGACCCGGGAGGAAGTGGCGGCCGGCTGTGGCTGGTGTCTGGGCGAGGTGGAGCGGCTGCTCGGCGGCGCCCGCACCGGCCGCATCCTGCGGGAGGGGCTGCGGGCCGTGCTGGCGGGGCGGCCCAACGTGGGCAAGTCAAGCCTGCTCAACCGGCTTGTGCGGGAGAACCGGGCGATTGTGACGCCGATCCCCGGCACGACCCGGGACGTGATCGCCGAGTGGGTCGAGCTGGGCGGCGTGCCGGTGCAGCTCTTCGACACGGCGGGCCTCAGGCCGACGGACGATCCCGTGGAGAGGATCGGGGTGGCGCGCACCCATGAAGCCCTGGCCCAGGCGCATCTGGTTCTGGTGGTGGTGGACGCCGCGGCCGGGCTGGGGCCGGAGGATCGGGAGTGGATCTCCCAGTTGCCGCAAGGCGCGGCGCGGGTCGGGGTGGCCAACAAGATCGACCTGAATCCGGCGTTCGAGCTGTCGGCCTTGCGGGAGGCGCTGGGCGGCGCTCCGGTGGTGGGGGTCTCGGCCGAGACGGGGGAAGGGTTGGACGCGCTGGAGGCGGAGGTCGCCCGGGTGGCGGGGGCCTTCGACGCCAGCGAGGAACTGCTGGTGAACGCCCGGCAGGCCGAAGCGATTCGGCGTGCCAGGAATCACCTGCGGGACGCGCAGGCGACCCTGGAGAGCGGGCTAGGGGACGAGCTGGTGGCGATCGACCTGCGTGCCGCCTGGATGGCCCTGGGGGAGGTCACCGGCGAGACGGCCGGCGAGGAGCTGCTGGACCAGATCTTCAGCCGGTTCTGCATTGGGAAGTGAGCGGGATGGGCCTGACCAAGGAGTACGACGTGATCGTGGTCGGCGCCGGGCACGCCGGAATCGAGGCGGCGCTCGCGGCCGCACGTAAGGGCATGCGCACGGCCTGCTTTACCACGAACCTGGAGAACATCGGAGCGATGAACTGCAACCCGTCCATCGGCGGGCCCGCGAAGGGGCACCTGGTGCGGGAGATTGACGCCCTGGGCGGGCAGATGGCGCTCACCGCCGATGCCACCTTCCTGCAGATGCGGCTCCTGAACAGCGGGAAGGGGCCGGCGGTGCAGGCCCTGCGCGCGCAGATCGACAAGCGGGCGTACGCCTGGGCGATGCGGCTGGTGCTGGAGCGCACGCCCAACCTGGACCTCAAGCAGGCGATGGTGCAGGAGATCGTGGTGGAGGATGGGCGGGTGCGCGGGATCGTCACCGCCACCGGCATCTTCTACGGCGCCAAGGCGGTGGTGCTCAGCACCGGCACCTACCTGCACGGCCGGACGATCATCGGCGAGGTGCAGCGCTCCTCCGGACCCGGCGGGCTGGCGCCCGCGGTGGGGCTCACCGAGAGCCTGAAGAGGCTCGGCTTCGAGGTCGGGCGATTCAAGACGGGCACGCCCCCGCGGGTGGACGGGCGCACCGTGGACTTCAGCCGGATGGTGCGGCAGGACGGCGACCCGGAACCGCACCGGTTCAGCTTCATGTCGCCCCTGGACCACCGGGAGCAGCTGCCCTGCTGGCTCACCCACACGACCCCGGCGAGCCACGAGCTGATCCGGCGCAACCTGCACCGCGCCCCGATGTTCACGGGCGTCATCGAGGGGCGTGGGCCCCGGTACTGCCCGTCGGTGGAGGACAAGGTGGTGCGCTTCGCCGATAAGGAGAGCCACCAGGTCTTCCTGGAGCCCGAGTCGCGGGAGTCCCACGAGATGTACGTGCTGGGCCTCTCCACCAGCCTTCCCGAGGAAGTGCAGATCGAACTGGTCCGCACCGTTCCGGGGATGGAGGAGGCCGAGCTCATGCGGCCGGGGTACGCCATCGAGTACGACTACATCGTCAGCACGCAGCTGAAGCCCAGCCTGGAGACCAAGCTGATTCGGGGCCTCTTCTGCGGCGGGCAGATCAACGGTACGTCGGGTTACGAGGAGGCGGCCGCCCAGGGGTTAATCGCCGGGATCAACGCCGCTTGCTACGTGGAGGGACGGGAGCCCTTGGTGATCAGCCGCTCGGAGGGGTACATCGGCGTGCTGATCGACGACCTGGTGACCAAAGGCTCGCCGGAGCCGTACCGGATGCTGACCTCCCGGGCCGAGTTCCGGATGATGCTCCGGCAGGACAATGCCCACCTCCGGCTCACCGAGAAAGGGCGGGAATACGGCCTTGTGGACGACGCCCGCTGGGAGGTGTTTGTCGCGCTCCGGGACGGCATCGAGGCGGAGCGGGAGCGGCTGGCCCGGACCGTGGTGGGTCCGGCGCCGGAGGTGCAGCGGGTGCTGGAGCGGCTGGGCTCGGCGCCCCTGAAGGCCGGCGTGACCCTGGAGCAGCTGCTGCGGAGGCCCGAGGTGCGCTACGAGCACCTGGTGGAGATGGGTCTGGGCCGTCCGGATCTGGATGAGGCCATCTGGCGGGAAGTGGAGACGCAGGTCAAGTACGCGGGGTACATCGCGAAGGAGCAACAGCAGGTGGATCGGATGCGCAGGATGGAGGCCCGGCGGATCCCGCCGACGCTGGATTACCAGGCGCTGACGGGGCTCTCCATGGAAGCCCGGGAGAAGCTCTCGCGGATCCGGCCGGAGACCCTGGGCCAGGCCAGTCGGATCTCGGGCGTCTCGCCGGCCGACGTGGCGGTCCTGATGGTTCACCTGGACCGGCTCGCAAGGGCGCGGGACCGTGCGGAGGAGGCGTAGGCAGGAGATGGATGCGACGGCGTACCGGGGCTTGCTGGAAGAGGGATTGGCCAGCCTGGGGGTAGAGGCTGAACCGGGCGGGGTGGAGGCGGTGCTGCTCCACCTGGACCTGGTGCGGGAGTGGAACGAACGCATGAACCTGACCGCCATCACCGACCCGCGGGAGATGGTGATCAAGCACGCGCTGGACGCCGCTTCCGGCCTGGCCGTCGCGGGCGTGGAGCCGGGGCAGCGGGTGATCGACGTCGGCACCGGTGCCGGTTTTCCGGGGGTGGTGTGGAAGTGTTTGCGCCCCGGCATCGATCTCACGCTGTTGGAGAGCCTGCAGAAGCGCTGCCGGTTCCTGGAGGAGGTCGGACAGGCGGTGATCGGGCCCCTCGCGGGAGGCGAGGGCTATCAGGTCGTGTGGGGCCGGGCGGAGGACGTCGGCCGTAACCCGGCGCACCGGGAGCGGTACGACCTGGTGACGGCCCGGGCGGTGGCGGAGCTCAGAGTGCTGGCGGAGTACTGTCTGCCGTTGGCCCGGGTGGGCGGTCGGTTCCTGGCGATGAAGGGCCCGTCCGTGGGGGAGGAGATCCTTGCCGCAGAAGCCGCGGTGGAGAAGCTCGGGGGCCGGTTGGAGGAGGTTCGGGAGCTGGAGCTGCCGGACGGGGGAGGACGCCGGTCCCTGGTGCTCATCCGCAAGGAGAGGCCGACGCCGAAGGCTTACCCCCGGCGGGCCGGCGTGCCCGCGAAGAGCCCGCTGTGAAAGACGGCGCAGCGGGGCCGTCAGGTGCCTTTGCGGGCAATCGCACAGTTAGGTATATGTAGATACTCTTGATGGCCGAAAAGGGGCGCAGCGGGGCTCTCAGGGGCCCTGGGGCGACGAACATATGTTCGCATTAGCCGGTGGCGGACCGGTCCGGCCGGGACGCCTGCGAGAAGGAGGGGCGGAGATCCGCTCCTCCGGTTTTTCTCTTGATATCGCTGCGCGACGGCGAGATCCGTGGCTGGCGTGAAGGTGGCAGCGGTCGGGGCGCAGGGCGGCGGAGCGCCTGACTGCGGGTGGCCGCCCGCCGGTTGGGATCGGGTGGAGGGGCAGGAACGGGTAGGGGCATGACGAATCAATTACGAGTTGAAAGGCACTGTGCTCCAGCACGGCCGTACCGGTGCCGTCTCGGAAGGAGTGTCAGCAGTGAGTCGGGTCATCGCTATCGCCAATCAGAAGGGTGGCGTCGGCAAGACGACCACGGCCGTGAACCTGAGCGCCTGCCTGGCGGACCTGGGCAAGCGGGTCCTGCTGATCGATGTCGACCCCCAGGGCAACGCCACGTCGGGCCTCGGTCTGGACCGCAGGCGCCTGAAAGCGTCGGTGTACGACGTGCTGCTGGACGAGCTTCCGTTGCAGGAGGCGGTGGTCAACACCCGGGTCAGGGGGCTGCAGGTGGTGCCGGCGACCATCGACCTGGCCGGCGCCGAGATCGAGCTGGTTCCCCGGATCGGTCGGGAGAGCCGGCTGAAACAGGCGTTGGATCCGGTGCGTGACCAGTACGACTTCGTTCTGATGGACTGCCCGCCTTCGCTGGGCCTTTTGACGATCAACGCCCTCACGGCCGCTGATTCGATCCTGATCCCGATCCAGTGTGAGTACTATGCGCTGGAGGGGCTCACGCAGTTGATGGACACGTTCCGGCTCGTGAGGGAAGCCCTCAACCCGAACCTGGAAGTGGAGGGCGTGGTGCTGACGATGTTTGACGGCCGGACCAACCTGAGCATTCAGGTGGTCGAGGAAGTAAAGCGCTTCTTCAAGGGGCAGGTCTATCGCTCGATCATCACGAGGAATGTGCGGCTGAGCGAGGCGCCGAGTCATGGACTGCCGATCACGTTGTACGATCCCCGGTCGAAGGGCGCAGAAGCGTACATGGAGTTGGCCAGAGAGGTGATCGAGCGTGTCGAAGAAAGGGCTGGGTAGGGGCATCGGCGCCCTGATCCCGGGGATCGATCCGGCCGATCGGGAACGGCTGGGCGTGGTGGAGCTGGAGATCGGGGTGATTCGGCCCAACCCGGATCAGCCTCGGAAGGAGTTTGATGAGGTCCGCCTGGAAGAGCTGGCGCTCTCGATCAAGGAGCACGGGATCGTCCAACCCATCCTGGTCCGGAAGGTGGGGGACGGATACGAGATCGTGGCCGGGGAACGGCGGTGGCGGGCGGCCCAACTGGCGGGCCTGACCAAGGTGCCGGCCCTGGTGCGGGAGTTCAGCGACGCCGAGCGCATGGAGATTGCCCTGATCGAGAACCTGCAGCGCGAGGACCTGAATCCGATGGAGGAAGCCGAAGCCTACCGGACCCTGATGGAGAGCTTCGGCCTGACGCAGGAGGCGCTGGCGCAGCGGTTGGGGCGGAGCCGGTCCCAGGTGGCCAACACCTTGCGGCTTCTGCAGCTTCCGGCGCAGGTGCAGGATGAGGTGCGGGCCGGCAGGCTGAGTATGGGGCACGCCAAGGTGCTGTGCGGAGTGGAGGACCCCGCGAGGGTGGTCGCTCTGGCGGAGATGGTCATCGCCAAGGGGCTGTCCGTGCGGGAACTGGAGGACGAACTGACGCCCCGGGAGAGGCGGCAGAGGCCTCGGGCCAGAGCGAAGGGAAAGTTGCCTCCTGATCTTGCCGCCGTCGAGCAGCAGCTGCGGGAGCAGCTGGGCACGCCGGTGAAGCTCCACTGGAGCGGCGACCGGGGGCGGGTGGAGATCACGTTCTTTGACGATGACGGGCTGAACCGGTTGCTGGAGGCGCTCGGCGTGGGTCAGCGGATGGAGCGGCCGAGACCGCCCCGGGAGCCGTTCCGGGTGTAAGGTGTTCCACGTGGAACAGCGCGCGGCGGGGATCCGCGGTCGCTGTTCCACGTGGAACACTTTGTCTGCGGGGGTGGTGCTCCAGGAAGGATCTGGCTGCCTGTGTTCCACGTGGAACAGTTACCCGGCCCAGCAGGTGCGTGGGGTGGCGACGGAGCTCAGGGCGAAGCGTCCCGTGGGCATGCGGTAGCGGATGTTCCACGTGGAACCTTGGCTGTGGCGGTGAGGTCGTTCGGGCTGGATCCCCGGGCCGGACCTTGCGTCTCCCGGGAAGCCCTGGATAGTTTGGGCGAAAGGGCGTGGAGATGTGGAGCCTGCCGACCGCTGGGAAGTGCTCACGTGGTTGCGGATGATGAGGCCCTCTTCGAGCGAGTGTGTTCCACGTGGAACAGAGGGAAGGCTCCGGAGCGGGTCCATAAGCAGGAAGCCGCGGATCGCTCAGGGTGCGGCTCCTTCGTGTCGGTGTGCGGCCAGTTGCAGGTATCACCAGACGGCTAAAGCTCGGCATCGTGCCTGTGTGGGTCGGCGATGGTCCGGCGGTGTTCCACGTGGAACACGAGGCAGAGGCTGCCGGTCAGCCCTCAACGTCGTCGACCGCCTGACGAAGTAAGGAGGTTCTTCCGCGTCTGAGAAGTTGACGGCATTGGGGTGTGTTCCACGTGGAACTGGAGTCCCCGAAAAGCGGCGAGGGGTCAGTCCTGGTGGTGTCATGGCCAGGACGTGGAGCGGACTGCATGCCGTGCCCTTTCCCTTGCCGCCAGCAGGTGGGCTGGAGGGCGCGGTGGGTTGGTATCGCCGTGGGATGGTAGCAACGGGGGCAGGCAACCGGAGAGCGTGTTCCACGTGGAACATCGGGGCGCGGTAGGGGATGGGTCCGACGCGGTTTCGGCCTGGGGGGTGTGCCGCCGGCGGACTCGGGCCGTGTAGGGCGTGCGTGTGAAGGGGAGGGAGCGGGTCGCAGTGGTGAGCTTGTGCTGACCTGAAGGACCAGTGTTCCACCTGGAACGTTGACACGGCGTGCTAACAGATTCGCGGGATGCTGCTGTCGTAAGCGCCGGACAGACCCGGTGTTCCACGTGGAACACCGTGCTGCAGGACACCCGGGGGGACAACGGTGGACAGGACCTGCACTGGAGTCGGTACGCGACGGGGACGAACGGCCAGCGACGGGAGATGGCAGACCCCTCTGGTGCGCGATGTTCCACGTGGAACACCAGAGCAGTCCGCACACCACGCGAAACACTCCTCAACCGATCGGGCCGTGAGAACCCGTGGCTTCTGGGTGTCCTGGTGGGCGAAGAGTGCTGCTCGTGCGATTTCGTACGCCGACAGCAGTCCAGATCCCTCCGTGGTAAGGCTTGTGTTCGCCTGAGTGTGGCCATGTGAACCTCTGACGGGAAGCCCCCGGGGCGGAGGGGGCTACACGGACATGGCAGCGAGGGCCGCCTGTGGCGGTCATGGGGGAGCAGGGGGAGACGTAGGCCACGCAGTGATCTATGTGCACGAGAGAACAGATGCCCCAGCGGCACGGAGGGAGCGTCCTGGACGCCCGGTGTCGAACATAGCGCCGACGCGCAGGCCGTGGACCTTGCCGGAGAAAGGCCGTCGGGAACCTAGCCCCGGCGCTCCAGTCGGAGATGTTCCACGTGGAACAACGCGGAAGGTGGTGGGACCTCAGGCGGAGAAGTATACTCGACCCGCGGTTATGCAAGGTACACGGACGGGCAGTGACAGAACGCCCTCGGGTCTGATGGGGCGCTTTTCCACTGATGTTCCACGTGGAACACTGCCGCCTATTATGCGGGCAGACATGCCACCGCAGCACCGGCCGGCACTGCTGGTCAAACGCCGTCAGGTGGCCCGGGTGACGCGGCACATGGTCCTTACCGTCAGGCACGACACGCCCCGAGGAAGGCGCTTCACTGGCATGGGGGATTGCCCCGATCTGGCGGACAACCGACGCTCCGTGACGGGGAGGACCTGCACACTGCCTGCGCGCGGCCTTGCGAAAGCGCTTACCACCTGCCGCCTCCGTATGGCCCGGCGCAAGATGACGCCGTGAACGACCTCAGCACCCCAAAGGATCTCAGGCGGGAGCATCGTCATGCATTGGTACGCCCGGCCCCAGTGTTCCACGTGGAACACTTCGGCCCTGACCGTCTTCTAATGAAGCGATGACCTTTACCGACCCGGGAGCGCGTCCGCTCCCGGTTTGTCAAGACACTGGCAAGAGACAGGGAGGCCTTCCCCGTGGCAGTCCTTTTGCAGCAAGACCCTCTCCTCGTGGCGTTTACGGCGCTCGGGTTCTGCATTGTGGCGATCGTCATCATGCTGATCGTGCTGGTGCGGCAGTCGATCCTCCTGCGCCGCTACCGAAGCCTGCTCAGGGGCAACACGAACGCCAGCCTCGAAGACCTGCTCATCCAGCAGCAGCAGGCTACCGCAGATCTGCGTGCCGCACAGGAGTCCATCCGCAGGCGGCTCAGCGATCTGGAGAGCGCCTCCCAGAAGTATCTGCAGCGCATCGGTATCGTTCGTTACAATGCTTTTCCGGACGTGGGTGCAGACCTCAGTTTCTCGTGCGCCCTTCTGGACGGCGAGGACAACGGGGTTGTGGTCACCTCTCTCTACGGCCGGTCGGAGTGCCGTACCTATGCCAAGCCCATCCGGGGCGGATCCTCCAGCTACGCCCTCACCGATGAGGAAAAACAGGCGCTCCGCCTGGCACGCGGTGTGGACAACGAAAAAGCGTAACGACAATAGTCATAACCTAGGAAGGAAACAGGCAACGCTGGGTTGAATCCCCACATTGCCTGTTTGTCTGTTTCGGGCCGCAGGCCAACACGAGGAACGCGAACGAAAGGAGCGAGACCCGGTGCCGCGTCGGGCAGGACGACTGCAGCTCATCGTCGTGCCATCCACCAACAGCCGCAGTTACAGCTTTTTCGTCTACCCGGCCCTGCTGGCGGCGGGTCTCGGGCTGGTCGTTCTGGTGGTGGCCGCCCTGGCGCTGGGCCTCCGGTTCTTCCAGACGGAGGCTGCCCGGCTCCGCGCTGAGCTCGCCGAGATGGAGGCGCTGAAGCAGCAGGCCAGGCTCCAGCAGGAGGAGCTGGAGCGGATGCGGGCGACGGCGGAGCAGGTCGAACAGGAACTGCAGGAGATCCGGCGGTTGGAAAAGGACCTTGAGCACATGACGGAGGGGGAGGACACCCTGCCCTCCCGTTCAGCGCTCACCCGGCGCACGCCCCCCGGCGAGGGGGCGCGGGGCGGGCCCGAAACCAGCCACTCGCAGCAGGTCCCGGGACTGACCCTGGCCAGCATCCTGCCGGACGACGTCAGTCCCTTTGTGCTGGGCAAGCGCAACACCCTGGCCATGGACCTGAAGCTGGGGCGCCTGCCCTCCTCCATGGATTCCAGCCTGCAGAGCTCCAGGGCGGTACGGGCTCAACTGGCCAGGCAACTGGCCCAACTTCGGGACTCGGTACGCGCACTGGCCGACGGTAGGGACCAGCTGGCGGCCAAGCTGGACTACCTGGCGCACAAACCGGCCGGATGGCCGGTGTACGGCGCGGAAATCACCGACCCGTTCGGGCCGCGCTGGAGCCCCTTCGGCTATGGCTGGCAGTTCCACGACGGCATCGACCTGGGCCAGGACTACGGCACCCCGGTTTACGCCACCGGGGCCGGAACGGTGGTCTACGCTGACTGGCTCGAAGGCGGATACGGCCGATGCGTCATCATCGACCACGGGTACGGCTACCGCACGCTCTACGCCCACCTCCAGGACTGGAACGTGTTCGAGGGGCAGGAAGTGGAGCGCGGTGACCTGATCGGCTGGGTGGGCAGCAGCGGCCTCAGCACCGGACCGCACCTGCATTACGAAGTGCTGGTGAACGGTGTGGCCGTAGACCCCGAACCGTACCTAGAATCGAGACCGGAGGAATGACCGTGTTCGGCAGTCGCAAGAAATCCACGGCGGACAACCTGTCCCACGGCAAGATCGACACGCTGATCGGCGAGGGCACGCAGATCAAGGGAACGTTCCAGTCGTCCGGCGTCGTGCGGGTGGATGGCTTCCTGGAGGGCTCCATCGAGCACGACGGCGACCTGATCGTCGGGCCCAAGGGCCGGATTCAGGCCACCATCAAGGCGAGGAACCTCGCGACGGCCGGCGAGATCCACGGCGACGTCGAGGTGGCGGAGAAGCTGGAGCTCCTGCCCGGCGCGCACCTGAAGGGGGACGTGCGCTGCGGCCATCTGGTCATCCACGAGGGGGCGCGCTTTCACGGCCGCAGCCTCATGTCTGTGACAGACTCGGCCGAGCCGCCCCAGCCCGCCAGGTCCCCGGGGGATTGAACAGCGCCAAGTCGCCCGCCCTGTGCAAGCAGGACGGGCGATCACGTCACTGTTCCTGACGGCGCGGGCCGTGCCGCATGAGCAGCGCCCGCAGGCCCTGCTCCAGACCGGCGGCCGCGACCTGGGCCATGCGCATGACCAGGCTGAGCCGGGTGTTCTGCAGGACAAAATATTCCATGAACCCCCCCACGTTTACCACGCCGGTCAGGTACACGTCGCCCGCAGGAGGAAGCGACTTGCTTACGCCCGCGCCCGGGCGAAGGCTGCCGGCACCGACGGCGAGAAACCCGACCGACTCGGCCCTGCCCAGGCAGGCATCGACCGCGAGCACGAGGGGCCGCCGGAAGTTCCGCGCGACCCAGGCGAGGGCTTCGGTCAGGTTACCGGCGTGGACCGGCTTGTCCAGCGTCCCGAGAACCGTGATGCCTTCCGGCAGGGCGACGGCGAGCCGGCTGCCCACCAGCGGGCCCAGGGCGTCGCCGATCGATCGGTCGGTCCCGATGCACAGGGCCACCAGACCGTCACAGCGGTGGATCAGCCCGGCGGCGCACCTTTCCACTGCGGCTGCAATCACCGCAGGGGCGCCCGCGTCGTCCATATGAATGCGCGTCTCCCCCGGAGGAGAGGCTGTGCGCCGTGCGGACAAGTTGCCACCCTCACCCAAGTCCCTTCCCTCCGACTCCGGTCCCTGGGACCGTGGTACAGGGAAGTATACTGCAATGCCTGGCAGCCTATGTGCAGCCAGCAGCCACAGGAGGCGCTTATGGAACACGACGAGCGGTCAGCGATCCTGAAGGAGGCGGATGACCTGTACGCCAGGGGGAACCTGGAGGAGGCGCTGGAGCGCTACCGGCGGGTCCTGGCGGAGGACGAGACCGTCGCCTGGGCCCACAGCCGCACCGGGGCCATCCTCGCCCAGCTGGGCGACCTGGACGCGGCGGAGGTCCACCTGCGCCGCGCTATTGAGCTCGATCCAAAACTGCCCCAGGCGTACAGCAACCTCGGGAATCTGGACTACTCCCGCGGGGCTTACGAAGCCGCCCTGGAGAAGTACAAGAAGGCCGTGGAACTGGACCCCGACAACCCCACCTTCTACGAGAACCTCCATGCGGCGTACAAGCGGCTCGGGAAGGTGTACGAGGCCGTGGAGGCGATCAAGAAGGCCCAACGGCTGAAGCGATCCCAATTCCGGCAGGAGGCCGGGCAGGACATGGCCAACATGAGCGGGAGCCTCAAGCGCCGGCTGGGCTGCCTGCCGACCGGCGTGCTGCTCGCGCTGGCCGTTCTGGGCCTGGCCATCTGCCTCTGAGCCAACCTGCCGCCGGTCCGCTGCGGCGAAGGTAGGGATATCATGGACCTGAGTGCGATGAGCCCCCTGGATTGGGTGGTGGTCGTCATCCTGCTCCTGGCCGTGGGCGCCGGGTGGGTGCGGGGCATCGTGCGCGTGCTCCTGGGGTTCCTGTCCTTCCTGGCTGCGGTCATGATCGCCGGACGGGCAACGGGCCCGGTTGTGGCCTGGCTGGACGGGATGTGGAACCTGACCGGCCGGATTGCCGACGGGATCCTGGACCGCTCGGTCGACGCCGGCGGGGCATTGTCGGCGTCTCTGGACCAGGTGGCGATCCCGCAGCCGTACAAGGCGGCGCTGGTGCAGGACGTCGCCCGCGCCACCGCCGAGTCCGGTGAGGCGTCGGCCCTGGAGCTGGCCGCGCAGCAGATCGCCGAGGGCGCCGCCACGGCCGTCTGCTTTGTCCTCCTCGTCATCCTGCTCGCCGTGGCGCTGCGATGGCTGGGAAGCCTCTTCGCCGACGTGGTGCAGAGCCTGCCAATCGTCGGCCTGTCCGACCGGCTGCTGGGCGCCGCCGCCCTGGGCGCGGCGGCGGTCCTCGCGCTGAACCTGGTCCTGGTCTGGGTGATGCCCACCCTTTCGGTGTTCGGCCTGCCGGGGCTGGGCGAGCTGGTCAGCCAGTCGGTCACGCCGCCCTACCTGATCCAGGCGTTTGAATGGATGCGGCGGCTGGTCATCGGAGGAGGGTTGCGGCTGTGGAACGGGTAAGGTACGAGATCGGCGATCAGGTGCGGCTGAAGAAACCGCACCCGTGCGGGTCGAACCGGTGGGAGATCTACCGGACGGGCGTCGATTTCGGGTTGAAGTGCCTCGGCTGCGGGCACCGGGTCATGATCCCGCGGCCCAAGTTCGAGAAAGCCGTGCGCGAGCGCTTTCCGAAGGACCAGCTGGCGCAGGAGCAGCAGCAACCGCCGCAGTGACGTTCAGCCAGAGGCTTGCGCGGCCTGTCCGCGCGTGTTATATTGAGTTGGATGTGCACGCAGGTCGTGCCATCCCAGGGCGCAGCCCGCTGGGCTGCTGCCTCCCTGCTCCACTTCAGGTGGAGCCATCAGTCCACAGGGAGGAGGTGCTACCGTCGTGCGGAAGTATGAGATGATGGTGATCGCCCGTCCGGACCTGGATGAGGCGGGGCTTCAGGCCCTGTCCGACAAGATCGCCGAGCTGATCACCAGCAACGGCGGGACGGTCGAGAGCCAGGATGCCTGGAAGAAGCAGCGTCTCGCGTACGAGATCAAGCATCTGCGTGAGGGCTTCTACTCGGTCTTCAACTTCACCGGGGAGCCCCGCACCGCGAACGAGCTGAACCGCGTCCTGAAGATCACCGACGAGGTCGTCCGCTTCCTGATCGTCCGCCCCGCGGAGTAACGGGACACGAGGGGGTAAGGATGTGCTCAATTCCGTGGTCTTGATTGGCCGCCTTACCAAGGATCCTGAACTGCGGTACACGCCGTCGGGCAAGGCTGTTGCCACGCTGCGGCTGGCGGTGGACCGGGGAACCGTTAATCAACAGGGTGAGAGGGAGACGGACTTCATCGACATCGTCGTGTGGGAAAAGCAGGCCGAGACCGTCGCCAACTACCTGCAGAAGGGCCGGCTGGTGGCCGTGCAGGGCCGCCTGCAGATCCGGCAGTACACCACGCAGGACGGCCAGAAGCGGGAGAAGGCGGAGGTTGTCGCCACCACGGTCCGGTTCCTGGACAGCGCCCGCGACCACTCCGGCGGCGGGGGCGGCTTCTCCGGGCCCCGCCGGGAGGACGGCATGGGCAGCGAACTGACCCTGGGCGACGATGAAGATGTCCCCTTCTGAGATCAAAGGAGGACAGAACGCATGCGTCGTGAACGTGGTCGTCGCGCGAGGCGCCGTGTGTGCAGCTTCTGCGTCGACAAGATCGAGCACGTGGATTATAAGGATGCCGCCCGCCTGAAGCGGTACATCACCGAGCGGGGCAAGATCCTGCCCCGGCGCATCTCCGGCAACTGTGCCCGCCATCAGCGGCAGTTGACCGTGGCCATCAAGCGGGCCCGCATCATGGCCCTGCTGCCGTTTACCGTCGAGTAGACGGCCCGCGCAACGCAAAGAGGGGGGCACCGCGTCCGGCGGGCCCCCCTGTTCGCTCACCGATCACCTGCCCGAAGGAGCATACCGCATGGAAAGCCGATCGACGCGCGTGCAGGGACTGGTCTTCGGCGGTCTGATGGCGGCCATGACGGTCGTCTTCAGCCTGGTGCCGGGCCTCTCCGTGCTGATGCCGATCCCGCTGGTGCTGGCCTACGTCCGGTACGGCGGCCGCATCGCCGTCATGACCGCGACCGCAGCCACGCTGTTCACCATGGCGTTCACAGGCGTGGTCTCGGCCATCCTGGCCATCCCGGCCGGCATCTTGCCCGGTCTCGTCTTCGGCATGGGCTTCCGGCGCAAGTGGAAGCCGCTCACCATCGGCCTCGCGGCCGTTCTCACCTTCTTCTTGGGGTTCGCTCTGGAGTACGCGGTCACCCGCGTGGTCATGTTCGACGGGCGCGACCCCTTCGTCGCCATGCTGGAGACCCCCGCCGTGCAGAACCAGGTGGAGATGATGGCGGGAGTGATGGAGCAGACAGCGGCGATGATCGAGTCCGCCGCGGCGGACGGCGCCGCCGCCGCCGCGCAGCAGCAGATGGCCCAGCAGTACCGGGACATGGCCGACCTGCTGCGCCGGGATGCGGTGGGCCTGGTCTGGACCCTGCTGCCGGCCTCGCTGTTCTTCGCCGGTGCGTTCAGCAGCTGGTTCAACTACATGCTCTGCAGGCTCATCCTCCCGCGCTTTGGCCACCCACTGCCTCCGTCGACCCCGTTCGCCGAGTTCCGGCTGCCGATCTGGGTTATCTGGGCCTACGCGCTCATCTCCCTGGCGGTGCCGCTGCTCGCCGGCGGAGACATGACGGCGCTGCCCTGGTGGGGCAAGCTGCTGCTCAACGTCTTTACGCCGCTCATGTTCATCCTCGTGCTGGCGGGGCTGGCTGTGGCTTACGGGTGGATGCGGAGGCGCGGGCTGGCGAAGGGCCTGGCCGTGCTGATCCTTGCCGTCGCGTTCCTGCTCCTCGGGCAGCTGGGGATGCAGCTGCTGGTGCTGCTGGCCATGTGGGACACGGTGTTTGACGTGCGCGGCCTGGGGCACGGCCTGTGGAAGCGAACGGAGGAGACCCGTCAACGGGAGGGATAGGCATGAAGGTGATCCTGAAGGCCGACGTCAAGGGGACCGGGAAAAAGGGACAGACCGTCGAGGTCGCGGACGGGTACGCGCGCAACTACCTGATTCCCCGGGGCCTGGCCGTGGCCGCCTCCGAGGGCGCCCTGCGTTCCATCGAGGCGGAGCGGAAGGCGCAGCAGGAGAAGCAGCAGCGGCAGGTCGCCGAGCTCTCCGCGCTGCGGGACCGGCTCGACGGCCAGACGATCCAACTGCGGGCGAAGTGCGGCGAGGGCGGCCGCCTGTTCGGCTCGGTCACCAACAAGGACGTCGCCGACGCCATCGCCCGCCACATCGGGAAGCCGTTCGACCGCAAGATGGTCGAGCTGGACGCCCCGATCAAGACCCTGGGCGTTCACCCGGTGACGCTGCGGTTCGGCCACAACATCACCGGCAAGGTCAACGTGGAGGTACTGCCCGAGTGACAGCCATCGGCCCGGCCGGCGACGCCGGCCTGGGCCTTCGCTGATTGCGGTCCTCGCGTGGAAGGAGGTGTGGGCTTCGGCCGCTATGATGAAGGAATTCCTGGACAAGCTCATGCGCGGCGCCCAGCCGGAGGACGCGGAAGCCCTGAACCAGAGGCTCTCGGCCGAAGAGCGGCAGGCCCGGCAGGTCGGCGCGCTCTTCAACGTGCTCATGGGCGTCTGGGGGCCGGAGCGTCTGGTGGTCAAGGCCGGCAAGCTGGACGCCCTCGGGCTGATGAAGTCCGAGAAGGTGGAGGAGCAGGTGCTGGCCCTGCAGCGCCTCGTCTATGAGGACCCGACGCTGGACACCGTCCCGGACCCCCGGGAACTGCCGGAGATCCTGGACCAGCTGGAGGACGCTGTGGCCGACCTGGCGGCCCGGCGCACGGTGGAGGACCGGATCGAGCGGAAGATCCAGACCCGCATGCAGGAGCGGCAGGACGACTACTACCGGGAGATCAAGCAGCAGGTGCTGAAGGAGGAGGCCGGGCCCGAGACCAGCTCGACGATGAAGCGGCTGGAGTGGCTCGAGTCGCTGGAGAAGAAGTCGCTGCACCGCAGCGCGGCGGAGCTGCTCCGCCCGCGCGCGCTGGAGGAGGTCGTGGGCCAGGACCGGGCGATCCAGGCCCTGCTGGCCAAGGTCGCCTCTCCGTTCCCGCAGCACGTCATCCTCTACGGCCCGCCCGGGGTCGGCAAGACGACTGTGGCCCGGCTGGTGCTGGAGAAGGCCAAGACGATGCCGCACACTCCGTTTGCGGAGGACGCGCCCTTCGTGGAGGTGGACGGCACGACCCTGCGGTGGGACCCCCGGGAGGTGACGAACCCGCTGTTGGGCTCCGTGCACGATCCCATCTACCAGGGCGCCCGGCGTGACCTGGCGGAGAGCGGTGTTCCCGAGCCGCGCACCGGGCTGGTGACCGACGCGCACGGCGGGGTGCTCTTCATCGACGAGATCGGCGAGATGGATCCGCTGCTCCAGACGAAGCTGCTGAAGGTGCTGGAGGATAAGCGGGTTACCTTCGAATCCAGCTATTACGACGAGAACGACCCCAACGTGCCCAAGTACATCAAGAAGCTGTTCGAGGAGGGGGCGCCGGCCGACTTCGTGCTGATCGGCGCGACCACCCGGGATCCCGAAGACATCAACCCGGCCCTGCGTTCCCGCTGCGCAGAAGTCTTCTTCGAGCCGCTCACCCCCGAGGACATTGCGCTCATCGTCCGCCAGGCCGCGGAGAGGATCGGCGCGCACCTCGCCGCCGGGGTGGCGGCCATCATCGCCGACTACACCATCGAGGGACGCAAGGCGGTGGGCATCCTGGCTGACGCCTACGGCCTCGCCCTGTACCGGGCGGCGGAGGCCGGGAAGGAGAACGAGCCCATCACCATCACCCAGGAGCTGGTCTACGAGGTCATCCAGTCCAGCCGGCTGTCGCCCTACGTCACCCGCAAGGCGTCGCCCACGGCGGAGGTGGGGCGCATCTTCGGGCTGGGCGTGCTGGGCTTTGTCGGCTCGGTGCTGGAGATCGAGGCGGTCGCCTTCCCGGCGCGGGAGCCGGGCAAGGGCGTGCTGCGCATCAACGACACCGCGGGCTCCATGACCAAGGACTCGCTGTTCAACGCTGCCGCGGTGGTCCGCAGGGTAACGGGCGAGGACCTGTCGAACTGGGACGTGCACGTGAACGTCATCGGCGGCGGCCGGATCGACGGCCCCAGCGCCGGCACGGCCATCTACCTGGCCATGATCTCGGCGATGCAGAACCGGCCGATCCGGCAGGACGTCGCCATCACAGGCGAGGTCTCGATCCGGGGCGGCATCCGGGCCGTAGGCGGCATCTATGAGAAGATCTACGGCGCCAAGCAGGCGGGCATGGCCCGGGTGGTGCTGCCCGAGGAGAACCGCAAGGACGTACCGCAGCAGGTGCCGGGCATCGAGGTCTGCTTCGCCTCCACCATCGAGGAGGCGATGCGCCTGGTCATGGCCGAGCCCGGCGGTGAGGGGGCTAACTAGCCGTGAACGCCTTCAGTGAACGGGTTCCACCGCAGAACCTCGAGGCGGAGCAGTCGGTTCTGGGCGCGATGCTGATCGACCGGGAGGCGGTGGTCGCCGTCGCCCACAAGCTGGTGCCGGAGGACTTCTACGCCGACCGGCACCAGCACCTGTTCGCCGCCATGCTCGCTCTGTACAACCGGGGCGAGCCGGTGGATCCGATCACGGTGCAGGACGAGCTGATCCGCACCGGCAAGCTGGAGGAGGTGGGCGGGCTCACCTACCTCACCAGCCTGATCAACCTGGTGCCCACCACCGCCAACGTGTTGCAGTACGCGGAGATCGTCGAGTCGAAGGCGATCCTCCGCCGGCTGCAGACGGCGGCGCGGCGCATCGTGGACGAGTGCTACACCGCGGAGGATGTGGACCAGACGCTGCAGGAGGCGGAGAAGTCGATCTTCGCCGTGACCCAGCGCCGGTCCGCCCGGGGGTACCTGCACATCCGCGACGCCCTGGTCACCGCCTACGGCCACCTGGAGCATCTCTACTCCACCAAGGGCCGGACCACCGGCGTACCGTCCGGCTACCGGGACCTGGACGCGATGACGTCGGGCTTTCAGCCCTCGGACCTGATCATCGTCGCCGCACGCCCGTCGGTGGGCAAGACCGCCTTCACCCTCAACATCGCGCGCAACGCCGCGGTGCAGGCCAAAGCGAAGGTGATCTTTTTCTCCCTGGAGATGTCCGCGGAGCAGCTGGCCCTGCGCCTCCTGGCATCGGAGGCCACGGTGGACGGCCACAAGCTGCGCACCGGGCAACTGCAGGACCAGGACTGGCACAAGCTGGGCACGGCGCTCTCGGTGCTGGGCGAGAGCGACATCTACATCGACGATACGCCCAACATCCCCCTGCAGGAGATGCGGGCGAAGGCGCGCCGGCTGGCGCAGGAGCACGGTCTCGATCTGATCATCGTCGACTACCTGCAGCTGATGTCGCTGCCCCAGCGGCCGGGGCAGCAGGCCAACCGGCAGCAGGAGATTTCGGAGATCTCCCGGTCGCTGAAGGCGCTCGCCCGCGAGCTGAAGGTGCCGATCATCGCCCTGTCGCAGCTCTCCCGCTCGGTGGAGCAGCGGCAGGACAAGCGGCCGATGCTCTCGGACCTGCGTGAATCCGGCGCGCTGGAGCAGGACGCCGACGTGGTCGCGTTCCTCTACCGGGAAGACTACTACGACCAGAACACCGACAAGAAGGACATCGTGGAGGTCATCCTGGCCAAGCACCGCAACGGTCCCATCGGCACGGTGGAGCTGTACTTTGCCAAGGAGATCCAGCGGATGTACGGACGCGAGCAGCGGCGGCAGTAGCCAAGATTCCCGCGACGACGCGCGAATCTTTGACGTCGCGAGTTACGAACATTAGTATCCACAACTGTGGACAACGTTCGGCCGCTGCATTGACACCGCGAGTCGGCGGATGATACACTTTGCCAGGGAATTGGCCAGCGCGGACCGGGGCCCCCGCCACGGGGGCCCGGCGCGTTTCGTACGGGAGGTGCCGACATGCCAGTCGTAGTGGTGATGGGCGCGCAGTGGGGCGACGAGGGCAAGGGCAAGTTCGTCGACCTGCTGGCGGAGAGGGCGCAGGTGGTCGTTCGCTCGACCGGCGGCTCCAACGCCGGACACACTGTGTGGGCCGGCGGCAGGCAGTACAAGCTGCATCAGGTGCCTTCGGGCATCCTGTATCCCGGCACGCTGTGCGTGATCGGCCACGGCGTGGTGCTGGATCCGCCCAAGCTGCTGGAGGAGATGGACCGGCTGGCGAGCCAGGGCGTCGATCTTTCCAACCTGCGGATCAGCGGCGGCGCGCATATCGTCTTCCCCTTCCACATCCGGCTGGACGAGGCGGAGGAGGACAGGAAGGGCGACCGGAAGATCGGCACCACACGGCGCGGCATCGGGCCGACCTATATGGACAAGTTCGCCCGGGTCGGCATCCGCCTCGTCGACATGCTCGACCGCGACGAGTTCCTGCCCAAGCTGACGGCCCTGGTCGAGGAGAAGAACCGCATCCTGGAGAAGGTGTACGGCCTGCCGGGCTTCACCGTGGAGGAGATCGCGGAGCCGTACCTGGAGTACGCGGAGCGGCTGCGGCCGTACGTCGCGAACACGGTGGAGCTGGTCAACGATGCGATCGACGCAGGCAAGAACGTGCTGTTCGAGGGCGCGCAGGGCCACCTGCTGGACATCGACTTCGGCACGTACCCGTACGTGACTGCGTCGCACCCGATCGCCGCCGGAGCCATCATCGGCGCCGGCGTCGGGCCGACGAAGGTCTCCCGGGTGGTCGGCGTGGTCAAGGCGTACACCTCCCGCGTCGGCGAGGGGCCCTTCCCGACCGAACTGCACGGCGAGGAGGCGCACCGCATCCGCGAGGAGGGCCACGAGTACGGCACGACCACCGGCCGACCGCGCCGCATCGGCTGGCTCGACCTGGTGATGGTGCGCTACGCCTGCCGGGTCAGCGGCATCACTGACCTGGCCGTGCCGCACCTGGACACGCTGGCCAAGACGGGCCTGCCCACGCTGAAGGTCTGCGTCGGCTACCGGATGCCCGACGGCACGGTGACCCGGGAGTTCCCCGTCGGCCTGAAGGCGCTCAGCCAGGTCGAACCCGTGTACGAGGAACTGCCCAACTGGGAGTGGTCGGCGGAGATGAGCACCGCCAGGCAGTACGACGAGCTGCCGGAAGGCGCCCGGCGGTACGTCCGGCTGATCGAGGACGTCACCGGCGTCCGCGTCTCCATCCTGGGGGTGGGCAGCGAACGGACGCAGGCGATCTACCGCTCCGCCATCTTTTGATGCGGACGTGACTTTGGAATGCGCGCGCGGGACGGCTGGCAGCCGTCCCGCGATTTTCAACCCGAAACCGCCTTGCATTCGGCAACGGGCGCCAGTATAATAGTCCTCGTCGAGGAGCCGCGGGTGTAGTTCAATGGTAGAACATCAGCTTCCCAAGCTGAGAACGTGGGTTCGATTCCCATCACCCGCTCCAGGTACGCGGAGACGGCACCAGTCTCCGTTTTCGCTGCCGATGTAGCTCAGCCGGTAGAGCAGCCGATTCGTAATCGGCAGGTCAGGGGTTCGAGCCCCCTCATCGGCTCCAGATGCCCCCGAGGTCCCAGAGACCTCGGGGGCCTTTTCGTGCTTCGCGACAGGCTTCGACAAATTTCGCGCCCAGCGCATGGTAAAGTCTTCCTGAGGTGGGAATTCATGAGAAGCGACCGTGCCCGCAGGAGGTTCCGGGCGCGCCGCCTGCGCCGTGACCTCATGGCGCTGGTGGTGTTCCTGTTCATCTTTGCGCTGAACGGCATGCAGGGCCGGCTGGAGGCCGCCGGCGTACCGCAGGCCCTGGGCCCGGTGGAGCCCACGATCCCCGAGCACGACCTGATGCTCGCCCAGCGGCGGGCGGAGGCGGCGCGGCGAAGCGCATCCCTGGTCGCCCGGGAAGCGGAGGAGGCGGCGGCTGATTTGACGGCAGCCCAGCGGCAGCTGGCGCGACAGGCGGATGCCGAGCGGCGTCGGGATCTGGAGCGCATCGCCGACCTGGTGCCCCCCGAGTTCCGCCAGATGGTGCTCGATCTTTCCGCCCAGTACGGGGTCGACCCGCGCCTGGTCGCCGCGGTGGGTCACGTGGAGAGCCGGTGGAACCCGCGAACGGTCGGGACGCATAACGATACAGGACTGATGCAGATCCTGCCCGGTACCGCGCAGTGGATTGCCAGCCGCCTGGGCTGGACGGAGTACGACCTCTTCGACCCGTGGACCAACTTGCACATGGGCATCTGGTACCTGCAGGCGCTTTACCGGGAGTACGGTTCCTGGGACAAGGCCCTGGCCGCGTACAACGGTGGCCCTAGGCAGGCCCACCTGGGGGCGGATCATCCCTACGTCGGCCGGGTGATGCGCGTCTACGCGGCCCATTAACGAATGGGACATCCATACAGACCATAGAAAAAGTGTCAGGCAGTGGTTCCGCGTTCTCCGGAAACCTGGCAGGAAATACACCATACAAAGCGAAACTATATCCCTCGTCATGCATTGAGGAGGTGGACCCGCCTTGCCACGCCGTCCCCTGTTGCTGGTGGTGCTCGCAGCGATCATCAGTCTAGGTCTCGCAGCCGACCTTGGCGTACGGAATCTGCAACGCTCACAGCCGGCAGCAGCGGCGGATGGGCAGGAGACGGGAACCGGCACGGCCGGCGCGGAGCCCGATCAGCTGGCCAGTGCGGACACCACTGACCGGGAACGGCTGGACATCGCCTCGCGCCAGGCGCAGGGGCCCAGGACCGCGCGCGATCCGCTGGGCGAGCCCGCGGCGGCCCAGGTGGTCGAGATGAAGAAGGCCGCCGTCATCACCGTGAACGGCGAGCCCATGGTTGCCGTCGCAGACGAGGCGGCGGCCCGGGAGGTCGTGGACACCATCCTCAGTTCGTACCGGGAGTCGTACCTGAGCGACGCGACCGTCGTTGAAGAGCTCTCCTTCGCCGAAGCCGTCACCTGGGAGGAGGGTGAGGTGGCGGCGGACAGCATCAAGACGGTGGAGGAGGCCATCAACGTTCTGCTCCTGGGCACGGACAAGGTGGCCACCTACACGGTGGCGTCCGGCGACACGGCCTGGGACATCGCCCTGGAGTACGGCCTCACCACCGACCAGCTGGCCAAGGCCAATCCCGGCGTCGACATTGAGCTGTTGCAGATCGGTCAGCAGCTGACCATCACCTACAAAGAGCCCTACGTGCACCCCCAGTCGGTGTCACAGCGGGTGGTGTACGAGGGCATTCCATTCGCGGAGCAGCGGATCGAAGATGACACCTTGTGGCCGTGGGAGTCGGTGGTGGTTACGCCCGGCCGCTCGGGGACACGGGAGAAGGTTATCCGCGAGCGCCGGCAGGACGGCCAGATCGTCAGCACCGAGGTCCTGTCGAGCCGCGTCACGGCGGAGCCGGTGACGCAGGTGCGCCGGGTCGGCGTCAAGCAGGTGCCGGATCTGGGCAGCGGGTCGCTGATCCTGCCCGTGGTCGGGGAGATCAGCTCGTACTACGGGCCGCGCTGGGGCACGTGGCACAACGGCATCGACATCGCCGTACCCCACGGCACGCCGGTGCGGGCGGCCGACAGCGGCATGGTCGTCTACCGGGGCTGGAACGGCAACTACGGCAACATGATCGAGATCGATCACGGCGGCGGGAAGATGGTCACCTGGTACGCCCACCTGTCGGGCTTCAACGTGTCGGTGGGCCAGCAGGTGAACAAGGGCGACATCATCGGCTACGTCGGCAGCACCGGGTACTCCACCGGTCCCCACCTGCACTTCGAGATCCGCATCGACGGGGATCCGGTGAACCCGCTGAACTACTATCCGTAACAGGGACAGGCCCGTTTCGGGCCGCCGGCACGTCCGCCGGCGGTCCCTTGGTTTGTGCGGGTCCCGGCTGCATGTGCTTCAGGCTCCATGGGGACGATAGTACAGGAGAGGGAAATCTCGCGCAGCCAGGCGCATCCCGGCAGAAGGAGACGGGGCGGGAGTGGTCGAATCATTCAGGAAAGTTTCTGCCCCATCTGTCCTGTGTCGAGTCCATCTCCAGGGAGGGTGCGAAATGGAGCGGCCCAGGGGGACGAAGAGCAAGGCTGACCAGATCAAGGCTTTCCTTGAACAGTACCAGCCGAAGCTCTCGGAGGCGCGCGGATTTCTGCAGTTCATGCTTTCCAAGGAGGAGATCCTCCGTCGCACCGACCTGGTGTCCGACCTTACCGGTTACGACTGCGCGATCTTGGTGTCGGCCAAGGGTTCGGGCACGTGGCCGTTCCTGTTCCGGCGCGGGGAGAAGGTGTACACCAAGACCTCCCAGGCCGTGGTGGAACTGATGAAGTCGCTGCCGGAGCGCATCGGGCTCTGCCTGTCCACCGCCCCGCCGCCCTGGAGCGAGGAGCGGGAGGAGTTCCTCCGGATGCTGGCCCGCTGGCACGACGAGGTCTTCCATGAAGACCTGGAGCGCATGACCCGCCGGCAGGAGCTCCTGCGGCAGATCGACGGCGCGCTGGACCGGCGCGACCGGGAGCTGTTCGAGCAACTCTCGGCCGAACTGCGACGGATCGGCTGAACCCGCGAGACGCACCGCGGGCCCGTCCGAATGCGGACGGGCCCCTTTGCTTTGCCTGCCAAAGTCTGCGGATGGTTGCTGCGCAACGCTTCATCTATACTAGACTATGCTAACACGCAATCTTATCTGCTTAGGGGTTTATGGTATGAAAGGCCAACGCGTCGTGTGGCGGCTGCTCTCCGCCGTGGTGGCCGGCGCCCTCCTGCTCTGCGGGCTGGCGGGATGGCCCAGGGCACGGGCAGCCGTCTACCGTTATTACCGCCACCAGGGGAGGGTGCGGACCCTGGGCGGGCTGGCCGGATACCGTACCGCCGAATCGGGCCGGTTCGTCCTGTATTATCTGCCGGAGGACGGCGACCTCGCGGCGCTGATCCTGGAACAGGCCGAGGCGGTGTACGAACGGGTGGTGGCGGAGGTGGGATACCCGCCTGCGGAGCGGGTGCCCCTGATCCTCTACCCTGACCGGACGGCGCTGCGCGCGGCCTACGGCTGGGGCTCGGAGCAGAGCGCCGTGGGGGTCTACTGGCGCGGCACCGTAGGGTTACTGTCGCCGCGGGTGTGGATCGCGGCCGGCGACCCGGCCGAACTGGCGAGCGAGTTCCGCCGGTTGAGTCCGGTCGCCCATGAGCTGACCCATTACCTGCTAGATGAGCTGACCGAGGGCAATTATCCCCGCTGGTTCACCGAGGGGCTCGCCCAGTACGTGGAAGAGCTGGCGACGGGCTACGTGTGGCCGGAGGCCGCCGCGGCTCCGCTGGACCCGCCGCTGTACACCCTGTCTGAGCTCACCCGGCGGTTCGACGACCTGCCCGACCGGCCTCTGGCCTACCGCCAGAGCCATCTGCTGGTGGCTCACATCGCGGAGGCGCACGGGCGGCCGGGGCTCACCGGGCTCATTGCCCTCCTGGCCGAGGGCGTGCCCTTTGACCGGGCGGTGGAGACCGCCCTGGGGCGCAGCATGGCATCGATCTATGCCGACTGGCTGGATCAGGCCGAAGGGCGTTCCGCACAGGGAAGGAACGTACGCCTTTCGGAGCGAAAAGGCCTGCTGGAAGAGAGATAAGGAGAGGACGTTATGGCCGATCGCATCCTGGTCGTGGACGATGAACGCCCTATTGCCGAAATCCTGAAGTTCAGCTTCGAACGCGAGGGTTTTGAGGTGGAGATGGCCTTCGACGGCGAGGAGGCCGTGGCCAAGGCCCGTGCGTCTGACTTCGATCTCGTCATCCTTGACATCATGTTGCCCAAGCTGGACGGCTTCACGGTCTGCCGCGAGATCCGCCGCTTCTCCACCGTGCCGATCCTGATGCTGACGGCCAAAGAGGACGAGGTGGACAAGGTCCTGGGGCTGGAGCTGGGAGCGGACGACTACGTGACCAAGCCCTTCAGCCCCCGGGAGCTGATCGCGCGCGTGCGGGCGATCCTCAGGCGCACACGGGTGGCGGAGAGCAGCCGGTCGCGCACGGCTGCCGATGAGATCCTGCGCGAGGGCGACATCACCATCAACCTGACCAGCTACGAGGTGCGCAAGGGCGACAAGCTGCTGGAGCTGACCCCCCGGGAATTTGAGCTGCTCCGCTTCCTGATGGCCCACGCCGGCCAGGTCTTCTCGCGCGAGGCCCTGCTGGAGGAGGTCTGGGGCTATGACTACTACGGCGACGTGCGCACGGTGGACGTGACCGTGCGGCGGCTCAGGGAGAAGCTGGAGGAGAACTCTGCCAGGCCGGAGTACATCAAGACGCGGCGGGGGGTCGGCTACTACTTCCAGCGGTTCGACTGACGGAGAGGGTGGACGTTGTGTTCCGCAGCATTCAGGGGAAGTTGGTGGTGGTCTACCTCCTCCTGATCGTGGTGGCCATGGAGTTGGCGAGCCTCTACCTGATGCGCGAGCTGGAGCGCAGCTACATCGGCAAGGTCCAGGACGACCTGCACCAGAGCGCGCAGCTCCTGGCGGGGCAGCTCACCAACTTCTTCGCGGGCGACCGCCTCGACCCCGAGGCGGTTGACCAGTATATGGAACGCTGGCCGGGCGAGGTGCTGGTGCTCGACGCCAACGGCGTCGTCATCGGCGCTACGGCGCGCCTTTCCAACCGGGAGGAGCTCCTGGGGCTGAAGTTCAGCCATGACGACGTCTCCCCCGCGTTCTTCGGCAACACCAACCGGCGGATCGGCAAGGAAGGCTCACAGCGGATGGCCTACGAGGCGGTGCCGATCACCGTGGCCGACAACGTCGTCGGGGTGATCTACCTCAAGGACTCCCTGGAGGAGGCCTACGCCCGTCTACAGGATCTGCGGGACATCCTGCTGGTCGCGACGCTGGTGGCCATGGCCTCGACGGTGGTGCTGGGCGTGGCTCTGGCCCGCACGATCACGGGGCCGATCCGGGAGCTCACCCGCACCGCGGCGCTCATTGCCGGCGGCAACTTCGACCAGAAGATCCCCGTCCGGTCCGGCGATGAGATCGGCCAGCTGGCCGAGATGTTCAACCGGATGAGCCGGCAGCTGAAGGAGACGATGAGCGAGATCCAGGACGAGAAGAGCCAGGCCGAAGCCATCCTGACCCACATGGCCGACGGCCTGATGGCGCTCAACCGCGCCAGGCGCATCATCCGGCTCAACCCTGCTGCGCAGCGGATGTTCCAGATTCAGGAGCTGCAGGCGCTCGGCCGCCGCCCCGGAGAGCTGGCTGAGGGTTCGGGGCTGGAGGAGGCCCTGGAGGAGGCGTGGGATCGGAACAGCGCCCTGACCCGGCAGATCCGGCTGAAGGACCGGGTGCTGCAGGCCTACATCACCCCGCTGACCGGCGAGGGCCGTCACTCCGGCGGCACGGTCGTCGTCTTCCACGACATCACCGAGCTGGAGCGGCTGGAGAGCATGCGCCGGGAGTTCGTCGCCAACGTCTCGCACGAGCTCAAGACGCCCCTCACGACGGTCAAGAGCTACGTGGAGACCCTGCTGGACGGCGCCGCCGACGATCCGGAGGTGCGTGACCGTTTCCTGCGGGTGGTGGACGGGGAGACGGAGCGAATGGCCCGGCTGGTGCGGGATCTCCTGCGGCTGACCCAGATGGACGAGGGGACGCTCCGCTGGAACGTGAGGCCGCAAGACGTGGGCGAACTGGTGGCGGAAACGGTGGGGCGCCTGAGGGTGCAGGCGGACCGGAAGCGGCTCACCGTCCTGTGCGAGGTGGACCCGGAGACGCCGCCCGCCCTCTGCGACTATGACAAGATCCAGCAGGTGGTGATCAACCTGCTGGCCAACGCCATCGAGTTCACGCCCAACGGCGGCCAGATCCGGGTGAGCGTGGCGCCGGAGGGCGCGGATGCCGTGCGCGTCACCATCGCCGACACGGGGATCGGCATCCCGGCCCAGGACCTGCCCCGCATCTTCGAGCGCTTCTACCGGGTGGACAAGGCCCGCTCCCGCTCGATGGGGGGCACCGGGCTGGGCCTCTCCATCGCCAAGCAGATCGTCGAGCTGTCGGGCGGCGCCATCGCCATCGCGTCCGAGGTGGACCGGGGGACCACGGTCACCTTCACGCTGCCTGCGGCCCGGACTGCGGAGGTGAGACCGTCATGACGAAGCCTTCCGGCCGGGCGCGCGAGGTGCTGCTGGACCTCCTGCTGGCGGCGCTGGTGCTGACCAGCGTGGTGCTCACGGTCCGCGTCTGGTATCCGGAGCCGCTCTTCGGCGACAGCGACACCACCGAGCCGAGCCTGCAGCAGCAGCCGGTCCCCATCGTGCGGGAGATGCCGGAGATCTTCCGTCCCGAGCGTATCGTGGTCGCGCGGGCGGACGGCGGACGGGCGGAACTGCACGCTGGCTCTCCCACCTACAGCACCTCCTGGCACCGGATCCGGAAGGCGCTCACCGGCCTGGACGTGCGGGGCGGCGCGACCCTGATCGATCAGGTACCGCGGGGCGATGCCGGCGCGCCATCGCTGGAGCTCTTCCTGCCCACGGCGCTGCAGGTCGGCCAGTGGGCCGACCTGCTGCAGTGGCAGGCGCCGTTCCTGCGCAATGGGTCGATGCTGGTGGACCGGGTGATCGTGACCCTGGGGGAGCGGCCCGCGGTCTACCTTTCCGGGCCGCTCGGCTTTGAGCTGTACCTCGCGGACCTGCCGGAGGACCAGCGGGCGGCTCTGGTCGCCCACGTCGAACGGCTGGACCCGACGCTGTTCGGGCCGTACCGGGAGCTGGTCCTGGACGGGCTGCAGGTCACGGCCGCACCCGGGCTGATGGTGCCTGACGTGAAGGCCTGGCCGGCGGCGGAGGTCACGGTCCTGATGCCGGACCTGTGGGAGGAGGAGGCCCGTTACTTCCCGGACCTCAGCGTGGTCCGGCAGATCGACGAACAGGACGCCCGCAGCCTCACCGACGGCCGGAGGCTGCTCCGGATCACCGGGGCGGGCGTGCTGCAGTACCGGACCGCCGAGGGATCTGCTCCGGCCGCCTCGCCGGAGCTGGAACAGGCGCTGGAGGCGGCCGGGCAGTGGGTCGGCTCCCGGGGCGGCTGGCCCCAGGATGTGGTCCTGCATCGGTACGAGCGGGACGCAGGCGTCGGCCGGCTTGCCTTCGAAGTTCATACCGGTGGGCGGTACCCGGTCCAGTCCCTGCCCGGCGCCATGCAGGTGCATGTCTCCGCCGCGGCGCGGGTGGTCTACTTCGAGCGCACCCCCACGGTGGCCAACGTGACGTTCGAGGAGGCCCTGCTTCCCCTCGTGCCCCCTGAGGACGCCCTGGCCCACGCCCTCCCCGCGGCGCCTCTGCTCTCGTCGGAACCGGTGCGGGCCATGTACCTGACGTACCTCCTCAGGCCTCCCGCCGGGGCCGGCGAGCCGTGGACGGCCGAGCCGACCTGGGTCATCCAGGCGGGCAGCACCGAGGTCTACGTCAACGCGGTCGCCCGGGAGTTCCCGCTGCCGCCCAAAGTCCTGCATTAGCGCAAACGGCCGTAACCTTTTCTGCGTCTGTTTCGTTTAGGGGGTGGGGAATTGGACTGGACGCGGGCACGCGCCATCCTGATCGCGGCCTTCACCGTGGTCAACCTGATCCTGGCGTACTCGCTTTGGGGGCCGAAGGGCGAACTGGATCCCGGCGAGCCCACCGCCCGGTCCCAACTGGTCCAGCTGCGCACCCGGCTGGATGAGCGGGGGCTCATCCTGCCCAACGCCGTTACCCTCCCCACCACGCCTCACCCCATGCGCTTCCTGCGGGTCGAGTTCCGGCCGAACCCCACCAAAGCGCCGCCGGTGGACGAACCCTCTGAAGGAGCGCCCGCCGCTTCCCGGCTGCGGTCCCGGTACGACGCGGCCGCGCGGGAGACGGTGCTGGAGCCTGTCGACGGGGCAGGCGGCACCCCGGTGGACCTGTCGGACCGGCTCCTGCTGCGCCAGGTGGCAGAGGACTTCCTGAGGGCGAACGGGCTCTTTCCGCATGACGTGCAGCTCTCGGGGATCTTCCTGCGGGAAAACGGAGCGATGGTGGAGTTCGTGCCCACCTACGACGGGTTGCCGGTCTTCTCGGGATACCTGCGGGTCTACCTGTCGCCGCAGGGGGTCGAGCGGGTCGCGCACCACTGGGTGGAGCCGGTGGGATTCAAGCCCGGAGCGCCGAAGGCGGTCCGGGCCGCGTCCGAGGCCCTGCTGCGCCTGGCCGGCCACCTCGAGCCCGGCGACGGCCAGGTCCGCACCATCGTGGACGTCCGGCTGGGCTACTATTCGGGACCTTCGGTGACGGTGCCCGGTGCGGAGGAGATCAGCGCCTGGGAGACGGTCCCGGTATGGCGCATCACGCTGGACAACGGTCAGGTCTATTATGTAAACGCCTTCAACGGTGAACTCGAATCATGACTTGGGTGCCCCAGTAAGTGTGGCCAGACCGGCAAGGAGGAAACGCTTTGACGACGTTGAGGATTCGCGGCGGCCGCCCGCTGCAGGGGACGATTCGGGTCGGCGGGCGGAAGAACGCCACGCTTCCGTTGATCGCCGCCACACTGCTCGCGGATGGGACGAGCCGGCTGGAGAACGTTCCCCAGATTCACGACGTGATGGTGTACCGGAAGCTGCTCACCGGACTGGGCGCCCGGGTCGACTGGGACCCGGTGCACGGCATCCTCACGGTACATACCGGCGGGGTCCGTCCCGGCGAGCCGGACTACCACCTGGCGTCGTCGATCCGCGCGTCCTACTACCTGCTCGGGGTGATGCTCGCCCGCTACGGTGAGGCGAGCGTGCCCATGCCCGGCGGCGACAACATCGGCCACCGCCCGGTCGACCAGCACTTCAAAGGGTTGTCGGCCCTGGGCGCGGAGATCTGGATGGACCGCGGAATCATCCGGGCCCGGGCCCGGCGGCTGCGGGGGGCGCACGTGTACCTGGACATCATCAGCGTCGGCGCCACGATTCAGGTGATGCTGGCGGCGTCGCTCGCGGAGGGCACCACCGTCATCCAGAACTGCGCCCGGGAGCCGCACGTGGTGGCGGTCGCCAACTTCATCAACGCCTGCGGTGGCAAGGTGACCGGCGCGGGGACCGACACGATCCGGGTCAGGGGCGTCGACCGGCTGGTTGGCGCGACCCAGACGGTCATCCCGGACGACATCGAGGCGGGCACCTGGATGATGGCGGCGGCGATGACGCAGGGCGACGTGACCCTGCAAAACGTGATTCCCACGCACATCACGCCGATCATGGCGAAGCTCCGGGAGGCGGGGGTCGAGGTCCACGAGCTGGGTGACGCGGTGCGGGTGGTCGGCCGCGAGAGGCCGAAGGCCATCAACGTGAAGACCCTGCCGTACCCCGGCTTCCCGACGGACGCCCAGAGCCAGATGACGGCCCTGCTCTCCCTGGCCGAGGGGACTAGCTACATCACCGAGACGCTCTACGAGGACCGGTTCCGGTTCGTGCCGGAGCTGGTGCGCATGGGCGCGCAGATCCGGGTGGAGGGGCGCACGGCCATCGTGAAGGGCGTGGAGCGGCTGTACGGGGCGCCCGTGGAGGCCACTGACATCCGGGCCGGCGCCGCCCTGGTCATCGCCGGGCTGGCCGCGGAGGGCGAGACGACCATCTACGGCATGGAGCACGTGCAGCGCGGGTATGAGAAGCTGGAGCAGAAGCTGCTGGCCCTGGGCGCTGACGTGCAGATGGAGCGGCAGGGAGCGGCGGTGGTCTAGCGGAACACTAGAGGCGGTGCCCGGGAGGGCACCGCCTCATGCGTGCACGGGAGGTGGCGGCTTGCGGATCCGGCTGGTGACGGTGGGCAAGGTGAAGGAGAAGTACCTGCAGGACGGGGTGCAGGAGTACCTGAAGCGGCTGCGTCCCTACGCCCGGGTGGAGATCGTGACGGTGCCGGACGAGCCGATCCCGGACGGTGCCTCGCCGGCCCAGGAGGCCCAGGTGATGCAGCGGGAGGGGGAGCGGCTTCTCCGCGCCCTCGACCAGGGTGGCCAGGAGCACGTGGTGGTGCTGGACGGGCGGGGGAAGAACTTTTCGTCCGAGGACCTGGCGGCTTTCCTGGCGGAGCGTGCCCTGCACGGGGACGCCAACCTGGCCTTCGTCATCGGCGGCTCGCTGGGGCTGGACCCGGCGGTGCTGGCCCGCGCGGGCACGACGCTCTCGCTGGGGCGGATGACGTTCCTGCATCAGATGGTGCCGCTGATTCTGCTGGAGCAAATTTACAGGGCGTTTAAGATTAACCGGGGGGAGAAGTACCACAAGTAAAGTGGCGCAACCATACGACTCGAGAAGACTGGTGGAATCGCGGGACGACATCTGGTGCAGCCTGGGTGTCGACCCGCATCTTGTATTCTGCTGCGGCGTACCCCAATCAGGAAATCAGCAGCGGCGTCTTCCCGATGAACGTCGGCGACTTGGCCTGTGAAAGCACGAAATCGGCCACATCGGCCCGGGAGATCCTCCCGCCGCGGACGCCGTGCAGGTCGACCAGTGCCCGGTAACGCCCCGTGCGCGGTCCGTTGGTCAGGATACCGGGGCGGACGATGATCCAGCGCTCGATGTGGTCCCTGATGATGCGCTCCTGGCGCTCCTTGTCGGCATAGATCCGGCCCAACACCAGCGGGAGCACCACGTGGTCGTACAGGAACGTTCCGTGTCCCCGGCTGTCGCCGGTTCCGATGCCGGTGACGGCGATGAGCAGCTGCTCGGGTCTGAGCGCTCTGGCGAGGTTCTGTGCGCAGGTGGAAAACAGCGTCGTCCTGGCGAACACGTTCTTGGTGCCCAGACAGTCGCAGACGACGTCCTGCCCCTGGACCGCCGTCGCGACGGATTCCGGATCGCGGGCATCCCCCTGGACGAGGTGAAGGCGCGGGTGGCGGACCGGCATCCGGTCCGGGTCGCGGACGAGTGCCGTGACGTCATGGTCGTCCTCCAGGGCCTGCTTCACCACTTCAAGGCCGATGCCGCGCGTGGCGCCGATCACGGCGATCTTCACGAAACCTCGCCTCCTCGTGATGGACATGCGGCACTGCGGAGGGGCGGCGCTGAGCGAACGTAAGCCATGTTTCACTGAATCATACAGTAGGGCGAAAGCTCATCGCACTCGGCCGAAAGGAGGCGGTCAGTCTGGCACGGCGCAGGCTGGTGGTTTCAGACATTCACGGCGAGAGCCGACGGCTGTTGAAGGTACTGGAGATGGCCCACTACAACCCGTCGATTGACCGTCTCTTCCTGCTGGGCGACTACATCGACCGGGGGTCGGACTCCAAAGGGACGCTGGAGATCGTGGAGCGGCTGGTCCGCAGCGGGGCCGTCGCCCTGCTCGGCAATCACGACCTGATGCTGATCAGCGCCTATTACGACCCGAGCAACCTGCAGCGGGGGGTCTACAACGGCGGGTATACGACGCTGGCGGAGTTCGGCGGCTTCATCCCGGAACGGTGGGTGCGGTTCCTGGAAGGGCTGCCCACCCATCACGAGGAGCCGGACTGCATCATGGTGCATGCGGGCCTGGCCCCCGGCGTGCCGCTCAGCGAGCAGTCCGATCAGGACAAGGTGTGGATCCGGGAGCCGTTTCTCAGCCAGTATCGCGGCAAGCGGGTCTACTTCGGCCACACCCCCACCTGCCTGCTGCACGGGGAGGAACGGTGGGAACCGTGGTACGGCGAGGACAAGGTCGGAATCGACACCGGCGCCGTGTACGGCGGCGTCCTGACTCTGCTGGACATCGACACCGGCCAGGTCTGGACGGCGTGACGCCCCAGTCGTCATCCCGTTCCCTCGTCGGACTACACCCGACCGGAGGCGGTCGGGTTTTTCATGTGCGTGCTCAGTCTGCCAGGATCGGCCCCTCCCGCGTGCCGGTTCCTGAAGTCGGCCTCCGACGGCCCGTGGCGAAGGCCAGCGGGATCCCTCGCGCCGCCTTCTCCCTTCCGGGGATGGCTATACGGAGAATACTCGCACCTATACTTGCACTCCTGCTCTTCCGACGTCTCCGCCGTCCTGCGGCCCAGGGGCGTCGGGCGGCCCGCCGGTGTGCCTGCGGCCGTACCAACCGCACCGGCTCCCGTGTTGCTATTGCTGCTAGACCTGATCTGTAGACCTTCGTCGCCTTATAGTCCTTCTGTCCATGGCCGGCTGCGCGGCCGTGCGGGCAGCCCGGCCAGGGCGCACACAAGCGGGGCCGGAGGAGCCGGAAACTCCGGCGCTGCGCCTGGACGCCGCATAGCACGACCGGCCGAGCCCCTCCGGGCCCTCCATGGGGGACCAGGACCCGAGGCGTCCTGACCCGCGCAGGATGAAATCGCAGACAATTGCTGTGACCCTATTGGTCGGACCAATGGCCTCCCTCGGACAGGCCGCTCCTAAGACCTTTGGGTTAGAAAGAGTTTAACCTGACGATCTATTGGGCCGCGTCGCAGCCGAGGGATATAATCGAGCCGACCCCACCTCGTGAAGGAGGGAACGACCATCGCTGCGCAAGCGGGTGAGAGAGTCCCTTTGCCGTCGTGGCTAAGAGGACTGCTGGACCCCTTGTCCGAGCCCGTGCTGCTGGTCGGGGCAGACGGCCGGATCCGGTACGGCAATCCCAGCGCCGGACGCCTGCTCGGATGCAGCCCTGAAGCGCTGCCCGGGCTGGCGGTCGGCGCTGTGTTACCCGATGGGGAAGCCCTGTTGGGCCGGCGACAGGAGGACCCGTCGGACACTGACGCTGTCCGGCGGGACGGTGGGCGCATTCGGGTGGCCGTCACGGCGCGCCCCGGCCCGGAGGGGCTGACCCAGCTGCTCCTGCGGCCGGTGGCCGAAGCGGCCGAAGGGCGGCTGCGGGAGAGCGATCCCCGATATCGGGCCGTGGTGGAGGATCAGACGGACCTGATCCGGCGGTTTACCCCCGACGGCAGGCTGACCTTCGTGAACCCGGCCTTCTGCCGGTACTTCGGCCGATCCGAGGAGGAGCTGCTCGGAACCGACTTCATCCGGCTCATCCACCCCGAAGATCGGGAGGTGGTGCACCGGCAGCTGGCCGTGCTCTCGCCGGAGAACCCCACCACCGTCACCGAGGCGCGGATCCCGCGGCCTGACGGCGGAGTCGGCTGGGTGCAGTTCGTCAACCGGGGGATCTTCGACGCCGAGGGCCGGCTCGTGGAGTGCCAGTCGGTGGGCCGGGACATCACCGCGCAGAAGGAGGCCGAGGCCCGCATCGCCGAGGCCCGGGAGGCGGTCAACCGGGCGGCGAGGGTGACGACCCTGGCTATTATCGGCGGAGGAATCGTCCACGAGATCAACCAGCCCCTCAACGCGATCCGGGTTCTGGCGGAGACGGGGCTCTGCCTGTTGGTGCACGCCGATCCTCCGCAGGCCGACGAGATCGTGGCCATCCTGTCCCGCATCTCCCGCCAGGTGGACCGCATCGACAGCATCGTCAACCACCTGCGGGACGTTCTGAAGAACAGCCGCAATCTGCGGTACGAGTACTGCGACCTGAACGAGGTGGTGGAGCGGGCGCTGCTGCTCATGGACAACCGGATCCAGGCGCATGGCATCCGCCTGCGCCTGGAGAAGGCAGACCAGCTTCCCAAGGTCTTCGGTTACAGCGTCAACCTGGAAGAGGTGGTGCTCAACCTTCTCAACAACGCGATGCAGGCCCTCGACGAGGTGGATTGGCCCCACAAAGAGATCGCCGTGCGCACGTGGGCAGACGACCGGGTTTACCTCGAGGCGGCAGACAACGGGCCCGGCTTCGACCCGGCGATCCGCGAACGCGTCCTGGAGCCGTTCTTCACCACCAAGTCCGGCTCGTCGCTGGGGATGGGGCTGCCCATCGTAAAGGCCATCGTGGAGAACGCAGACGGCCGCCTCGAGCTGGCCGACGCGCCCGGGGGCGGGGCCGTCGTCCGGGTATCGCTGCCCATCGCCACACCGCCGTGAGGAAGGAGGCACGGACCTTGCGCACTCTGGTGGATGACGACAGGGAGGGCAGGTCCTACCTCGCCCGATTCCTGACGCTGGATGGCCACGCCGTCACCGAGTGCGGCTCCGCGGAGGAGGCCCTCGCGGTCTACCGGCCAGGAGCGTTTGAGATGGTGCTCTCCGACATCCGCATGGGCCGGATGTCCGGGATCAACCTGGTGTCGGCGATCCGAAGCCAGGGAGGAGCGCCGCAGGCTGATGTGGTGCTGTATACGGGCCACCTGGACATCTCCCTGGCCATCGCAGCCTTGCGGGCCGGGGCCTTTGACTACCTGACCAAGCCCATCAACATGGCGGAACTGCAGGCGGTGCTGCAGCGGGTCGAGGAGCACCAGCGCTCCCTGGAGGAGCAGCGCAAGCCCCCACCCGGTTACCAGGGGACGGGGGATGACGTGCCCGCCGACGTGCGGCTGCAGATGGCCTACCTGAAGGACCTGGGCGCCGAGCGGGCCGGTCAGAAGAAGTTCTGCGCCCGCTCCCCGGCCATGCGCCAGGTGGTGGAGCAGGCGCGGCGGTATCACACGGACCGCTCGCTTCCGGTGCTGATCCAGGGGGAGACGGGCGTGGGCAAGGAGGTCATCGCCCATCTCATCCACTATGGCGACCTGGAGGAGGCAGGCCCCTTCGTCGCCATCAACTGCTCGGCCATCACGCCGACGCTGTTCGAGAGCGAGCTGTTCGGCTATGAACCCGGCGCCTTCACCGGCGGCTCGGCCAGGGGGCAGAAGGGCAAGCTGGACGCGGCACAGGGGGGCACGCTCTTTCTCGACGAACTGGCGGAGATCCCCGTGGAGCTGCAGGCCAAACTGCTCCGGGTGTTGGAGGAGAAGAGCTTCTACCGGGTGGGCGGTCTGAAGAAGATCGACGCCGACGTGCGGATCATCGCGGCGACCAACCTGGACATCGAGGAGCGCATCCGGCAGGGGCTGTTCCGCGTGGACTTGTACTACCGGCTGAACGTCTGCCGCATCGTGATCCCGCCCTTGCGGGAGCGGAAGGAGGATATCCTTCCGATGGCCCTCATGTACCTCATCGACTTCTCGCGGTCCCGAGACCGCCGCTTCACCGGCATCAGCGACGAGGCGGCTGAGGTGCTGCTCTCCTACCACTGGCCGGGAAATTGCCGGGAGCTCCGATGTCGCCGAGGGCCGCGGCGCGATCGTAAGCCCACGCGGACGGGAGCATGACTGTACATGCCGCACCGCGTTTGGGGGCTGTCCCGAGAGTCATCCGAGATGACCTCGGGACAGCCCCCTTTCCCGCACCCTGCGGTCAGGCAGGGGCGGTGGCGCCGTCGATGATGCGCCGCAGCTCGGCCACCCGCGCCGCCGACACGCCGCCCACGGAATCGCGCACGGCCGATCCGACGTGCAAGGCAGACGCCCCCGTCTCCCGCACCAGCCGCGCGGCGTTGGCCGGGGTGACGCCCCCGCCGATCTGGATCTCCAGCGGAGACCGCTGAACCAGCTCCCTGAGGGTGTCGAGGGCTTCCTCGGGCCTCGCCGCACCCCCGCCGGTGAGGATGCGCTCGACGTGGGGCAGGGACGCGACCTGCGCCAGCGCGCCCTCCCTGTGGATGATCTCCTCAAAGGCGCGGTGGAAGGTGGCGGGGAGTCCCGCCTCGGTCAGGATGCGCTCCAGGGCCGTTCGGTCCACGTCGCCCTCCGGCGTGAGCGCCCCGACCACCAGTCCGTCGGCTCCCAGATCCCGGGCGATGCGGGCGTCGGTGACCATGGCCTCGACCTCCTCCGGCGAGAAGAGGAAGGAGCCCCCGCGGGGCCGGATCATCACGTAGACGGGCAGGCGGGTGGCGCGCCGGACGGCGGCGATCACCCCGGCGCTGGGGGTGACGCCCCCTTCGGCCATGCTCGCGACCAGCTCGATCCGGTCCGCGCCGCCGGCCTCGGCGGCGACGGCATCTGCGACGGTGACGGCGATGACCTCGAGCGTGACTCTCTTCATGGCTGCACCTGCTTTCAGGATGTTGCTGTATGCTTTCGCACGAGCTCGGCCATCCCCTCCCGGCCACCCAGAGCGCCGCCCTGAACCACGCAACGCAGCCTGCCGGGGTTTGCTATACTGGTGACAAGTGCGGAAACGGACAAGCGCGGGGACGGGCCAGTCCGACCGGATCAGGGAGAGGAATCGGAGGTGGTGGCCGATGGCCCCGGGGAAGCGGCCTGTGGTGCTGGTGGTGGACGACGAGCCCCGTATGCGCGAGCTGATCCGGCTGTACCTCGCGGCGGAGTGCACCGTGCTCGAGGCCGGGGACGGCCTCACCGCCCTGCGGGCGGTGCGTGACGCGGGGCCTGACCTGGTGCTGCTGGACGTGATGATGCCCCGGTTGGACGGGTGGCAGACGCTGCAACGCATCCGCGAGGAGTCTGCCGTGCCCGTCATCATGCTCACCGCCCGGGGCGGTGTGGCGGATCGGGTACAGGGGCTCCGGATGGGCGCCGACGACTACATCGCCAAGCCCTTCGACGGCCGGGAGCTGGCCGCCCGGGTCCAGGCCGTGCTCCGCCGCTCGGCCGGACAGGTGGAGGCGAACGTCCCCATCCGCCGGGGCAGCCTGACGATCCGGCCGGCAGAGCGGACGGCGTTGTACGCCGGCCGTCCCCTGCCCCTCACTCCCAAGGAGTTTGACCTCCTGGCCCTGCTGGCGGCGCACCCGGGTCAGGTCTTCTCCCGGGAGAAGCTGCTGGACCGCATCTGGGGGCCCGACTTCCAGGGCGACGCCCGCACGGTGGACGCCCACATCAAGAACCTGCGGGACAAGCTGGGCGAGGGCGCGGGGCTCATCCTCACGGTCTGGGGCGTGGGGTACCGGTTCGCGGAGGTGCCGGATGCGCAGCCTTAGTCTGGTCGCCCGGTTCTGGCTCTCCCTCTCCCTGCTCCTGCTCGTCGTGCTCGTCCCCATGGAGTACGCCCTGGACCAGCTGCTGGAGCGCTTCTACGCCACGCAGGTCACGGAGCCCCTCCTCTACCACGGCCGGCAACTCGCGGACATGCTGGCCGCAGAGGACGCGGCGCTGGCCGCCGCACCGCTCATGGCCGAGATGGTGGGGGGCGAGGTGGTGGTGCTGGACCGGGAAGGAAGGCCGCGGTCCTTCCCGGGCGCCTCCGCAGTCGAGGTGCCCGAGGACATCCGGCGGGCGGTGGTCGTCGGACGGACCCATGTGGACCAGCTGCGGACCCCGGAGGGAGCCACCTACATCGTCACCGGCGTGCCGGTCCAGGGGGGCGAAGGAGGAGTGCTGCTGCTGGCGCCCGCCGATCCCCTCCGGCAGTCGTTCGACAGGGCCCGGCGCGGCCTGTGGCTGGCCGGCGCCGCCGCGCTCCTGCTGGGCACGGGGCTCGCGCTGGTGATGGCCCGGAGCCTCACCCGCCCCGTGCTGGCGATGGAACGGGCGACCCGGGCCATCGCGCGCGGCGACTTCTCGGCGCGCGTGGCCCCGGCGGGCGCCAACGAGCTGGGCCGCCTCGGCGAGGCGATCAACCGGATGGCGGAACAGCTGGAGGGCCACGAGCGCCGCCGGCGGGAGTTCCTGGCTGACGTGGCCCACGAGCTGCGCACGCCGCTGTCGTACATCCGCGGGTACACCCAGGCCCTGGCCGAGGGGGTCGTGACCGATCCTGCGGAGGTCCGGCGATTCCAACGGGTGGTGATGGACGAGGTCGACCGGCTGAGCCGCCTCGTGGACGACCTGATGGACCTGGCGCAGATCGAAGAGGGGCAGATGGCCTTCGAGCGGGTGCCGCTGGATCTGCGCGTGCCGGTGGAGCAGGCGGTCCGGACCGTGCGGTCGCAGGCGGAGGAGAAGGGCGTCGCCCTGGTGGTGGGCCTCCCGGACGCGCTGCCCCCCGTCCTCGCCGACGGCGGCCGGATTCAGCAGGTGGTCTTCAACCTGCTGGACAACGCCCTGCGCCATACCCCGCCGGGAGGCGTGGTGCGGGTGTCCGCCGCGGTCACGAGGGACGCCGTGGCGGTCCGGGTGCGGGACACGGGGGAGGGCATCGACCCGGCTCAGCTTCCCCACGTGTTCGACCGCTTCCGCGGCCGGCGGAAGGGCGGCCGGGGGCTCGGTCTGGCGGTGGTGCGCTCCATCGTCCGGGCGCACGGCGGTGACGTCGGCGTGGAGTCCCGTCCCGGCGGGGGCGCCGCCTTCTGGTTCTGGCTGCCGCGGGCCTGAGGGCAGGGCGCGCAGCGGCCAACGGAAAACGAGCACCCGGTCAGGGGTGCTCGTTCAGGTCTGCGGATCCGGGGACGCGCGCTGGATCACTGGTCAGGCGGGGGAAGGGGCGTGGGGGTCGGCGTCAGCCCCATGGCCTGATACGCCTCGTCGATCTCCTGTCGGATGCGGGTGAGGGATTTTCCGCTCTCCAGTCCGGCCACGGTCTGCCGGGTGATGTCCAGGCAGATCTGGCAGCCCACGGCGTGCCGGTCAAACGCGACCACCGCGCCGGTCCCGTCCCGCTGGAAGTAGCAGTCGGAGTTGCTGGCGTGGAAGGCGCCGCAACCGCAGTAGCACGGGATGTGCTGCAGCTCGTCATGGTGGTGCGCCGCCGCCAAATAGGTCTCCTGGATGGGTTTCGGCGCGTGGTGGTACCAGTCGGGCGCCTCGGGGAACCCCTCCGGCAGGGTCGCCTCCTGCGCGGCGTCCCGGCTGTGGTTGCCCGTCTGCCCGGAGCAGCCCGCTACCACGCCGGACAGGGTGAGGAGCAGGACGGCCATCGCGACGCAGGCGAGGGCTCTGGACCACGGCGAGTGCAAGCGCTTCGTCGTCATCGCGATCCCCCATTTGCAACGTGCCATCAACCCCAGTTTCGCTCCCGGGTGTGAAGAAAGTGTGAAGAGCCGAGTACGGGGTGCTCCCCGACCCGGCTCCCGTCCTGTGGGGTGATGGGGTTGTTGCGGCCCGCGGTGCTCAGTCCGCCGCATCCGACAGCTCTTCCGCGCCCCCTGCGGGCTGCTCGGCGGTGGCCCCCAGCGCCGGCTCCATGGCGAAGCCGATTCCGTGGACCGCTTCAGCCGTCACCAATCCTACCTCCCAGTTGGCCTCAAAGGTCGAGTAGGTCCACACCGGCACAGTCCCTCCTCCCGCGGGCGTCCGCACACGGCTTGTGCATTTCTGATTCCAGCATATCAGGACCACGGTTCGCAATCGGGCGATTTGCGGTGAAATGTCGATCTGGGCGCGCGGACCGCGCCGCACGGCGAAACCGCCGTCCACGGGTCCCGGTCACCTGCCTCACCGCGCAGTTCGCCGCCCAAAAGGCGCGGTTCACCAGATCTGGTCGGAAGCAGCACACCGGCTTTCCTTTTTGAGGTAGGTAAGGCATGTTTAGTGGTAGCAATTTTCGAATCTTGAATTGGATGGTTCTGAAGCGTCACCGGGCCCGCACCCCTGACAGACAGCTCTACGGGGGCAAGCAATGGAACGGCTTATCGGCGTAGATCTTGGCTACGGATTTGTCAAAGCCACGGACGGGCGGGAAGGGTACCTGTTCGCGAGCGTCGTGGGAGACGGCAGCCCCTACCTGCCGCTGCGGCTCGCATCCCAGGAGACCGACCCCACGGACAACCTGCGCGTGCAGATCGGCGACAGGGTTTACCACGTGGGTACGCTGGCCGTGCGCCAGTCCCGCATGGCCTACCGGTCCCTGTCGGTGATGCGCGACGAGGGCAACGATCTGCTGGTCCTCTTCCTCACGGCCCTGAGCCTCTTTGCGAGCGAGGCCAACACCACGTTCTCCGTCGTCACCGGGCTGCCCCCGGGCCGCATGCACCTGGCGGACCAGTTCGTCCGCAGCGTGCGGGGCGACCACCGGGTGGTCCGGTATCGGACCGGCAACCCCGAGGAGCTGTACCTGCGCGTCGACCGGGTCACCGTGGTTCCGCAGCCGCTGGGCACGTACTGGTCGCAGGTGCTAGATGCCAGGGGCCAGCTGGCGCAGCAGCACCCTGCGGCAGACGCCCGGGTGGGCATCGTCGACATCGGCTTCCGCACCACGGACCTGGTGACGGTGGAGGGCGGCGAGTACGTGCCCGAGCAGAGCCGCACCGTGCCCACCGGCCTCTCCGCAGCCTACGGCGCGGTGGCGAACGCCCTGCTCCGGGAGTACGGCATCGAGCGCGAGAACCACGCGCTGGACGAGGCCATCATCTCCGGCGAGATCGGCGTCAGCGGGCGGCGGGTGGACATCACCGGCCTCCGGGAGAAGGCCTTCGAGCAGCTGGCCACCAAGGTGCTGGTGGAGATCCGGTCCACGTGGCAGGTAGCGGACTACGACTTCCTGTGGTTCACCGGGGGCGGCGGCCTGGCCCTGCAGCGGTTCCTGGTGCCGCAGTTCCCGCAGGCCAGCCTGATCGCCGACCCGCTGACGGCCAACAGCCGCGGGTACCTCGCCTGGGCCCACTACATCTACGGGACCGGCGGCGCGCCCTGGCTGGAGCGGACCCCGGTGAATCCGCAGCCCCGCCAGGGGTGAGACACCATGTTCTTCGGGTGGCGTTGGAAGCAGGACGCATTGCCGTATTCGGTGATCGACCGGGGAACCGAGGTCCAGGGTCCGATCCGGTCGCGCGGGGTTCTCGAGGTCCGGGGGCACGTCCGCGGCGCCGTCATCCACGAGGGGCGGATGGTCGTCGCCCCGGGGGGCGTCTGCTCCGGCCCCGTGCGGTCCGACGACCTGTACCTGCAGGGCGAGATCCACGGCGACGTCACGGTGACCGGCACGCTCCGGATCGGCAACGGGGGGCAGCTGTACGGGGACGCCGACTGCCGCCGGCTGATCATCGATCCCGGCGGGTGCTTCGTGGGGATCAACCGCTCGGAGCTGGAGGGCCGGGCGGCCGGACCGACCGCCACCCCGGCCGGGGGGGGCGCCGTCGGCTGTTCCGGTGTCCAACGGCGCGGTGCCCTCCCCCCAACCGGTCTGGGCGTCCGCTCCCGCGGCCGTCGAGCCGCCCGCCCGGGAGGGCACTGCCGGGACCATGGCCCCGCAGACGGTGCAGCCCGTCCAGGAGCAGCAGACCATCGTCTTCCGCGGGTACATGCGCACGAAGCGCCGGTTGGCGCAGGAGGCGTCTGATACGGCCGAGTGACCCATCCCCCTGCCTCCGGCGGCAGGGGGATGCGCCTTCGTCTTCTGGCAAAGCCCGGTGCGGCGTATCGCGCGCCCCCCGTGGGGGCGTCTAAAACTACGATCCAACGTGCATTTGGCAGGCTGGAGGCAGGTCCTATGGAGCCGATCGATCGCGAGGTTGTGCAGCAGCGGTTGGAATCCTTCGTGAACACCGACGTCTACATGCACCTGGAGACGACCAACGGCGCTTACGCCGGGGAGGCGGCCGGGGGGAACGGGATGGCGGTCTGTGCCTTCGTCCGCAACGCCCGGGTGCGGTTCAGCCGTGCCCAGATCACGGGCTCGGGCCCGTATCGGGTGGGTCTGCAACTGCATTCCGGCGAGGGCTGGACCTACGCCGAGGGGCTCACGGACTACGAGGTGGACGAGCAGGGCCGGCTGCTGCTGGCCGGCCACGACGCCAACGGCTGTCTGGCCATCGCTCTGGAGCTGAGCCATACGCCGTTCCCGATGAAGTAGGAGGTCACGGGCCGTGAAAGAGCACGTGCTGGTCATCATGCCGCATCCCGACGACGAGACCTTTGCGGTGGGCGGCACCATCGCCCTGTACGCCCAGCGGGGGGTACCCGTCACCTACGTGTGCGGCACCCGGGGCGAGATGGGCCGGCGCATGGGCCGGCCGCCGTTTGCCACGCGCGAGAGCCTGCCCGGGCTGCGGGAGAAGGAGCTCAGGGAGGCGTGCCGCATCCTGGGCATCACCGACCTGCGCTTCCTCGGGCTGTGGGACAAGACCGTGGAGTTCGAGGACCCCGAGGCCTTGGCTGCGCGCCTGAAGGCCATCATCGAGGAGATCCGGCCCTCCTTGATTATCACGTACCACCCCGACTACAGCGTCCACCCCGACCACATGGCCCTGGGCCGGGCGACGGTGCGGGCCGTGGCCCAGCTGCCCCCGGACCGGCGTCCGCCGGTGCACACCCGCGCTTTCGGCAAGGCGTCCGCAGTCCTGGGAGAGCCGGACCTGGTGGTGGACGTGCGGCCGGTCTGGGAGACCAAGTTGGCGGCTATCCGGGCCCACCGTTCCCAGAGCGCGCTGGTGCTTGCGGATGACGACCCGGAGGCGCAGGAGCGGCTGCGCAAGGATCGAGAAAAGGAAACCTTCTATGTATGGAAGTTCGAGGAGTAATGCGACCCATGCACAGCGGCCCCCGGAGACGGTCCGGGGGCCGTTTCCTTTGAGCCGGCGAGCCCGCCCCTTCACGCACATCCTTTCACAAAGAGGGAATTCACAGCATTTGTCGAATATTATTTCAGAAATGCGGCTGAGAGGGGTGGCTCAGCATGACGCTTGCGGGCTACGCGAACCGCGTCGCGCGCATCGACCTGACGACCGGGCGCATCGAGTACCAGCCGATCGACCCGGAGGCGGCGCGCAAGTACATCGGCGGCCGGGGACTCGGGGTGAAGTACGTGTTCGACAACGGGCCGGAGGTCGATCCCCTGTCGCCGGAGAACCTGCTCTGCTTCATGAACGGTCCGCTCACCGGCAGCGCCATCAACATGTCCGGCCGCCTGGCGGTCTGCACCAAGTCGCCGCTCACCGGCGGGGTGACCGACTCCCACATGGGCGGGTGGTCCGCGGCCAGGCTCCGGTGGGCAGGGTTTGACGGGCTGCTGTTCCGCGGGGCGGCGCCGACCCCTGTGTACGCGATCTGCGAGAACGGGACCGTTCGGCTGGCGGATGCCTCGGATCTCTGGGGCAAGGGCATCCGGGAGACGGTCCGGATCCTGCAGGAGCGGCACGGCGGCAAGAACGTCTCGGTCATGGCCATCGGCCCGGCCGGCGAGAATCTGGTGCGGTACGCCGCGATCCTGAACGAAAACGACCGTGCAGCCGGCCGGGGCGGCACGGGCGCCGTGATGGGATCCAAGAAACTGAAGGCGGTCGTGGCCATCGGGGACATCAAGGACCAGTGGAAGCCCGCGGACGACCGCCGCCATACCTTCGAGGACGCCCGTAAGGCCGGCCTGAAGGCGATCATGGAGGGAGCGCTGACCGCGCCGCGCAAGGGCGGGCTCTCACTCTACGGCACGAACGTGCTGATGAACATCATCAACGAGGTCGGGGCCCTGCCGGCGTTCAACGGCAAGGAGACCTTCCATCCGGATGCCGAGGCCATCTCGGGGGAGACGATCCGGGCGCAGTACCTGGTGGAGGAGCCCACCTGCCACGCCTGCCCCGTGGCCTGCAAGAAGCTGGTGGAAATCAAGGAAGGCCCCTACGCGGGGGTGCGCACCGAGTCGTTCGAGTACGAGACGGCGTGGGCGCTGGGCGTCAACTGCGGCCTGACCGACGCCGGGGCGGTGGCGAAGCTGCTGGATCTGTGCAACGACTACGGCATGGACACGATTGAGCTGGGCAACGTGCTTTCCACCACGATGGAGGCCACCGAGCTGGGGCTGGTCAAGGACGGCATCGCCTGGGGCGACGCCGGACGGATGATTGAGGTGGCGGGGCTCATCGCGCACGCCGAGGGGGATCTGGGCAAGACCCTGGGCCTGGGCGCGTACGGCGCGGCGAAGGCCTTCGGCCGCCCGGATCTGGCCAACTCGGTGAAGGGGCAGGCCATCCCGGCTTACGACCCGCGCGGCATCAAGGGGATCGGGCTGGGGTACGCGACCTCCAACCGGGGCGCCTGCCACCTGCGTGGCTACACGGTGGCGTCGGAGATCGCGGGCATCCCCGAGCAGACCGACCGGCTGGCGACGGAGGGCAAGGGCTCGCTGTTGAAGGTCTTCCAGGACCTGCACGCCTTTTCCGACTCCCTGGACCTGTGCAAGTTCTCGGCCTTCGCCATGGGCGCGGCCGAGTACGCGCAGGCCTACAGCGCGGTCACCGGCGTGCCGTTCACGGCGGAGGATGTCATGCGCACCGGCGAACGCATCTACAACCTGGAGCGGTACTACAACAACCTGGCCGGGCTGGGGGAGGGCAGCGATTACCTGCCGAAGCGCTTCCTCACCGAGCCCGCGACCGGCGGCAGCGCCGGCCAGGTGTCGGAGCTGGATGTGATGCTCCGGGAGTACTACGCGGCGCGGGGCTGGCGGAACGGCGTGGTGCCGGAGGAGAAACTCCGGGAACTGGAGATCATCTGAGCCGTGCAGGTTCGTCTCTACGCGACGCTGCGTGCCCTGGCCGGCGCCGCACGGGTCGAGGTTCCCGCGACGCCCGGTGAGCCGGTGGGAGATGTGCTTCGCCGGCTGGTGGCTCAGTGTCCCGGGCTGCAGGGGCAGATCCTCACGCCGGACGGCGCCGCCTTGCTCCCGCATGTGCAGGTGTTCATCGGCGGACGCTCCATACGCGATCTACAAGGAATGGCCACACCCGTGCCACCGGGCGCAGACCTGGCGGTCTTTCCGCCGGTGGCAGGCGGGTGTGGCCTGCTTACCGCATAATCCGGGCGCAGAGGGCGGAGGTTATGAGACGACGTACTCTCGCGCCGTCACCCTGCCGGTGGTGAAGTGACGGAACCAGTCGGCCAGCAGTTCCACGTGCCGCTCGAACTCGTCCCGGTCGTAGAGCGGCGGTCCGAAGATCACCGCGACGCAGCGGCGGGTGCCCCCGTGGGTGGCGGTGCGGTCGGAGTCCGTGATGGGCGAGCCGCAGGGGCCCGCACCGTCCCGCAGCACCGGCTTGCCCAGGGTCTCCATGTCCGTGCCGGCCAGCGTCCGATACCGCTCGCCCGGCCGGCCGGCGCCGAAGGTGAGGGTGTCTCCCTCCAGCCGGTCGGCGTCGTACAGCCCGATGGGCAGGCCCGAGGCGGCCGACCACACGTTGACCAGGTCGACGATCAGGCTGACCCGGGGCAGGCCGTCTCCCTTCACGACGCGCCGCAGCAGCCGCTCCGAGGAGACCCGGTACCTGGCAGGGTCCGTCCCCAGCGCCTTCAGCGCCTTGCGCCAGCCGGCGATCGCCGGCAGCCGGCTGATCTCCTCCAGCTGCAGTTCGGCCCGGGCTTGTGAGACGGTCGCGTCCACCAGCGCCTGAAGGGCGGCGGTGGCCGGGCCGTTCTCCAGCCCTTCGACCTGCAGCAGCCCCAGCGTGAGGAAGGGCAGCCGTTGGGCCAACTCCGGATCGATCTTCAGCTGCAGCTCGAGCACCTCCTTTCCCCGCGATTCGGCATGGATACGCCGGAAAATGTACCGAATCCTTCTGGACAGCGGGGCCGCAATCCCAGATACTATTGTTAAACGCCTTTGCGGAAGTTAGCGAGAAGGAGTGTCCGCCGCATGATAGAGAGGACCTTTACCCTAAGCAACCCCACCGGACTGCACGCCAGACCCGCCGCGCTCTTCGTCAAGGAAGTGCAGAAGTTCGCCGACACGGAGATCTTCGTGCGCAAGGGCGAGAAGGAGGTCTCGGCCCGTTCCCTGCTCTCCCTCCTGAGCCTCGGCGTCGCCCAGGGGGAGACCATCGTCATCCGCTGCCAGGGGCCCCGGGAAGAGGAGGCCATGGCGGCGCTGGCCGCGCTGATTGAGGGTGGCCTCGGTGAGTGAAAAGGTCCTGCACGGCGTCGCGGCCGCCGCGGGGGTCGTCATCGGTCCCGCGTTCGTCTACCGGGAGGGGCAGCCGGAGACCGCGGCACGGGCGGCTGCTGCTCCGGAGGAGGAGCTGGCCCGGTTTGAGGAGGCCCGCCGCCGCGCCGAGAATGAGCTCAACGCCCTGGCCGAGCGGGCCGACGACCAGGGCCGGGAGATCCTGACCGCGCACCAGCTGATGCTCCAGGATCCGGAGCTGCAGAACCTGGTGGAGGCAGCCATCCGGGACGGGCAGCCCGCCGAGGAGGCGGTGCGGACCGCCACGGAGCAGTTCGCAGCGATGCTGGAGGCGCTGGATGACGAGTATCTGCGGGAGCGCGCCGCCGACGTGCGCGACGTGGGCCGGCGGCTGGTCGCGGCCCTGACCGGCCGCACGGTGGGGGTCGTGCTGCAGCGGCCCTCGGTGGTGGTCGCCCGGGATCTGGCCCCCACGGACACCATCGGCATCGACCGCTCGCTGCTCCTGGGCATCGTGACGGAGCAGGGCGGCCCGACCTCGCATACCACGATTCTGGCCCGCTCCTGGGGCATCCCCGCGGTGGTGGCTGCCGCAGGCGTGCTCGACGCCGCATCCGACGGCATGATGGTCGCGCTGGACGGCGACGCGGGCGAGGTCGTTCTCGATCCGGGAGCGGAGACGCGCAGCCGCTACGAGGCCGCCATGGCGCGCGCCCGCGAGCAGGCGGAGCGCGACCGGGAGGAGGCGTCGCTGCCCGCCGAGACCCCGGACGGCGTGCGGGTGGAGCTGGCCGGCAACGCGGGCTCGCCCGGCGAGGTGACCTTCGCGATGGAGAAGGGCGCCGAGGGCATCGGCCTTCTGCGTTCGGAGTTCCTCTTCATGGGGCGCGCCGACGCCCCCACGGAGGAGGAGCAGTACCAGGCGTACGCGGAGGCCCTGCGGAACGCCCGGGGGCAGCGGGTGATCATCCGCACCCTGGACATCGGCGGTGACAAGGATGTGCCGTATCTGGGCCTGGCGAAGGAGGAGAACCCCTTCCTGGGCGTCCGGGCCCTGCGGCTGTGCTTCCGCCGGCCCGAGCTGTTCCAGACGCAGCTGCGGGCGCTGCTGCGGGCGTCGGTTCATGGCCGGCTGGCCATCATGTTCCCGATGGTGAGCGGCCTCAGCGACCTGCGCCGGGCGAAGGAGGCGCTGGCCGAGGCCCGCCGCTCCCTGGAGGCCGAGGGCCATCCGGTGGCTGAGCAGTACGAGGTCGGCATCATGGTGGAAATCCCCTCCGCCGCACTCCTGGCCGATCACCTGGCCCGGGAGGTGGACTTCTTCTCCATCGGCACCAACGACCTGGTCCAGTACACCCTGGCGGTGGACCGGGGCAACCCGGAGCTGACCGAGATGTACCAGCCGTACCATCCGGCCGTCCTGCGGCTGATCGACCGCATCGTGCAGGCGGCGCACGCCGCCGGGAAGTGGGTCGGCGTCTGCGGCGAGATGGGCGGGCTGCCGGAAGGCGCCTTGCTGCTGCTCGGCCTGGGCGTGGACGAGCTCTCCATGGCCCCTGCCCTGCTGCCCCGGATCAAGCGGCTGGTGCGGTCGACGCCGGCCGCAGAGGCGCGGGCAGTGGCCCGGCAGTGCCTGGAGTTGGGCACGCCCGAGGAAGTGCTGGCGCTGGTTGGGCCGCTGGTCCGGCGTGTCGGGTAGTCCAACGTCAAGAACGGCAAGGGATCGCCTCGGTCGGGGCGGTCCCTTTCTTGCTGTTCGAGCGGCTCCGTCGGCACTGCGGCGACCGCCTCCGTCCGGGTGGCGGGCTCGTTGCCTCTCGCCCTCCCAGTTCGAGGCGGAATGTGCACTCGTCACTCACCGCTCGGTGCACATTCCGCCTCCTGGCCGAAACCGTAGAGAGGTGGCGCGTGGGCCGGGCTGCAAGGAACGCGTCATCGCCCACCTGGAGTCGCAGAGGCGGGGAGAGCATCACCCATGCGGTGCCCAGGGGACTCGAAGGGGCTGTCCCAAGAGCCATCTGGGATGGCTCAGGGACAGCCCCTCCTGCACTTGCGCAACATGAACCCAGGTTACGCCGACGGGTGGGTCGCCGGCACCAGCGTCTCGGTCGGCGCATCCCGCTCCTCCAGGTGCTCCTCGAACTGCAGCCGCCAGAGCTTGTAGTACAGGCCCTGCCTGGCCAGCAGCTCCTCGTGGGTGCCCTGCTCGTGGATCCGGCCCTTGTGCAGCACGATGATCTGATCCGCGTGCTGGATGGTGGAGAGCCGGTGCGCCACGATGAAAGTGGTGCGCCCCTTCGTCAGCTCCCTCAGGGCTTTCTGGATCAGCGCCTCGGTCTCGGAATCGATGGAGGCGGTGGCCTCGTCCAGCACGAGGATCGGGGGATCGAAGGCCAGGGCCCGGGCGAAGGAGAGCAGCTGCCGCTGCCCCGCCGAAAGGGTGGCGCCCCGCTCGGCCACGGGCTCGTCGTAGCCGTTGCGCAGCTCGCGGATGAACTCGTCCGCCCCCACGATGCGGGCCGCTTCCCGCACCCGCTCATCGCTGATCTCCGTGTTGCCCAAGCGGATGTTGGACCGGATGTCGCCGCTGAAGAGGAAGACGTCCTGCGCCACGAGGCCGATGGACCGCCGCAGCTCGGCGGTGGCGACCTCCCGTACGTCGAGGCCGTCCACCAGCACCTGACCCTTCTGCACGTCGTAGAACCGGCACAGCAGGTTGATGATGGAGGACTTGCCCGCCCCGGTGTGGCCGACGAAGGCGATGGTCTGGCCCGGCTCGGCCCGGAACGACACGTCCTTCAGGACCCAGTCGCCCTCGTTGTACGCGAACCAGACGTTGCGGAACTCCACCGCGCCGGTGACCCGGCCCAGCGGTTTGGGGTCCGGCGGGTCTACGATGGCCGGCGGCGTGTCCATCAGCATGAAGATGCGCTCGGCCGAGGCCATGGCGCTCTGCAGGATGTTGAACTTCTCGGCCAGTTGCATGAGTGGCTCGAAGAAGCGGCGGGAGAGGGTGACGAACAGGAGCAGGACGCCGGGCGTGAGGCCGCCGCCCAGGGCCTGCAGGCCGCCATACCACAGCACCAGGGCGATGGTGACGCTGGCCAGGAGGTCGAGGACGGGCCGGAAGACGGCCCAGACCATCAACTGCCGCCAGGAGGCCCGGTTGTACTCATCGTTCTCCCGTTTGAACTCGGCGAACGTCTGCGCCTCCCGGGCGAAGAGCTGCACCACCCGCATGCCGCTCACGTGCTCCGAGACGAAGGCGTTGATGCGGGCGAGCCGCACCCGCACCTCACGCCAGGCGTCGCGCGCCTTCGCTGCGAAGAAGCGGGTGTAGTAGGCGACCAGCGGGATGAGGGCGAGGCTGACCGCGGCCAGCCTGGGATGGGTCCTCACCATGACCACGGCTACCCCGACCAGCGTGAAGACGTCCCGGAACAGGTTGACCAGCACACTGGTGTACATCTCACTCAGGGTCTCGGTGTCGTTGGTGACCCGGGTGACCAGCCGCCCGGCCGGGTTGCGGTCAAAGAACTGGAGGTGCAGCCGCTGAAGGTGGCCGAAGAGATCCTTGCGGATCGCATAGATGATCTTCTGCCCGGTGAACTGGAGCAGCAGAACCTCGCCGTAGGAGACGAAGAAATTGGCGACCAGCGCCGCGATCAGCCAGAAGGCGAGCCGGTTGAGGCCGGCCGCCGCGGCAGGGGCGTCGCCGAGGACGAGGTAGTCGTCGATGGCGACCTGCACCAGCTTGGGGACGAGCAAGTCCAGGCTCACGGCCACGCCGAGCATCGCAATGCATACCAGCAGGGCCTTCCAGTGCGGACGGGCGTAGGAGAGCAGCCGGGCCATGAGTCGGGCGTCGTAGACCTTGCCAAGGGCCTCTTCTTCGCGGAAGTCCGCCATAACATCCTCCTGTGTGGGCTACCCGAGGGAGGCGATGGACTCCTCGAGCTGTTGGCGCTGATAGGTGCGGAAGTAGCGGCCGCCCAGGGCGAGCAACTCGTCGTGGGTGCCGGACTCGACGATGCGGCCCCGTTCCAGTACGATGATCTGGTCCGCGGCCTTCACCGCCGCCACCCGGTGGGAGATGATGATCGTCGTCCGCCCCTGCATGACGGGCCGCAGGCCGTTCAGGATGCGCTGTTCGGTCGCGGTGTCCACCGCGGACAGGCAGTCGTCCAGCACCAGGATCGGCGCGTCCTTCAGGACGGCCCGGGCGAGGCTGATCCGCTGCCGCTGGCCGCCGGAGAGCGTGGCGCCCCGCTCGCCGACCAGGGTATCGTAGCCGTCGGGCAGGAACTCGAGGATGTCCTGCTCCACGTGGGCGGTGCGGGCCGCCCGGCGAATCTGCTCTTCGGTCCAGTCGCCCGGCGCGAACGCGATGTTCTCGCGCACCGTGCGGGAGAAGAGGAACGCCCCCTGGGGCACGGCGGCGATGGACCGGCGGAGCAGGTCCAGCGGCAGGTCCAGGACGTCGACGCCGTCGATGAAGACCGTGCCGCGGGGCGGGTCGTAGATGCGGGTGAGCAGGGAGGCCAGGGAGGACTTGCCGCTGCCCGTGCGGCCCAGGACGCCCAGGGTCTGTCCCGGCCGGATGTGGAGGTTGATGCCGTCCAGGACGGGCGGGCTGTCCGGGCTGTACTGAAAGGTCAGGTCGCGGATGAGAATGTCGCCCCGCAGCCGGCCGTCCTCCGGAACGATCGTCTGCGGCGCGTCCCGGACCTCGGGCTCGGTGAGCAGCACCTCGCGGATCCGGGCAAAGCCGGCGAAGCCCCGCTGGATGATCTGCACCACCCAACCGGCGGCGATCATCGGCCAGATGAGCATCCCGATGTACATCGTGAGCGAGGCGAAGTCGCCCACAGAAATCTCGCCCCGGAGCACGGCCCGGCCGGGGACCAGCAGCGCGACGACATAGCAGAGCCCGGCGAAGAGGTTGACGATGGGGTCGAAGATGCCGTCGACCCGCATCATCGCCATGAAGCGGCGGATGTAGTCCCGGTTGGCCTCGTCAAACTTCGCCTCCTCCGCCGCCTCCTGGACGAAGGCCTTGACCACCCGAACGCCGGAGATGTTCTCCTGCACCACATCGGAAAGCCGGGCGAAGCTGTCCTGCACCGCCCGGGAACGTGCGAAGATCGCCTTCCCGACGACGCCGATGACCAGCGCCAGGAACGGCAGGGGCAGGAGCGCCCACAGGGAGAGCTTCAGGCCGATGGTCGAGACCATGGCGATGAGCGTGAACACGGTCATCGCCACCGCGTCCGCGGCCATCAGTACGCCCTCGCCCGCGATGCCGCGCACGGCCTGCAGGTCGTTGGTCGCCATGGCCATGATGTCGCCGGTCTTGTGCCGGTGGAAGAAGGAGGCGGAGAGCTTCTCCAGATGCGCGAACAGGTCTGCGCGCAGGTCGCGCTCGACCAGGCGGGCCGTGCCGAAGACGTAGATCCGCCAGACGAAGCGCAGAAACGCGACGCCCAGGGCCGTGCCGACGATGAGCGCCAGGTACCGGTAGATGCCGGAAAGGTCCAGGACGCCGGCGTCCAGGTCGTCCACGAACAAGCCAATGAGCCGGGGCGTGACCTGCTGCAGCAGGTCCGTGCCGGCCAGCGCCAGCACGCCAACCAGGTAGCGCCACTTGTAGCGGCCCAGGAACCGGATGAGGGAACTGTGGGATGAGGACATACGCACCTCTCGCTGTGCAGACAGGGGGTCGACCGGTGATGAATGGCCCGCAGCAATGATAGACGCCCCCTCGACCGTCCGGGTTCCGCGTCAAACCCGGATGGCAGAGCCCTCCAATGCGCGGCAAGGGCCACCCCCCGGCCCCGTCCGGGGGGTGGCCCTCGTCTGCGCAACGGGCGCTGCGGGGCGGCTACATCGCCGCAGCCCGTATCCGGGCCGAGGCCCGGCGCTGTACCCGCACCACCAGGTCGTCGAACAGCGTGTAGACCACGGGGATGACCACCAGTGTCAGCAGGGTGGAGAGCGTCAGGCCGCCGATGACGACGGTGGCCAGGGGCGCCTCCAGTTCGGCGCCCTCGGAGAGCCCCAGGGCCAGGGGTAGGAGGCCCAGCACCGTGGTCAGCGTGGTCATGAGCACCGGCCGCAGCCGGCGCGGGCCGGTGAGGCGGACGGCCTCGTCCCGGTCCATGCCCTGCCGGCGCAGCTGGTTGATGTAGTCCACCAGCACGATCGCATTGTTTACCACGACGCCGGCCAGCAGGATGAGCCCGATCATCGCGGACATGTCCATGCTCCGACCGGTGAGCACCAGCCCCAGCACCGCGCCGACCAGGGCCAGCGGGATGGAGAACAGGATGACGAAGGGGTGGAGGAACGACTCGAACTGGGCGGCCATCACCAGGTAGACCAGCGCGACCGAGAAGATCAGGGTCTGCACCAGGCCGGTCATGGCCTCCTCCATCAGCTCGTAGTCGCCGCCGTAGGCGATCTCGTAGCCGGGCGGCAGCGGAAAGTCGGCCAGTCGGGCCTTGATGTCGTTGATCACGCTGCCCAGGTCGCGTCCGTAGATCTGGCCGATGATCTTGACGACCCGCATCTGGTCCTCGCGGTCGATGGTCGCGGGGCCGACGCCCCGGGTGAGCTCGGCCAGCTCGCCCAAAGGCACGGTCTGCCCCAGCGGGGTGGCGATGGGCAGCTGCCGCAGCGCGTTGACGTCCGAGCGGGCCGCCTCGGTGGCCATCAGCCGGATGTCGTACTCCTCGCCGCCGACGCGGTACTGGGTGACCACCTGGCCGCGCACCGCCGACTGCACGGTGGCGGCCACCTGGCTGGCGGTGAGGCCGTAGCGCGCGGCCCGGGCCCGGTCGACCCGGATCTGGACTTCGGGCCGCCCCTCGCTGATCGAGGTGTCCAGCCCGCGGGCTCCGGGCACCTGGGCGACGATGGCCAGCACCTGCTTCGACAGGTCCTCCAGCACCTCCATGTCGTCGCCCTTGATCTGCACTTCGATGTCGTTGCCGCCGGTCTCGATGATGCCGGTGGTTGCCACCGTCACCTTGGCTCCAGGCAGCACGATCCGGCCTCTCACGTCCTCCACGATCTCGTCGAGGCTGCGGCGCCGCTGGCCCGGCCGGGACACGGTGCCGACGATGAAGGCCTGGTTCGACTCCCCGCCCGTGCTGTAGGCCCCGCCCGTGGTGCCGACGGCCACGTAAAGGCTCTGCAGCTCGGGGATATCCTGGATCTGCGCCACGGCCTGCTCAACGGCGGCCTGCGTTTCGTCCAGCCGGGTGCCCGGCGCCAGCTCGATGCTGACGCGGAACTGGCTGGTGTCGCTGCTTGGGATGAACTCCAGCCCCATCTGACCCAGGACCAGCGCGACCAGGACCAGGAAGGAGGCGCCGATACCGACCACGTGCCAGCGGTGGCCCAGGGCCCAGTCCAGCAGCCGGCCGTAGGCGGCCTCCAGTCGCTCGAGCCACTGCCCGATCCGATCGGAGAGTCGCACCGCCCACGGGATCCGCCGCCTGGCCGGCCGGTCCTTCAGGAGCCGGGGGGCCATCATCGGCACCAGGGTGACGGCGGTCAGCAGGGACATCAGCAGCGAGAAGGAGATCGTGAGGGCCAGCTCCCGGAAGAAGAGCTGGGCGAGACCCGTCACCCAGACGACGGGCAGGAACACCGCCACCGAGGTCAGGGTGGAGGCCGTGATGGCCAGGCTCACCTCGGCGGTGCCGTCTTCCGCCGCCTGGACGATGTCCTTCCCCATCTCCTTGTGGCGGAAGATGTTCTCCAGCACCACGATGGAGTTGTCGACCATCATGCCGACGCCCAGGGAGAGTCCGCCCAGCGAGATGATGTTCAGCGTGATCCCGGCGAAGTAGACCGGACCGAAGGTCGAGATCACGGCGACGGGGATGCTGACCGCGATGGCGAAGGTCGCGGGCAGATTGCGGAGGAAGAACAGCAGCACCAGGATGGCCAGGACGGCGCCCTGCAGGCCGTTGGTGGCGACGGACTCCAGCGAGGTCACGACCATGCGGGAGGTGTCGGAGAGGATCCGGGTCTGCACCTGGCCGGGCAGATCAGCCTCGATCTTCTTCAGCTCCGCCTTGACGGCGTTGGCGACGGCCACGGCGTTGCCGCCGCTCTGCTTCTGCACGTCCAGGGAGACAGCCGCCCGGCCGTCCAGCCACACCTTTGTCTCCGGATCGGCAAAGGTGTCGCGCACCTCGGCGATGTCGCCCAGCCGCACCGTTCCCAGCCGGATGTCGCGGATCTCATCCAGGGACTGGTACTGACCCACGGTGCGCACCAGCAGGTTGACGCTGCCCTCGCCCACCTGGCCGCCGGGGAGGTTCAGGTTTTCGTAGCCCAGCACCTGCGCCACGCTGGACATGGAGAGGCCGAAGGCCTGCAGGCGGGCCGGGTCGACGACCACCTGAATCTCCCGTTCCAGGCCGCCGTTGACGTCGACCGACGCCACGCCGTCCAGCCGCTCCAGCCGCGGCTTGATGATGTCCTCCGCCAGGGCCTTCAGCTCCGCCAGGTCGTCCGACCCGGTGACGCCGACGGTCACCACCGGCAGGGCCGTGGGGTCGATCTTGAAGACCATCGGCGAGCCCACACCTGCGGGGAGGTACCCCTTCACCTGATCGACCTTCTCCCGGATGGAGAGGCCGGCCTGGTCCATGTCGGTACCATAGTCGAACTCCACGATGACCAGCGACGTGCCCTCCGAGCTGGACGAGCGGACCTTCGTGACGCCGGGCACAGTGCCCACGACTTCCTCGATGGGCCGGGAGACGTGCGCCTCGACCTCCTCGGGCCCCGCGCCCTCGTAGGTCGTCGCGACCACGGCCAGAGGGAACTCCATGGCGGGGTAGAGGTCCAGGGGGAGCCGGGAGAGGGAGACGAGGCCGATCACGGCGGTGATCAGGTAGAGAACGATCGTGGGGACCGGGTGGTGGATGGAGAACCGGATGAGCGGCCTCACTGGTCAGAGCCCCCTCCCAGCCGCACGGGGGCGCCGTCGTACAGCCGGTTCTGCCCGGCCACGACCAGCTGGTCGCCCGCGGCGATGCCCTCCACCAGCACCTGCTCGTCGGAGCGGCTCACGACGGTGACCGGTGTCCGGTGGGCCACGCCGTCCTTCACCACGTAGACGTGGGGCTCGCTGCCAGTCTCCACCAGCGCATTGACCGGCACCAGCACGCCCGTCTGCTCCGCAAGCGGGATGATGACCTCGGCGAACATGCCGCCCTTCAGCACGCCCTCGGGGTTGGGCAGGGTCACCCGCACCCGGTAGGAGCGGGTCTGCAGGTCCATCTGCGGGCTGACGGACTCCACCTCGCCGGTGAAGGTCCGGTTCAGGGCCGGGACGGAGACGGTGACCGCCACCCCCGGGCGGACCGCGTTGATCGCCGCCTCGGCGACCCCCGCCTCCACGACCACCGTCGACAGGTCCACCAGCTGGAAAAGCGGGGAGCCCGCCCCGACCATGCCGCCCGGCTCCACGTAGCGGGCGGCCAGCACGCCGTCGGCCGGGGCGGTGATGCGGGCCCCTTCATAGCTGGAGGTGGCCAGCTCCAACTGCGCCCGCGCCGCCTCCACCTGGGCGTTGGCCAGGGTCAGCTGGGTGCGGATCTGCTCGGCCTGCTGCTGCGACACGGCCCCCTGCTCCAGCAGCGCCTCCAGCCGGGAGGCCTGCCGGGCCGCCTCGGCCCGCTGGGCCTGCGCCTGGGTATACTGTGCCTGGGCGGCAGCCAGCTGGCTGGCCAGGTCCTTGTCGTCCAGTTCCACCAGCAGGTCGCCCTCCTGTACGGTGTCGCCCATCTGCTTGTGTACCGCCACCACCTTGCCGGGGACCTTGGCGGTGATGGTGATGTTGCGAATGGGGCTGAGCTGGCCGGAGGCCCGGCTGGTGGCGGTGAGCGTGCCGGTACGGGCCTCCGCGACTGCGACCGCCACGGCCTCCACGGTGGGCTCGCCGCCCCGGCCGGAGGCCAGGCCGCAGCCCGACAGGATCAGGGCGCCGAGCGCGAGCCACGCCGCGGGGAAGAATCGCTTCATCTCACGCGCACCTCCACGGGATCAGGGTGCGGCCGGAATTGCATCCAGCCAGATGTCGGCCCACACGGTCTCGCCCGAAGGCAGTGCGACCAGGGGGGTGATGACGACCTCGCCCGGCGCGGTGCTGCTGCGGTTGCCGGCACCGTCCACCGCCACCGGCAGGTACCGCCGACCGGGCACCAGGTTGTTGAAGCGGTAGACGCCGTCGTTGTCGGTGAAGGCCACCAGGTCCGCAACGGGGCTGCCTTCGGCGTAGAGCACCACCCGGATGCCGCTGAGCGGCGTGCCGTCGGCGCTCACGACCCGTCCGGCGATGGACGCGGCCACGTGGGTGGTCAGGTTGGCCTGGACGCCGAAGTCGGTGCCGGGGGTCAGCACCCCTGGGGCGGTCGACAGAGCCGAGCCGTCGCCGGCCGCGCGGACCAGGTAGGCCTCGCCCGGCACCGCCGGCACCCGGATCGCGTAGCTGCCGTCCTCCGCGACCTCGCCGGAGAAGGTCTCCCCGTCGCTGGTGCGGATGACCGTGACCGCCGCGCCCGCGGCGGGCCGGTCATCCCCGGCCTGCACGAGCCCCAGGAAGAGCGTCTCGCTGGGCCGGGCCACCAGCACGACGTTGGCCGGCGAGGCCGGGTCGAGGGCGGCGGGCTCCCGCTGGCTGCCGTCGGGTGCGACGGAAGCCTCCAGGTACGCCGGATCGGTGATCACCGGCAGGTAGCGGGTCTGCTTGGCCACCGGCAGGTCTTTGAACTCGTACCGGCCCGACTCGTCGGTCACGGTCTCGGCGACGCGGGTGCGGCCTTCCTCGCGCAGCGCGACCTTCACGCGGGCCAGCGGCTCGCCCAGGTCGTTGACCACCCGGCCGACCACGGAGGCCCGTTCGGGCTGGAGCACGAAGTCCGCGGTGTTGTTGCCCCGCTGCACATCCACCAGCGCGGGCGGGGCTCCGTCCTCCACGTAGGGCTGATCCGTGTAGAGGTAGCCGTCCACCTTGACGCTGACGTGGTAGCCCGTGCCGGGCTCATCGCCGGGCCGGGTGGGGATGTTGGCCGGCAGGGTGACGACATACCGCCCGTCCGCGTCGGTCCTGGCGCTCCAGCTCTGGGAACCCCGGCGGACCTTGACCTCCGCCCCGGCAACCGGCTCGTCCAGGTGGTTCTTCACGGTGCCGGAGAGGACGGCGCTGCCGTAGCTGTATGCATTCGGCGCCTGGGCCACGATGTTGGCGGAGACCCGGTCGCCGCCGGCAACGGTCATCCAGCCGCTGTCACTGTTCATCAGGGTGCCGCCGGGGAAGGCGCGCACCCGGTAGGTGCCGCCGACGACCTCGCGGAAGGTGAAGCGGCCTTCCTCATCGGTGCGGGTCACCTGCACCGTGCCCACGCCGGCGCGCTGCAGGTGGACCTCGACGTTCTTCAGCGGCTCGGCGTTGTTGTCGAAGACCTTGCCGGCGATGTCCGCGTACAGTCTGTTCAGCGCCAGCCGGTCCTCGCCGCTGAAGTCGACCCAGCTTCCCTCCTGGAGGGTGAAGGGGGCGGTGGTGATGGTCTCGTGGTCGTAGCGGGAGATCCGCAGCCGGTAGGTGCCGCCTTCCACGGGCGGGGCCGCGAGGCTGAAGTATCCCGTCCGGTCGGTGCGCACGGTGGTCACCGGGCCCCAGCCGTCCAGCAGCAGCTGCACCGAGGCGTCCGAGACCGGCGTGCCCCGGGTCCCCGCGACCACCTCGCCGGTCACGCGGCCCGTGGCGAACGGCAGGGTCAGATCCACCTGATTGCGGCGGGTGGGGTCCAGGCTGCCGATCTCCTGGGAGTAGGGCCGGAACCCATTCGCGCGGACCTGGAGGGTGTACTGGCCGTCCGCCCGGACCGAGGAAAGGGCGTACACGCCCAGGTCGTTGGTGCGGGCGGTGGCCTCCAGGCCGTAGCCGGAGCGGAACAGCTCGACGGTGGCCCTGGCCACGGGCAGGCCGCGTGCGTCGCGCACCACGCCGGTGATGAAGGCGCCGTACGGCTCGGCGGTCAGGGTGAGGGCGGCGCCGTCGGCGGACGGCACGTACGCCCGCTCCACCAGGGCGTGCCCCTCAGCCCAGACCCGGATCCAGAAGCTGCTGCCGGCGGGCAGGCTGAGCGTCGCCTGGCCGCGTCCGTCCGTGCGGGTGGACACGATGCCGGGCAGGCCGGGGGTGAGCAACTGCACCTCGGCCTCCGGCAGCGGGGTGCCGTCCGCGCTGATGACCGTCACCCGCAGCGGCGGCGCAGAAACAGGCGCCAGGAACGAGACGTCGGCCGCAGACGCCGCCGGGGCGGTGAGGCCCAGCAGCGCCAGGCTCAGTACAATAGCCATAAACCTACGCATAGGTCACACCTCTGTACCGTTATACCGTTGTTGAGGCAAAGATGGCGTTGGTGAAGAAGTCGGCGATGTCGTCATCCAGCCGGTCGTACCAGTCGGGGGGCAGCAGCCCGGCGAAGGGTGCGGGCGTCCCGGGCCCCACCTGGAGGATCGCCCAGATGGCCGCCGTCAGCCCAACGGTCAGGATGATGGGCAGCTGCGGGTTGATGGCGTTCTCCCCCAGGGCCTTGGCGAAGGCCTCCCGGTCCTGCGCGGTGAAGGCGGAGACCACGTGCTGGAGCATGATGTCGGCGATCTCCGGGTGGAAGCGGCCCTCGGTGAAGAGCACGTTGAAGACCGCCCGGTTCTCCCGGATGATCTGCACCAGCTCCCGGATGCGGATCCGGATGAGCTCGCGCAGGTCGCCGCTGCGGGGGAGGCGCCGCTCCCGGCGCAGGGCCTCGTGCACCACCGGCTCCACGCAGGCGACGAACAGCTCCTTCTTGTCCTTGAAGTACCGGTAGATCGTGCCTTCCGCAACGCCGGCCCGACGGGCGATCTCGGCGGTGGTGGCGCCGTTGTAGCCGCGCTCGCTGATCAACTCCAGTGCGGCGTCCAGAATGCGGGAACGGGTCGATTCCATGGCTGCTTCCCCCTTACCCGTCGCCGACGGCATGGCTGAGCTCCATCATCCGCACCAGCAGGTTCGCGGCGGCCTGGATACGCCCGGCTTCCGCCTCAAGGGCGGCTGCCGAGGCGCTCTGCACCTCGACCCAGGTCGCGATGCCGGCGTCGTAGCGCAGCTCCGCGAGCCGCAGGGCTTCCCGGGCCATCTCCACGGCCTTCTCGCGGGCCTTCAGCTCCTCCAGGGAGCCCCGGGCGGCGAGCCAGGCCCGGGTGATCTCGGCCCGTGCCTGGGCGAGCGCCATGCCATAGGTGGACGCGGCCTGCACCTCGGCGGCTGCGCCGCCGTCCGTGGCCAGGCCGGATTGCTGCCGGCGGCCGGCCAGCTGCACGGCTGCCTCCCGTAGGTCGGGCCGCCGGCGGATCGCCCGGTCGATCAGCGCATCCAGGTCGTCGGGCAGCGCCACCTCGGTGGCACTGAGGGCGAGCGGTTCGGGCTGCACGTCCGGCGCCAGGGGCACGCCGATCACCTGGCCCAGCGCGCTGCGGGCCCCCTGCTCCATGGCCTCCGCCCCGGCCAAGGCCGCCTCCTGCCCCGCCAGGGCGGTCTGCACCTGCAGCAGGTCGTAGGGCGCCGCGGAGCCCACCGCCACGGCGGCCTCCACGTTGGCGAGCTGGGTCTGCGTGCGCGCCAGCGCGGCCCGCTGCGCCTCCACCGTGGCCACGGCCTTCTGCCATTCCACGTAGGCCTGCAGCGCCCCGGCCCGGACTTGCTGTCGCGCGGTCTGGTACTGGGCGACGGCCTGCTCGTAGGCGTAGGTGGCCTGCTGGCCCACGGCCTGGCTCGTGATCGCCTCGGTCGGGATTGTCAGCCCGTACTGCGCCTGCAGGTAAGCTGCGGCCAGCGGGGCCAGGGCGGGCGCGCCGGCCGGCGCGGCCTGGCGGGCCGTCCGGGCCACCTCCATCTGGAGCGCCGCGAGCCGCAACCCGGGGTTGTACCGCTCGGCCAGGGAAAGCGCCTCGCGCAGCGGCAGGACTCGGGTCGAAGCCGGATCGGCGGCGGACGCGGTCGCCGGGGCCTCCGGCGCCGACGCGCCGGTTTCCGCGGGCGCAGCCGCAGCCGGGGCCGCGACGGACGCGGTCCCCGCGGCGACCAGGAGCGCGAGCGCGGCGAGCTTGAGTACCAGCGAACGTGGAATCTGCATGACCGGCCATCACCCTCTCACCATCGGGTCAATCGGGACAACATGCGCATCGCTCGGAGTGAGCACTCACTCATTCTACCGCCCGCCCGGACTGGGGTCAATAGGAAAGGGCGCACCCGGCATCTGCCAGGTGCGCCCCACCGGGGCTGCTCAGGAGCCGAGGTCCTCCCAGAGCGCTAGCAGCCGGTGCACGGCGATGCGTGCCTGTACCGGATCGCCGGTCTCCAGCGCCCCCCGGAGGCCCGCCAGCTCCAGGTCGAACGTCTCCACCTCGTCCCGCGCCGAGGTGAGGTGGATCCGTCCCCGCATGCGCAGCCAGGCCTCGCCGGCCTTCCGGGCGGCGTCCCGCGCCTCCTCCCAGCGCTGCGTATCCGCATGGTGGAGGAGCAGGCGCAGGTGCCCGGCGACGTCGTCGTGCTCCCCCGACGGGCGCTTCAGGAGGATCCCCGAGTTCAGCGCCAACACCGAGACGGCCACGACCAGCGCAGGTAGTCCGTAGTAGATCAGCCGAAGCAGGCGGCTTCTCACACCATCGCCTCCTGTCTCCCCTCAGTTGGGACCGGGGTAGTCGCTGAGGTCGTGAGACTTGGGAACCCTGTCGGTGTAACGGTCCACATACAGCTTGCCGTCGGCGTCCACCACCGCCAGGAAGGCCTCCGCGGGGCTCCTGATGCCCTGCTCCTTCAGCTTCGCCATCAGCCACGTCCGGTTGACGCCCAGCCGCCGGAGGTTCTGGTCCATGACCTCGCCGTCCACCACCAGCTCGATGCCCAGCCCCCGGGACGAGGCCGGGATCCCCAGGTCGGCCGGCGTGACGGGTTGGGTATCCGCCGTGCGGAGCACGGAGAGAGTGCCGCGCGGCTCCAGAACCGCCAGCTCCACCTCGTCGAAGTGAAAGACCGACTGGCTCCGCAGCAGCTCGGCCAGCTCGCTCTCCCGCATCCGCAGCCGGCGCAGGTTCTCCTCCAGGATCTGGCCCCGGTAGACCAGGATGACGGGCTCGCCGTCCAGCATCTTGGCCATCCAGCGGCTCTTCAGGGCCACCAGCTGGGTCAGCAGGGTGAAGCCTCCCCAGGCGAACAGTCCGACGAAGACCGGCCACGGCCGGAGGGACAGGTTGGTGGACAGCTCGGCGGCCAGGGACCCGAGGGTGATGCCGCTGACGTACTCGAAGAAGGTCAGCTGGCTTACCTGGGTCTTGCCGAGCAGGCGGCACAGGATCAGAAGGTTGAAGAACGTGATCGCCGAGCGGACCAGGACGACGCTGACTTCCCCCAACGCGCCACCTCCCACCTGCCACACTGGGAACCGCGCGGTTGTTTACAGACGGCGGAGTTCTGTTATACTGCGTTAAGATGCAATCGAACGCGCCCCTGCAGGAGGTGAGGACCGTGAATCAGCACGAGACTCCGCTGTTCACCGGGCTGGTGCGGCACGCCGAGCGCAACCCGATCCAGTTTCACATTCCCGGCCACAAGAAGGGCACAGGGATGGCGCCGGAATTCCGCGCGTACATCGGCGAGCGCGCACTGGCCATCGACCTGATCAACATCGCGCCGCTCGACGACCTGCACAACCCCCACGGCATCATCCGGGAGGCGCAGGCCCTGGCCGCCGAGGCCTTCGGGGCGGACCACTCCTTCTTCAGCGTCCAGGGCACCAGCGGAGCGATCATCGCGATGATCATGACCGTCTGCGGCCCCGGCGACAAGATTCTGGTCCCCCGCAACGTGCACAAGTCGGTCCTCACCGGCATTGTGCTGTCGGGGGCCCTGCCCATATTCATGAACCCCGACCTGGACTACGAGCTGGGCATCGCCCATGGGGTGAGCCTGGAGGCGGTGCGCCACGCCCTGGACCAGCACCCCGACGCCAAGGGCGTGCTGGTGATCAACCCGACCTATTACGGCGTGGCGGCGGACCTGAAGGGGATCGTCGAGCTGGCCCACTCCCGCGGGGTGCCGGTCCTGGTGGACGAGGCCCACGGCGTCCACCTGTGCTTTCACGACGAGCTGCCGCTCTCGGCCATGCAGGCCGGCGCGGACATGGCGGCCACCTCGGTGCACAAGCTGGGCGGTTCGCTGACGCAGACCAGCATCCTCAACGTGCGCGAGGGGTTCATCAACCCCGGGCGGGTGCAGGCGATTCTGTCCATGCTGACGACCACTTCCACCTCGTACCTGCTGCTGGCCTCGCTGGACGTCGCCCGCAAGCAACTGGCCACCCGGGGGCGGGAGCTGATCGACCGGGCGGTCCGCCTCGCCGAGCGCGCCCGCCGGGAGATCGCGGAGATCCCCGGCCTGTACTGCCTCGGGCCCGACGTGGTCGGCCAGTCGTCGTCCCGCTTCGACCTCGACCCGACGAAGCTCTGCATCAACGTGAAGGAACTGGGCGTGACCGGCGTGGAGGTCGAGGCGATCCTCCGGGAGGAATTTAACATTGAAGTGGAACTCTCGGACCTCTACAACATCCTGTGCATCATCTCGCTGGGCGACACGGCGGAGGACGTGGACGCGCTGGTGGCCGCGCTCGGGGAGATCTCCCGCCGCTTCTACCGGCAGCGCCCGGCCAACGTGGTGAAGGTCAAGGTGCCTGTGACGCCTATCCTCGCCATGCATCCCCGCACCGCGTTCTACGCGGAGACCGAGGTGGTGCCGATCCGCGAGGCGGAGGGCCGGGTGATCGCCGAGTCGATCATGGTGTATCCCCCCGGGATCCCCATCCTGCTGCCGGGGGAGATCGTGGCGGAGGAGAACCTGGATTACCTGGAGGAGTGCATCCAGGCGGGGCTGCCGGTCCAGGGGACCGAGGACCCCGAGATCCGGATGGTAAAGGTCGTGAAGGACGCTCACCGTTAAACCATACGCATGTCGACAGATGATCATAAAGCGCCGGGGACGGCCTGCGGGTCGTCCCCGGTTTCCGCGTCCTGACCGGCTCGACAAGGAGGGCGGTAGGGGGAAAGTTGTACACAGGTTTTCCGCGGCCTGTGGAGAACTCTCGTTCCCCGAAACGCACACGCGGCGCGGCTTTGTTCGTGCCGACCGCCGGGTTATCCCCCGGCATTGTGGATAACTTGTGGCCAACCTGGGGAGACGCCGTGGACAGTTTTCGCGCGACGAACAGGAAAAATCTCCACGTGCAGACCGCCGGGCCCGGACCTGCGTAGCATGGGGAAAAAGACGGAGGTCGGGGTATGGTCTTCTACTTCGTGCAGCCAGGGGAGACGCTGTTCGCCATCGCCAGGCGTTACCGGACCACCGTTCACGCCCTGGTCACCGCCAACCGGCTGAAGGATCCCAACGCCATCAGCCCGGGCCAGGCGCTGCTGATCCCCCGCCCCGGAGAGCGGCCGACGCCGCCGCCGGGGGGCGTCGTGCACCGCGTGCGCAGGGGCGAGACGGCCCTGACCCTGGCGGCCCGCTACGGGACCACGGTGAAGGCCATCATGCTGGCCAACCAGCTGGCTCACCCGGAGTTCGTCGAGCCGGGTCAGCGGCTGGTGATCCCGGAGCCGCCGGAGCCGGGGACCGACTGGCCCATGCTGGGGCGGGACCCCCGCCGCGCATCGGACAGCCCGGCGGCGCCGGCCTCGCCCCCCAGCCACCGGTGGACCCGCCGTGCAGCGGCATCCAGAGGCTTCTGCCCGTCCGCGCCGGTGACCCGGTACGGCCTCGTCTACGTGGGCCTGGGCGACGGCGTCTACCGCGCGCTGGACCAGCGGACGGGCGCGGTGCGGTGGCGGGCCGGCGCCCCGGCGGCGCGGGCCGGCGGTGGGAGCGGGGAGGGGTTCGGCGCCGCCGCGTTGCCCGCCCCGGTGGTCTACGACGGACTCGCCTACTACTGCGTTCCCGGCGGCCCCCTGCGAGCGGTGGACGCCCGCAAGGGCGCGGAAATCTGGCAGGTGGCGCCGGCAGACGCCCTGAGCACCCCCCTGGCCGGGGACGGCATCGTGTACTGCGGTCACGAAGGCGGCGTGGTGGCGGTGGAGGCGAAGACCGGCGCCTTGGCCTGGAACGCCCGGCTGGACGGCGGGGTGGCGCAGCCTGTGGCCCTGGGCGACGGCCGGTTGTTCGCCGCCACCGAGGCGGGGACGCTCTGGGCGCTGGACGCGCTCACCGGCGAGCCGCTCTGGCGGGCGGAGGCGGCCGCGGGCGCACCCGTCTTTGCGGAACTGGTGGTAGCCCTGGGCGGCCAGGCGTTTGACGCGCTGACCGGGGAGCTCATCTGGCGCCGGACCGACCTCGGCGGCACCCCGGCGGTGCGCGGGGAAGCCCTCTGCTACCCAGGACGCTGGGTCGACCTGTTCACGGGCCGCACGGTGGCGGAGGCCGACGGCGAGGCGCCGCCGGCCGGGGCGCCGCACCTGCTGGCCGGGGATCTCCACCTCTGGGTGACGCCCGAGCCGGCTCTGGTCGCCTGGGACGCAGCCCGAAGGGAGCTGCGCTGGTCCGTTCCGCTGCCGGCCCCCGCGGTGGCCATGGCGCCCGCGGACGGGTGGATCTTCGTGACCCTGGCGGACGGCTCGCTGGCGGCCTACAGCACGACCGCATCGGAATGAGCCTGCGGACTCGCTGCATGTCGCGCACGCCTGGCAGGGAGACTAGGGGTGATCGACGGCAGACGAGGGAGGAGTGGCTGTGCACAGGCTGCTGAAGTGGACGGCGGCCCTCCTGGCCGCCGGCGCCCTGCTGCTGTGGCCGGAGGCGACGTTCGACGGCCACCGGACGTTTGCGGAGAGCCGGGCGGCGAAGGACAACCTGCACCTCCTGGCCCAGGTGGTCTGCGGCGAGGCCCGCGGCGAGCCGTACGAGGGCAAGGTGGCGGTGGCGGCGGTGATCCTCAACCGGACGCTGGACAACCGGTTCCCCGACTCGGTGGCGGGGGTGGTCTACCAGACCCACGCCTTCGAATCGGTCTCCAACGGCGAGATCTACAAGGAGACCACCGAGGAGTGCTTCAAGGCGGCGCGGGCGGCACTGGCCGGCTGGGATCCCTCCAACGGGGCGCTCTACTTCTTCGCCCCGGCCAAGACCAGCAACGCCTTCATCTGGTCCCGGGAGCAGGTGCGGACCATCGGCAAGCACATTTTCGCGAAGTAGGGGGTCGGAGCCGTGAGGTCGCAGCGAGGCCAGGTGTGGGCGTACCTGCTGCTGGCGGTGGCTTTGGTGGGCGCGATGGGGTTCGGCGCGTACCAGACCCGCCTGAAGAACCAGTACCTGCGGGAAGCGGAAAACAAGTACATGGCGGCGTTCCACAAGCTGAAGTGGACCAGCGAGAACATCGAGGAGCGCATGGCCAAGCTGATGGCGACCAACGACCCCAGGCTCCAGGAGAGCCTGCTGGCCGACCTCCGGGTGTTCAGCGCGCAGGCCGTGGAGCACATGGCGACGCTGCCGTTCACGACCATGAACACGCCCCGCATCACCAACTTCCTGAACACCCTGCGGGCGCAGTCCGACGAGAAGCACCACAAGCTGAACACGGGTCAGGGCCTGACCGACGAGGACTGGAATCAGCTCATGGAGCTGCGCCACCAGGCGGTCTACTTCGAACAGGAGCTGTCCAACCTGCTGGGCCTGGTGGGGAACAACCTGATCCGCTGGCAGCCCACCGTGCAGGCGACCAGCCCGGCCCAGAGCGGCCAGGCCTCGACGCCCATCACCAAGTCCGTGATGCTCCTGGAGGAGAACCTGCCCGTGCCGCCCGGGGAGGAGAACGCCCTGGCGCCCGAGAAGGCGCAGCTGCCGCGGCCGCAGACGGATCCTGGCCCGCGGGTGGACGCCGCGGCCGCCGCGGAGGCGATCAAGCGCTTTGTGGACATGCCGCTGGCCGGCGAGCCGGTGCAGACGGGGGTGTACGACCCGGAGGACACCGAGAAGGGGCTTTCCCTCTACTACTTTGATGCCCGGAAGCAGAACGGACTGCCCATGAACTTCGGGGTTTCGGTGCACGGCGGCCACGTGGTCTACATGATCGACGGCCGGGCCGTCACCGAGAAAAAGCTGTCCCACGAGGAGCTGATCGCGAAGGCGAAGGAGTTGCTGGCCAAATGGGGCTTTGATCAGGTGGCCCTGGTCTCCAGCGCCGAGAACGACGGTACCCTGGTGATGGATTTCGCCCCCGTCGCCGGCGGCGTCGCCGTCCACACCGAGATGATCCGGGTCATGCTGGCCATGGACAACGGCGAGCTGGTGGGCTACGACGCCCGGGCCTACTGGGTGAACCACGTGGAACGGGACCTGCCGGCGCCGCAGATCGCGGCGGCGGAGGCGGCCGCTCGCACGTCGCCCCGGCTGACGGTGACGGGAGAGCCGCGCCTGGCGCTCATCGCCGACCGGCGCGGGCAGGAGCGGCTGGTCTGGGAGGTGCCGGGCCGCGTGGAGGACCAGTATTTCCGGGTCTTCGTGGACGCCATGGACGGCACGGAGGTGGACCTGATTCGTTCCGTCGGCGACCCCGCTCCGCCGATGCAGGAAGGGTAGTACCCGCCGTCCGGCCGGTCATAGGGAGGGCTGTCCCCTTGTGCGGGGACAGCCCTCCGCGCGCCCCGGGGAGTCCGGCCGAACCTCAGGCACGCAGTTCGCCGGGCCGCGATTGCATTTCGCCGGTTAAAACCGGCTATTGGCAGGGGAAGTATTGACGTGCTATAGTGGGAGTACCTTCTGCCTACATCGGCACCAGACGATGGTCCTTTCGTGCCGGGGCAGGACCACTGTGCAGGGGAGGTAGACTCCTATGGCTGCGACCCCCACGCAGGGAACCATCCGGCTCCCCGTCAAGGATGAGCACGGGTGCTTCAACATCCGCCTGGAGTCCATCGGCGGCTACGGCGCCAACATCGCCGGCAAGATGCTCGCCGAGGCGGGTGTGTTGTACCAGGGCCTGAACGGCTCCAACTTCTCCTCCTATGGCTCCGAGAAGAAGGGCTCGCCGGTCAAGTCCTTCATCCGCTTTGCGGAGCCGGACACGCCGATCCGCGTCAGCTCCCCCATCGAGGAGCCGCACATCGTCTGCATCTTCCACGAGGCCCTCATCCGCACCCAGCCGGTGGTGGACGGCCTGCGCCCGGGCGGCGTGGTGATCGTCAACACCCGGAAGCGGCCGGAGGAAATCCGGCAGATGCTGGGCGTGGACGACGTCACCATCGGCACCTTCGACGCCACGACCATCGCCGTGGAGACCGGTTCCCGGGTCAACATGGCCGTGCTCGGGGCCATCGCCCGCGCGGCGGAGTTCCTCGACCCCGAGGCGATCAAGGCGCTGATCACCGACACGTTCTCCAAGAAGTACCCGCACACCGTCCCGGGGAACCTGCGCTGCTTCGACCGCGGCTACGCGGAGATCGAGTTCCAGTCCTTCGGCCCGTCGGCCGAGGAGGGGAGCGCCCGCACGCGGCGCTCGGCGGCCGCCTACGGCTATCTGAACATGCCCATCGGCGGCGTCATCCCCAACCCGGGCAACATGGCGGTGAAGGACCTGAGCGCCTCGCGCCAGGGCTTCCTGCCGGAGTTCGACCGGGAGAAGTGCATTGACTGCGCCCAGTGTGACATGGTCTGCCCCGACTACTGCTTCGTGTGGGAGCAGGGGGTCGACAAGCGGGGCCGGCCGGCCATGGTGCTGAAGGGCATCAACTACCAGTACTGCAAGGGCTGCCTGAAGTGCGTGGAGGCCTGCCCGGTGGACGCCCTGCGGGAGATGCGGGAGCAGGACGGGTACGCCGACGCGCACACGGTGCGGCACGACCATCTGCTGGTTGTGGGGAGGTGAGCGGCCGATGGCACTGAAAGAGGAGCACCTGAGGGTTCAGAAGACCACGTTCAAGTCGGGCAATGAGATGGCCGCGCTGGCCGCAAGCCAGATCAACTTCCACCTGATGGGCTACTATCCCATCACGCCGTCCACCGAGATCGCCGAGTTCATCGACGAGATGCGGGTGGAGGGCGAGAACAACATCGTGATGATCGCCGGCGACGGCGAGCACGGCGCGGCGGGCATCTGCTACGGCGCGGCCGTGGCCGGCGGCCGGGTGTTCAACGCCACCTCGGCCAACGGCTACCTGTACGCCCTGGAGCAGATGCCGGTACAGTCGGGCACCCGCATGCCCATGGTGATGGATCTGGTCACCCGGTCGGTCTCCGGGCCGCTGGACATCCGCGGCGACCACTCCGATCTCTACTTTGCCCTGAACACGGGCTGGATCATCCTGTACGCGAACAACCCGCAGGAGGTCTACGACCTGCATCCCATTGCGGTCCGGGTCGGCGAGCACCCCGACGTGCGGCTGCCCGTGATCGTCGGCTTCGACGGCTTCTTCACCAGCCACCAGAAGCGGCGGGTCTCCTATTTCGAGGATCCGAAGGTGCTGCAGGAGTTCGTGGGGCCGCAGCCCGAGGGCTTCCCCCACGCCCTGGATCCCCGCAACCCGCAGACCTTCGGCCCGTATATGAACGATCCTGACCTGATCAACAACAAGTACCAGCTGCACCTGGCCATGGAGGCCGCCCGCCGGGTGATCCCCGAGATCTTCGCCGAGTGGGAGCGGATCTCCGGGCGCCGGCTGGAGATGGTCGAGGCGTACCGCATGGAGGACGCCGACGTCGCGCTGGTGCTCCTGGGCTCCGCGGCGGACACCGGCAAGCAGGTGGCCGACAAGCTGCGGGAGCAGGGCGTGCGCGCCGGCGTGGTGACCCTGCACGTGCTGCGGCCCTTCCCGGCGGCGGAGATCCGGCAGGTCCTGCGTGGCGTGTCCGCGGTGGTCATCGGGGAGCGGGCCGACTCCTACGGCTCGGGCGGCGGCAACCTCTCCCACGAGATCAAGTCCGCGCTGAAGGACGACCCGGACAACCGCACCCTCGTGGCCACCCGCATCTACGGCCTGGGCGGCAAGGACTTCTACCCGGCGGACGCCGAGGCGTTCTACGAGCTGGCCCTGGAGATGGCCCGCACCGGCCGGGTGGAAGTGCCCTTCGACTACCACGGCACCACCGCGGCCACCGAGACGCAGCCGCTGGAGGTGGTGCGGCCGCTGACCCGCGAGGAGCAGCAGTCGCCGGTGAAGGTCGAGGTCGTGGGTGACGAGCTGAAGGTCACCGTGCCGCCTCCCCGCCAGATGATGGGGATGCCCAAGCGCATCACGCCGGGCCACGGCGCCTGCCCGGGCTGCGGCATCTTCCCGGCCCTCGACAACTTCTTCCGGGCGCTCTCCGGTGACGTGGTGGTGCTCTTCCAGACCGGGTGCGCGATGGTGGTCACCACGGGCTACCCCTACTCGGCCCACCGGGTCACCTATATCCACAACCTGTTCCAGAACGGCGCCGCCACCCTCTCGGGTGTCGTGGAGATGTTCTACGAGAAGAAGCGCCGGGGCGAGATCGACGTCGGCGAGGACATCACCTTCGTGATGGTCACCGGCGACGGCGGCATGGACATCGGCATGGGCCCGGCGATCGGCGCAGCGCTGCGCAACCACCGGATGATCATCCTGGAGTACGACAACGAGGGCTATATGAACACCGGCTCGCAGCTGTCGTACTCCACCCCCATCGGCCACAAGACCGCGACGTCCAACGTCGGCCGCCTGGGCGGCGGCAAGACCTTCCACCACAAGGACACGCCGCAGATCATGGCCGCCTGCCACATCCCGTACGTCTTCACGGCCGTGGAGTCGCAGCCGCAGGATCTGTGGAAGAAGGCCGCCAAGGCGCAGTGGTACGCCAAGAACGTCGGCCTGGCGTATGGCAAGCTGCTGATCGCCTGCCCGCTCAACTGGCTCTCGGAGGACCGGATGGGCAGCAAGATCGTGCAGGCCGCGGTGGACTGCAACTTCTTCCCGCTCTACGAGGTGGAGCGGGGCAAGACCCGGCTCACGTACGATCCCGAGGCCAAGGGCAAGAAGATCCCCGTGGAAGAGTGGCTGAAGATGATGGGCAAGACCCGCCATCTGCTGAAGCCCGAGTTCGCCGAGGTGCTGGAGGAGTTCAAGCAGGAGGTCGACCGCCGCTTCCGCCGGATCAAGGCGATGAGCGAACATCCCGACCTGTAAGCCAATCAGCGAAAGGCCGCCGGCTGCATCCGGCGGCCTTTCGCACGCCCGGCGCCGCGCTCACAGGGCAGGAGTTTGCGCGGGCCACGGAGAAACTCGCGAGGCCGGAGGACCGCGCACCCTGCTCGGGCGCGCGGCCGGGCCGATTTCGGGGAAGGGGGGATGCCGGATGGCGCTCGGACCGGACGGGCCGGGTGAGTTCGGCTTTTTGGAGGCGATGATGAAGCGGGGCTTCGTCAGCATCCCCCGGATGCTCTTCGACTACACCCTGGATCTCGGTCTGGACTACGACCGGATCGGCAAGATCTTCACCGTGCTGGCCTGCGTGGGGGGGCCGGGAGAAAGCCCCTACACCGCCTACACGGTGACCCGGCGGAACACGCCCCGGGACTTCGATCAGGTCCGCACGCTGGTCCTGCAGATGGAAGAGGACATGATCACCCGCTGCGACCACGTGACGGAGAACGAGATCACCTTCTCGTTCGGCCCGCTCTTCGCCCGGCTGTTCGCCGTATGGGAGGAGTACTGGCACGAACATCAGAAGGAGACGGCCCGCAAGGGGCCCCACCCGGCGGTGGCGCTGGCGGAGCGGATGCTGGGCCGGTCGCTGTCCACCCGCGACGTGGGGTCCATCCTGGAATGGGTCGATGAGTACGGGTTCACCGTGGAGATGGTGGAGGCCGTCATTAAGGAAGGGTTCCGGCAGGGCGTCACCCGCATGAGTTACCTGAACTCGATCGCGCGCGAGTGGGCCGAGGCAGGGCTCGAGACCCCCGAGCAGGCAGAGGCGTACATCAAGGAGCATGAGAAGACCGCCGCCCGCTACAGGAGGGCGACGCAGGCCCTGGGCATCAAGCGGTCGCTGACCGCCGCGGAGCAGGCGATGATCGAGCGCTGGTACGAGGAGTGGGGGTTCGACGACGAGGTCATCCTCCAGGCCTGCGAGCAGGCGGCCGGCGCGAAGAACCCGCTCCAGTACACCAACAAGGTGCTGGAGCGCTGGCTGCAGGAAGGCATCCGCACGCGCGCGGATCTGGACCGCATGGTGGAGCAGAAGCGGAAGGCCGCGGCCGCCGGGTTGGATTCCGGCCGTTCCCCCCGCTCCGGCCGCAGGGGGTCCGGGCAGTCCAACGTCATTCTGAAGCGCGAGAAGAAGGATGATAGTTACTATGAGGTCGTCTTTAAGCGATATGACGATTGAGCGGGCCAAGCGCCGGGAGGCCCGCATCCGCCAGCTGGTGCAGGAGCGGGACGAACGGGAGGCGGCCATCTTCGCGCGCATCCCCCGGCTGGCGGAGATCAAGGCGCTGCAGGCGGAGATCGGCCTGGACCTGGCGCGGCTCTACCTGAAGCGGCCGACCCGCTTCAAGATGACCTTTGAGGAGCTCCGGGACTGGTCGCTCCGGCTGTCCCGGGAGCGGGAGGAGCTGCTCAGGCGGCACGGCATCGACCCGCGGGAGCTGGAGGTGCACTGGGACTGCCCCAAGTGCCAGGACACCGGCTGGATCCGGGATACCGAGGCCGGCGAGACGGTCGCGCCCCCGCGCAAGTGCAGCTGCCTCATCCAGGAGGAGATCGAGGACCTCTACCGGGTAGCGGGGCTGACCGGCCCCCTCCGGGAGCAGACCTTCGACCGCTTCGACCTCACCGTCTACCCGCCGGAGAACCGGAAGCACAACGCCGGGGTCCTGGCGGACTGCCGCCGCTTCGCCGAGGCGGTGGCCGAGGGGCGGTGCCGGACCTCTCTGCTCCTGCAGGGGGCCGTGGGGCTGGGGAAGACCTTCCTGGCCTCGGCCATCGGCAACCACGTCATCGCCGCCCGCCGCAGCGTGCTCTACTTCACGCTGGCGGAGTTCGTCGACCTCATTCGCGCGGAGAAGTTTGAAGACGGGGAGGACGCCAGGGCCTCCGCCCAGTGGCTGCTGGAGGCCGACCTGGTCATCCTGGACGACCTGGGCGCCGAGAAGGTGACGGAGTTCGTGGCCCAGGAGCTGTTCAACCTCATCAACCTGCGGCTGAACCGGCAGATGCCCATGGTGGTTTCGACCAACCTGCGCGCCAGCGAGCTGTTCGACACCTACGGGGAGCGTATCGCCTCGCGGCTGCTCTACGGGTTTGAGGCGCTCACGCTGGAGGGAGAGGACGTGCGGCGGGTGCTGCGCCTGCGGGCGGGGGAGCGGTGAACGGAGGTGTACTGCGGCGCACCGTCGAATACAGCCGTGAGGAGGGTGGCCCGATGGCGGAGGAGCAGGCCCGGACGCCGCTGTTTTCGGCGCTGAGGGAGTACGTTGCGCGGGTCCGGGCGCCGCTGCACGTGCCCGGGCACAAGATGGGACGCGCCGCGCCCTCGGCGTGGCGGGAGTTCCTGGGGCCGAATGCACTGGCGATCGACCTGACGGAGGCGCCGGGGCTGGACGACCTGCACGCGCCGGAGGGGGTCATCGCCGAGGCCCAGGAGCTGGCGGCCCGGGCGTTCGGCGCGTGGCGGAGTTATTTTCTGGTGGGCGGTACCACCGCCGGCCTGCACGCCCTCATCCTCGCCGCCTGCCATCCGGGAGAGGCGATCGCGGTGCCGCGCAACGCGCACCGCTCCGTGCTGGGCGCCCTGATTCTGGCCGGGGTCCGTCCTCACTGGGTGAGGGTGGCCTTCGACCCGGACCTGGGCATCGCCACGGGCCCGGTCCTCACGTCGCTGGAGGAGGCGCTTTCCGGCGCCGCGGCCGCGGTGCTGGTCCATCCCACGTATTACGGCATCGCCGGAGACACGGCCGCCGCGATCGACCTGATCCACCGCGCGGGCGTCCCGGCCCTGGTGGACGAGGCGCACGGCGCCCACTTCCCGTTCCACCCCGCGCTGCCGCCCTCGGCCCTGGAACTGGGCGCGGACGGCGTCGTGCAGTCGCTGCACAAGACCGGGGGCAGCCTGACCCAGTCGTCCCTGTGCCACCTGGGGCACGGCAGCCGCATCGCGCCGCAGCGGCTGCAGGAGATGCTGCGGCTCGTGCAGTCCACAAGCCCGTCGTACCTGCTCATGGCTTCCCTGGACCTGGCCCGGCGCGAGCTGGCCCTCGGGGGCCGGGAGGCCTGGGGGCGGGCCCTGGAGCTGGCCCACGAGGCGAAACGGCGCATCGACGCCCTGCCCGGGCTCCGGGTGCGCCCCACCGACGACCCGACCAAGCTGCTCATCGACGTGCGGGGACGGTCCATTTCGGGCTTCCGGGCGGCGGAGCGGCTCTGGGAGGAGGCCGGCGTCGCCGTCGAGGCCTCCGGGCTGACCTACGTGCTCGCCGTGCTCTCGCCCGGGGACTCCCGGGAGCAGATCGACGCCCTGGTCGCGGGGCTGGAGCGGCTGTCCTCCGAGGGGGATGTCCCGGCCCTTCCGCCGGAGCCGCCCTGGCCCGAGGTGGTTCTGCCGCCGCGGGAGGCATACTTAGCCCGTAAGAAGGCGGTTCCGCTTCGTCAGGCCCGGGGGCGCATCGCGGCGGAGCTGGTGGCCCCGTACCCGCCGGGCATTCCGGTGGTGGCCCCGGGTGAGCGGCTGACGGCTGACGTGCTGGACTACCTCCGGCGCGCCGCCGATGCCGGCTGGCACCTTCAGGGCCCGGCAGACCCCGCGCTGCGAAGCATCCAGGTCGTGGAGGAGTGAACCGCGGTGTCGGTGTTCATCAGCTTCGAGGGGGTCGACGGCTCCGGCAAGTCGACCCAGATCCGGCTCCTGTTGCAGTACCTCGACGAGCAGAGCGTGCCGTACGTCTTCACCCGGGAGCCCGGCGGCACCCCGATCGCGGAGCAGATCCGCAGGGTCCTCCTCGACCCGGCGAACCGGGGGATGTCGGTGATCACGGAGGCCCTCCTGTTCGCGGCGGCCCGTGCCGAGCACGTGAGCCGTACGATCCGGCCGGCCCTGGAGGAGGGAAAGGTGGTCATCTGCGACCGCTTTGTCGACTCGTCCCTGGTGTACCAGGGGGTGGCCGGGGGGCTGCCCGTGGAATTCCTGACGCAGATCAACGAGATGGCTACCGGCGCCCTGCGCCCGCATCGCACCATCGTGCTCGACCTGGCTCCCGAGGTGGCCCTGGCCAGGCGGACCGGGGAGGAGGCCGACCGGATCGAGCGCCAGTCCCGGGAGTACCACCAACTGGTCCGGGAGGGCTACCTGGATCTGGCCCGGGCAGAGCCCCGGCGGGTGAAGGTGGTCGATGCGTCCAGGAGCGTAGAAGAAGTACAGAAGGATGTTCGGCGGCTGGTGGAGGAGGTGCTGCCCCGCCGGTTTCGCGGGGCCGGGACCAGACCGTGAGCGAAAGGGGGGCGAACCCGGGTGAAACTGATCATCGCGATCGTTCAGGACAAGGATACGCACCGGCTGCTGTCGGCCCTGACCCAGGAGGGCTTCCGCGCCACCAAGCTCAGCTCGACCGGCGGCTTTCTGCGGGAGGGCAACACGACGCTTCTGATGGGCGTGGACGATGAAAAGGTGGAGGACATCCTGCGCATCATCAAGAGCACCTGCCGTGCGCGTGAGCAGCTGGTCACGCCGCTGTCGCCCATGGGCGGGCCCGCGGACTCGTACATTCCGTATCCGGTGGAGATCACCGTGGGCGGCGCCATCATCTTCGTGCTCCAGGTGGAGCGCTTCGAGCAGTTCTAGGAGGACACAGGCGTGACCTGGTCTGCGATTCGGGGTCAGCGCATGGCCGTGGACCTGCTGCGCCGGGCAGTGGCTGGCGGCAGAGTGGCTCACGCCTACCTGTTCGCGGGCCCGGCGGGGGTGGGCAAGCGGCTCGTCGCCCTTGAGCTGGCCCGCAGTCTCAACTGTCTCGAACCGCGGGCGGGGGAGGCCTGCGGCGCCTGCCGGTCATGTCTGAAGCTGTCGGCGGAGCCACCGGTCCATCCGGACGTGACGGTGGTCGAACCCGAGGGCCGGATGATCCGCACCGAGCAGATGCGGCAGGTGCAGAACGAGGTGTACGCCCGCCCGACGGAAGGGCGCTACAAAGTCGTCATCATCGACGGGGCCGAGCGCATGAACGTCGAGTCCGGCAACCGGCTCCTGAAGGTCCTGGAGGAGCCCCCGCCTTACGCCTGTTTCGTCCTGCTGACGACCAACGCGGCCGGCGTACTGCCGACCATCGTGTCCCGGTGCCAGATCGTCCACTTCTCGCCCCTGCCCGCGGAGGCGATCGCGGCCGTGCTGCAGGAAAAGGCCGGCATCGGCCCCGGCGAGGCCCGCCTGTTCGCCTCGCTCTCGGGTGGGTCGGTGGGGGCGGCCCTCGCGATGGCCGCCAACCCGGAGGTCGGCCGGCGTCGCGACGAGGCGCTCAGCCTGCTGTTGCGCCTCGGGGAGATGGACGACGCCGACCTGCTGGAGCAGGCGGCGGCGTGGGAAAAGGAGAAAGATCACCTGGAGGAGCGGCTGGAGATGGCTGCCTTCTGGCTGCGGGATGCCCTCCTGGTCGCCCGGGAGGCCCCGGAACGGCTGGTTGTCAACGCAGACCGGCTGCCGGAGGTGCGCACCCTGGCCGGCCGGTACGGTGGCGAGGGGCTGGTGGCGGCCCTGGAGAGCCTTTCCCGTGCGCGGGACGCCCTTCTCAGAAACGGCAACGCGCGGCTCGTGCTGGACGTGCTGATGCTGGATCTGCACGGCGCGGCCCGATTCTGAGCAGGATTCATTCTGAGCAGGATTCATTCCCAGGAGATCATAACGGAGAGGCCCCACGAGCGCATGATGGACGCTGCCGCGGGCAGCGAGGAGGTGACGGGGTGGTCTGTGTTGTAGGCGTGCGTTTCAAGCTGGCCGGGAAGGTTTACTACTTCGATCCCGGTGAGCTGCCCGTCGCCCAGGGAGATCGGGTCATTGTGGAGACGGTCAGGGGGGTGGAGTACGGCGAGGTCGTCGTCGGGCCCAAGATGGTGCCGGAGGACGAGGTCGTGCAGCCCCTGAAAAAGGTGATTCGCATCGGGAACGACCGGGATGCGCAGATCGCGGAGGCGAACAAGCGCAAGGAGAAGGACGCCTTTGCGATCGCCCTCCAGAAGATCGAGGCCCACAATCTGGACATGTACCTGGTCGACGTTGAATATACATTTGATGGCTCGAAGATCATCTTCTACTTCACCGCCGAGGGGCGGGTTGACTTCCGTGAACTGGTGCGGGACCTGGCCTCGGTATTCCGCACCCGCATCGAGATGCGGCAGATCGGTGTGCGCGACGAAGCCAAACTGCTGGGGGGCATCGGCCCCTGCGGCCGGGTGCTCTGCTGCACCAGCTTCCTCGGCGACTTCGCGCCGGTCTCCATCCGGATGGCCAAGGATCAGAACCTCTCGCTGAACCCGTCGAAGATCTCCGGGCTCTGCGGGAGGCTGATGTGCTGCCTGCGGTTCGAGCAGGAAACCTACGAGGCGGCCAAGAAGGACCCAACCCTTGCTCCTGCGTACGTACCGCCGCCGCTGCCTGACCCTGAGCCGGAGGAGATGCCTGAGGTCGAGTGGCTGACGGAGCCGGTCGCTCCGGTGCCGGCCGAGGCGGTCCAGCCGGGCGCCGGCGACCGGGCGCGGATCGCCGGGGCCCGGGAGGACGAGAGGCCCTCGAGGCGGGAGCGCGGCCGTAACCGTGGCGAGGGAACGCAGGAAGGTAACGCTGTCGCCCAGGATGAGACCGCCGAGGCCGGCAGCGCCGGTGGCGAGCGCAAGAGCCGGCGGCGGGCGAGGCGGCGGTCGAAGCGGCAGCAGCCGCGGGTGGACGACAGCCGCCAAGAGCGTAGCCAGGCCGGGGGCAACCGGGAAGAGCAGGGCCGGGCCGAAGCCGGCCGGGGTGACCATGGCCGGCGGGACGGCAGCCAGGCCGGGGAGCAGTCCCGTCGGCGCGGCCACGGCGCCCGGGAGGGCGGCGAGCCGCACGGTGAGGCAGCAAGCGCCGAACGTCCCGCGCGCAGCGCGCACCGGCGTCGCCGCAGGCGGAGACCGGCCGCGGCGGTGGGCGGCGCCGCAGGCGGGACGGCATCAGACGGCGGTGCGCCCGCGGCCGGCGAGGCCGGCGGCTAACCTACGGGAGGACGGCAGGACGTGGCGGGCACGCTCTACATCGTCGGCACGCCGATCGGGAACCTGGAGGACGTTACGCACCGGGCCCTGCGCATCCTGCGGTCGGTCTCCGTGATCGCCTGCGAGGACACGCGGGAGACCCGCAAGCTACTGCAGCACTTCCAGATCGACACGCCGACCACCAGCTACCACGAACACAACAAGCGCAAGGCGGGACCGGCCCTGATCCGCCGGCTGCTGGACGGCGAGGACGTTGCACTGGTGTCCGACGCCGGGATGCCGGCCATCTCCGACCCCGGGGAGGAGCTGGTGCGCAGCGCCCTGGACGCCGGGATTCCGGTCGTGCCCGTTCCGGGCCCCACCGCGTTGGTGACGGCCCTGGTCGCGTCGGGCCTGCCTACCGGCCGCTTTGCGTTCGAGGGGTTCCTGCCCCACAAGGGCCGAGAGCGCAGGCGCGCCCTGGAGCGGCTCAAGGAAGAGGAGCGCACCCTGATCCTCTACGAGGCCCCGCACCGGCTGCTGGAGACGCTCCATGACCTGCGGGAGACGCTGGGCGACCGGCCGATGACCGCCGCACGTGAGTTGACGAAACTCCACGAGGAGTACGTGCGGGGCACTGTCTCGCAGGTGATCGACCATTTCAACCGCAACGCCCCGCGCGGCGAGTTCGTCCTCGTGGTGCAGGGGGCCGAGGCGGAAGCCCCCGTCGCCGGAGCCCCGGATCCGGCGCTTCTTGCCGGAGAGGTTGCGGCCTTCGTGGCGCAGGGGATGGACCGCAAGCTGGCCATGAAGGAGGTGGCCCAGCGGTTCGGGGTCTCCCGCAAGGCCGTCTACCAGGCCCTGCTGGATGCGAAGGATGAGAAGTAAGAAATAACAAAAGCACTCCGCCGCGCGGAGTGCTTTAGCTTTCCCTGCGAGTGGTCTAACCGACCTGATGGGCACGCTCAGCCATGGAGGCAAGGCAGGACTGGCACACGTTTTTCCCCTTGAAGTTTTCCACATTGGCAGCGTTACCGCAGAAGACGCACGCCGGCTCATACTTGCGCAGGATGATCTTATCCCCGTCCACGTAGATCTCGAGGGAGTCCTTCTCCTCGATATTCAACGTACGGCGGAGTTCGATCGGAATCACGACCCGGCCGAGTTCGTCTACCTTCCGGACAATTCCCGTGGACTTCATCATATGGCGCATTCCCTCCTTGCGTCCAGGGGCTGCGAAAGCTCATCACCGATGATAACAGTTATGGCAGAAATAGTCAAGCCAATGCTCTAACGTGACCCAGGGCACATTCGGACGGTTACAGAATCAAGGGCTGTCAGCCCGCTTATGACAACCATAACCGGAGGGAGCGTCCCAAGTCAAGGGGCGATTGGACATTTTCTCCAGCGGATACAGCAGTTAGCAGCGAGGCGAGGGGGCTCTTGACAGCGTTCTGGCAGTCGCCTATACTATGGCCATTCAAACGCGATGAAAGAGATGAGTAGGGTCTGAGGTCCCCACAGCGAGCCGGGGGCGGTGGAAGCCGGCGGCGACCGAGACGGCCTGAACATGGCTCTGGAGCGGCCGGCCGAAGGTTCGTCCGAACTGCGTAGGCTGGGACGGGGGGCTCCCGTTACAGGGCCAGGATATCGGCCGTGCAGCATGGCCTGTATCCGCACGAGGTCCGGCCTGGGCCGGACGAATAAGGGTGGTACCACGGGGTGCATGCCTCGTCCCTTGCACAGGGGGACGAGGCTTCTTGCGTTTACGGGGCAAGCTTTGTCGAGGAGGGGTTCCGCATGACCAGGTTCTACATCACGACGCCCATCTACTATCCCAGCAGCAAGCTGCACATCGGCCACTCTTACACGACCGTGGCCGCGGACGCGCTGGCGCGCTACCACCGCCGGCTGGGGCATGAGACGTACTTCCTGACCGGCACGGACGAGCACGGTCAGAAGATCGAGCGGGCGGCCCTTGCCGAGGGGAAGACCCCGATCCAGTTCGTGGACGAGATTGTGGCCGGCATCAAGGAACTCTGGGCGGCCCTGCACATCTCCTACGACGACTTCATCCGCACCACCGAGGAGCGGCACAAGAAGGTCGTGCAGAAGATCTTCAAGCAGCTGTACGACCAGGGCGACATCTACAAGTCCTCGTACGAGGGCTGGTACTGTACGCCGTGTGAGACGTTCTGGATCGAGAGCAAGCTGAAGGAGGGCAACCTCTGCCCGGACTGCGGCCGTCCGGTGGAGTGGACCAAGGAGGAGAGCTATTTCTTCCGCCTCTCCAAGTACGCGGACCGGCTGCTGCGGTACATTGAGGAGACCGACTTCATCCAGCCCGCGTCCCGCAAGAACGAGATGATCTCGTTCATCAACCAGGGGCTGGAGGACCTCTGCGTCTCCCGCAGCACGGTGCGCTGGGGCATTCCGGTGCCCTTCGATGAGAAGCAGACGATCTACGTCTGGATCGACGCCCTCTCCAACTACATCTCCGCCCTGGGCTGGGGCACGGAGAACGACGAACTGTACCGGAAGTTCTGGCCGGCCGACGTGCACCTGGTGGGTAAGGAGATCGTGCGGTTCCACACCATCATCTGGCCGTGCATCCTGATGGCGCTGGGCCTGCCGCTGCCCAGGAAGGTCTTCGGCCACGGCTGGCTGCTGTTCGGCGCCCAGGCCGAGAAGATGTCCAAGTCCAAGGGCAACGTGGTGGATCCCTTCGTCCTCATCGACCGGTACGGTGTGGACGCCGTCCGGTACTACCTGCTGCGGGAGGTGCCCTTCGGCGCGGACGGCACCTACACCGAAGAGGCGTTCATCCTGCGCACCAACAACGACCTGGCCAACGACCTGGGCAACCTGCTTTCCCGCACGACGCAGATGATCAACAAGTTCAGCGACGGCCGAGTCCCCGAGCCCGATCCGGCGAGCGACGACCGGATCCTGTCCGACCTGGCCGCCGAGGTGCTCCGGGAGTTCCAGGAGGCCATGGATCGGCTGGAGATCTCCTCGGCGCTGGTTGCCCTGTGGAAGCTGGTGGATCGGGCAAACAAGTATATTGACGAGCAGGCGCCCTGGGCCCTGGCGCGGGATCCCGGCAGGGCCGGCCAGCTCCGCACGGTGCTGTACAACCTTGCCGAGACGCTGCGCCTGCTCGGGGTGGCGCTCACGCCGTTCCTGGTCCAGACGCCGGAGCGGATCTGGGACCAGCTCGGCCTGGAGCCCGCACAGGTGCGGACGCTCCCCTGGGAGGAGGCGGTCGCCTGGGGCGGCCTGAAGCCCGGCACCGTGATCCGCCGGGGCAGCCCGCTGTTCCCGCGCATCGAGCTGCCGAAGGAGAACGGCGACTCGGTTGCGAAGGAGGGCAGGGCGCAGTCCGGCGAGCCCGCCGCCGGGGCCGCTCAGCCGACGGAGGGCGTGGCGGAGATCGAATACGACGACTTCGCCAAGGTGGAGCTGAAGGTCGCGGAGGTCGTGGAGGCCGAACGGATTCCCAAGGCCGACCGGCTGCTCCGCCTCGTCCTCCAGGTGGGCGAGGAGCGCCGGCAGATCGTCTCCGGCATCGCGCAGCACTACGCGCCGGAGGAGCTGGTCGGCAAGCGGATCATCCTGGTGGCCAACCTGAAGCCGAAGAAGCTTCGCGGGGTCGAATCCCACGGCATGCTGCTGGCCGCCACCGCGGAGGACGGAAGCCTCAGCCTGGTCACGCTCGACAAGCCGGACTTCCCCACCGGGATGCGCGTGAAGTAGGGTCAAATCCAGTCTCCCCGGGCGCCTCGCAGCGGCGCCCGGGGAGATGAACTGAGAGAGGGACGCGGCATGTTGTTCAACACGCATTCGCACGTGGACACGGGGCGCCAGTTCGCTGTAGACCGCGACGAGGTGGTCGCTCGGGCGCGGGAGATGGGCGTCAGCCAGCTGATGGTGATCGGGTTTGAGCGGGCGCTGATTCCGGTGACGCTGGCCTTTGCCGAGCGGCATGACTGGGTGTGGGCGGCGGTGGGCATCCATCCCACCAGTGCGCTGGAATGGGGCCCCGATGCCGAGCGTGAGCTGCGCGAAGCGGCGAGGAGTCCCAAGGTAAGGGCCATCGGCGAGGTGGGCCTCGACTACTACTGGAAGGACAAGGCGCCCTTCGAGGTGCAGAGGGATGTCTTCCGGCAGCAGATTCGTCTGGCCCGGGATCTGGGGCTGCCGCTGGTCATTCATAACCGCGACGCGCACGAGGATGTGGTGCGGATCCTCGAGGAGGAGGGCGCGGACGAGGTCGGCGGCATCATGCACTGCTTTTCCGGCGACTGGGAGATGGCAGAGCGGTGTCTTGCGCTGAACTTCTACATCGGGATCGGCGGCACGGTGACGTACAAGAACAACCCGGTCGGCCGTGAGGTGGCGCAGCGGCTGCCGCTGGATCGCATCGTGCTGGAGACCGACGATCCGTACCTCGCGCCGGTGCCGTACCGGGGCAAGCGGAACGAGCCCGGGTACGTGCGCATCGTGGCGGAGTTCGTGGCCGAGCTGCGCGGCCTCACGCTGGAGGCGATCGCCGAGGCGACGATGGCCAACGCGCGCCGTGCGCTCCGCCTGGATGCGTAAAGGGTCGGAACATTGCTCTGTGTTGACGGACCGCCCGGCAGTGGCTATACTAACATCTTGCCGGGCGGCGCGGATCCCCAGCAACTGGGCGATTGACGCGGGCCCGTGTGCATGGTAAGATGCCATCTTGCCGCCCACCGGCGGCGCAGCTCACGGCGGAAACGGCTGGCTGGAACGAACTGGCCTGTTGACACGAAGTCGAGAGATTGCTAAACTGGTGAAGCTGTCGCCTGACGGCAGCGGATCTCGAACCTTGAAAACTGGACAGTGCAGAG
>JAAROH010007619.1_pt1 | contig 111747 bp, 111 predicted proteins | sample 7248631 | NCBI WGS metagenome assembly JAAROH01 (sample SAMN09772309, study PRJNA484901) | compost metagenome | isolation source: Vermicomposting unit | place: India | reverse complement strand
TAACGCATCGGATTGTGGCTCCGACATTCGTGGGTTCGATTCCCATCGGTCGCCCCATATGGGCCCTTAGCTCAGTTGGTAGAGCGGTCGGCTCATAACCGATTGGTCGCAGGTTCGAGTCCTGCAGGGCCCACTACGAAGCTGAACGAGAAACCATTTTTTATTAGAATCCCATTCTCTAATAAAAAATGGTTTCTTTGTTTTGTTTTGGCTTTATTAAAGGTAATAGCGTTTGTGGAAATGGAATGGAAAATAATACAAAAGAACAGGCCAATTGGCCTGTTCTTTTGTATTATTTATAACCGTTAGAAACGGACGAGAGGAAACAATAATATTAACTGTATTGTGGGCGCAATTGGGAACGCTTGTTTACATGTTTGTCCGCGCCAAGAGCTGCGATGGCACCGTCAGCTGCGGAAATAACCGCCTGCTTAATCGGTGTACGGCGCGCATCTCCGCCAGCGAATACGCCTGGTACATTTGTTTGCAGCATTTCATCAACTTTTACATAGCCTTCTTCGTCGCGTTCCACCGCGTCCTTAAGGAAGTCAGTGCCCGGTTTCATTCCAGCAAGGTAGAGGAAAACGCCATCAATATCCCATGTTTCTAGCTCTTTTTGATCGTTTTGGACAACGACTTTTTCCACGCTGTTTTCGCCAAGAATTTCTTTTACACGGTACTTTTTATAAATTTTTACGTTGTCTTTCGCCTCAAGTATGGAAAGGTCAGCCTGTCCTTTCACGGTACCTGTCGGAAGCAGGAAACGGACTTCTTTGCAGAATTTGGAGAGTGCTTCCGCTTCGTGTACGGCTTCTTCATTGTCTCCCGTGACGACAACCGTACGATCCTGGAAGAATGCGGCGTCACATGTAGAGCAGTAGCTCACCCCGCGGCCCGTAAATTCTTCTTCTCCTTTAATTTTGCTGGAAGGCGCTTTGGCTCCAACGGCAATAAATACACTTTTGGCTTTAATGGTTCCTTCAGGAACTTCCAATTTCTTGATTTCTGCGTCGGAAAAGTCTACAGACAATACGTTTGTGCGTACGAACGTAGCTCCGAAATCGTGTGCCTGTGCCTGCATGCGCTGAAGCAGTTCAAGGCCTGTTAGCTCTTCGCGTACGCCCGGATAGTTAGCGATTTTGTGGGTAATTGCCAGCGTGCCGGCGGCTGGTGCCTTGTCAATGACAAGAGTCTTCAGGCGGCCGCGCGCCGCGTATACCGCTGCGGAAGCCCCGGCAGGACCACCGCCGATTGTAACAAAATCATATACTTCATCAAGAATTTTTTGATCAACAGCTTGAAAAATGTCGCCTGTTTTTTCTTGCGGTTTTGCTTCTGCATTGTTTTGTGCAGCTGGTTCGGCTTTTGGTACTTCCGTCTCTTCCGGCAGGTTTAGCAATTTTTTCATTTTTGCTTCCTGGAAACCGAGCACCAGTTTACCATTGATGTAAGTAGCTGGTGTTCCAAAAATCTTTTTTTGCTGCAATTCTTCGAAGTATTTGTAGTTCTCCGATACATTTCTTTCTTCAAAGGGCACGCCCCATGCGGTCAATTGTTCCTTGACTTTTTTGCAATACGGGCACCCTTGACTCGTATATACAATTACGTGATTTTCCATTTTAATCGCCTCCTGAATTCTCTCTGTCTTACTTTACACAAATTACGCAGTCATTAATCAATGGCAGTTATTTATTTCTTTTGATTATTAATTTATAATGGTTTTAAATAATTATTTATCTTTATTATACGAATGGTTTTTGGTGATGTCAACCATTTGATGCGAAATAAAAAATGAGGCTAATGAATCAGCCTCATTTTCTCAGAGTTAAAATTTGTCTTCTTCGGATACCCCTTTTGGAACGCAATTAATAACCGCTTTTTCAAGCTCAGGATCTAAAATGAAGATATGCAAAGGATAAAACGAAAAGGGAACTTTTTCGTACGCGTATAGTTTCTTTACATATTCTCTCGTCTCGTTAAACAGTTTATCTGTATCGATGCCAAGCTTGCCGCTCCATGTTTCTTTTGATTTGGCCAGCGCTGCTTCAAACAGGCGGATAGCTCCCTCGACGTTTCCATTGCGGAAATGATGAAGTCCCACCGCTACTTGCAACAGTGCTTGAAGCAGGCGGTTCCGCCCTTCATTCAGCCATAATTCTTCCATCACTTCATGGCATTCATAATAATCTTGTTCGACATTAAAATAATATAGATATTCAATATATAAACGATGATACACAACGCCCGCTCCTTTTCCTTAGAATCAGAGGGTTCATCAGTAAGCAAACTAAAAGTAATGCCGCTTAATGACCGATAAATAATCGAGACGCGGTCGGAAGCCCTCTGGAATCAAATAACCATGCTTTTGAATATAACTATACGGAATGGATTTGCGGCCACCGCAGGCAGCTTCCTCCCAGAAACGGATAATATGAGCGGCATCCAGCACATATGTCTCATCATGTAAGATGAAACGGATAATCGCAAAGGAAATGCCCTTTTGCTTCAGTACAAGTCGCATGTGATTAATTTGGTGGGCATGGAAGTTGTTGAGCGGAAGCGACGTTTTGTTGCGGGTCTCTTTCGCTTCGAAGTCGAGGTAGCGTCCTTCAAATACTCCGTTATAGTCCGTTGTCGAAGGTTGACGGAAATATGCTTCCCGGATAACGGCTGAAGAACGAGAAGGATAATCGACTTTTACGATTTGAACGGGTGTCGGCTTTTTGTGGACGGAAGCAATTTCATGTGCTACATAGTATGCATTGCTCTCATTAACATCCTCCTCAAGCGACATGCCGCGGCCCGCTGCTGATGTTTGCTTATCTTGGATAAGCGTGAGAAAATCTTCCGCTCTCATGCGGTTAGGAAGTTCGGCATCGGAATGTTGCAGAGCGGGGAATTTTCCGTTTGGATAGCGAATGTTCCGCAATGTGCTCCCTCCTTTTTCATCTATTGTATAATAACAGAAAGAAGAAAAAAGTTATACCTGTGGGCAAGTCAAGAGCTAAAGAAAAGGAGAAGGGATACGCATTTGTTTGCCGAACCGCTTGCAGCGTTTTTGAGAGGAACAGACATATAAACGAAGGAGGATATGATGAACGACCTGTTAGAATTGATCATGACAAGACGGACGATCGGAAAAGTAAAAGATGATCCGGTGCCGCGCGAAGATATTGAGAAAATTCTCGAAGCCGGCAATTGGGCACCCAGTCATTTCAATACACAGCCATGGAAATATTTTGTAATAACTGGAAACGGAAGAAAAAGGCTAGGCGAGGCGTACGCAAAAATCGCTTTATTAGAAAAAGGGGAGGGGCTCACGGATGCAGAAACGAAGGCATTGTATGAAAAAAGCATGAATAAGGCGTTCCGTGCGCCACTTGTCATCGCAGTAGCCTGCTTGCCGCATGAAGAGGAGTACGTGGTGGAAGCGGAAGAGTTCGCGGCGGTTGCGGCCAGCATCCAAAACATGCTTTTGGCTGCTCACGCGCTTGGATACGGTGCGATTTGGCGAACAGGGGCGCCGAGTTACCATCCTGTTATGAAAGAATTATTTGGACTTGGGGCAAAAGATCGGCTAATGGGGCTCGTTTATATTGGCAGACCGGATATGGTGCGCGAATCCCGCCGCATTCCTGTCGAACAAAAGACTGAGTGGTGGAGCTAAGAAAGAGGGATAAGACCATCCCTCTTTTTTTGCTTTTTATGGCAGGCTAAAAGATTTTTTTGTGGTCACGTTCTTCTTTGAGGATTTCGACAGCCTCGCGGAAGCGTTGGGAATGAACGATTTCTCGCTCACGCAGGAAACTGAGCGAGTCTTTCAAATCCGGATCATCTGTCATGTTAATAAGCCATTGGTATGTGGCGCGCGCTTTTTCTTCGGCAGCAATATCTTCATACAAATCGGCAATCGGATCGCCTTTGGCCGCGATATATGTCACGGAAAACGGTACTCCAGCGGCGTTGTTATAAAATAGCGCTTTGTCATGGTTAGCATAGTGTTCACCTAAACCGTGTTTCTCCAACTCTTCCGGTGTTGCGTCCTTTGTCAGTTTATACACCATTGTCGCAATCATTTCTAGATGAGCCAGCTCCTCGGTTCCGATATCATTGAGCACGCCGATCACTTTATCCGGTACGGTGTAGCGTTGGTTCAAATACCGGAGTGCCGCCGCCAGTTCCCCGTCGGAGCCGCCGTATTGCTCGATTAAAAATTTGGCCATGCGAACATCACATTTGCTGACACGTACCGGATATTGCAGCTTCTTTTCATAAAACCACAAAGTAGAAAGCCTCCTTCGCGTATATTTTTAGATTTGCCAGGGCCAAGGAGATTTCCCCCATTTCCAGGGTGTTGGAGAATAGCTGTAACCAAAACTTGTAAGCGGCCCATATATTGATTCAAAATTTTTTTTCAGTTGCATACTTCTTTGTACGTATTCGTTATACTGGACGATAGCTGCCTGGTCATTTGGATGGGTATTAAGATAAAGATTTAGTTCTAAAATAACAAAATCAGTCTGTTGAATTTCAAGAAGAAGGTCATAGTATTTCTCATCCACTTGCTTCATTCATCTGTCCCTCCCCGGCCGTATTTATCTTTGTATGGACTTTGATAAGGCGCGTACAGTGCGGGCCACAGGGTACCAAGACGTAGGGCTTCGGCAGGGGGGACTTGAGGAAGACCATAAGGCTGAAAACCCATATAAAGCTGAGGCGGAGTTTCATATGTCCTTTTTATTATTGGAGGGCAGGGATCAAAGGGACTTACATACGTACGATATCTTTTGCGAAACGTATGCATGCGTGCGCGCTCCTTTCTTTCATATTCAATCTTTTTTATAAATATGGAGGTTGTTTTTCAATTAGTACAAATTGGATAAAAATGGGGCGATTTTCATTGTTCGACAAAATTCGTCTTTATTTATGTACAGAAATTGGTTCTTATATTGATTTTCCCTTGCCTTTTCAAAAAAGTATGGTATATAAAGAAACAGAGTAAAAAAAAGAATACCCCATACGCAAAAAATAATTGAGTTGGAGGAGAGTATGGAATACGCGATTATTGGTTTGCTTTTGTTGGGCATTGGGATTTTGGTTTATTCCTTCTATAAAGAGAAAGATCAGGCTGTGCAATTGGAAGAAAAAATGGAGAATCTCTCTATTCAGATTCTTAAAGAAATCCATCAGATACAAAGTACGCTTGTGCCGCAAGGAAACAACAAATTGGGGGAAAACCGCCGGTCAAAAGAAAGTTTAAAGGAGAAAAAAGAAGGTGCTTAAGCTTCAGGTAAACAAAAATAGTTTGCGCGGCTTCGCTGCGGGCGTTTTATTTTCGACGGCGGTACTGTCGTTTGTATATTATAGCGAATCGCCAGAGAAAGCAGCTTCGGTGCAGGCGGAAAACGTGGAACGAAAAGATCCGGCTACGCAGCCGATCAAGGCGATTGAAATGCCGAAAGCCGCAACTTCTATTCCTAAACAGACACAGCCTGAGCCAAAAGTATATACATACCGGCTGGTTATTGAGAAGGGCATGAGTCCAGAGAAGGTAGCGGAGATTCTTGAGAAGGCACATATTATTCCTGATAGGAAATTGCTGAATAAATATTTAAACGATACTGGTCTGATGGGTTTGGTACGTTATGGAACATATGACCTTAATAGCAACATGAAAATTCCGGAAATCGCAAAAATCATTACGACACCGAAAGCGGAATAAAAAAAGGGCGCGGATTGCACATGATGTTGTGCGATTCGCGCCTTTTTTATCGAACAGAAAAATTTCCTAAATATTTCGCTTATTATTTTGCAGTGTCGCGGCTGTTTTGCTTCGCGGCCGAAAAAGAACGAGAGAAAAAGCTTTGTGCATTTTGTCTAGCGAAAGGTGTAGCCGATTTCAAAGATGCGATGCCACGGAAGCTCAGCCTTTGCGATGCGCGGAGCGGGAGAAATAGCGACATATCGCCCGTTTTTTCGCGTGGCGAGAGAGAGGGTGGCGAGAAATTGATTGGTGCGCTTGGTCACGTTCTCCATTAACATCTTCTCTTCGAGAGGTGGCACTTTTTTGCTAGAGGAGTAGCGCAATGCGTATTCGTAACGTTTAATTGTATTGTAATAGTAATCTTCGGCGTAGCGGAGTGCAAGCCAACGTTCATGAGCTTCATTCCATGTTGGTTCATCGCGGATCATCTCCAGGTGCGCCACCAGCAGCCCGATGGTATTTCCACTTGTATTCCACGCCGCATAACTGTGAATTTTGCTGGAGAGCTTCTGTCGTAAATAATTTTCCATCCAACCTGTTTCAAGAAAGCTTGCGTAAGAGACATCAGCCACACCGCGCAAGTTGTTAGGATGTGCACGAATCCAGTTCTGCAGATTTTCTATTGGCTCTTCGTGCGAATGAACATAGAGAGAAAGAAGGGCGGGCTGTCCGGAAGCAGGGGACTTCGGCTGGACAAACGCGATTTTTTTCCGGATTACTTCTGCAAGCGGTTGTCCATCATACGCTTTGATCGTATTTTGTAATTGTTCGTGTGAAAATGTTACGTCATAACGTGAAGCAGAGCCGGACAATTCGTTTTTGTAACGGGCCAGCAGCAGTGCTGTAATATCATCTGCTCCAGGCATGATGTACACGTTTCGTATGTTTTGCTCTTTGCAGTACTGGAGAAGACGCATTTCATTAAATTTTGGAAGACCCATATCGCTTGTGTCATCCAGACCGATCACGACGCCGTCGACCAACCCTGCTTTCGCCCAATCCGCCATAGTATAAAGAACACGGGTGTTTTCGTTAAACAGTTTCAAATAATCTCTAACATATGAAAACGGGATGGTATTCTGCATTTGACGCAGAAAGTAGAGCATATAATTCCTGCCTTTGACCGTGTTAGCCATCATGTACTGTGCATACTTACGGCCGTATTGCGTAAGCTCCGTCGAATATTTGAAAGCGGGAGTGATGTACGAAGGCTTCTCCCTGGGAATAAGCCCAATAAGGTATATGGTTTTATATTTATATGCACTTAGAATGCTTTGTAACTCAGCCAGACGGTATGCATTTCGCACATAGCTTTCCGCATGCCGTCCTTCAATTAGACTCCCGTTTAGCCACTGCGGAACGCAGATAAAAACGGCATCAGCTGTGGGCAACTGCTGTATTAAAAACGACTTTATTTTTGCGTAATCGGACGGGCGTTCATAATGATCGAGGCCATCTTCAGGGTAAACGACAGACGCGCCGCCGATTTCGCTGAGCATTTTTATGTATTCAGTATTGACCGGACGGCTGTCAAGCGGGATAAGCACAATCTTTTTTCCGGCGAACGATCCACTTGCCGATACGGATGATGCGGAGCATGCGAGCAAAAAAAAGAACATCATTATCCAAACCCCAAAAAACTTCACTTCATCTCTCCTTGGTTTACAGAATTGACCATGCATACGTTTTAGTTATATTCATCACGCTATAAAAGGATTCACATGAATCCGACACAAGCATACGGGAGGGAAAAGCACATGTCGCAACGTTTGCAGGATATTATGACAAGGCAAGTTGCTACCGTTCAGCCGAACCAGACATTGGAAGAGGCGGCACGAATCATGAATGAATATAACGTTGGCGCTGTTCCTGTCGTTGAAAACGGTCAGTGTGTCGGTATGATCACCGACCGCGATATCGCCATTCGCGCATCCGCACACAATCGTGATAGTCAGACGAAAGTGCGCGACGTTATGACGCACAACATCATCACCGCACCCGCTGATATGGACGTTCATGAAGCGGCTGATTTGATGGCGAAAAATCAAATTCGCCGTCTCCCGGTTGTGGATCACAATCAACTGGTCGGCATCGTTTCCCTTGGCGACCTTGCCGTGCAAGACATTTATCAGAACGAAGCGGGCATGGCTCTCTCTGATATTTCCCAAAACTATCCTAACAGAGGATAACATGGGAAGGAAGGGCCGGGGAAAATTTTCTCGGCTCTTTTGCCATTTATTTTAGTAATCATGAAACTTTCTTCTACGCAAACTAAGCGTGGAGGTGAAACGCATGCACAAAGCATTCAAGCAAGTGATTATCATGTCTTTAGCACTTATGATGGCTGGATCGCTTGCGGCGTGCGGTCCGAGAAAAGATGGCACGACCAAAACGCAATCCGAAACGTACCGCCTCAATCAGTATCGTACCAACGGCACGGTCATGGATGATAATTTCGGCATTCGCCCGTACGGTACACAACAGTACAGCCTGCGTCCAGATATGGCGTATATGTACCCGAATGCCAGAGCAGGGCAATATAACATTTATGGGGCTCGTCCCCATAGTACCGTCGAACAAGATCAAAAAGCCGCCGAAAGAATGGCACAGCTTGCGGCCAATGTCCACGGTGTGACTCGCGCTACAGCGATTGTGTACGATCGCGATGCAGTGATCGGCGTTGAAGGAGCGACTGCATCCAATATGAAAATGTTGGAGCGCAGCGTTCATGAAGCGCTAAGGCGAGCTGAACCGGGATATACGATCCATGTTACCGCGGATAAAACGCTCACCCAGCGCATCCGCACGCTAAGCGCTAATATGGGAAACAAGGGGACGAATGCGATGCGTACGTTTGGACGGGACATTACTCAGTTAATCCGTGATATCGGCCGTTCTGTTACCGCGCCGTTTCGTTAAGTTAAATGGAAGAGAAAGGGAATGTCCGGATGGGTATTCTCTTTTTCTTTTGCGATGGGAGGAAACATGGTATCATAGTTAAATGTGGACAATGAGAAGAAAAACAGGCGCCAGAACTGCCGCCTGTTTTTCCTTTTGCATAAACATTACAAAACGGAGGCGTTTTCACATACATGGCAACAGCAAGACCAAGAAAAACGTTTGCAATTATTTCTCACCCGGACGCCGGGAAGACGACATTGACTGAAAAACTGCTTTATTTTGGTGGAGCCATTCATACGGCAGGCATGGTAAAAAGTCGTAAATCCAAACTACAAGCGACATCCGACTGGATGGAAATCGAAAAGCAGCGCGGAATTTCGGTAACCTCCAGCGTAATGCAGTTCTCCTATAATGGATATGCGGTTAACATTCTGGACACTCCAGGGCATCAGGACTTTAGCGAAGATACATACCGTACGTTGACGGCAGCTGATAGTGCGGTAATGTTAATTGATGCCGCCAAAGGAGTAGAACCACAGACCATTAAGTTGTTTGAAGTATGTCGGATGCGAAAAATTCCGATTTTTACTTTTATCAACAAAATGGATCGTGAATCGAAAGATCCGCTAGCTTTATTAGAGGAACTGGAAGAAGTGCTTGGCATCCGCTCCTGTCCGATGAACTGGCCAATTGGTTCTGGCATTGATTTTAAAGGAGTATATGATCGGGAGAGGCAGCAGGTGGAACTTTTTAAACATGGAGAAAAAGGACGCCATATTTTCCCCGTATTCCAGGAGGGAAAAAGTAATGAGAAAGTGAAGGAACTGTTGGGCGAAGAAAGATATATGAAGCTGAAAGAAGATATTGAGCTACTTGATATCGCGGGTGATCCGTTTGATCGTGAAAAAATTGACAATGGATTATTGACGCCTGTCTTTTTTGGGAGCGCGCTGACAAACTTCGGTGTAGAGTCGTTCCTTGAGTATTTCCTCAGGCTGGCTCCGGGACCGGCTCCCCGTATGAGCGATAAGGGCCTCATTTCTCCAGAGCACAACAAGTTTTCCGGATTTGTGTTTAAAATTCAGGCAAATATGAATCCTGCGCACCGTGATCGAATCGCTTTTTTGCGCATTGTTTCGGGCAAATTTATTCGAGGGATGACCGTACAACACGTGCGCACTGGAAAACGTATCAAGCTTTCTCAGCCTCAGCAATTTCTGGCACAGGAACGCAACATTGTGGAAGAAGCGTATCCAGGAGACATTATTGGCTTATTTGATCCAGGAACGTTTGGCATCGGCGATACGCTGGTAGAAGGAAATCAGACGTTTAGCTTTGCGGATATTCCACATTTTTCGCCTGAGATTTTTGCGAAGGTACGCGCCAAAGACACGATGAAATATAAGCAATTTCATAAAGGAATGCAGCAGCTTACGGAAGAAGGGGCTGTCCAATATTTCACGACGGCCGCTCCCGGCGCCGAAACGTTGATTCTCGGCGTGGTGGGCCAATTGCAGCTTGAAGTTTTTGAATACCGTATGCGCAACGAATATGGGGTAGATGTAGAGCTTCAGCCGCTAGGTTTTACACTTGCCCGCTGGGTGAAAGGGAACAAAAAAGAACATGAATTAAATCTCATCCAGTATGGAGGCAGTCTTGTTGTACGCGACCGGGAAGGAAGGCTGGTCGTGCTGTTGGAAAACGAATTCGCTGAACGCTGGGCGAAGGAGAAAAATCCGGATGTGGAGTTCGTCAGCACATCGTACGAATGATAAGGTAAGGAATCTAAAGGAATTTTCGGATAAACGGCTTGATGCTATCGATGCCGATGGCGAACCCAAGCCCATGGTTGTCCCGGATAATAAAGGCGTTCATGCCGATTGCTTCACCGTTCATATTAATGAGCGGGCCTCCGCTGTTTCCAGGATTGATCGCGGCGTCTGTTTGAATGATGTCTTCATACTTCCGGTCGGCGATTTGAACCGGCCGGTTTTTTGCGCTGATAATGCCGGTTGTAACTGTATTTTCCAGACCGAGTGGATTGCCGATGGAGATGACAAGTTCCCCGACCTGTGCTTCTGTGGAGGAACCAAGAGGAAGTACAGGTAGCGGATTGCGGGTTTGTATGTGAAGTAGCGCGAGATCGCGTTTCGGATTACTCCAAACGACGTTCGCCTTTTTCACTTCTCCTGAATAGAGCTTAACGTAAATTACGCGGGCGTTATGAATCACGTGCTCGCTCGTTAAAATATAACCGCGCGGATGAATGATAAAGCCGGTGCCGAAGCTGCGGCGCACTTCTTTTTCGTGAGGCTGTGAATTCGGAAATAAAAAATTATGAAGAATTTGTGTCATTTTTTTGTTGACCGCGTAGTCTTCCGTTGTAATGGAAATAATGGCAGGTTTTACTTTTTCAACGATTGGAACGAAAAAATTGGCGGGATGCATGTAGGAAGGTTTGCGGAATGTACGCGTTATATGCGTTACTTTTCTTTTCAATCTCTTTCCTCCTTCCTGCACTGGGGCGAAGAATCGGCCTCTAGGCAAGGATAGCTTCTTCTGCCAAGTATATGATTTGCCTTTGACCATTTGGGATAAGAGCGAATCTTTTTTCTCCATATAGTTTATGTTGCTTGTTGGACAGTGTGAAAGTATTTATTTTCTTATAATTCGTATAAAGCAGACGTTTCTGGTACATGCTAGAAAATACATACAGTGGAATACCAAGGAGGTCTGTAATGATGAATGAAATGCCTTTATCTATTTATACGGGACAAATTTTTAAACCTTTCGCCTGGAAAGCGAATTTTGACATGGAATTTTCTTCAGAATGTATGTACTGTGATTCCAATAAGAATCTTAAAGGGTATGTGGTAGAAGATGAAACAGGTGGTTCAGTACGGGTAGCGATTTGCCCGGTGTGTCAGAAAATAAATGCCAGATATTAAAGTGGGTTAAAAGTCGCCTTTCCTGAATACATATAAGGCAAACTGATAGTGTGTGTCGGGAAAGGGGAACGACAATGGAAAAGCAGTGTAACCGTTGCGGCCATGTAATGCATTTGTATTTGCGAAAGCTTGTCTATATGAACCATACGCAAATCGAACATGTGCCTATGTACTGGTGCTGCTATTGCGGGCACCACGAATTAGTTGAACAAATTAAAGAAGAGTTGAAGCAATGCTTACAGCGGCTGCACACCGAAAAAGGAACAAAGGCGATTTCGTTTGCTGAACATTCCATATTTACGCGCATGATGCTAAAGACCTGCGCGCAAAAACCTTGCTTTACCGTTGATGAATGGCTCGACCTATATCTTCTGGCCAAATCGCTGGGGGATAAGCAATGGCTCAGGCAGGTGCTTGTTTCTTTACGGGAAGTAGCGCGCTCGAAATGTGAATAAAGTTTTACAATTTATTAAAAAAACGGGTAGATAGAAGGATATTTATCCGTTTTTTTGGTAGACATTTCCCTAATCTTTTTATTACAATAGAAGTAAATAAATGTGGGAGGTACGCTTAAGATGGGTGGGCAACAAATTGCCATGTTCGGTTTGATTGCATCGATGGCCATTCCGCTCATTTTGTTATCCATGATGTTTATTGCCGCAAAGAGAAAGAAAAGCTCTTAAAGGCGTGAACATAGAGGAGCCCCCTGACGTTCGGCTGTCAGGGGGTTTTGATATCCGGGAACGTAAGCGTAGGAACGGGGTGTTTTTGCATCCATTTTTCTTTTTTCGTGATAAGATACTGCAACGCATCGCTCGGTTTTCCATAGAGCAATACAAGCAGTTTTTGCGAATGCAACAAATCATCGTGCGTTAATTTATAATAATCTTCCGCCGGGTAAGGCATGAGACCCGGGGTTAAGGCATAGTAAAAGTTGGAGTCGGGACGTACCCATTTTTCCTTGGTTGCCTTAATAGCGGCGAACAGCTTGGAGGCCGCCTGTTTTTTGGCCGGGTTTTGATCATATAAATATGCTTCCAGCAGATAATTCATGTTGGCAGCCAGATGGTTGAGCGACGTGTGCGTCCGCCTGCTGTTTTGAGCACCTACATAATCAGGAATAAAGCTGATCGTTTTATCGCCAGCTTTCTGACTATATTTGTCGATATAGCGCAGCATATAATGGTCCCACTTGCGCAAAGTTTCCCTAATATCCGGATCGGGTTTTTGCTGCACGTAGCGCAATAAAAACAGCGCATTGTCGGCGTTTCGACGGTTATCCATATAGGCGTAATCAATGTTATATTCGCGGCGGAGCCATTGTGAACGCGGATACGTGGGCCAGTAGCCCTCTTCGTTCTGTGATTGCACTGCCGTATAGGCTAGATGAGTGGCGATATCCATAAACAGGCTGCCCATCGCTGGATAAGATACGAAATCATTAGCGCGCAACCCTTCGCCATTAGCAGGGTTCCGGTAGAAGGCCATTTTCGAACTTGGTTCGTAGTTTTCCGGAATAATGGAGTATGCACCGTCTGCCCGCAGTTTTTTGTCATGTTCGAATTCGATTTCTAACGCTTTTTTGTACGCTTTTGCCTCATTCCAGTTAATTAGAGGATGGCCGGCGAGTATGCCCCAGGCAGTGCTCATGGAAGTGCTGTCTGCGGGTAAGGTGACTTTGTATTGCGTGTATCCGTTTTGCACCACCTGCACATCGGATGCATAATATGGGAGCTCTTCGTAGACAGTATAGCCGAGAGGACGGTATACTTCCGCTTTACCAATCCGGTAGAACAATTTTTGGCCGTCCACGTACGCGGCTTTAGATAATGAGTTGGGAAGTTCATCCCATCTTTGCCAGGCCGGGGGTTTACCGGGTGCGAACATATGCACGTATCTTGGTTCGTTTTCTTTGACAGTAATTTGAAGGAACGCTTTGTTCGCCTTAGGAGTAGCATGGTTTTCGGCGAAGTATAAAATATCTCCGTTTTTTATCTTGGCTATGGTCAACCGGAAGAAGCGTCCGTCTTTTTTGTAATCGTAACGCGTATAGATAGCATGTTCGTAACGTTTCTCGGTTGTTACTGGTTTAACGTCCTCCATCCAGCCACCTAAATTGATTTTATAATCGCTGAGCACGAAACTTTTAATCCGGTAGGAAAAATCAGCCGATATATTATTTGCGACAAGAACAAAGGAGCATAGGAGTACCGTTATAGTGCTGATCACCAATATACGCTTTGCATATCTCAAGCTGTATCCCTCCTTTCCAGACCACAGAGCGCATGGCAGCGATGAAGTATAAGAGGCCCATATCCTCACAGAGGAATGGACCTCTTATTTTTATTATACCTATAAAAGGATACAGATTAGAAATTTTGCATGGTAGCCCATACGTCTAGTTTTGTTTTTACACGTTTGATTACTTCATCCGTAAATTCGGTTGTTGTTGCACTTCCGCCTAGATCGGCCGTACGCACGCCTTGGCTTACGGCTTCAATGGTCGCTTCGTAAATTGCGCGGGAAGCTGCATATGCGTTTTGTTCATGGAAATATGTGAGCAGGGATGCGGAAGCAAGAATCATCGCCATCGGGTTCGCGATGTTTTTGCCTTGGAGAGCCGGAGCGGTACCGTGCGGTGCCTCTACCATTACGGCTTGTGTGTTGAAATTTTCGTCGAAACCGAGCAGGACGGATTCAGCGCCCGCGATAGAACCAAACATTTGCAACACCATATCGCTTAGGCAGTCGCCGTCGCGGTTCAAAGCCGGAATGACCATCGCGTCACCAGCGGAAGAAAGCAGCAACGCATATGTAGCGTCAATGAGTTGTGGTTCGTATTTTACATTTGGGTAGCGTTTGCTTACGGCATCCATTTCTTCTTTCAGCATGCCTTCATAGATCGGGCTTACCGTGTATTTTGGACCGCCGAATACTTTAGCGTTTGTTTTTTGTGCATGGCGGAACGCGAATTCAGCAACGGCACGGCACGTTTTGCGATCAATTTTTTCGGTGCGGTATGCGATTTCATCTAAGCCTTCACCTTCGCGCCATTCCTTTGCACCGTAAGCATCACCGACAGCCATGCGAACAACGGAAATTGGAGCGTAAGCGCCCGCTACCGGACGGATGCCAGGAATTCTGCGGCCTGTCCGCAGGATGACTTTCCCATCGATTTCGCGGCGGAGAATTGCGTTCGGGCTGCCTACAGAGCCCTTTTCTTCCGGCGTGATTGTGGCCGCCTTTAAGCCAAATCCTGTTCTTTTCATTGCGCGCGCTGCTTCGTGTACGACTTCGTTATTTGTTTTTATGCGATTTTCGAGGCTTAAATCGTATGTCTCAAAATCAATTTCAAAGCCGATAACATCAGGCTGAAGTACGCGCAACGCTTCTTCAAGCAGTTCTTGGCCAGTCTGGTCGCCTTGCATAACAACAACTGTTTTTTTCATGTCTGTACCACCTCTTCTGAAATCTTTCTCTTCCTCTTTTATTTAACAAACAACCTTACTTATTATGCATGATTTCATAAAATATCTCAATTATTATTGACAGGATTTGTATGAGGAATACAAAGAAATTTTGGAGAAACTAACGAATGCATAAAGTCTGACTTTTTGCCGGAGGTTAAGAAAATGGTACAGAAGATACGCATGGAACCGTTGACCGCCAACGAACTTGTACAACTCGAAGCGCGGATGAGCCAGGAAGAAATGATTTGTCAAACATATATGAATGCGGCTTCCAATGTGGTAAGCACGGACTTGAAAGAATTATGCGGCCAAATGGCCGCACGTCATCAAAAAAATTATCAGCTGCTGTGTCAAATGCTGAATCAGCATCAGCATCCGCCGCACGGGGTACAGTAGAAAGGGGGCTGGAATGATGCCAGTATCAGATAAACAAATTGCCAGTGAATTGTTGGCATACGAGAAAATGATGGTTACCGCGTATGCGCAGACAATGACGGAGACGAACTGCCCGGAGCTTCGACAGGGGATTCAACAATTGTTGAATCATTCACTGCAAAACATCGTAGAAATTGGACAGATTATGGCAGCAAGCGGATGGGTGGCTCCGCGTTATGCATTGCCGGATGAAATTGCAGAAGCAGCAATTCGTGCCAGACAGACAAATCAGAATTTGCAACAAGCCGTATCTGCTTGGCAGGCAGCGGAAGCATCAGCCGGACAGCAGCAAGGGGCACGGAAGCAGCAGAATGGAACATAAAGCGGGTACCCGCTTGTATGTAGAACATACAGGCGGCTTTTTGTATTTATACCAGAGAAAAAAACAGGTAATATAAAATAGGAAGATGAACAGAATGAAAGGAGAGGAACAACGATGCAAGAATTGACTTCCATCGAAGAATTAAACCAATTTTTAGAGAAGAATCCTGAGGCCATTTTGTTGAAGCACAGTACAACTTGTCCGATTAGCAGCCAAGCTTACGACGAGTTTATGAAGTATGTCAAAAGTGTGGAGACAAAGCCGTGGGCGCTCATAATTGTGCAAACCGCCCGCCCGGTATCCAACGAAATTGCAGATCGTTTTGGCGTTAAGCACGAATCGCCGCAAGTATTGTATATAAAAGACGGCAGCGTGGCATGGCATACTTCCCATTGGAATATTACGGAGAAGAATCTGCAAGAAAATATAGTATAGGAAATTTTTGTAACATTTTAGCTATAAGTCAGATTGAAGACAAACTCCCTTGTCTCGCAAGAAACAAGGGAGTAATTAAAAAAAACTTTCATTAAACATAGAGATAAAAATTTGCAATTATTCCCACCTGCACTCCAATACGTCTCCTGTTTTGATGACATCCTGGAATGAAGCTGGATTTCCGTTAATTGTAATTACAAGATTTTTTCCTGAATCCATCGTTTGCAAGCTTTCATCTACATAGCGAAATACATCGCTGAAGATCGGATCGCCCGTGAAGCGAACTCGCACCGCGATGGACGCGTGCGCCCGGATCGGTTCCGTTAATGCAACGCGTTCCCCGTCCAAGTAAATTTCCATTTCACTTGCAGGGATTTGAACTGTTTTTCCATTGAATGTTATGATTGTGTTCACTTCTGTTCGTTCTTCAGGTGGAAGCACATCCTCGATCGTAGGAAGTGCAGTTGTATGTCTGCGATATAAAATCTGATCGTTTTTCTTAATTTTGTTATCCAGACTGGCTTCTTTTCCGTTGATAGTAAAAACGTATGTGGAATACGTATAATGCATTGCTTTTCCGTTGACGGTAAACGGCAGTTGCTGGGTTTCCATTTCCGGTCTGTATGCTCCTGCGGCGATGAGTACTTCGCGCAGTGTAGACGGCAGTGAGATTTCTATCTCATCCCTGTCCTTGAGAGGCGTATCCCATGACGCTTCCTGACCGTTAATAAAAATGAACGGAGAAAGGGATAACGGAGTATCATTTAGCATGATGTCCAGCGTGTCGGTGTCTCCTGCCAGTTCAATTGGTTTAGCTGAAGCGGGAACGCCATCTTTTCCCGGCTTAAATATGATCCGATCCTCCGCTTGAACAGGCGTATCCAGTTGTGCTGGCTCGTTGTTAAGGAGCAGAACGGGTGCTGTGCCATGCCCGCCAGGAATGATTTTCATTTTGCCGTTTACGTGTACGGTCATCGCCAGACCGGGACGTCCGTGCAGACGCTTGATGTCTATCCCCGCGTACAGCAGCACATCGCCGACAGTCATTTGTTTTAAATCAAAGATACGCAGCGTTTCCCCGTTAAGATGAATGGATAAATATTTAATCGGGTGTTTCACTGCCGCTACCGCAATTCCCAGCGGCGTTACGAATTCCGGCCCCGTTAGGTTCGCTTTGCCGATAAAGGCTTGGATAGCATCCGCGCCTCGTACAGCAACGCGCGCGGGAGGAAGATTCAAGCGTTCGGCAATTTTGGAGGGCAAGGTTGGTGTCAGGCTACCGCCGCCGATTAGTATCACTGCTTGCGGGGGATTTCCGTTTAACTCCAGAATGCGTTCGCTGATTAAATTGGCAAGGTTATGAATATCGGTTTCAATATTACGAATGACTTCCTCGCGGCTATAGGTGTATTCTATGCCGAGGATGTCGGAAAATGTGACCGTGTCCTGTGTCGACAGTTTCCGCTTGATTTCTTCAGCTATTGGAAAGTCAAGCAGATACGCCTGACTGAGCGCTTCCGTAATTTCGTCTCCAGCGATCGGCACCATGCCGTATGCTGTCACTGTTCCCGCTCCGGTAATGGCAATATCCGATGTACCTGCTCCGATATCAACCAGCGCCACATTAAGGCGGCGCATGGTGGGCGGAACAAGCACATTAATGGCTGCAATCGGTTCAAGTGTAAGCGCGCACATCCTGAGATCCGCTCGTTTTAGTGCAGCAATTAGGGAGTCGACAACTACACGAGGGAGAAACGTAGCGATAATTTCCACTTTTGCCTCGTTGCCGCGTTGGTCGATCAGGCTACCGATGATCTCCCCATCAAGAAAATAGTTGACCACGCTATAGCCAACACAATAATACTGGGTAAAGTCATTCGCTTTATGTTGTTTGGCCAGAATGCGCTGGGCTTTCTGGATGGCGGCAAGTTCAAGTGCGATACTATCGTTGTGTGATATTGGGCCTGCCCCGGAAATATCTTTGCTTACTTCGATGCGTTGTGTATGGAGTGAACGTCCCGCAGCCGCTACGGCCACGTCCGTGAGCTTTACATTTACTTTCGTTTCCAGACGCTGCTTGACACGAGAGATGACTTCAGCTACTGCCACTACGTCGTGGATTTGTCCGTCCAGCATTGAGCGCTCCGTATGCTCTTCGCATTCATACCCGATAACCTCAAATTTGCCTTCCGGGCTAGGGACCACCAGCAGTCCAACTACACTGCGCGTTCCGATATCAAGAGCGAAAATATGTTGTGAATGTCCTTCGCCCATACTTTACAACTCCTCCAATTATAAAGCGTGTCCTTCATGGTTTATTTGAAGGAATATGTAAGATATTCGCTGCGGGATAGAAAATTCCTTTTTTCTTTTATATAAAGGCTGACAAAGAACAAAGAATAAGATATAATACACTTCAAATATTTTTTTGAAAATTGTCTGAAAAAAATACAAGAGGTGGAGAGAAGATGAGCAACGAAAAGTTGGAGCAGCTTCGCAGTGATCTGGATGCGGTAAATCTTCAGATTCTGGAGCTGATTAACAGGCGAGCGGAGCTGGTGCAGGAAATCGGGAGGGTCAAGCTCAAGCAGGGGATTAATCGTTTTGACCCTGAGCGCGAACGTCAAATGCTGAACTTGATTCTGGAGCATAATAAAGGGCCGTTTGAAGACAGCACCATTCAGCATCTTTTTAAACAAATCTTTAGCGCCTCTCTTGAATTGCAAAAAGACGATCATCGCAAAGCATTGCTTGTAAGCCGCAAGAAGAAGCAGGAGGATACTGTGGTGGAAATTGGGTCTGTGCGGGTAGGCGATGGAGATCCGGTGCTTGTGGCTGGCCCGTGTTCGGTCGAATCGTATAATCAAGTTCGTCAGGTTGGGGAAGCGCTAAAAGCGAACGGCATTACCCTTTTACGTGGGGGTGCATTCAAGCCGAGGACGTCGCCGTATGACTTCCAAGGACTTGGCGTGGAAGGTTTGAAGATTTTGCGGCGTGTGGCAGACGAACTTGGCTTAAAAGTAGTGAGCGAAATCGTGAATCCAGCTGATATTGAAATGGCGACCGAATACGTGGATGTCATTCAAATCGGGGCGCGTAACATGCAAAACTTTGAGTTGCTGAAGGCGGCGGGCCGTGTGAAAACGCCGGTGCTTTTAAAGCGCGGTTTATCTGCTACCATTGAAGAGTTTATTCACGCTGCTGAATATATCGTGTCCGGTGGAAACGATCAAGTCATGCTTTGTGAACGCGGTATCCGCACATACGAAAAAGCGACACGCAATACGCTCGATATCTCCGCCGTTCCGATTTTGAAACAAGAGACGCACTTGCCAGTGCTCGTCGATGTGACGCATGCAACAGGACGCCGTGACATTCTGCTGCCGACAGCGAAAGCTGCGCTGGCTGTGGGAGCGGATGGTGTCATGATCGAAGTGCACCCGGATCCGGATGTGGCGCTTTCCGACGCAAAACAGCAAATCAATATCCCGCAATTCAACGAATTCGTCACTAAATTGCGCGAATCCGGCTTGTACAAAGAGAGCGCATCTGTTTTATAAGTGTGAACGGGCAAAAACCGCTGAGATGATTTCAGCGGTTTTTCTTATATACATAAAAAGAATAAGAGAGGTGCACCCTACAAGTATCATATTTCTAAGGAGAAACAGGGTGACGCATATGCCGCGACAGTATACACGAGCACTTGTTCTTATGACGATTCTTGTAACTGCATCGCTTGCTACAGGATGCGGCGGGCAAAAAATCCAGAGCGAGCATGGGAAGACACCGATTGAAGGACCGATGTCATTTGATCATCAGCTTCCAAAGCTAAGAAAAGCAGAGCGGCAGGAGCTGATCAATGCCATTCGCGAGGCGGAAGAAAAAGTGTGGCGTGCTACGGAGCATACAAAAGTTGCGTATGTAAAGGGGCAGCCAGTTCGTGTGTATAGCGATTTCACAAGCAAAAAACAATTATATAATTATTATAGACAAAGCTGGAGCGAGCAACTGGCAACGCAGCTCACGCATGAAACAATTGATTTGAATTATTCGATTCCTAACAAAGCGTTGGCCGTGCATCCTGCATTTCGCCATGTTAGCCTGCTTTCCATGAAAATGCCGGAAATCCGCGTAACTTCTTATTATAAAAACACAGCGGTTGTGGAATGTATAGGAACGCTTATGACAGGTGAGCGGCACCGCATCCAGTACACATTAATGAAAAGCAACGATAATAGCCGCTGGATTGTCGCTCACAAGGCTATTAGCGACGGCGGAATCGGGCCTTATATTGGAAACAAGAGAGGAACATAAGCGCTTATGGACAAATCTCATGTGAGAGTATGGATTTGTCTTTTTCCTTTTCATGAGGTTTACATGAATACGATTGCATGCAAGAGTGATTTATAATATGATAAATGAAAAATTATGAAAATGGGTGAAAACTGATATACAATAATTATGCATAAAGAATATAGGAGGAGTTACGATTGCCGGTTACAATTTATGATGTAGCAAGAGAAGCAGGTGTATCGATGGCGACGGTTTCTCGTGTTGTGAACGGAAACCCGAATGTAAAACCATCGACGAGAAAGAAAGTACTTGCGGCGATTGAGCAATTGGGCTATCGTCCAAACGCGGTGGCACGCGGTCTTGCCAGCAAGCGGACGACAACGGTTGGTGTTATCATTCCTGATATTTCCAGTCCGTTTTTTGCGGAGCTTGCGCGCGGTATTGACGATATTGCCAGCATGTACAAGTATAACATTATTTTGTGTGATTCGGATGAGCGTGTTGAGCGAGAAGTGCATTTAACGAATACGCTGCTGGAAAAACAGGTGGATGGCATTGTTTTCATGGGCCGTGAAATTACGGAAAGCCATATGCAGGTCTTTACAACCGCTTCTGCGCCGATTGTTCTCGCCGGAACAAAAGATCCAACCGGAAAGCTTCCATCGGTTGATATTAGCCATTACGACGCCGGTTACGATGCAACCAAGTATTTGATTGACAAAGGGCACAGGCGGATTGCGATGGTGACTGGACCGCTGATTGATCCGCTCGCGGGTATGCGCCGATTTGAAGGATATAAGCAAGCGCTGACAGAAGCCGGTTTGCCCTTGAAGGATAGCTATGTATACAATGGCAATTTCCGTTACGAATCCGGTCTGGCCGCTGTTGAACAATTTTTGTCTTTGGTGGAACAGCCGACGGCGATTTTTGCAGTTAGCGACGAAATGGCGGTCGGGGTTATCCATGGCTTGCAGGACCGCGGCCTGCGCGTTCCGGATGATATAGATGTTATCGGTTTTGATAACATTCGCCTGGCAGAAATGGTGCGGCCGCGTCTGACGACAGTAGTACAGCCGATGTATGATATTGGCGCGGTAGCGATGCGTTTATTGACTAAGTATATGAATAATGAAAAAGTTGACCATCATATCGTGATTTTGCCGCATCGGATTGAAGAGCGTCAGTCTACCAAAGGACGTATGACAGAAGAACAGCAAGATGAATTGGAGTAAGGAGAAGCGGAGATGAAAATCGGAATCATTGGAGCAATGGACGAAGAAATTGAGCTATATAAAGAAGGCATGGAACTTACGCGTGAGACGCATAAAGCCGGCATTGCATATTATGAAGGGAAATGGGAAGGCAAAGAAGTCGTTCTCTGTAAATGTGGGGTCGGCAAAGTAAACGCAAGCGTATGCACACAGATTTTAATTGATACGTACGAAGCAGAGGCGGTTATTTTTACCGGTGTGGCGGGCGCATTGCACCCAGAGTTAGAAATCGGAGACATCGTCGTGTCATCGGATTGCCAGCACCATGATATGGATGTAACGGCGCTTGGTTTTGCGCGCGGTCAGATTCCTTTCGCTGATGTATCGGTATTCGAGGCGGACGGGAAACTGGTGGAAGCTGCGGTAAAAGCGAGCAAAAAGGTAACGGAAGGTAGAACGATTATTGGACGCATTTTATCGGGGGACCAGTTTATTGCAAGTCGTGAGACGGTACGGGAATTGTACGAGACAATGAACGGTGTCTGCACGGAAATGGAAGGGGCAGCTGTGGCCCAAGTGTGTGCAATGAACGGAGTGCCATTTGTTGTGATTCGTTCCATGTCTGATAAGGCTGATGGTTCGGCGCATGTGAATTTCCCGGAATTTACAAAGTTAGCGTCCAAGCGCTCTTATGAAATTGTAAAAAATATGCTGGAGCATTTATAAAGCGAAAGCGGAAGGACAACCCTTCCGCTTTTTTATCCACGCGGGCAATATAAAAGTGCTTTTTCGATTGTATTTTTGTTCTTGGCGGTAATCTCGGCCCGGCGCGGAATTGGCGGAAACAGCCCTTCAGGATCAAGAATTGTAGGCGCGAGTTGTACCGGGCTTTCTTCTTGATATTTAGCAATCCACGCCTGTGGGATGGGCACATTATTAACGATTCGCTGACCAGATAATTCAGCCCACAATAAAGTCCAGGCGCGCGGCACCACGCGCCAGATGTCATATCCTCCCCCTCCGGTTGCGATTAATCTGCCATCGCATAATTCTTCTGCAAGTTCCCTTGCCAGCTTGGGAATCTCCTGATAAATCCGCATTGATGTTGACAGATGTGTCAGCGGATCGAACATATGGGAATCACATCCATTTTGCGTCACGATAACATCCGGTTTAAATCCGCGAGCTACGGTCGGAAGCACGGTATCGTATGCTTCCAGCCATGAGTCATCTTCTGTAAACGCATCCAGCGGGACGTTGACCGAAAAGCCGTACCCTTGCCCATCCCCGCGTTCAGTAATATTTCCGGTACCAGGGAAAAGATATTTCCCTGTTTCATGAAAGGAAAGGGTCAGCACGTTCGGATCATCGTAAAATGCCCATTGTACGCCGTCGCCGTGATGTGCGTCCGTATCAATATAAAGCACGCGGGCGTCATATTTTTGGCGCAAATACGCAATCGCAACCGAGCAATCGTTATAAATGCAGAATCCGGAAGCTCGTCCACGAAAGCCGTGGTGAAGCCCCCCAGCCAGGTTGACAGCGTGGCGGTATTCGCCGGACATGACCAATTCAACGGCGCGAAGGGTTCCGCCGACCGCCAATGCCGATGCTTCATGCATATTAGGAAAGATAGGACAGTCCTCTGTTCCTAATCCGAAGCTTGCGGCAATGGGGATTTCCTGCTTCGAATGGCCGCATTCTTTCACTGCTTCGATATATTGCCGATCGTGTATAAGCGCCAGTTCGTCATCAGTCGCCATCCGCGGCGGCACAATATCGTTTTCGGAAAGCAAATTCATCATTTGCAGCAAATCCAGCGTCAATACGAGACGCTTTTGGTTAAACGGATGCTCTTCATTAAAAAAATAATGTAAATATTCGTCGCTGTAAATAAAAGCTGACTTTATTTTCATAGTAATCCCTCTGATTCTCTGGGCCAAATCATACGATAGCCGGCCTTCTCGATTTTGGAAACGATGTTGCGTGGATCGATTGTTTGTACGCGGAACACAAGATTTTTCTTGCATGGAAGAGACAGGCGTGTCTAAAATTTTTTCGTCCTCATTATGCGGTGTGCTGATAATGGAAGGACATGCATCCCGCACATCGCGGTCGGAGATAATTCCAACCAGCTTGCCTTCTGAAACAACCGGCAAGTGGCGAATCCGGTGCTGATGAATTTTTAGAAGTGCGAGTCGAATTGAATCTTCCGGCTCGATGGTTATTAAACTTCTTCTCATAATATCTTCTACGAGCATCGGATATTCCTCCCTGACTATAGAAATATTCGTGATATATATGCAGCCGGATGCCGAAGAACCTTGTTTCTTAGTATCGGTTTAATACATAAAACGATTTTGAAAGCGGATGCGATCAAAGGCTTGCACCGATTCCATGGGAATGTTCTTTCCGATTCTTGCCATTAAGCAGTTCGCGGGATGGGCACAAATCTCCGGATCGTCGGTGGCGAACCACTCAAGACCGACGGAAGCCATTACTTTTTCCATAATTTTTCTGTATTCCCATACATCGAGTCCTGTGCCTTTTAAATCCCAGTGCCAGTAATACTCGGTCGTAAAAACAATGTAATTTTCCATCGCATCATCACGGAAGGCGAGCATCAGCATGTCTTCCCCCACATGTTGATGACGAAAACACTTGGTCACTTCAATGGCTCCTAGTTCTAGCAGGTCTTCCATTCCAGCCTGTGCCCATCGTTCCATTGGATCGGGGTAGAGGAAAGTGACATAGCCGACGATAGTATCATTATGAACTGCTAGAATAATGCGTCCTTCGGGAAGACCCGCGATTTCTTCCAGCGCTTTTTGCTGATCGCGCGGCTTGCGAAATGCTGTCAACCCTTCATCCATTTTAAGCATTGCGACACGTTCAGGCGAAACGGGTCCTTCGATTAGAAGCCTGCCTGCTGATTTTTCTATTTCTTCTCGATAATACGTTTTTTTGTGCTCCATATTCGTTCACACCTTACTATTCAGATATAAAATCGTTTTGTTATGTTTCACCGTTTGATTCAATCTATCATTTTTTCTTTATAATTAGAAATTATCTAATATTACCTATCATCCTGACAATGCATAAATTTGAAAAACCTGTGAATGATAATAATTGATAAAATAACAGATTATTTGGTATAATCGAAATAACGAAAGGGTTTTCAAAGGAAAAAATAGAGTATATGAATTTAGGTTGGGATCAAGTAAAAATTAGTGGGAGAGGAGCTGCAATATGAAAGAAACGATGCACAGCAAGATACTTCCCGTGGTTGGGAGCGGTTATAATATGCCTGCGTATGAAGAGGCTTATAACAATTTCAGCTGGGAAGATGTAGAAAAGCAATTTACATGGTATGAAACGGGCAAAGTAAACATGGCACACGAAGCAATTGATCGTCATATAGGCACCCTCCGCGAAAACAAGGTAGCGCTTTATTATAGCGATGCAACACGCGATGAGAAATATACATTTGCAGAACTGAAAACTTTATCTGATAAATTTGGAAATGTACTTCGCAAATTGGGAGTTCGGAAAGGGGAGCGCGTGTTTATTTTTATGCCCCGTACACCGGAACTATATGTAAGCGTCCTAGGTACGATTAAAGTCGGCGCCATCGTTGGTCCGTTATTCGAAGCTTTCATGGAAGGCGCGGTGCGCGACCGTCTGGAAGACAGTGAAGCGGTTGCGATCGTCACGACGCCCGCACTGTTGCCACGCGTTCCGGTAAAAGAGCTTCCGGCGTTGAAGCATGTGATTCTGGTTGGTGCAGAAGGAGAACTAGAAGAGGGACAGGTAAGCTATGAGAAGGAAATGGAGCAGGCTTCGGAAGATTTCCAAATCGAATGGGTAGATCGTGAAGACGGTCTTATCTTGCACTATACGTCCGGTTCTACCGGAAAACCGAAAGGTGTGCTTCATGTTCATAATGCCATGATTCAGCACTATCAGACAGCCAAATGGGTGCTGGATCTGAAGGATGACGACATTTACTGGTGTACGGCTGACCCGGGTTGGGTAACCGGGACATCGTATGGTATTTTTGGCCCATGGCTCAATGGGGCAACTAACGTTATTCGTGGCGGCCGCTTCAGTCCGCATGATTGGTATTCCACCATTGAGAAATACAAAGTTACCGTTTGGTATAGCGCTCCGACCGCGTTTCGCATGCTGATGGGAGCGGGTGACGAAGTGGTGAAGCAGTATAATCTGTCCAGCTTACGTCATATTTTGAGCGTAGGGGAGCCGCTGAACCCGGAAGTCGTATATTGGGGCACGAGAGTATTCAATAAGCGTATCCATGACACATGGTGGATGACAGAGACGGGCGCCCAGCTAATCTGTAATTATCCGAGCATGCCAATTAAACCAGGTTCCATGGGTAAACCATTTCCAGGTATTGTCGCGGCAATTGTGGACGATGAAGGCAATGAATTGCCGCCGAACCGCATGGGCAACCTGGCGATTAAAGTCGGTTGGCCGTCAATGATGCGCAAAATTTGGAACAACCCGGCCAAGTATGAGGAATATTTCCGCTTGAAGGGTTGGTACGTATCCGGTGATTCAGCATACATGGATGAAGACGGATATTTCTGGTTCCAAGGCCGTGTGGATGATGTGATTATGACGGCGGGTGAGCGTGTGGGCCCATTTGAAGTCGAAAGCAAGCTGGTTGAGCACCCGGCGGTAGCAGAAGCGGGGGTTATCGGTAAGCCAGACCCGGTACGCGGGGAGATTATCAAAGCGTTCATCTCACTGCGTGACGGATATGAAGCGACCGATGAACTGCTGGAGGAAATCCGCCAGTTTGTCAAAGTGGGGCTGGCTGCGCACGCAGCGCCGCGCGAAATTGAAGTAAAAGATAAATTGCCAAAAACGCGTTCCGGTAAAATCATGCGCCGCGTCCTTAAAGCGTGGGAACTTGGGTTGCCGACCGGAGACCTGTCTACAATGGAAGATTAAACATAAAAAAGGAGGGGAATTAATCCTCTCCTTTTTTTCCTTCTTTTTTACTATCTGTTTTTTTCTCTTCCTTCGGTTTGTCTTCAGACGGCTTGGATTGCTTCTTCGAAGATGTTTTTTCGCCGTCATCATTACTCGTCTTTTTGTCGGAAGGAGTTTTTTGTTCATCCGACTGCTTGTTGTCTTCTTTTGGCTTATCGGCATTATCACCGGGCTGCTCGGATTTTGTTTCGTCTTCTGGCTTCTCTTCTTTCGCTTTGTTTTTATCCACTGTTTCGCCTTCAGTGTTTGGCTTCTGTTCGCTGTCGTTCTTTTTCTCTTCTTCCGTCTTTCCATAGGAAGCAGGATTTTTTGAAGTTGCCAAATCGGCGTTATAAATGGCTGCCATGGACGTTCCTGGCGGACGCTTCATATAATTGCCGGCAGGCGAAAGATTCGGGTCGATTTTCAGAGCGGAGCTGAAAATTTTTCCCCAGACGTATTGAGCGTTATAAAATGAGCTCTTATATAGTTTGTATTTTTTATCATAGCCAATCCATACCCCAAGAGAAATGTCGGGGGTGTAGCCCACAAACCATTTATCTCGATAATCCTGCGATGTTCCTGTTTTTCCTGCGACATCGCGTCCCATTTTGTAGGGACGTACCCTTGTTCCGGTACCACTGTCGATAACATCGCGCAACATATCCGTAATCATCCAGGCGGTCTGTGGTGAGAACACGCGTACCGGTTTTGGTTTGTGTTGGTATATCACTTCATGCTCGCTGTTTTCGATGCGCTCAATTAAATAAGCATCGATGAAGTTCCCTTCATTTGGGAAGGTAGCATACGCATTTGTTAGCTCTTCCACAGAAATCCCATGCGTAAATCCACCGAGTGCAGTAGGCAGGTAGTAGTCGCTGTCCACAATTGAGTTTATGCCCATTTTCTTTACGTAAGAAAGCGATTTTTTAACCCCGGTTTCGAAATACACTTTAACGGCCGGTACGTTACGTGAAAATTTCAGAGCATGGCGTATGGTCATCGGCCCTTTAAAGTTATTGGAGTCATTTTTCGGGGTATATCCACCAGGGAACACAGTCTCCTCATCGACAACGATTGAATCAGGTGAAATAATGCCTTCCTCAATAGCAGGGGCATACACGCCGACAGGTTTGATTGCCGAACCCGGCTGACGGGGCACGGTTGCATGGTTTGTTTTCTCAATTTCGAAGTCACGTCCTTCGATCATGCCGAGAATAGCCCCTGTTTTATTATGGATTAGGATAGCTCCTACCTGTTCCGGCATTCGCTTGCCACCGATTGGTGGACGTTCCGGGCCAAAGTTATCAGAATCAGTGGCGATTTCCTGCATTTTTTCATAAATGCGTTTATCAATGGTGGTATAAATGTGGTAGCCACCCTGACGAACCGCCATTCGTTTTTCTTCCAGAAGTTTTTCATACGGTTGATTTTTTAGTTCCGGCTTTTTCTCAAAATCTTGTTGTAACAGGATTTCCGCTGCGCGTTTTTCGATTTCCATCATAAGGAATGGATATTTCTCAAACGCTTTAGGTGTTGGTTTAGCCAAGTGCGCTTCAATATCATAAGCCAATGCTTCATCGTATTGCTGTTTCGTGATCTTGCCGTTTTCCAGCATGCGGTTCAGCACGATTTTTTGGCGCTCTTTTCCCAGTTGAAGACCCCTCTTTTTAAATGGAATATAAGAAGAAGGTGCCTGCAACATTCCAGCCAGATAAGCCGATTGGGCGATATTCAAATCTTTGGCATTCACGCCAAAAATCCCTTTAGCTGCCGCTTGAACGCCATATACATTCGAACCATTGGCGTTTTTTCCGAAGTACATTTTATTAATGTACGCGTCGAGAATTTGTTCCTTACTGAACATGCGCTCTATTCGCAATGCAAGGAAGATTTCTTTAAATTTTCGCTCCATTGTTTGTTCGGGCGAAAGGATCGTTTGTTTTACAAGTTGCTGGGTTAGGGTGCTTCCTCCTGTCTGCACCGATGCTCCGGTAATCTGCTGGATTCCGGCCCGGGCGATGGCGGAAGGAACGATCCCGTTGTGCTCAAAGAAATATTTGTCTTCCGTTGAGATGATAGCATCAATTAAATGAGGTGAGACCTCTTTATGCGATACAAGCCGACGGTCTTCTGCTGTGATCAATTGGCCGATCATTGTTTTGTCTTTGAAATATGCGAATCCGGTTAAGTTATTGGTAGAGATTTTTTGATAAATTTCATTATAACTGCGAACCGGGTCGTCTTTGACAAGCGAAGCGACATAACCAGCGGCGGTACCGCATGCGAAAAGCACGCCCATAAAGAATAGAATGGCAGAAACTTGAAAAATAATGAGAAGAGTATGCCAAATGCTTTTTTTGCGCCTTGGCCTATCCGGCGTACTTGCGGAACCGTTTTGTTTTTCCATACAATTCCCCCTTACCTGTAACAGAGACATTATATCATAAAGACGATTCCTGAGGTTAAATGTTGCATTCTCTTATTACTTTTAGTTATTATGGTAATAACAAAGGCATAATATCATTTTATTCACGATGAAGGCGTATCAGTAGTGGCTTTGGAACCGGAAGCAGCAGAGAGTCGGTGGAAGGTGAGAACCGGCCCGGCCAGGCAGCGAAATACAGCGTTGGAGTGAATTCCGCTCCGTATAGATGTGTGGGCGGACGGTATATTCGTTTGGAATAGGCCGTTATCCGTATGAGTGAAGGGCTTTTTTGCCCTTAAGTAAGGGTGGTACCGCGAGCAAACTCGTCCCTTTTTGGGACGAGTTTTTTATTTTGTTTTAAGAAATTAGGAATTGGAGGAAGCAGACATGATTGAAGAAAGCATTGCTTTGACCGAAGAGCAGGCGCGTGAAGTAGAGCGTCAGATGAGCATTATCCGCCGTGGTGTGGCAGAAATTATACCGGAAGAAGAAATGAGAAAAAAGGTGGAGCGTTCTGTCGTAACTGGAAAGCCGCTAAAAATAAAGCTTGGGCTAGATCCATCCGCACCGGATATTCATATTGGCCATACTGTGGTGCTTCACAAGTTGCGTCAATTCCAGGAGTTAGGACATAGAGTGCAATTGGTTATTGGCGATTTCACAGGACGAATCGGTGACCCGACCGGGAAATCCGAGGCGAGAAAGCAACTTACAGAAGAGGAAGTCAAAAAGAATGCAGCGACATATGTAGAACAGTTTGCGAAAATCCTCGATACAGGCAAGATTGAGGTCAATTATAATAGCAAGTGGCTAGCGCCTATGAATTTTGCAGATGTAGTAAACTTAGCTGCGAAAATAACAGTAGCTCGAATGCTTGAACGGGATGATTTTGAAAAACGTTATTCAAATAATCAACCGATTAGCGTCCATGAGTTTTTCTATCCGTTGATGCAAGGATATGATTCGGTAGTATTGGAAAGCGATGTGGAACTGGGAGGGACGGATCAGAAGTTTAACTTGTTGATGGGCCGTCAGTTGCAGAAGGAATTCGGACAGGAACAGCAATGCGCGCTGATGATGCCGATCATCGAAGGATTGGATGGCGTACAGAAGATGAGCAAAAGCTTGGGCAACTATATCGGTATTAGCGAGCCACCGAAAGAAATTTACGGCAAAGCCATGTCAATTCCAGACGAACTGATGGTAAAATATTACGAACTAGCGACCGATATTTCTATGGAAGAATTGGAGAGGCTCAAGAGAGGGTTAGCTGACGGTTCCGTGCATCCGCGCGACGCTAAAATGCGCCTTGCGTATACGTTTGTAAGAATGTATTGGGGTGAAGAAGCGGCAAAACAAGCGGAAGAACATTTCAAAACCGTGTTCCAGCAGCGCGCGCTACCTGCGGATATTCCGGAAAAAGAAGTAGCCGTAAGCGAATTGGAAGACGGCAAGATGTGGGTTATCAAGCTTTTGTCTGTGCTGGAACTCGTGCCGTCAAATGGCGAAGCGCGCCGCATGGTGCAACAAGGTGCCGTAAAAATCAACGAAGAAAAAGTGACTTCCGTGGATGAGCATATCGCCGTGGAAGACGGTATGATCGTTCAGGTCGGGAAACGCAAATTCGTGAAAGTAGTGATTAAATAATAATAAAACTCCCGTCGGAGACGACGGGAGTTTTGCTTGAATTTAAGATTAACGAGAGTAGAACTCGACGATCAACTTTTCGTTGATTTCAGCCGGCAGTTCTTCACGGTCTGGCAGGCGAGTGTACGTACCTTCCATTTTTGTTTCATCATAGCTCAGATAGTTTGGCAGGTATGCACGAGCTTCCAGCGATTCTTTTACTATGCTTAAGTTGCGGCTCTTTTCGCGCAGGCCAATTACATCGCCAGGTTTCACACGGTAAGAAGGAATGTTTACTTTCTTGCCGTTTACTGTAATGTGGCCGTGAGTTGTCAACTGACGTGCAGCCGGACGAGTTGGTGCGAAACCAAGACGATATACCAAGTTGTCGAGACGAGACTCAAGCAGCTTCATGAAGTTTTCACCGACAACCCCAGGCATTTTTGTTGCTTCGTTAAATGTTTTGCGGAATTGCTTTTCCATCAAGCCGTACATATGACGAAGCTTTTGCTTTTCAGTAAGCTGAATCGCGTATTCGCTCATTTTACGACGGGAATGTCCATGTTGTCCCGGTGGAAAATTACGTTTGATGTCTTTGCCAGTTCCGTCTAGGGAAATGCCCAGACGACGAGCCAATTTGTGGCGTGGTCCAGTATAACGTGCCATAAAATTCCGTTCTCCTTTACATTTAGATTTAATAGGTGTTTACTTCCGCCTGGCTAGTTCCTAACTTTACTGCATGCTCTTCGGACGGTAGCGTTTCCGCCGCATGCTCCATTAAGGGATAAAACAGCCGCTGCCCTTAAGGGAGGAAGCTAATGAATTGACCAGACGTTTTTACCTAAAATCATTGCTACCCTAGGATGAAGCACATAAATAATATTATATTCCCTTATAATAGAAAGTCAATATTTTTCCCGGTTGACAATAATAATTCCGGTCGCAACGAACAGCAGAGTCAAAAATACTACGAAATGAAGCGTTTCATTGAGGAAAATGGCAGAAAACGATGCGCCGAACATCGCTGTAAAAGTGATGTCTATCCGGTTTGCAACAAATTTCTCCGTATTCAATCGTATGTAATCTTTTTTACTAAGAAAAAATAGATTGAGAAAATACAGAAAAATTATGTAAATCACAAAGAAAAAGATGAAAAGGGAACATAAATATAGTACAATATCAACCAAGATAAGTTTGCTGTAGAAAGTAATAGAAGAGAATCGTTGAGAGGAGTTAGAAAAGATGAGTAAAGTGGAAACAAAAAAGGGATACTTCGGGGAGTTTGGGGGGAGCTTTGTACCAGAGCCGTTGCAGGCTGCGCTCGATCATTTGGAGCAGGAGTTTGAACGGTATAAGGATGAGCCTGACTTTAATGCAGAACTGGAACATTATTTGAAGGAATATGTTGGGCGCCCGAACCCGCTTTATTATGCGCAGCGCTTAACTGAGAAGCTTGGAGGCGCGAAAATTTATTTAAAACGTGAAGACTTAAACCATACGGGAGCGCATAAAATCAATAATGTGATGGGCCAAGTTCTGCTTGCCAAGCGCATGGGCGCAAAGCGTGTGATCGCGGAAACAGGGGCAGGTCAGCATGGAGTGGCGACAGCGACTGCATGCGCGATGTTTGGAATGGAATGCGTCATTTATATGGGGGAAGAAGATACTCGCCGTCAGGCATTGAACGTATTTCGTATGGAACTTTTGGGGGCGAAAGTAGTAGCGGTAAAAGACGGCGCCCGCACGCTGAAGGAAGCGGTAGACGCTGCGCTCAAGGACTATGCGGAGAATTACGAAAGTACGTTTTATTTGCTCGGGTCGGCTGTCGGACCGCACCCATACCCCACTATTGTACGCCATTTCCAATCCGTTATTGGCAGAGAAGCACGTGCGCAACATCTTGAAAAAGAAGGAAAGCTGCCGGACTATATTATCGCGTGTGTGGGTGGCGGAAGCAACGCCATTGGTTTGTTCGCTCCGTTCTTTGATGACAAAGAAGTACGCATTGTCGGCGTTGAACCAGGCGGAAAAGGGCTTGCACCGGGGCAGCATGCCGCGCCGCTTGTAGCTGGGGAGCCAGGGATCATTCACGGTTTCAAGTGTTACATGATAAAAGATGAAAATGGTGAGCCTGCCGCTACACATTCGATTGCTGCTGGTCTCGACTATCCAGGCGTCGGACCTGAACATAGCTATTATAAAGCGATTGGTCGTGCGAAGTATGTAACGATCGACGATGCTGAGGCGCTTGAGGCGTTTCACGCTTTGTCGCGAACAGAAGGCATTATTCCCGCGATTGAAAGTTCTCACGCGGTGGCATATGCAATGAAACTTGCCCCAACATTATCGCCGAACCAAACGATTATCGTTAACCTTTCCGGCCGTGGAGACAAGGATGTGCAACAAGTTTTCAACATGATGCATAATAAAGGACAATAATGATGAAAAGAGGCCCGAACCCCCGGGCCTTCTTTCATTATATAATAGATCAAAAGGTTCAAAAGTTTTGAAGCGGTGAGCCGCTTAAACTTTCTTGGTATTTTACGTAAAACATATGCTATCATCTGGAAATGTATAGAAATAATGAGTGAAACCTTATTTGATATTTCGTATAATTATTATATGATAAGTAATATTAAGAAGGGACTGAATTTTCTATTACCACTGTAAAGCACATTTATCTTGTTCGTCACGGGGAAACCGAATGGAATGCCAAACGTTTAATTCAGGGACATAGCGATATTCCACTGAACAGGCGAGGCAAAGAGCAGGTGCGACGATTAGCGGCGCGCTTAAAACAATCGCCTATTTCCCAGATTTGCTCCAGCGATTTGCAGCGGGCTTATGATACGGCGCAGGCGGTGGCCGATATGCTTGGTTTATTTGTTTGCCGCCATGTGGAACTTCGCGAGCGGAATTACGGGGACTGGGAAGGAAAAGATTACCGCATGATCCAATCGCAGTTTCCCGACTTTAACCCGTGGATGGATACAGAAAGCAAGTATAATGTTGAGACGTTTTCCGCGATGCAGCAGCGGGGAATGTGTTGTTTGCAGGAAATTTTGCGGGAGAGCGAAGCAGAGCATATTTTGGTGGTTAGCCACGGGGGCTTGATTAATGCGCTGTTGCATCATATAAGCGGGGGAGTGCATGGAACCGGAAAAACAAAGTTGGTAAATACAGGAATTAGTTACGTTCGATACGAAAAAGGCAACTGGACAGTGCATACAGTGAATGACGGAACGCATCTAGCCGACCAGTAAGAGAGTGGGAGAGAAGGGAGAAGGCGGGACTGTGAAGAAGCACACGGTGGATCAAAATTGTGGAGAGATTGAGTCTTCTTATTTTTACAGGGAACGACTTGCGCATATTTTTCGAGATAGTTTCCAGTTTATATTCTCCCCTTTCTTTTTGGCAGATAGGGGATGGGTGTTTGTAGCAGACCGTCATGGCTATGTAGTTGCTTGTGAAAAAGCAGGTCAGCCGGAGTTTGATGTGAAGCCGTTTTATCCGTTGCATCCAGAAAAAATGTATATTCAGAACAATGTGGAGGAAGATAGCCGGACGGTGTGTGTTCCGGTGCTCCAGGATGTTTGGTTTCCTGGCTATATAGGAGTTGTGCTGCCTGCGTGTATAGAAGAAAGGTGTGCGTTTTCGTTTTTGCAGGGAATGACGGCTGTTTTCCGCCTCATACAGGAGCAATACATCAGCAAGACCATTTCTTCATGTATTAAAGCCGTAAGCCAGAATATGGGCCTGAATAGTGCTATGCAGACGATTGTCCGGCGGTTTGCCGAAAGCTTGTACCAAGTCGAATGCATTGCAGTCGTATTTGATGAAGAACAGGATGGAATGGTGCCGCATTGGTCTTCGAGTGAGCAGAATTGGCTGTGTCGGGAGACCATGAAGATGCGCAATCTTAGAAAAATATATGAGCAGATCGTTTCGCAGTTCTCCGTGGAGCGTAATGTTTTGCGTAGGGAAGATATTGATATACAAGGACTATTGGAGTTAGAAGAGCTGTCTGAGGCGGATTGGTTAATTTCTCCTTTTGACTATAATGACAAAATTATCGGATTTTTAGTCGTATTGCGTGATAAGAACTTTCCATTTACAGACGAGGAGCAAAAATTTATCTTTCGTTTCACGAAAGCCCTTGGCCCTTCCGTTCACAACTCTGCCCTTTATATGCGTGTTCAACGCGACGAACAAAAACGGAGCATGATGTTTGAAATTACAAAAAAACTCCATTCATCTATCAATGTGAATGATGTGTTGCATGCCGTGATAGAAAATACAAAAAAACTGTATCCGGAAATGCAGGTTGATTTATGGCTGTCCCATGATTCATTTTCCACGAAGCTGCCCGTCAAGCCATTTTCTTTTTCGACCGGAGAAAGCAAAAGCAATGTAAGTGCCCGAGCGTTTATGGAAGCACGAACGATCATCGTGAAATCCTGGGGGAAGCGCAGTGTGACGTTAGCCGCTCCGCTCAGGGGCAAACAAGGGGTTTATGGTGTGTTGGAACTTTACAGCGACAAGCCGATATCTCTTCCAGCGCGAGAGATAGAGTATATTACGATGCTGGCAGATACGGCAGGTAATGCATTCGAAAATGCTCAGCTTTATCAACAATCCTGCCATTTAATCAAAGAATTGTTGCTCATTGATGAAATGACGCGGCAACTCAATAAGAATATTAAGCTTAACGATTTACTTACATTTATCACGCGTAAGCTGACGGAGACGTTTCGTACGGAACATTGCTGCATTTTTTCTTGGTCAGAAGAAGAAAAAGCATATGTCGCGTGTGCGTCCACTGGACAGGAAAACGTTCCGCTTGTTTTGCGGATTCCGGAAGCAGGCAAACTTCATGATTTGTTTGTCAAAAAGGAGTCGATTTTAATTGCGGATACGAAAGAAATAGATTCACTTCTTCCGTCTTTTTCTTATCGGTCGTTAATGGCTGTGCCGCTTATGGGTAAAGGTCAAGTAGAAGGAGCCATTTTTCTGATAGATTCTCAGCCAAATCGTTACACATTCGATGATTTTAAGCGCCTGGAGATGTTGGCCCGTCATGTGAAAGTCGCGGTGACGAATGCTTCCCTGCATGCCGAAGTCGAGCGAATGGTGATAACGGATAATTTGACGGGCCTGTATAATCGAAAGTATTTATATGACTGTATCCGTCATTCCCAGCAGCGTGACATCTGTGGCTCACTTATTTTAATTGATGTGGATTACTTTAAGAATATTAATGATACGTATGGTCATCAGATTGGCGATGAAATTTTGATCCAAGTGGCAGAAGTGCTTGTTGCTTCAATTCGCACATCTGATGTTGCCGCTCGTTGGGGCGGAGAAGAGATGGCTGTATACTTGCCAGCGGTACAGGAAGATATTGCCCACCAAGTAGCGGAGCGGTTACGCATGAATACAATGAGCAGCACGAGACCGGCTGTTACGATTTCCTGCGGGGTGGCTACCTGGTTGAAAGAAAACGGCATTCCGAGCGTCGAACGATTGTTCCAGCAAGCGGATGAGGCTTTATATCGCGCGAAGCATAGCGGGCGTAACCAGGTTTGTTTGGCAGGAAAAGTATGAAACATGCACGGAAAGAGCTTCTGGCAGGGAAGTTTCTTTCTTCCCTCATTTTATGAATGAACATTCAATCAGTAGGAGGAAGAGACATGCAAAAAGCAGTGAATACGCAGGTTTTTCGGCTTGAGATCCCGACTCCGTTTAGCGTTGGAGCGGTCAATATATTTTTAATAAAAGGGGAAAGTTGCACGCTTGTTGATGTCGGGCCAAAAACGAGGGAAGCGCGTGAGGCGCTACGAGTCTTCTTAAAAGAGAATGGGCTTACATGGCGGAATATTGACCAGATCTTTCTTACACATCAACATGTAGACCATTCTGGTTTGGTAGCGGAAGTAGCAGAACGTACGGATGCGCAGGTGATCGCCCATCCGAATGCAGTGCCGTATATTGAAGGGGAAGAAACATTTATGCGGCATCACGATGCATTTTTTCGCGAACTATATGAAGAAAATGGCGTTCCGGAACAATTGCTGGGGCATGTAGAGCGGTTTCAGAAAATGTTGAACATGTATAGCGATCCCGCACCGGTTCATCGAATTGTGCGAGGCGGCGAGCTGTTGGGAAGTTGCGGGGAGTGGCGTATTATTTTTACGCCGGGACATACACAAACCCATTTGGCTTTATACCGAGAGGCAGACGGTTTGATGCTGTCAGGCGATTTTTTAATTAAAGAGATCTCATCCAATGCTTTCGTAGAGCCTCCGGCGCGAGCTGGTGAAGAAAGGGAAAAGCCGCTGGTTGTATACAGGCGAGCAATGCAGGAAGTAAAGATGATGCCAGTGCGGCGCATGCTCCCGGCACACGGCGAAGAAATTGAAAAGCCGTCTGAACTTATCGTTTATCGCTTGCGTAGACAGGAAGAGAGAGCGGAAAAAATTTATGGTTTACTTGCGGATGGTGCCAAACATGTTTTTGAGTTGTCAGCATTATTATTTCCTAGCATTTATATTAAAGAGTTACCACTTACGTTTTCGGAAACGCTTGGACACCTCGATTTGTTAATTGAACAGGGAAAAGTAGAGCGAGTATGGTCAGAAGAGAAAAATGTGTATCTTTATCGAACGAAAGAATGGGCTAGATAAATATAATTTGATATACCGACTTACCATCATACAAATGATTTGTAAACTCTCTTGAGGAAGGAGAGTTTTTTGCTTTTTTGGTGATATAATAAAAAATACGAAATGATAAGGGAGACGGTGAATTGAAGCGTTTACTACTTTCTGCCTTTTTCCTGATTGTCACGATCTATTTGGTTATGCAGACTGAATTCGGTCATTTGATTCGTACCGGAAACTTGGAGCAAATTGCCGCGTATATTCAATCGTATGGTTGGGTTGCGTTTTTTATATCAATTATCGCCATTGTCTTGCAAACGTTTTTTCCGATTGTTCCTTTCGTATTGCTGGCGGGTGCGAATGTGGTTGCCTTTGGTCTCTGGCCCGGATTTGCAATCAGTTGGGTTGGTGCGGTGTTGGCCGCGCTGGCCAATTTTCTTTTGGCCCGCTATGTTGGGAGGGAGTGGGCGGACAGAAAATGGGGCCATCATTCGTTTGCAAAAAATTTAAACAAGTATGCAGAAACAAAAGGGTTTATTGTTATTTTGTTTGCGCGGTGGGTCCCCGTATTGCCTTCCAGTGCGGTAAATACGGCAGCTGGCATTTCAAAAGTGTGTTTTCGCACATTTTTACTGGCGACAACGCTAGGCAAAGGCCCGGCTGTTCTGTTTGAATCGGTTGTTGGACATTATTTGGTTCATTGGGAACAGCACAAAGGCAAGCTTCTTTTTATTGCGTTTGGTCTTTGCTTATTTATGCTAGGGATCAGCTATGTGAAGAGGAAGAAAAAATTAACCTTGCTTTCATAAGAGAAAGGCAAGGTTTTTGGGAGGGACAGGCTGTGAAACGTTCACCGAAGCTTACCAAACAAAAGATTGTTGAAGCTGCTGTCGAACTGTTTGATTCACAGGGATTCGACGGTACGACAGTACGGCAGATCGCTTGTAAGGCAGGGGTGAACGTTGCGCTTATTGCCTATTATTTTAAAAATAAAAAAGGATTGCTCGAATATGTTATGGTAGAGTATTATGAGGCTTTATTTCGAAAGCTGGACGGTTGCCGCCATGACACGGAATGGGAATCTCTTTATGATTTGCTGCGCCACATGTTAGAAAGCCTCGTCCGTTTCCAAAGTGAATTTTATCAGGTAACACGATTGATTCATCGGGAATTATCCGTAGAATCAATGCTCGGGCGGGAGATTATGAGCACTTACCTGGCCAAGCTTAAACATTATTTTGCTGCGGTGATTGAAGAGGGAGTTGAGGAAGGGGAATTTCCGCCGTTACAGGTAGAAGGCGTGGTCATTCAACTGATGGCGATTACAAGTTTTCCTTATACATACCCGCAAATTATTCGTGAAGTATTTTATTTGGAGCCATTGGATGAACAATTCGTGGAACAGATGGTGCATTATACATATGACTTTTTACACCATATGATGACACCGCTCAACACATTTCGCTAGGTTTTTTCATAAAAAGCTTGCTTTCAAGCAGGAACTTTCTCGTTTTATACCTAATTATTATTATAATAAGATAGGTTGACTTTTCCAAAAGGAGTACGGCACAATGTCATATGCAATACAACGAATGTTTCGTTTTTTTATAGCGCTTGTCGCGTCAGTTGCGATTCTGGCAGGCCCTTGTTATGCACAGGCCGCCCCAATGCCAGCCTCGCTTGATAAGCCGGTAATAGATATAAACAATGTAATGAAAAGCGAAGAAGAAAAAAAATTCATTAATCTGACGTCTGGCATGAAGCAGACGTACAAGCTGGTCGTCATCGCCGATGCCAAACCACTGACGCTTCAGCAGTACGCACAGAAACTGCTTGAAACTTTTACGATCGAAGATAAAACTATGGTCATGGTTTTGTCAGCCAGTGAGAGAAACATGGTTATTTTAAGTGGGAAATATTTCAAGGAAAATGGGATTAACCAGGAAGTGTTACAGCATAAGATGGAGCATTATTTTGAACCGTATGCGAAGCAAGGCACGCTAATGACCGGCGTTATATCGTTCGTAGAAGCGGTTGATGAAGAATTAAAAGCGTTCGCGCAGAAACAGGGAAGCGGAGAACAGGTTAAAATGGCGGGAATTTCAGCGTCTGCGGCTACTAAGGACGTTACGTCTTGGCCTGTCTGGTTGCTTGGCGGATTGATTTTATTGGCAGTCGCTTCCGTAGGAGCTGCCATGGCTTACACGAAACGTGGACGAATTTTGAAAGAAGTCGATGAAGTGGACGAATGGCGAGGGAAAGTCGCTGATCAGCTTAATTCATTTGAAATTGATAGTTCATGGAAAAAAGAACCGGGAAGAATTAAAGAGAAGTATCTGGCGATTTTGACCTCGCTTGATGACTTAAAAAAAGATGCCATTGCCGATGTAGAACTCATCCTGGTGGATGCTGAAGAAAATCTTATGAAATTCCGTTTTAAAAGAGGCCAGGAAATTATTCAGGAAGCAAAAGATAAACTGTTCCGCATTGAAGAAGAATATCGCAATTTACATATCCGGCTGGGTAAACTTCAGGAAACATTACAAGATATCGTTGCTTTAAAGGAGGAAACAAAGCAGCTTCAGCAGAAAAACGAACGCCGGCTGGACGAGCTGCGCATTCAATATAGCGTCTCTTTTCATGTTTTAAAAGAGGAAATGAATCAGTTTGATCGTGAAATGCAGGCGGTGAAGCAGGCGGAAGAAAAAGGGGATTTCGAAGATGCAAGAGCTTGTTTGCAACAAGCGGCAGAGAGTCAGCGAGCGTTGATGGATGTGATGCAAAAAGTTCCGCTTATTCGTCAGACAATCGTCAAAGATCTGGATCAGGAAATTCGACAGCTGGATGAGGATGCAAAAGAAATGGTGGCAGGTGGTTATACAAGCGGGGAAGAATTCTTTAATGCGCGCATTGTAAAAATTCGTGGAAAGTATGAAAAGCTGCCGATTTTATTCGAAGAAGGGAAAATAACGGAAGCCGAGGAATTAATTATAAAAATACGTGAAGATATTGAATCGGTCTATCAGACGATGGAAGAGATCGTGACAAACCGCCACCAGTATCGGCAGTATGTAGTCGAGCTTCCGTACTATCTTAAAGTGCTAAAGCAGGATGAAGAATATTTAGCAGGTGAATTGCACGATCTTTCACAACGGTATTTGGTAGAAGATGGTGAAGCATTTCATTATTATCAGCAAATTCCTGCTGTTATTGCAGATATCGAAAATGCGCTGGAGCAGATTAGCGCAAGCACAGAAAAAGACAATTATGAACGACATGGTGAGACGCTAACTCAGGTGGCCGAACGCGTAAATCAGATGATGGAGCGGCGTGAGCTTGTGATGAAAGAATTAAAAGTGTTTCGTCAGGGGGAAGTAGAGGCGCACGAAGAATTGCAGGATATGCGTGCCAGCGTTACACGGGTGGAGCAGCAGTTGAAACGATTGCATCTGTCGAAAGTGCCGTATAGCGTTACCAGCAATATTCAGATTTGCCGTCAGGCTATTGATACGGTAGAAGAAGCACTTGGAGAAGTTCCGCTGAAAATGCAAAAAGTTGATCATGTGCTGAAAGAAGCAAAAGAACACGTTTCCGAACTGTTGGAACAAGCGGCAGAGATGATTCGTGATATCCGGTTAGCAGAAGACAAAATTCAACGAACGAACCGTTTCCGGCGCTATGATAAGGAAATTGCCAGACTTTTGCAGACAGCAGAGGACGTGTTCCGTGAAGCGGAGTACGGAGAAGCGCACGAACTGGCCGATCAAGCGTTTCGCCTTGCACAAGAACGGTATGGACTGGATGTAGAATAAAAATGTTGCAAAGAGAGGAGACAGTTCCCTCTCTTTTTTGTTGCCTTGTTTTTCCTCGTTTACTCATGGAGTGAAAAGATATGTTGCTTTATTACTATAAAGTAGCATATCCTTTCTTATACAAAAAAAAGACACATCAATGCGATGTGTCCAATATAAGGGAGTAGAGGTGTGAGAGTCAGTTGCAATTTTAAAGGGGAGTAGGTTTACTATTATGTTTCCCCGTCTGTTTTTTATTTAAACAACAAAATGAAAAAATTTTTTATGCCGAATCGCGGATTCCTGTGTTGGCCTTGACTAGGACTTCGTCAAATTTCGCATCGCTTTCGCGGCGGCCAAAGATAATAGCGCCGAGATAAGCAGCAATGAAACCGGCCGGCACGGAAATGAGCGCCGGGTTAGTCAGGCTGATTAGTGGCGTGCCGACGAGGATTGCTTTGCCTGGTGTTGGATCAAGCACATTTGGACTTACTACAACAAGAATAAGCGCTGTGAAGAGACCGACAAGCATGCCGGTAATGGCGCCTGCCGTGTTAAATCTTCGCCAGAAAATCGTGTACATAATAACCGGCAGATTTGCGCTGGCGGCTACGCAGAACGCCAACGATACGAGGAACGCTACGTTCATTTTTTGCGCGAACAGAGCCAAGATAACAGATGCAACTGCAACGCCTACGGAAGCATAGCGGGCAGCCAGCATTTGTTCCCTTTCCGTGGCTTTGCCTTTACGGATAATATGGCTGTAGAAGTCGTGCGCGAACGCGGAGGCCGCCGCCAAAACAAGGCCCGCTACTACCGCTAGAATGGTGGCAAAAGCAACCGCTGCGACGAATGCCATCAAAAAGTCGCCGCCCAATTCACGCGCAAGCAGCGGAGCCGCCATGTTTCCAGCTTTGTTTGCCTCGATAATCGTTTCGTTGCCGACAAACGCGGCAGCACCGAAGCCGAGGAAAATCGTCATAATATAGAATAGGCCGATGAGCCAGGTTGCGTATACAACTGATTTTCGTGCGGTTTGCGCGTCCTTCACTGTAAAGAAACGAATCAAGATATGCGGCAGTCCCGCTGTTCCAAGGACGAGTGCAATGTTAATAGAAATCGTATCAAGTCCGTTTTTATACTTGACGCCTGGATTCAGGAACGCGTCGCCAAGCGGTGTTGCTTTTTTCATGTGATTAAACATTTCCACAAAGTTAAAGTGAAATTTCGCGAATACCATTAGGGAGATGATGAACGTACCAACCATAAGCAGTATTGCTTTTACGATTTGTACCCAACTGGTGGCTGTCATGCCTCCGAAGATGACGTAAATTGTCATGAGCGTGCCGACAATCAATACAGAGGTGGTGTAATCCAGGCCGAGCAAAAGCTTAATTAATGCGCCTGCGCCTACAAGTTGAGCAATCATATAAAAAATGGAAATGGCAATGGTACTTAGCGCCGCCACCCCGCGAACTTTTGCATTGTTGAAGCGGGCGGCAATCATGTCTGCCATCGTGTATTTGCCAAGGTTGCGGAGCGGTTCGGCAACGATGTACAGAACGACCAAATATGCGACGAGATAACCTATGCTGAAGAAGAAGCCGTCAAAGCCGGTCAACGCGATGGCACCAGCGATGCCGAGGAACGAAGCGGCCGACATGTAATCGCCGGCAATCGCTAGACCGTTCTGCCATCCGGTCAGGCCGCCGCCTGCTGTGTAGAATTCGCTCGTCGTATTGGTTTTTTTCGAAGCGTAGTATGTGATAACAAGCGTTGCAGCCACGATGAGAAGAAAGAATGTAAATGCCATTACTGTTGCCCCCTTTTTTGGAGCTCTTCGATAATTTCATCGGCGAGTTTGTCAAAAGAGGAGGCTTTGCGGGTATAAATCATACATAATGCCCATGTCATAATAAATTGGCCGAAAGCATACAGCCACGCCCAAGTGATAGAGCCAATCGCGGGAGTGTTTAATATGTTGCTATATGACGTCAGAATTGGAAGTGTGTAATAAAAAATTATGAAAAAGACGCACATAGGAACGATAAAATTTCTTTTCGCTTGTATCAAACTTTTGAATTTTTTACTTTGAGCTATAGCTGTATAGTCAATGTTTTGCTCTTGGATTCTTCCCGTGCCGGAAGATTTGTTTTGTGCGAGGTTTTCCATACAGTTTCACCCCAATCTTTATTAGTTTTTTCTATCTTTCTTTGTGTAGAAACATTCATCACCCCCCCAGTAATAAAGCGTTTACAAAATTGTTCGTCCGAAAGATATGTTCAGAACTCACCATAATATTAAAATATTTTTAAAAAAATTAAAACTAAATATATTCGACATATTTAGACAAATAATACAAATGATAGAAAAAGAAAGCAAGCAGAGAAAGTTTAGCGTTTTTCTGCTTGCTTGGCGGATAGCAAAGCGTTTATCGTTCTTTGTTTTTTTGCTTTAACGGAACAAAGCTTTCTTCTATTCCGAGAGCCTGTCTGGCAGCAGCCAAGCCTGCTGCGTGGCCGGTTGTAAAAGCGACAGTAATATTGTAGCCGCCTGTATGTGCATGCACATCAAGCACTTCCCCGGCAAAAAAGAGACCGCGCTTTAATTTAGATTGTAAGCTTTTTGGATCGATTTCTTTTACGCTGACTCCGCCGCCTGTCACCGTAGCTTGTTCAAGCGGCAACGTGCCTGTAATCGTAACGGGAAACTGTTTGATAAGCCGCGCCATTTCGTACCATTTCGTCCGGGAAATATGTGGATACGTTATCCCTTCATCAATACCGGACAATTCAAAAATAAGCTGAAGCATTCGTTCCGGGAGATAGGCGCGCAGCACGTTTTTGATCGCTTTTTTTGGTTCACGTTCCATTAGGTTCATCATTTCTTGGACGATATCATCCTGTGTTTTTTCCGGTAAAATGTCAATGGTTAAAAGGAGCGGAACAGGTCCGAATTTCCGTTGTGCAACGGAAACGTAATGACTTACGCGTAGCGTAGCCGGACCGGAGATACCAAAATGGGTAAACAGCATGTCGCCTTCTTCGGTGCAGATTTTTTTGCCTTTTGGGTTCCATAGCGTTAGATAGACGCTGCGCAGCGAGAGACCCTGCAATCTCGTTTCTTTAATATAGTTATCACAAGCCGTCAATGGTACAGCTGTAGGAAACAGATCGGTGATGGTATGGCCGACAGCCCGGGCCCACGGATAAGCATCTCCAGTAGAGCCGGTGCTCGGAACGGAGCATCCGCCTGTCGCGACGATCACATGGTGACAATGAATGATTTCACCGGATGCAAGCTCTACACCTGCCACTCCGGCATCAGTATATAACAGCTGTTTGACCGGCTCATTTGTGCGTATCGTTACGTTGAGCCTGCGCACTTCGCCAATGAGCGCATCCACTACGGTTTTTGCTTTGTCGCTGACCGGAAACATCCGACCGCGATCTTCTTCTTTCAGCCGGATGCCCAATCCGGTAAAAAAGGCGATAATATCTTGGTTTCCGAAGCTGTTTAGCGCGCTGTACAAAAATTTGCCGTTGCCAGGCACGTTTTTTATGAGTTCTTCCAGCGGTTTGGCATTGGTGACATTGCATCGGCCTCCCCCGGAAATCATAAGCTTTCTTCCAAGTTTATTTCCTTTATCGAGAAGCAATACTTTCGCTTTTTGGGAGGCGGCAGCTACGCAGGCCATGAGGCCGGCCGGCCCTCCGCCGATTACGATAACATCCCACTGTGACATAAAACCACCGTCTTTCTTTTGTATATGTTTGTCTTGTGATATCGTATCTTGATTCGCACTTTTATATTTTTGACATGGTTCTTTTAAATTGCAACTATCCTGAATAAAAAAGTTCTGGTTTTTCCGCACACTTTATATCCAGTAAGTGGTATAATATTTAAAGAAGCGCTTCAAACATTAGTGGCATGGGAGGGGTCTGCCATGGAAAGATACTTGAAGCTTTTATCAGAAAATGCGCAAAAGAACGGCAATATCTATCAATTTGTGCTTGAGTTGATTCGTCAGGTTACGTTTGATGCAAGTTTATCATCCAAAGAGCGCATGGATGAAATAAAAAAAATATACTGGGCTTTGGAAGAATATGTTGCTGTGCAGAATTAGACCGTTCTTTTGAACGGTCTTAGATTGAAGGCAAACTCCCTTGTTACGCAAGAAACAGGGGAGTTTGCCTTCAATCTGAGGCGCTTATCAAGCGTTTCCTTCTTCTGCCCAAATTGCAGATTTTCCGAGCAGGAAACCCCATCGCCTTTATATATTGGAGTGTCAAATGCTCCAATATATAAAAGAAAGTGTAATTTTTCACAAAAATATTAGCAGGAATCCTCGTGTGGACAGCGAATAAAATAATTATAGTAAATGGATTAAGAAACAAATGCTGCAGATACATATTTTCACACATCCCACCATAAATACTATTATTATGATAATAAAACTCAGAATATTCAGTTTTCCTCTACTATATCTCTTCTCGGTTGCACAATCCAGTTCTTTATTTCTTGTTAGCATCATAGCTCAACTTGTGTATGTAATTTTTTTCACGATATATTCATTTTGCACAAGGAGGCTTTTTTATGCACATTCTCGTTTGTGTCAAGCAGGTGCCGGATACGAAAATTATCAAGGTAGATCCCAAGACGAACACGCTGGATCGGCGTGGCGTGCCAGCGATTTTAAATCCGTATGATACGCATGCTGTTGAAGAAGCGGTGCGACTGCGCGCCCGATACGGAGGCAAAGTATCTGTACTGTCGATGGGCCCTCCCCAGGCTGTAGTCGCGATTAAAAAATGTGTGGAAATCGGTGCGGATGAAGGGTATTTAATTTCGGATCGTGCATTCGCCGGTGCGGATACGCTGGCTACTAGCTACGCGCTGTCGCGGGCGATTTACCGCATTATGAAAGTAGAGCCGATCGATCTAATCATATGCGGAAAAATGGCGATTGACGGTGACACAGGACAAGTCGGACCCGGTATCGCGCGTCGGCTCGATATTCCGCCTTTAACCGGCATCAAAAAAGTGGTTGAGATAAATAAAGAGAAACGGCGAATTATTGTGCACCGCAAATTGGAAGACGGCTATGAAGTGCTGGAGTCATCCATCCCCTGTTTGCTGACAGTGGAGAAAGAAATTAACGAAGTGTCTTATTCTCCGTTGCCGAACATGATTCGCGCTGCACGCTACAAGCCGGTGGTTTGGACAGTCGATGACTTGGAAGACGTAGATCGTTCCCAGCTTGGATTGAAAGGCTCGCCCACGATTGTGGGCAAGATGTTTACCCCGCCGAAACCGCAGGGTGGAAAACGCCTTGAAGGCACGGCAGATCAGCAAGTAGAGCAGCTTGTGAACGCATTGTTGAAGGAAAAACGCGAATTGTTTGTGCAAGGGGGCAGGTAAGATGGCTGTTACGATTTCCAGCGCCTGTATTTCGTGTGGCACATGTGTTGATACATGCCCGGTTAGCGCCCTGTATTTAGGCCCGGACAAATGTGAAGTAGACCCGGCAAAATGCGAAGAATGCCAGGAATGTATTCCCGTATGTCCAACGGAAGCGATTAGCTTGCCGAATCCGACCAAGAAAGCCGTATCGAAATCTTCTCCGGCAGAAGCGGCTGCCTCAACGGAGACGGTCGCGCTGCCAAAGCAGGATGAAGTGAAGCATGCGGCGCAGGAACCCATCGCCATGATTGAAACAAAGGCACCCACGAAAGCGAAGAAGCCGACAGATAAGTTTGCCGATTATGAAGGGGTGTGGGTGTTTATTGACCAGACGGACGGTAAAATTGCAGGCGTTTCGCTGGAACTGCTAGGTGCAGGGCGCCGGCTTGCTGATAAGTTAAATGTGCCGCTTTCCGGATTTATACTTGGCTATCAGATTGAGCATTTGGCACAGACGTGTTTTGAATATGGCGCGGACGTTATGTACATGATTGATGACCCACTTTTGAAAACATACCGTTCCGAAACGTACATGAAAGGGACGGTAGACCTGTGCAATAAATACAAGCCGGAAATTATTTTGTACGGAGCCACCACGAACGGCAAGGATTTGGCCAGCGCCGTGGCGACAGATCTTGCGACCGGCCTGACCGCCGACTGTACCATCCTTGATGTAAACGTAGAGAAACGGCTTCTGGAAGCGAGCCGTCCCGCTTTTGGCGGTAATATCATGGCGACCATTCTTTGCAAGAATCACCGCCCGCAGATGGCGACAGTCCGTTCCAAAGTGATGAAAGCGCTCGAACCGCAGCCGGGGCGTACCGGTGTTTTGATTCATGAGCCGTTTGGCTTGCGTGAGGACGATGTAAAAACGAAAGTACTAGAAATTGTACGTGAGGCTGGAAATAGGGTGAAACTGGATGAAGCGCACATTATTGTCGCTGGCGGAAAAGGATTGGGCGACGCACGAGGTTTCCGGATTTGCTATGAATTGGCGGAAGTGCTTGGTGCGAGCGTTGGTGCCAGCCGGGACGCGGTGGAAGCCGGATGGATTAGCCATCAGCATCAGGTCGGGCAGACCGGGGTGACTGTTACGCCAAAAATTTATTTTGCGATCGGAATTTCCGGAGCCGTGCAGCATGTGGTGGGTATGCAAAATTCCGAAATTATTATTGCGATCAACAAAGATCCGAATGCACCTATTCATAATGTTGCTACGTACAGCATTGTCGGCGATGCGTTTGAAATTGTGCCGAAACTGATTACAGAGTTCAAAAAAGTGGTCAAAGGTGGTGAAGCGGTCAATGTCTGAGAAGTTTGACGCGATTGTTGTTGGCGCCGGCCCGGCTGGAACGTCTGCCGCGTATACGATGGCGAAAGCCGGATTGAATGTGCTAGTAATTGAAAGAGGTGAGTATCCAGGTGCCAAAAACGTAATGGGTGGAGTGTTGTACCGCCATCAGATGGAAGAAATGATTCCCGGTTTTTATAAGGAAGCGCCGGTCGAGCGTCCGGTTGTGGAGCAGCGTTTTTGGTTTTTGGGCGAAGAGTCTGTATTTACAGGTGGATACAAAGGTCTGGAATGGGCGAAAGAACCGTACAATAATTTCACCGTTCTGCGTGCTAAGTTTGACCAATGGTACGCAAGCAAAGCTGTTGAGCAAGGCGCTTTGCTTATTAATGAAACGGTAGTGACAGAATGTATTGTGGAAGACGGACGGGTAGTTGGTGTGCGCACGGATCGTCCGGACGGCGATGTATATGCAGACGTTGTGGTGCTCGCTGATGGGGTAAATTCGCTTCTCGCTAAATCGCTTGGGTTTCACAAAGAGTTTAAGCCGGATCAGGTGGCGCTGGCGGTGATGGAAGTGCTCAATCTGCCTGCGGAAAAAATTGAGGATCGTTTTAACTTAGAGCCGAATCAGGGTGCGACAATTGAAATTTTTGGCGATGCGACCAAAGGTGTGCTGGGAACAGGCTTTATTTATACGAATAAAGAAAGCATTAATATTGGTGTCGGCGCGACATTATCCGGAATTATTAAGCATAGACTGCGTCCGTACGATTTGTTGGAGTATTTAAAAAAACATCCGATTGTTCGTCCGTTGATTCGCGGTGGAGAACCGATGGAATACGCGGCGCATCTGATTCCGGAAGGAGGCTTCCATGCGATGCCAAAAATCGTAGGCAATGGTGTGATGGTTGTCGGTGATGCCGGACAGATGGTTAACAGCGTTCATCGTGAAGGAAGTAACATGGCGATGACATCAGGGAGACTCGCGGCGGAAACGATCATTCTTGCGAAAGAGGCAAATGATTTTTCAGAGAATATGCTGGACACGTACCGCGTGCGTTTGCTTGATAGCTTCGTCGGTCAGGATCTCAAGAAATACAAAGATGCGACACATACGTTTGAAAACTATCCGCAGTATTTCAAAGAATATATCCCGATGATTAACAAGGCGGCCAGTCAGTTCTTTACAGTGGACGGCGTGCCCAAGAAAGAAAAACAGAAGAAAATACTGAAGAGTTTGATGGAAAGGAAGAGCAAACTGAGCATGGTGCAAGATATTTATCGTGCATGGAAGGTGATGAAATAATGGATATCATACCGCGTACAAATACGATTGAAGAGAAACAATATCTGGTGAGATTCAGGGCGGATACGCAGTCACATTTGCATGTGCTGGATCACGACATTTGCGCGACGAAGTGTCCTGATAAGCTGTGTACAGTGTTCTGTCCAGCGGAAGTATATAAGTGGGAAGGCATGCGAATGGCGGTCGGTTACGAAGGTTGCCACGAGTGCGGCAGCTGTAGAATCGGCTGCCCATATCAGAACATTAAGTGGGAGTATCCGAAGGGTGGTCACGGCATAGTGTTCAGGTTGGCATAGGAGGAATAAGTAAAAGACAAAAGAGGGTTACTGGGTCTATTCATTACACGCACGCCGCTAGGTTTTATGAGCATCATGGGATTAATCGCCTTGGCAGGCATTGTTGTACGCAACGGTATTGTACTGATTGAGTTTATTGAAGATTCGAGGCAGGAAGGAATGGATGTAAAGGAAGCGGTTATCAAGGCCGCATCCGCCCGTTTCCGTCCTAATAAAACAACACCCAAGAACTATCAAAGATCATGAGCCGCCTGTTTAACCTTCTGCGGAAAAACGGGTGGAAATCCCATTGATACGGGAAGAAAATGGTCTTTGATATATTGGGTGTTGTTTATTATTATACCGCTTCTGCTTGTAAGATAATGAATGTTCAGGTTAACGCAATTTGTTTATTTAATGTATTCATTGCTAACCAAAATATTGGAAATCACATCTGTCGGAATCGTAAATTCGACAGTACCCATATAGCCGGGAGCGACATCGTATTTATTAAAAGAAATTACTAATTTCCCATCTTTGTTTATATAAAAATTCTGGTTCTTCGCAATACTTTTAAATTCCATACCGGGTATGACTTCCGGTCCTCCAGGGTAAGAAACCCAATAGACTTTCCCGGGATCCGCTTTCATTTGTCGTATCATCTGTTCCTTGATATAGTTACTGATCACCGCAATATAAGAGTCATCTTTGAACAAGCTGGGCAGCGTAATTAAAATCTGCTTTTGCTTGTCGATCGTATCGAATTTTAATGTTGTTGAGGACGATCCTACCGTATTTACAACGTATCTGCTGATGGATAGTATTTTCTCATTATTTGTTTTCACTTGGTATCCGCTATCTATACCTAAATGACCGCCACCATTCTTTTCTAAACTGTCCATTTGAGCCTTGAAATCGGCATATAGCTTTTTATTTTCTTCAAGATATTTTTGATTCAAACCATTTTCTAATGATTTATTTTCCAAATTAGCAACAGCAGGTACTTTTAAATCTGCATGATAATTTTTATCCTCTATTTTAAATTCTCTAAAAGTAAACACCTTCACAATATTTGCGACAACGGGCACTTTTGAAAAAGCATTTGCTATCGTTGGACTACTATTAATCCCTATTACAAATACAATAGCCGCCGCTCCTGTTCCAGCAAGACATTTCAAAAGCCTCTTTCTTCTTTTTCTTTGATTTAATGCTTTTTTCACGACAAAATCTAGTTCATTAGGGATAGGTATATCCATATATTGCTTTTTTAATTGCTCCAACTTTTTATCCACCCTACTTTACCTCCTCAACGGATTCAGCATTCATTTTGACACGCAGTAGTCGAAGAGCCTGATATAACCTGGTTTTTATGGTGTTTACATTTTCATCCAACACATCTGCAACTTCTTCTATTTTCAAATCTTCAAAATATCTAAGCACGACGACACTTCGATATTTGATGGGTAAATCATCCAATGCTCTTTCTAAATCAATATTGTTATAAACATCATTTATTCCTGGGCTATAGGACTCCAGTGTTTCTTGGTCTACAATATAAACCTTCTTTTGTTTCCTCAAGAAATCTAAAGAAGTATTCACAACAATTCTATAAAACCAACTCTTAATCGCTTTAGGGTTTTTAATTGTTTGTATGGATGATATAGCCCTATGAATAGAGTCTTGAACGATATCCAGAGCATCCTCAGAATTTTTTACGTAGCTATAAGCTAATCGATAAATATTTTCCTTATTTTCTGTTATATACCGAATGAGTGAGTTTTCTATTTGTTTCATTAAACTAAAAACTCCTTTTTCATACGTATCCATTATTTATTGTCTTACATTGTATAGACGAATGAAACAGCCTAAAAAGTTTTTAAACAAAGCAACCATTTATATAGAAGCAGCGAGAAGTCTTCTTGATTCAGGAGGTGGCAGCGCTTATAAATGCAATGCTTACCACTTCAATTGGTGTCTTTTCTAACACATGAAGACGGATCGTTTCCCCGAGAATCCGTACCTGATATCCTGTTATGAGAATGAAATAGATAATCAGCGCGATACTGAGAATGGTGCCGATAAATCTCCCAGCAATGATTTGATTGTACTGATAGAAAGTCTGTCCAGGAAACTGCTGGCTCAATTTGGCGGCAACATATCCGAAGAACAGGGAAAGAAAGCCACCCAGAAGTACCGAAATCCAGGCATCAGATGTTCCGCTCTTATCGACAACGATGCGTGGTAAAACAAGAATACTTACCCCAATAGTAAAATGAGCCACGGTTAAAGCTGTCTGTGTTGGTGTGATTCGATCTTTCGGGTGAAGAATCATGGCAGGGCTCCTTGTATTGCGTCTTCGTTCCTCTTGTTCTGAATTTACGCTTTTGCGTTAATATCTACAGGTCTTTTTCTAAAACGTTTATCCCAGTCTTTTTTATTTTTTCCTACATATGAGAGAAACATGTAAGACGTATAGAATTTTTAATTCCAGAAAGAATGTCCGGTAGTACGCAAAATGTAGACAAGCCAGGTTAATTAAGGCTGGCTTATTCATTTATTGAATCGGGAATTTCGATTCGGGAGATTTCCAATAATTAAACGACTTCTTTGAATTTAACTTTTTTCACGTTTACATGCGTGGCATTATCGGATATTTAGTTGACAAGTCGTTGTTTATTTGTAATTATTATAAAAAGATAATGATTGTGGAGGTGTTATATATGACGATTTATAATTTTACTGTAAAAGACATTACCGGAAAAGAGATTAAACTGGAACAATATAAAAATAAGGTAGTAATGATTGTGAATACAGCAAGCAAGTGTCGCTTTACCACCCAATATAATGATTTGCAGAAATTGTATGATCGTTATCATTATCGTGGATTTGAAATTTTAGGTTTTCCTTGCAATCAGTTCGCAGAGCAAGAACCGGGCACTAATGAGGAAATTCAAGCATTTTGTCAACTTAACTATGGTGTGAAATTTCCGCTGTTTGAGAAAATAAAGGTACGAGGGCCTCAAGCACACCCGCTGTTTACATATTTAACAGAGCAAGCACCGTTTATGGGATTTGACTTTACTCAGATAAGCGCAAAATTGCTTCATACGTTCTTGCAGGAAAAATTTCCTGAATTTTTAATTGGTGACTCTATCAAGTGGAACTTTACAAAATTCCTGATAGATAAAAATGGCTATGTCGTGAAAAGATTTGAACCAACTGTGGAATCGATAGATATAGAAAAGGAAATTGAAGCTTTATTATAAAGTTAATTTTATATACATTTGTTTTAGGTATTGAAATGACAAATATTGATGATGAAACGGACTGCGGACGCTAACGACCCAAGAATTCCACGCTTTCAAGCGTGTGGAGTGTCAGTTGTTAGAGATAAATTCCATGTTTTGGCCGTTTCTTATCCGGGTATAAAATAAGATAGGGAGTGAATTGTCCATATGAGCAAATACCCGGAAAAATGTAAAAAATTGTATGATAAGAAACGGCAGACAAGGCTTAACCGGACGCTCAGCGAATTGCGCAAGGAATTGGAGAAGCCGATTTGGAAAGATATTATTAAGAAAAGTGGCAAGTGAAAAAGCACCGGAACATCCGGTGCTTTTATTGTGCGTTCCAAAGCAGGCAACGCAAGCGCGTTATGACGCCGGGCGGCGTTCGCGGAACAGCAGGCTAATGCAGTACAGCCCTGCCAAACCAATGAGAGAATACACAATACGGCTTACAACAGAACCTTCACCGTTAAACAAACCTGCTACCAAGTCCCATTGGAATAGACCTACAAGCAGCCAGTTGAGAGCTCCGATGATAACAAGAATAAGGGCCAAACGATCCATGATGCATTCATCTCCTTTCTAAGCCTGTACTTTCAGTATGTCCATTTTTTTCGTCGATAATCAGAAAGGAGAACATATCCATAAGACATTCTTATTTTTTGTTTAAGCGCGGAGCGATGACGCGATCGAAAAAGCGCGGAAACAGGTGAAAAAGAATAACGCCGATGCGCATATAACGCGGGATTATCGCTTCTGCTTTGCGGTTATGTATGGTGCGTAGAACGCTTTTTGCCACAGTTTCCGGGGGTAGCATAAACGCTTCTACACTGCGCCGGTATTCTCCGCTTTGGTCGGCGCGTTCAAAAAACGGGGTTTGCACCGGACCGGGGTTGACTAGCGAAATCGAAACACCGCTCCCCTTCAGCTCTTGGCGTAGGCTTTCCGTAAAGCCAACGACGGCGAATTTACTGGCAGTGTAGCCGCTTGACTTCGGCGTGGCTAATTTTCCGGCTACGGAAGCTACATTAATAATATGTCCCGATTTTTGTCCGAGCATATGGGGAAGCACCGCTTTTGTGCAGCGCACTGTTCCCAGATAATTCACGTCCATCATGTTTGCTATGTCTTCGAGCTTTGCCTCCGAAAATGGAGCAAAAATGCCGAAGCCTGCGTTGTTGACCCAGATGTCAATCTTTCCGTATCTGCATATGATTTTCTGAACAATATCGACAATCTGCCTATCCTTAGTTACATCAAGCCTATAATAGCCGACATCGGGCGCGCTATGCTGAAGGTTGTCTGCCAGGGCGCGCAACGTATCTACGGAGCGGGCCAGCAGCACGGGCGTCATTCCGGATTCAGCGGCCAGGATGGCGGTTGCTTTTCCGATGCCGCTGGAAGCTCCGGTAATGACGATTACTTTTTTGTTTTTTGTCGTCATTTTTCACATTACCTCCTGTTCATAGTTTTGACGGTAAAGTGCTAATTCCTGCTTGTCAGCTAAGTGAAAAAAGTCAGTACTGGAAATTTGACAATATGTGTCACATTTCGTTTATGGACGAATAGACTATAGAAGACTACCTTTGCGGGGAGGGCTTTTCATGGAATTTGCGAAGCAATCGGTGGTTATCACCGGGGGAGCTGGCGGTCTGGGCAAGAAAGCGGCACAGCTGTTCGGTGAGCAGGGAGCGTACGTTATTATCGCAGATATTAATAGCGAACAAGGTGAACAAGTCGCCGCGGAGTTGGGGAAAACGGGCGTGAATATTGACTTTGTTCAGGTGAACGTCGCCGATGAGACATCAGTGCAAGCATTGATGGAAGCGGTTAAACAAAAAGCGGGCAGGCTCGATATTCTTATCAATAACGCGGGAATTACACAGGACAGCATGTTGCATACATTGACAAAAGAAAAATGGGAGCAAGTCATTGCCATTAACTTGACTGGAGTATATTTATGCACAAAAGCAGCGGTGCCGCTTATGCTTGAGAACGGCTACGGGCGCATTATTAATACTTCATCCGTGGTTGGCCTATATGGTAATATTGGGCAGACGAATTACGCGGCAACAAAAGCGGGTATCATCGGGTTAACCAAGACATGGGCGAAGGAGTTAGGCGGAAAAGGCATTACGGTAAATGCAGTAGCGCCTGGATTTATTAGAACGCCAATGACAGAAGCTGTGCCTGGGAAAATCTTAGAAATGATGCGGGCGAAAGTACCGGTGCAGCGCCTGGGCGAACCGGAAGATATCGCGCGTGCCTATATGTTTCTAGCGTCGCCTCACTCTTCCTATATTAACGGAGCTGTGCTTTCTGTGGACGGAGGAGTTGTTCTATAATTTTCTCTTTTCAAAATCTCCTCCATCTTCTACTATGTATATATTATTACAAAGTTAGATGGAGGGGAATTTATATGAACAGCAAATTGGCAAAAGGGTACGGCGCGAAGCAAGAAATGATTAACAAATTTGTGGATAAGCATGCGGCATGGACAGTAGAAGTGCGGCGCTACCTCCATCAATATCCGGAATTGTCGCATCAAGAATCAAAAACGGCGCGGTACATTCGCGAACAGCTTGAAAGCATGGGGTTAGCCGTGCGGTCTTATACAGGCAAAGATGTCGTCACCTACATAGAGGGAACAGCGCCTGGCAAAACGGTAGCATTGCGTGCTGATATTGATGCGCTCCCGATTCAGGAAGAGACGGGACTTCCATATGCATCGAAAAATCCGGGCATTATGCATGCGTGCGGGCATGACGGTCATACCGCGATTTTATTGGGAGCGGCGCGCGCATTAACGGAAGCGAAGCTATTGTTTGCTGGCCGGATTAAACTTATTTTTCAGCATGCTGAAGAAGTGGTACCTGGCGGAGCATCCGAATTGGTGGAAGCCGGCGTTTTGGAAGATGTAGATGCTATTTTTGGTTTGCATTTGTGGCAAAATTTAGAGGTTGGTCTTTTAGGTACCTGCTCTGGCCCGATCATGGCTGGTTCCGATTCCTTTACGATAAAAATTCAGGGGAAAGGCGGACATGGTTCGATGCCGCATCTGACGGTTGATCCGATTGTCATTGCGGCTCATCTTGTCACACAGATACAGACGGTAGTGAGCCGTTCTCTTGATCCATTATATCCAGCGGTCGTGAGTGTAGGGCAGATTCATGCCGGCGACACGTACAACATAATTCCGGACACTGCGCAACTGCAAGGAACGGTACGCTATTTCCACCCGGATGTACAGAAAGAAATTCCAGCGATCTTAGAGCGCTTGGCGAACGGCGTGTGTGCGTCATTTGGCGCGACGGCAACGTTTGAATATGTGGAAGGTGATCCTTCTGTTGTTAATGACTCGCGAATGAATAATATCGTAGAACAGGTGGGATGTACAGTGCTGGGGAAAGAAAATGTGCGACCAGCTGTTCCGAGCATGGCAGGAGAAGACTTCTCTTATTATCTGCGGCAGGTGCCTGGCGCGTATTTTTTCCTGGGTATCCAAGGAGACGAGGCGGCGTATGGCCACCATCACCCTCGCTTTACTATTGATGAGCGGATGCTTTCTGTCGGAAGCAAACTTTTGGCAGGTATCGCTCTTATGTATTTAGACCAGCAAGCGAAGTAGGCGCAGATAAGTTGGAAGAAACATGAACGCATGCGTGGAAGCGGAAGGGCACACCCTATGTAATAGGGAAGGGCTGTTCGCTTTCACGCGCCGGCTCTCCCTTGATTTAGCAAAAGGGGGGGTTTTTATGCCACAAGGTGTAAAATGCAGCGTTTCAAACTGTACGTACTGGGGACAGGGAAATAATTGTGTGGCTGAAGCCATTATGGTTGATATTGACCGTCACGCAGATACGAATTATAAGGAAGAAATTGGGGAAATTGGGATTTCTTCAGATCGACAAGAAGTAGCCCAATATTCCAGCGAGACGTGCTGTCATACGTTTAAGCCGAAACAAAAAGCATAATAAGCCCGAATATTCCAGCGAAAGAGATGAGAATGGGCATGAAAAGAACAAAACGCCGTGATAACATCATTTTGTTCCCGTTTCGGGAAGAAGTAGCCAGTGAATTTCATGTGCCGGCTCCGTCGCGCCGCATAATTAAACGGCGGAGAAGTCGGCAAGGAGATTTGGAAGCGGGCGAACGGAAGAAAGCAGGTGGAACAGGACTGGGCGTTCTGGGACTTATTATGAGTCTGCTTGCTTTTTTTATGATGCCAGTTGCGCTTGGGATATCCGGTTTTATCGTCGGATACATTGCCGCAATGCGTGGTTCTGGAATTGGAAGATGGGCGATGGGACTCGCTGTTGTTGCTGTCGTTTTGCCTTTGTTTTTGCGTGTATTTTACTAATGTATTGATCAGATCAGCCGGATTCTTAATCCGGCTTTTTGTCGCTTAAGAAATACGGCCGTTGCCTACCCGATGCCTACCATAAGGAAAAGAGGAAGTAAAGAATACGTCTCTTCCTTCTCCGCGCCTTTTGACTTTCCAATTATTATAATATTGAAACTTTATGCGTTTTCCTGCGTATGGACATAATAAGAAAAATTTCTTGACTTAACCGTAAGGAGGCAATCAATCATTGGCGGAGACAAAAAAGAAAAGGCGCGGATGGGGTGCGCTGGGGGGACTGATTGGATTTCTTGCGCTCTTAGGCAGCAAACTGAAATTTTTGCTTCCCTTATTAAAAATGGGCAAGTTCGGAACAACCATCTGGACAATGGCGCTGTCAGTCGGGGCTTATATGCTGATTTACCCGTGGACATTTGCGATCGGGCTTGTTATTATGCTGTTTATTCATGAAATGGGACATGTATGGGCGGCCAAACGCAAAAAACTACCCGTTTCCGTCCCTGCTTTTATTCCGTTTTTGGGGGCGTTGATTACGATGAAAAAGCAGCCAAAAGACGCGGAAACGGAAGCGTACGTGGCACTTGGTGGTCCGCTTCTGGGTACGATTGGTGCGGCAGCTGCGTTGTTTCTGGGGATTGTTACCGGTTATCCGGTGCTTTATGCTATTGCAATGATCGGTTTTTTTCTTAACTTAATTAATCTGCTTCCGATTCATCCGCTCGATGGAGGGAGAATTGTAACCGCGATTTCCCGTTGGCTTTGGGCGTTTGGGCTAATTGGCGGACTTATTATCATTTTGTATTTGAAAGCGATTATTTTCCTATTGTTCTGGGCACTATTCGCTTGGGAGTTGTACGATAAATATATACGTAAGAGGAAAAAGGAGCGAAACGGCTCCCGGTTGCGGAAAGAGTATGTATTTTTATGGATTCCGGTACAGCAATTTGATGAGAAAGGGTTATTTATTCCGGCAGCCGAGCATTGCCGTTCTCTGCCATTTACACATGTAGGAGATATGGCGGCAAAGCGGGATATGCTGAAGATTGACTATCCGGGAATTGAAGAAACGAAAACGTTTGAATATACGTCCGGGCTGGTGCATAATGCGCAGCTTGTGAAAACAGAAATCGCAAATGACCAGGTGAAGATGACAGTTGAGCTTACGGTGGAACCTTATAAAGAGGAGCAGGGCTTGATTCGGGATGACAAATATTATGAAGTGTCGCCGCGCACTCGCTGGATATACGGTCTCGCTTACTTTGGGCTGGCGATTGTGCTCGGTCTTTTGATGGTGTATACATCGGTAAAGATTCCGCAAATTCCGCTCGCAGGATAAATGCCAAAAAGGGCCGAAACTTTTCCGCTGCATGAGTTTCGGCCTTTTATTTATGCGTTAGCCGTTGTATACTTCGGTGAGAAATACATCGGTATCCAAGCGTTCGAATCCTTGAATGGGTTGTTCCTGAAGTGCTTTTAATTCACGTTGCAGTCGAGCGATTTCTGCTTCCATTTTTTTTAGTTTTTCTACTTTCACCATTACAGTCATATTAATCTCTCCTTTATTTAAATATTCAGAAAAAATATTGAATTTTTCTGCAATCTTTTGTTGAAAATTATGAAAAAGAAGACTATGAATTTTTAATTTATTGAAAAATATAATAGCAAGCAAGGTTTCATTTGTAAATAGGTTTTTTAAATGTAATCGTTTGCAAAAAAGAAAAATAAAGAATGCACAGGGAGAAGGGATAGATTCGTCAATAACTATATTTTCTAAACAAAAATAAATGTGCTATGATAAAATTCGAGCTTTTTTCTATATGTGCGGGTAATACTATGAGAAAAGGTAAGAAGGGGAAATTATGATCTATTTTGATAATAGCGCAACAACTCTTCCTCATCCGGACGTTGTAAAAGCGTTTGGCGATGTGGCAAGCCAATTTTTCGGCAATCCGTCTTCGCTCCATCATCTCGGCGGAAAGTCGGCGCAATTGCTCGATCAAGCGCGCAAAGTCGCTGCGGATTGTCTCGGTGTTCAGCCGGGGGAAATTGTATTTACATCCGGTGGTACTGAGAGCAATAATGCCGCGTTGAAAGGTGTAGCGATTCAGCATCGTTCGCGCGGTAAACATATTATTACAAGCAGCATAGAACACGCTTCGGTGTACGAAACATGTAAACAGTTAGAGGAATTAGGATATTCAGTAACATATTTGCCGACAGATGATAAAGGGCGTGTGCGGCCGGAGGATGTACAGCGCGCGCTCTCTGATGATACGATTCTTGTCTCGGTAATGTATGTGAACAGCGAACTAGGTACGGTGCAACCGATCGAGGAAATCGGTCGAATTTTGTCCGCGTATCCGAAAACATATTTTCATGTGGATGCGGTACAGGGGTTTGGTAAGTTGCCGCTTATGCCAGGAAAATGGGGCATTGACCTGTTGTCGCTGTCCGCGCACAAATTTCATGGGGTGCGCGGTTGCGGTCTTCTGTATGTTCGACGCGGCGTGATGCTGTCTCCGCTTATTATCGGAGGCGGACAGGAAGGAGGACTTCGTTCCGGCACAGAAAATGTACCAGGTATCGTCGCAATGGCTAAAGCGATGCGCATGCAACATGAGAGGCTCCAGGAAAACCATGAACATATGAAAAAGCTGCGTGCCCGCTTGATCGATGGCCTTCTGCCGCTTGAGTACTGCAAATTGAATGGCCCAGGCAAGGACGATGCTTATGCGGCACCGCATATTGTGAATGTCTCGTTTCCGGGCATAAAGGCGGAGGTTGTATTGCACGCACTTGAGAAGGAAGAAATTTATGTATCAACCCGTTCCGCTTGTTCTTCTAAGAACAGTAAACCGTCCCGAGTATTACTTGCGGCCGGGATTGACGAGGAGCGAGCACGCAGCGCATTGCGCATAAGCTTCTCGCCTGATAATACGGAAGCGGAAGTGGACGTGTTCATACGGGCGATCCAAAAAATTGTGCCAAATTTAGCAAAGATAATGAGGGTGTGAAGCATGCAGTATGAACATATTTTAATCCGTTATGGCGAGCTAGCGCTCAAAAAGCGTAACCGTGGCGATTTTGAAGCGCAGCTTGTCCGCAACATTAAAAAAAGCTTACAGGCTCACCCGAACGTACAGGTTGAGCGGGTGTACGGTCGGCTATATCTCGCATTAAACGGTGAACCGTATGAGCAGGTAGCAGAAAAGTTGAAGAAAGTATTTGGAATTTATTCGTTTAGCCCGACTCGCTTTCTTAAGACGTTCGAACTCGAAACGATCCAGCAAGCGGCACTGGAAGTGTTGAGAGACGTAGAACCAGTCCCGCGTACGTTTAAAGTAACGGTGAAGCGGCCAAACAAGCAGTTTCCGTATCGTTCCCAGGAGATGAACCATTTGGTGGGTAGTTACATCCTGCGCAATACGGAGAATATAAAAGTGGACGTGCACCATCCGGAAGTCGAACTCGTTGTGGAAATTCGTATCGAGGGGGTGTTTATTTCTTGTCGCACCATCCGCGGTATGGGTGGGCTGCCGACTGGAAGCAGTGGAAAAGCGATGTTGATGCTTTCTGGTGGTATTGATAGTCCAGTAGCGGGCTGGATGACCATGAAGCGCGGCGTACGCATTGAAGGCGTGCATTTTCACAGCTATCCATTCACTTCGGAACGGGCCAAGCAAAAGGTGATCGATCTGGCACGAATTTTATCGCAGTACAGCGGCGGAATGAAATTGCATATCGTGCCGTTTACGGAGATTCAAACCCAGATTCGTCAGCACTGCCCGGAGCATTATATGATTACGATTATGCGCCGCTTTATGATGCGCATTACGGAACGGTTGGCGCAGAAGCACGGAGCGCTGGCGATTGCGACTGGAGAAAGCCTGGGCCAAGTCGCTTCGCAGACGATGGAGAGTATGTATACGATTAATAGCGCGATCCATACGCCGGTTATTCGTCCGTTGATAGCGATGGATAAGGAAGAGATCATGGCAATTTCGAGACGAATTGGAACATATGAAACATCGATTTTGCCCTATGAAGATTGCTGTACGATTTTTGTGCCCAAATCTCCGGTGACGAAACCAAAACCGGAGCAGGCGGAAAAATTTGAGCGTGCGTTGGATGTGGAACGTCTCATTGAAGAAGCGGTTAACGGGGTAGAAACGATATGGATTGAATTTGGAGACGAAAAAGTAGAGCATCAAAATTTCTTCTAGAATTAGAATAACAGGGAAAATCATCTGAATTTCTTTGTCTCTTATATGCAAAAAAAGAGCAGAAATAACCTGCTCTTTTTTTGCGTTGCCTTTTTTATTTTGATCTTTGTTCCAGCCAGTCTCCGATCGTCGGATAAGTCTTGTTGATCGCCTGACGGCCGAAGCAAACGGAGACATGACCGGTAGGCATTACCACATACGTTTTGTCTTTGCTTGAAATAACGGGCATTAAAGCTTCAATCTGGTGTGGAAGTGCGATATGATCGCGTTCGGCGGCAATGTTTAGCACGTTTGCCTTAATATTGCTCAAATCGACTCTGCGTCCCCGGATATACAATTCGCCTTTTAGCAGTTTATTATGTTGATAGAATTCACGAATCCATTGGCGGAACGCTTCACCAGGAAATGGTATTCCGTCATTTACCCATTTTTGCATTAATTTCCATCCGGTAACGAAATTATCATTTTCCGCCCGGTCAACGAGATTTACATATGGCCCATAGAAGTTTACGATTGGTTTCAACATTTTATTTCCAAAGTCGATCATCTCCGGTGGAATGATACCCAGTGTATCGACCATTTTATCCAGATTGAAATATTTTTCATCGAGCCAGTGCGTAAATAAGCCAGCGTCAGCGAAGTCAAACGGACTCGTCATAAAGATAATGTTGCGGATCGGCAGATCAGGGTGGAGTGAAGCGAAAATAGACGTCATCGTGCCGCCCATGCAGTAACCGAGTAAGGAAATTTCGTCAGCTCCAGATGTTTTCAGCACTTTACGGACAGCGCGCGGAATGTAGTCCATGATGTAGTCGTCCAGCTTCATGTTACGATCTTCCAGCGCGGGTGTGCCCCAATCGATAAGATAGATGTCGAAGCCGCGATTTACCAAGTATTCGATAAGGCTGTTACCAGGGGATAAATCAAGAATATATGGCTTATTGATCAGTGCATAAATCATCAGTAACGGCACGCGGTGTTTTTTGGGTATGGCCGGCTGATAGCGGTATAGCTTTGCTTTGTTTTTTGTCCAGATAATTTCCTTTGGAGTCAGACCTACTTCCGGTTCAGCTTCTGTCGTCAGTACTTCCGTCGCTTTTTTAAAGCGGCGGTACGTGCGCTTTATCTCCTGGGGCATGGAGTCCAGCAAATCTTCCCAACTTTTTTTTGTTACTGGAGTTGCCATGTTTCCTCTTCCCTCCAACCTTCGAAATATTGGTGAAATATTTTGTCTTTTTATGTAACTACATGTAAAGACCGCCGTTAATGTTTAATTGTTGTCCTGTGATATATTCCCCGTCTTGGCACAAGTAAATAACGCCGCGCGCGATTTCCTCTGGAAGACCGAAACGTCGCACAGGGATTTTAGCCACGATTTGTGCACGGATTTCGTCCGGAATGGCCTGCACCATTTCGGTGTCGATAAATCCGGGGCAGATGGCGTTCACGGTGGTACCTGTTTTTGCCAGCTCAAGCGCGAGCGATTTGGTAAAGCCAATCATGCCAGCTTTAGCCGCAGAGTAGTTTGTTTGACCAAATCCACCGGCCTGGCCAATGATAGAGGAGATGTTAATAATACGTCCCGCGTCAGATTCTAAGATGTGAGAGAGAGCAGCCGTTGTCATATTGTAGACGCTGTTAAGATTGACTTGAATGACTTTATTCCAATCTTCATCGGTGATTTTGCGGAAGGTACGATCACGGGTGATCCCGGCATTATTTATCAGAATATCGAGCTTTCCATATTTGGTGATGGTTTCTTCCACAAGAACACGTGCTTGCACCGTATCGGATACATCAGCTTGTGCGGCAAACGCTTTGCCACCGACTTGCTCGATTTCTTTTACGGTTGTGTCCGCAGCTTCCCTGTTGCTGCTGTAGTTAATCACAACTTTGACGCCATGCGCCGCCAATTCTTTGGCAATCGCTGCGCCGATCCCACGGGAGCCACCTGTCACAATCGCTACTCTACCGTTTAAGTTCACCATAAATGAAACACCCCTTAGCTGACGTCATATTTATTAAAGAAAATAATAGATTAAGCACATTCAAAGAGCAGTCCTATCAAGAAGAGGGCGGACAGAACGTTTACTCTTTTTTCTGCTCCGTTTTTTCTTTGGATGTTGTTTCTTTGCTCGCTTCGACTTTCGTAACAGAAAGGGATGGTGACTTTGCTTGTTTTTGCAGCAGATCCATTACCTGGTTTAGTTTTTTATCAAGGTTTTTCATTTCATTTTTTACCTGAGTAATTTCCCGAGCCATATTGAGACTATTAAGCTGGTGCGATAACTCTTCCTCAATGATTTCTTCTAGGTTGTCAATTTTTGCTTCGAGATTGACGATAAGGGAAGCAAGATTGGAAATGTCTTCCCGGGAAGGCATGTTAGCCTGCGCCAGGTATTTCTCTGTGGATTGTTTTACCATGTTTTGATATTGAAGGTACATGTTGAGAAACTGTCCCATAAATTCGGAGAAGTCTTCTTTGCGCATGGATTCATCAAAAATTTTGCTCCATTGTGATTCAGTTTTGTCATACAAGTCTTTCCACATCGCAAAAAGATCGAACGGGATTTGATTACTCACTTGCTCATCTCCTCTTTGGAATTAAATTTTTCCACCTCACTATATGTATGTAAAGGAGGAATTTTTATGTATGAAAAATACATTTCATGTAAAAGTATAGTAAAGGTGGTAATGAAACTCAAATGAAAACATTCGATAAATTATGATATTTTTTTAAAGATTTTATGAAGGTTTTATGAACTGAAAGGAAAAATTTCATTTTATAGTTTAGGTTCTATGACCTATTCTATTAGTCATGATAAAAACTTTATGAAAAAATTAACGGAAACGTTTGACAAAAATTTCTTATAGGTGTAAATTACATATAAGAGATATTTACAGATTTGTAGGTGATGCACATGTCTGCGAGTGATGAAAAAGCTCGTTCTGGAGCCCAAATCAAAGAAGAAAAGCCGATTAGTAGTGCGCCCAAGAATTTAATGGTTCCGTTCCTTCTGTTAAGCCTGCGCGGTTGGAACGTGCACGGCTATGAACTGATTCAGCAACTGATTAAATTTGGCTTTCCCTCCATTGATCAGGGAAACGTGTATCGGACGTTGCGGCAGCTGGAGAAAGAAAAAATGGTGAAATCCGAATGGGACACGTCAGCAGGAGGACCAGCTAAACGGGTATATTCGCTGACGGATGCTGGTGAACAGTATTTAAAATCGTGGGCCGCTTCGCTGGAGCAATACCAGACCATGCTGGATCGTTTCTTTGATATGTACACCCAATTCTTCATGTTGGCCCCTAAAGAGAAAAACAAGGCGGAAAAAGAAGAGAAAAAGTAATAACGGCGGTACTGCAGCATGCTGCACTTACCATATACACTTTTCTTTTACTCATTTCTTTAAGGAGGAATTGAGATGGCAGTCAACAAAAAAGCAGAAAAAGAGCCTGTTGCAGTGCAGGCGGCTAACCAGGGCGGCGCAAGCATGATTGATACGATGTGGGATGGCTGGATGAACGGCGTAAAGATGGTATATGCCTACCAGCGCGAGATGGAAAATTTGATGCTGCAGACGCTTGAGCGCCAAAAGGAAATTTGGGAGAAGACAACAGAGAACCTTGAAAAGGTGGAAGAGGAAATGAAGAAATTCCTCGAAGATGCAAAAGTAAGCTACCAGAATAACATGAAAAATGTTGGCGGTGAACAATTGGGCAAAACGTTTGAAGAATGGGCGCAGCGTCTTGATGAAATCGCAAAGCGTATTCAGCAGCTCACGTGGACACCGGGAAAAGCCAGTCTGAATGTCGTGAACAAATCGCAGGAGCAGTTGGAGGTTTCCTTCAAAAACTTGCTTGCTCAGCAACAAAAAACGCGTGATGAAGTGCAGGCATTAATGGATAATTTCTTGCAACAGGTAAAAATGACCCAAAAAGGCTTGCTAGAATCTTTAGAGGCAAACAAAAATAATACCATTAACATGTTTAAATAATATTTTCTCTTCCCCCCGTTGTTCGGGGGATTTTCCTTGTTTTTTTGTCGAAAGATGTCAAAATAAAAAGAAATACGTAAAGAAAGAGGAAAAGAAAATGGATGTATATGAAAAAGCAAAGCATGTAGTAGAAAGAGCATACGAGGATATTAACATTGGGGACAAGGCGGAAATAAGCAAAACAATTACGAACGAGGATATTGTGGCTTTTGCGGAGTTGACCGGCGATGTAAATCCGATTCATTTGGATGAGGAGTTTGCCAAGAAGACGTTTTTTAAGGAAAGAATTGCGCATGGAATGTTGACGGCTAGCTTTATTTCCACCATATTGGGCACGCAATTGCCGGGGACAAATACTATCTATTTATCACAGAATGTAAAATTTAAAGCGCCTGTCAAAATTGGTGATACCGTTCGTGTGATTGCTGAAGTGGTTGAGAAAAGGGATGACAAAAAGATTATCAAACTGCATACTACTTTGGTGAACCAAAACGGCATCACCGTTGTCGAAGGTGAAGCTGTTGTCATGAAAATGAAGTAGAACAATGAGAAAAAATGAAAGAACCCGGAACAAATAGCCGGGTTCTTTTGCTGGAACAAAAATTACTCTGTTTCACCGCGTGCTTGTGCAAGTAGCAAAGTGATTTCATAGACGCTAGGAAATTCCCAATCTTTCCAGTCAATCGCTTCCATTGCTTTCCTCTCCTTTCTTGCAGTTCGGGTTATATCAACGTATACTCAATGAGTGAACAATGAGAGATGAGTAGTAAAGACTTTTTTCAGGTAAGTGTAATTTTCACCTATTTTCTACTAGTCTACCCGAAATGGGTTGCGATTATTCCGCATTTCATATGTTGATTTTTTATACATAATATGACCTGTACTTGAGTAAAAGGAGGTGGAGAGCGTATGCCTCTTTTGTTATACCATCGGGGAGAGGCATGTTGCTCTTTATGATGAAGAAAGTAAAACTGGCCGAGGAAATGGTCGAGGTGGGACGCCGCTTGTACCAGAGTGGATTCGTGGCCGCTAATGATGGAAATATTAGTGTCCGGGTCAATGAGAAGCACGTGCTTATTACGCCAAGCGGTGTGAGCAAAGGGTTTATGAGCGCGAGTTCGATGCTTCTTGTAAACCTTGAAGGTGAGGTAATTGAAGGAGAAGGGCGTCCGTCTACGGAAAGCGCAATGCATTTTGATATTTACAAACATAGACCAGATGTGCAGGCGGTTGTACATGCTCATCCGCCGACGGCAACGGGATTTGCGGTAGCTGGCATTCCGCTTGACCAGTTGGCGATGCCTGAGCTGATTGTCACAATGGGGACAATTCCGCTTGCACCGTACGGCATGCCAGGTACAGATGAACTTCCGTCCACGCTTCGTCCATATTATCAGGAGCACGACGCCATTCTTTTATCCAACCATGGCGCTGTTACCATGGGACGAACGCTTACGGAAGCGCTTTTTAAAATGGAATCGGTGGAGATGTGTGCCAAGATTTTATTTACTGCGCGCATGCTTGGGCGCGTAAGGGAATTATCTGACGAACAGGTAGATAAGCTTGTAGATTCTCGTTCGTTTTATGGGTTAAAAGGCGCCCATCCGGGCAAAAAAATCATTGAACAACGCCGTAAGAAAGGGGAACAATCATGACAAAAACGTATCAACCTCTCCGGTCTGTACGCTGGGAAGATGATGAACTTGTACTTTTGGATCAAACAAAATTGCCGGAACAAACGGAGTTCCTGACGCTAAAAGATGTCAAGCAGGTTTGGGATGCTATCGAGCGCCTGAAAGTCCGCGGCGCCCCGGCTATCGGCATTACCGCCGCATATGGTGTGTACGTGGCCGTGCGCCATTTCCCGGCCGCGACAGCGGAAGAGTTGCTCGCTGAAGTAAAGAAACAGGCCGATTATCTAGCTACTTCGCGCCCGACTGCTGTTAACCTATTCTGGGCGCTAAATCGTATGGTCAAGATAGCGGAAATAGCGACAGCGCAGGGACAATCCCCGGAAGCAATGAAACGGATGCTGCTTGTGGAGGCGCAGGCGATTCAAGCGGAAGATGAAGCGGTGTGCCGCGCGATTGGCGAACATGCGTTGACATTGTTTTCAGATGGCATAGGCGTGTTAACACATTGCAACGCCGGAGGGCTGGCGACTGCCAAATACGGCACGGCTACAGCTCCGATGTATTTGGCACATGAAAAAGGCTGGAAGATAAAAGTTTTTGCCGACGAAACGCGGCCGGTGCTACAGGGAGCGCGTTTGACAGCGTACGAGCTACAGCAAGCCGGCATTGATGTGACGCTGATTTGTGACAATATGGCAGCTAAAGTTATGGCTAACGGATGGGTGCAGGCGGTTATCGTCGGTACGGATCGTGTAGCAGCTAACGGCGATGTAGCGAACAAAATTGGCACCTACGGACTTGCCGTTCTGGCGCGCGCTCACAATATTCCGTTCTATGTGGCTGCGCCGCTGTCATCGATTGATTTAAATACACCGACTGGAAAAGAGATACCGATTGAAGAGCGGGAAGCGGATGAGATTATCCGTGGTATGGGACGCCAAATCGCTCCGAATGATATTAAAGTATATAATCCGGCGTTTGATGTGACCCCGCATGAGCTTGTTACGGCTATTATTACGGAGAAAGGTATTGTACGCGCACCTTATAAAGAAAATTTACGAGCTTTGTTTGAAAAATAAGTAGCGAAAACATTAATAAAATATATCTGTTAAAGCGATACGCCTCTTCTAGTTTTGCAAGAATATAATAACGCATAGCAGAAGAGGCGTATTTGTTTGCAGAAGTTTAAAAAACTAGCGGCGTCAAGTGAAAATAACCGACAAATACCGAACGGTTAGCATAAACCATGGCTTTTGTGGTAGGCTTAGTGTAGAAAAAAAAGGAAAATATGGATATGAAGAAGCAGCGTCGCCACCAAACGTTGTTTATTTCTTTTGCCGCCGGCGGCCCGAATCAGTACACCGGCAAAAGTATGCGGAAAGCGCATAAAGGTATGAATATTAAACATGAGCATTTCATGGCGATCGTTAACCATTTGGCTGCTGCTTTGAAAGAGTTTAATGTGTCTGAAGAAGATATTCAAGCCATCGCTGAAAAATTAATGCTGATGGAAAAAGAAATTGTCGAAGCGTAGAAATTTTATCGTAAAAAGGCTCTTCACCATAAGTTAAGCGCACTTTGTGTGGTGAAGAGCCTTGTTTCTTATTTTCGCCTTCTTTTAGCGTTTATCCTTTTATAAGTTTGCCGAATGTCCCCGTTTTTTTCCTATCCGCTGATCGACAAACCCTTTGACGTTAGCGACAGCTAAATATAAACTCATTGCTAATAGTGCAAGTTCGAATTCATAACCGCTGTTTGTACCATCACCAAGCAGCCCGAATGGCAGTTTTGCTTTTATGATCGCTCCTGCCATAACAATCGTGAAAAGCATGCCAATATAAGGGACGCCTAAACCAATAATGAGAAATATTCCGCCTATCACTTCAATAAAAGCGACAATGTAAGCAAGCATCCCCGGTAGTCCAATGCTTGCGAACCATTGTGCGATTCCGTCTAACCCCGATTGGAATTTCATCATGCCATGAGCAAGAAAAATAATCCCTAAAATGACTTGAATCAATAAATTCGCAACTTGTTGCCGATTGCTCATATATAACTCCTTTCGTTTTTGGTTATATAAAAAAAAGTTTTCTTTTGATAAACTAATGATATAAATACGATAGGTTTTTGTCAAATAAAATTAAAATTAATATAAGTTACTAAAGTCTGTTAAGATAAAAGTATATAAATATAACTTGATACATGGATATCCTTTGGTGGTTTCAGGGAAGAATCAGGTAACCCCATCATAATAAATGTCAAAACATCAAAAGTAATGGATATAAGGAGTAATAGCAGATGAATATTGGTGCAACGATTCGTGAAATACGTCAAAGAAAAGGGATTACGATTGCACAATTATGCGAAGGAACCGGGCTATCAAAAGGGTTTATGAGCCAAGTCGAAAATAATAAAGCCTCCCCTTCCATTGAAACATTAGCCACCATTGCCAAGTTTTTAAATGTTCCGCTTCCTTACCTGCTACTTGAAAAGGAAAATCGGATGAAGGTGGTTCGGCACAACGAACGAGAACGTAGCATATACGGAAAAGACGGGTTAGTTATTGAACATGTTGCTGAGGAAGGAGGATTACGTTTGTCGCTTGTCGAGATTCCGGTCGGATTTCCAAAAGAGAATGAGCCGAATGCTCATGAAGGGGAAGAGTGCCATCTTGTATTGCGCGGAAAATTGGAAGTGCAGCATGGAGAAGATGTTGCCGTTGTAGAAGAAGGGGACTCTTTTTCTTGGTGTGCTTGTGTACCGCATATTGTTCGGAATATTGGGGATGAATCAGCATTGCTTCTTATTTCAAACTATATTGAAAATCGAAGAAGGATTTATTAAACGCTTTGATATGAAGGTAATCCTGTTTCCTATTTTCCTCCTCTTTTATTTGTGATGATCCTTTTCCTTCTTGATATAATCTGCCAGAAAGCGTGGAAAAGTATAAGTACCGAGATGTATAATTTCAGGGAGAAGAAGAAAGCAGGAGATTTGGTATGATTCATAATCGTTACTATCGTATTTTTGTTATTGTATCGATGACAGTGCGCTTTTTTCTTCAGGTGTGGTGGTTTCAACGCACACACCGGAACGGGGAGCGAGCGGATATTCAGGAGCGGTGGGAAGCGCTCGTTGCAAAGCAGGCTCGTGAGTATAAACGGACGGCGCTTCGCCTTGGCGGATTGCTAATTAAAATGGGGCAATTTTTAAGCACGCGCGCCGATATTATGCCACGCGCGTTTACCGTAGAACTGGCGGATTTGACAGACCGCGTGCCCCCGGTGCCGTGGGAGAAAAGCCGGGCGATTATTGAAAAGGAGCTCAATCAGCCGATTGATCACTTGTTTGCTAATCTGTCAGCAAAGCCGGTTGCTTCTGCTTCGATCGGTGAAGTGTACGAAGGGTATTTAAAAAATGGAAAGCGAGTGGCGATCAAAGTACAACGCGCTGGCATCGAAAAAATTATCGATGCCGATTTAGCGGCTGCCAGAGTCGTTGTTCGTCTGGCAAAGCGATTTACCCGCCTTGGAAAAACAATGGATTTGGACGCATTGTACCGCGAATTGGAGCGCACTGTTTCCCGCGAATTGGATTTTCGTAAAGAACACGCCTATGCCAAACGCTTTGCCCAAATGTATGAAAGGGACGATAAAGTGCAGGTGCCTCACTATTACGAAGAATGGATAACGAGGCGGATTCTTGTGATGGAATGGGTGGAAGGAGCGAAAGTTACCGATCACGCATTTTTGGAAGCGCATCGAATTGATCGTGATGATATCGTGCAGCGCTTGACAAACATGTTTTTGCAACAGGTGCTTATTCACGGCTTTTTTCATGCTGATTTGCATCCGGGAAACATTTTTATCCGACCTGACGGCACGATTGTATTGCTTGATTTCGGAATGGTAGGGGAAATTAGGCAGGAATCGCGCAAGCATATTCAAACTCTGATTCAGGCTGTGGTGCTTAAGGATTACGATTTGATGGTACAGGCGCTTGATGCTTTGCATTTTTTGGCACCACATGCTGACAAAGAACAGGTGAAGCTCGCCTTGCAACATGGACTTGAAATGTATTTTAACCGGGTGTTTGAGGTCTTGGATGACGAATTACTGGAAGAAATTCAGCTTAAGATTCAGGAATTTGTGCGGTTACAACCGGTTCAGCTTCCTGCGGAATATGCGTTTCTTGGACGAGCATTCAGCACAATTGTCGGCGTGCTCACGACGATTAAGCCGGATATTGACTTTATAGAAGTGGGGCGTCCGGTCGTTTCGGAATGGCTTAATCAACAGGAGATGTGGCTGGATAACCGTCGTCTGCTCGGCCAATTACTCCGGGATGTTGCCCGGGAAATGGTCGCTTTACCTCGTCAGATAAACCGTTGGATTGATTCGTCGATAGAAAAAGAGTATCGGGAACGAAAGCAGGCAGACATCGCGTGCTGGCTTGAACATTACAGAACGAAGCAGAGGGCGACACTTGTTTTTACGATCGTTGCGTGGGGAAGCGGCTTGACGTTATGGTTGGCCGCTCATACGCTGGAATCATATTTTTGCTTTGGAGTTACAGCATTGGCGCTGCAGCAGTGGATTTCAGCGTATCGTAAAGTCAGAAATTTATTGAAAGAGCATTCCGGAGAAGGATGGAATCGGAGAATAAATTAGGAAAAGCTTGGTTGACTTTTTCGCAAGGAAGCACACCGCCAGGAGGGGGGATTGGAAACGAATCTGTTTCGTAAGCAAAAAAGGCAACCAAGCTTATGGGAAGAAGATAGGGATTGGAGGAGTTTCAGGGTGAAAAATGGTACTCATCTTTAATTATTTTGTAAGTCACGTTTTAATACTGTTGCTTCGACTGTAGCGCCTTTCTCTTTAACCGCGCGTTCTCCCCATTTTTCATATAGTTTATCCACTATTTTTACCGTTCCCCAACCAAGTATCATGCCAGCAATTACATCGATGACCCAGTGAATTTCAAGGTACATGGTTGAAAAAATAATAAGCGAGCAATACGTTACCATAAGCCGGCGGAAGATTTTTCCCTTTTCCCTTAAGGCGAGAAGCAAGATGGCAAATGAAACGGACGTATGCATGCTTGGGAAACAATTCAGTGACCAGACGGCTGCTTGCTCCGGCGTGAAGTTGCGTGCCATTCCATCGGGATGACCGAGCACGTACCACACCTCTTGAAGAAGCACGGTTGTGTAAAATGGCACAATAATCGGAAGCTGGAACGTATGGCTGGAGAGCACATAGCGAAGCATTTTCCCTGTATCTCTTGTCAGAAAACTACGGATGACAGCTACCCATAATGCCAGCGAGAAACCGTATCCGTATACCCAACGCAGGAAGATGGTCAACCACTCCGGCTGGTAGATGCGGACGAAAGACGCATCATTAAAAGGAATGCTACGAAACAAGTGGTTCCAATTGAAAATATGTTTAATGTTTTTCATTTCCCATGAAGCGAGTTTATACCAGATATACGGTGCATAGCGATATATGTAATAAAGAATAAACAGCAGAAGAACGCCTTTGGGCAGGAAAGCGAGCCAGTTAATTGGCTTTTGGTCTTTCTTGAAATCGAGCAGTAACAATCCTAAGAAGATCCAGTTGAAAATAATCCAATTTTCTACAGTTGAGATATTCCAGACGATGATCCCTGCCAATACCAGCCAGATAACAAGCAAAATGCGCCGCGCAACAGGCATGCGCGTGATGCGGTGAAGCAACCCCTCTGTATGTTGTAGCATAGTTACACCTCTTAATTTTTAATATTCTATTTACAAAACGTTAATATTCAACTCATTATACTGAAAAAGATTGAAAGCTCGCTACTTGTTTTATTGGAAATGATAAAGTTGGAAAATAATAAATATGTAAAGTAAAATAACATTACTTTACATAAATATGCTTTCAAGCTATGAATTTATGAAAAAATACGAAAAAAAGAGAAAAAAGCTATGTAAACGGTAAGAATAAAAGATAATTAATGTTATATTTAATGACATAAGTTGCACAAGACAGGTGGTTTTGTATAATATTATGTAATAAAAACTAACATTAGGGGGCTGGGAACATGAATGCAGGAACACTGTTAAACTGGGTTGATGCATCATACGTATTTCTAGCGGCAATTTTAGTCATTTCCATGCAAATGGGGTTTGCGCTTTTAGAAGCAGGTTCTACCAGAATGAAAAATGCTGGTCATATTGCCGGGAAGCAAATTATTAGCTTTGCAATCGCGGGTTTATTCTTTTGGTTTGCTGGATTTGCTGTTACATTCGGGGAAGGCAATGGTTTTATCGGATGGAGTGGATGGATGCTTCAAACGGGAGCGAAAGGCGAGGACAAAGTGTTTGCCTCCCTTTCGTGGGCGGATATTCCGTTGGCGCTGAAGTTTTTATTCCAAATGGCATTTGCTGCGGTATCTCTGGCGATTGCCTGGGGCGGGTTTGCGGAACGGGCTAAATTTTCCGTTTATCTTGTATTTGGTATTTTGTTCACGACGATTATTTACCCGGTAATCGGTCACTGGGTATGGGGAGGCGGCTGGTTAAGCGAAATGGGCATGCAAGATTTCGCAGGGTCTACGGTTGTGCATTTGCAAGGCGCGCTGGCAGCGCTGGTAGCTACATTGTTGCTCGGTCCGCGAATTGGCAAATACACAAAAGATGGAAAACCGAATCTTCTTCCGGGACATAACCAGGTGTATTCCGTATTGGGTGTTATTATTCTCTGGATTGGCTGGTTCGGCTTTAATGCTGGCTCGACCATGTCGGTAAAAGACGGGTTCTTCGGGTATATTGCGCTGACAACTAACCTTGCGACAGCCGCGGGAGCCATTGCGGCCATGCTCATAGCGCGAGCGGTATTGGGGAAAGCGGATATTCCGAGCATGTTGAACGGTGTGTTAGCGGCGCTGGTGGCTATTACCGCGGCATGCGCGTTCGTGGAACCATGGGCGGCGGTCATTATCGGCGCGATAGCCAGCGTCCTGACGTTTTTTACATCTCTTTATTTCGAACGTAAAGGGGTGGATGATCCGGTATTTGCTTTTTCTGTGCATGGTGTGGCGGGCATCTGGGGCACGCTTTCCACCGGCTTCTTCGCGTCTCCTCGTCTTGTCGAGTACACCGGAATTGGTCAGGCTGGATTATTCTATGGCGGCAGCTTTCACCAATTTTATGTGCAAATAATCGGTGTGCTAGGCGCGGCTGTATACGTTGCGCTTATAAGCTTTATTATTCTTTATGCACTGAAAGCTACGATAGGATTGCGCGTAACGCCGGAAGAAGAGATAGTCGGTCTGGATTTGAGCGAACACGGTGCCTACGGATACCCGGAACATTTGGAATCAGCTGAAAAGCCAGCATATATCGCTGAAATAAATCCGAAAACCTTGTCACGTACGCTTGATATGAGATTACAGCAACGTGCGGAATGATATAAGAAAGGAAAAGCACACTACGATGACGCGGAGGCTAGACATTAGGAAGCAATGAATGAAAAAATAGAGACAGGGTGTGGAAACACAGAAAGTGTTTCCACACCCTGTTTTTACAATCAATAGTATAAAACGCGTGTTTTATTATGAACGGTATGTTGCAAACGCGATAATGCCTTCCTCATCATCCAATTCGAGTTCTAGGCTGGCTGCGAACGGATCGCGATTCAGTTCATGATGCAAATAGAAACGGATCGCTTCAATCATGTTTGCTTGAATCAGGATTTGTGTATGGCCGTTTTCAGTAGCGGAAGCAGAAAAACCATACTCATCATCCCACATGAGTTCAATGCTTACATCGTGCGGGCTGATCTGTTTCTTGTCCGCAATATAAAGGCAAAGCGCGTTTACGATCTCCTGCTCGGATAGCTTTAATTTCTCCATATATGAGCTTCCTTCTCTTTTTGTTTGTTTTTAAAGTGTACGTAGATTTTGCGGATCAGTACAATGACCATAACCACGAACAGCACGTTGATTAGCAGGCCGAGAATGGCGCCTAATCCGCCCAAGTTTCCGAGCAATCCGCCGAGCAGGAAGCCCGCCAAACCGCCAAACAGAAGCCCTTTCATAAATCCGCCGCTTTTTTGCGGAGTTGGCGCTTTTGTCGGTGCCGTATTTTTCGCCGGGCTGTTTACGTTATTAGAATTAGGTTTAGAAATATTGGAGTTTTGATCCTGTTTCGGCTGGAAGTTTTTCGTACCCGAGTTATACGATTTCTTTCCTTTTGCGCTGGCGTAATCAGCGTTTATAAAAGTGCCTGCACTAAAAACTAACGCGACAGCCATAAACAACATAAGAAACTTTTTCATTGTATTATCCCCCTCTCTAAAAGATCCATAATGATTACATATACTCTATACGGGATGGCCGCAAAAAGGTTTCAAAAATTTTTGCGCGGAAAATATTCGTTCCAGCGACGATTGACAAGCTGGGTAATATCTTCACGCGGCACGAGTTCGTCTGGATAGAATGGCTTCATGCGAGCATCGATAATAATAGGCCCTTCAAATTGCACTTTATTGTGGCTAAGCTTTGTTTTTGCGTATACGTCATGCGCCGGGTCAAAACGGGTAAATGTTGTCCATAGAAACGTCGTCTGGTCTATGATTTCATCCACATCGTCAACAAGGAAGACAAGCGGCCAGTCATGTAGTTTATGCTGCGCATGTTCTACCAGCTTGGCGGGCAGCTGTTCATCCGCGTCGAAGCTGGCACCTGATACGACAAGACACCCTCCGCAGTAAGCCTTGGCTTTGTTGATCCCGGGCAATGGCTCCCCACGGTATTCTCGCTGGAGTTCGCGGATAGGTTCGCCGATGCCGAGCATGATCGCCTTGCTGCCGTGATTGAATTTACGGCCTGTATAATCAAGCGTATCCATGGACGTGTCGTGTACAATTAACAGATCGCGCTGCGGATTGAAACGCGAGAGAATCGTCTCCAAGAATTGCGGGAAGTTTTGCAGATTACACGGTACGTCAGTCAGCATCAAAAACTTTGTCAGCGTCAACTGGCCTTCGCCCATGATGCGGAACGCGTGAGCCATCGCTTCCCGGTAGTAGCTTTCACGCACAATGGCCCCGGCTAGGGAGTGAAAGCCTGTTTCTCCGTATGTCCACAGATCTTTGACGCCTGGCATAACGACTGGAAAAATCGGTGACAGCAGACGCTGCAAATATTCGCCAATGAAGTAGTCTTCTTGGCGCGGTTTGCCGACTACTGTCGCCGGATAGATCGCGTCTTTGCGGCGGTACATTTTTTTTATATTGAACACAGGGAAATCATGTGTCCACGAGTAATAGCCATAGTGGTCGCCAAACGGCCCTTCCGGATGGCGCACGTGCGGCGGCACTTCACCGCAGAATGCGAACTCTGCTTGAGCGATTAGTTTATGCGCATGGTGGTCGATTTGTGTGACGTCCAGCTTGTCGCCCATCAGGAAGGAGGTGAAAATTAATTCCGGTAGCATTTCCGGCAGTGGCGCAATCGCCGTGACGATGAGCGCTGGTGGTCCACCGAGAAAAACAGTTACAGGTAAAGCCTGATTGCGGATTTCCGCTTCATGATGGTGAAACCCTCCGCCTTTATGGATTTGCCAGTGCATACCAGTTTGGTTTTTTTTCTGTACTTGCATGCGGTACATGCCGAGGTTGTGCTCTTTTGTTTCCGGGTGTTCGGTATAAACGAGCGGTAACGTAAAGAACGGCCCACCGTCGAGTTGCCAGCCTGTAAGCACGGGAAGTTTGTGTAGATCTACTTCTTTTTCTTCGACTTCCAGCACCGGGGCTTTGCTGTTGGGAACCGTGCGTAACCCGGTTTTGGCCACATCAAGCAACGGAGCCCGGTATTGCCAAAGCACACTCAGTTTCGGCGGAAATAGCTTATCCATTGCACCAATTAATTGTTTCACTAAATTTTCCGGACGTGGTCCGAATGCAAGTTCTACGCGTCGCTCCGTTCCGAACAGGTTCGTGATGACGGGAAATGAGCTGCCTTTCGGGTTGGTGAACAGCAACGCGGGTCCACCTTCAGCGATAATGCGCCGGTGAATTTCCGGAAGTTCCAGATACGGGTCAACCGGCGTGGAAATTTCCACGATGTCTTTTTCCCTTCGCAGCATTTCGATAAAACTTCGTAAATTGCTGTGCATATCATGCGTTCTCCTTGCCTTAAATTGTTCTTCTTTGCCTATTGTACATGGTTTACGTGTCTACTGCACATGAATTTATGCAAAAAGCGATTCTTTATGAAAATGCGTCGGAAAATCTATGATATGATGAGATAAAGAATAAAAGGGGAGGGAGCGGGAGCATTGATGAAACCGAAAATCGTTGTAACAAGGAAAATTCCGCAACAGGCATTGGAGCTTCTGGAGCGCACGGCGTCTTTGTATGTTTGGGAAAAAGAAGACAAGGTAATGCCGCGCGAATTGCTACTTAAAGAAATAAAAGATGCCCACGGCTTGTATTCTATGCTGGCCGATCGGATTGATACAGAAGTAATGGATGCCGCTCCGCATCTGCGGGTCATCAGCACGATGGCGGTGGGTTATGATAATATCGACATTGCCGAAGCGACGAAGCGCGGCATACGTGTTGGACATACGCCGGACGTGCTTACGGAAGCGACGGCGGATTTAGCTTTTGCCTTATTGATGGCTACCGCGCGCCGCTTGGGTGAAGGAATGGCTTGCATTAAAGAAGGGAAATGGAAGAATTGGTCGCCGATGTTTATGGCAGGGCAGGAGGTGTATGGTTCGACCCTTGGCATTATCGGAATGGGCCGCATTGGGGAAGGGGTCGCCCGTCGTGCCAAGGCGTTTGATATGCGTATTTTGTACCACAACCGGACACGGCGCCTGGAAGCAGAAGAAAAGCTCGGCGCCGTATATTGTTCGCTGGAGGAATTGCTGGATAAATCCGACCATGTGGTATTGCTAACGCCAGCCACAAAAGAAACGTACTATATGATGGGGGCAGCACAGTTTGCTCGCATGAAACGGACGGCTACATTTATTAACGTATCCCGCGGCACGAACGTGGACGAGGACGCGCTTTATCGGGCGCTGGTTAATAAAGAAATTTGGGCAGCAGGGCTTGATGTGTTTGAAAAAGAACCAATTCCTCCTTCGCATCCCTTACTTTCGCTCGATAATGTCGTAGCATTGCCTCATATTGGAAGTGCAACTGTACAGACACGTCTCCGCATGGCGATGGTAGCGGCGGAAAATGTGCTTCTAGGCGTAAAAGGCGAACGGTTAAGATATACGGCGAATCCCGATGTCTATGCATCATTATTATAAAGAAAAGATTCTGGATGGTGAAATATATGGCATACAAACTAGCTGCAATTGACATCGACGGAACGCTACTTACAGACGACTACCGGATTACAGAAAAAAACAAAAAGGCGTTGCGAGCAGCGGAAGAGGAAGGAGTACAAATTGTGCTTTGTTCCGGGCGCGCGCCTGTCAGCGTGCTTCCGATTCTTGAAGAAATCGGCATTCACGGTTATTTTATTTGTCATAACGGCGCGGTTACTACACACTCCAAAACGAAAGAAATTCTGCAGGAAAACGGTTTTTCTATGCAATCATTGAGAGGTGTGGTGGAGTACTGTCGCAGGGAAAATATTCACATGGACTTTTGCACCGCATTTGATATGTATACGGAAAGCATGGAGCGCGAAGACGTGCAACGGATGTACGCAAAATACCTCGCACAGCCAAAACTCATTCAGGATATGTTAACCGTGGAGGATAAGCTGGTTAAATTCACTTTATTTGGCACCGATGAACAGCTTAACAAAGCGTACGATGAATTTGCTGCGATGAATTTGCCGGTGCGGACGCTCCGCAGTGGTCCGTCTTATATCGATATTATTGATAAAGCGACTTCCAAAGGCGCGGCGCTAAGTAACCTTGCCGAATATTTAAATATTTCGCTGGCCGATACGATCGCTATCGGTAATTATTATAACGACCTTGATATGATTACTATGGCGGGAATTGGAGTAGCTGTGGCTAACGCACCGGAGGACGTAAAAGAAAAAGCCGACCTGATCGTCGCCTCTAATAATGAAAGCGGCGTGGCGGAAGCCTTGCAGCGTCTTGTGTTCGGGATGAAAAACTGCGTATAAAGACTTCCTTCGTATCGTTTCGCTGTTCATGTTGAGAAAATATGCATTCTATACAAATTTTTTCTTGAAATGTTAAAATATTATAGACAAAAAAGCGTCGAGACAGTATCATAAGAATAAAAATTGAATAAAGAGCGGGGAAAGGTGCAAATTGCCTGTGTGCTTTTTGCTTAAAAGGGAAGAACGGTGCAAATCCGACGCGGTCCCGCCACTGTAAATGGGGAGTGACTCCAGCAATATACGCCACTGTTTCTGTGATGAAATGGGAAGGTATGGAGAAGCGATGATCCATGAGCCAGGAGACCTGCCTTTCTCTAAGATGTTTCTGATTCTTCGGGGGGTGAGAATAAAGAAACGACAACAGTGTACAATACAGCTGGGCTTTTGTATGCTTTTTTTCTTGTATTGTTCCATTGTTTGTTATTGCAACATTTCATTGTATGTGAGGCCACCCTTGTATAAGGGTGGCTTTGTTTGTTATTGTGCATTGACATTTCTTTAAGAGCGAAGGGGGTAATGAGAAAATGGGTTTCAGAAATACATGGAAAAAGTATTTTGCTTTATTCACGATCTTCTTTCTTTTTATTTCTACAGTGTTAGGGTTTTCTTGGTTTCAACCGAAGCCGGCTTATGCTTCTATTGTACCAAAAATAAGAGGAGATTTGGGGAGCGATACTACAGTAACTCCTGATACAGTAACCGTACAAGAGCAGTCTACTGGCCATTCTGTTGGCATTGAAGAGGCGATTCAGACAGCGAGTCAGTATGCCCTGAGCCATAATCAACTATCTGAATGGGAAGCAATCGGGCTTGCGCGCGCTGGACAAGCGGTTCCGGCAAGCTATCTCGAAAGCATAGAACGGGAGGTCGCGGCCGCAAAAGGACAGTACCGTAAAGTAACCGACTATGAACGAATTGCTTTAGCGGTCAAAGCGGTAGGCGGTGATCCGACCGCAATCGCCGGCTATAACTTCATCGAAAAAATTTACAACAATTCTCGCATGACAAACCAAGGGCTCAACGGACCGATTTTTGCTTTAATCGCCCTTGACTGCGGAGATTACAAAACGCCTGAAGATGCGCAATGGAATCGCGAGAAGCTTATTGCTTACATTGTGCAACATCAATATGCGGACGGAAGTTGGCCGCTTTCGCCCGGAGCCGAAAGCAATCTCGATATAACGGCGATGGCGCTGACCTCTCTTGCGCCATACAAAAACCGTCCTGAAGTGCAAACGGTTGTTGATAAGGCGGTTGCTTATTTATCGGCTCAACAAAATGAAACGGGCGGATACACATTTCGTTTTTTGGGGGACGTAACGGAGCCGAGCGAGACTACAGCCCAGGTGATTATCGCTTTAACCGCGAATGGCATAGACCCGACTTCAGCCGCTTTCACAAAATCAGGAAAAAATTTGTTGCATCATTTGCTTTCATACCGGCAGTCGGACGGAGGCTTTGTCCATGTAGCGGGCGGAAAAACGGATAGGATGGCTACGGAACAAGCGTTGCAGGCGCTGGTAGCATATGATTTATTTACGAAGGGGAAATCTCCGCTTTATCGCTTCGCGGCTCAGCCTTCACCACCAACATCGGAAAAACCTCCAACGGAACCAGGGTCGCCGCTTCCCGATGGATCAACACCGCCTGAAGGAGGAACGCCCCCGAATACACCTGTTCCTGTAAAAAAAACAATTACGCTATCCGTAATCGGGGATAGTCAGCGCGGCGTCATTTTGCCTGCTCAGTCGGTAGAGCTGAAGGAGGGGGACACAGCCTATACCGTTCTCCGGCGTATGTTAGGCAATAAAGTAGAATCTCGCGGTTCCGGGGCGACGCTGTACGTAGAAGCCATTGATGGGCTGGGGGAGTTTGATCGCGGTCCGCAGAGCGGTTGGATGTATTCGGTTAACGGCTGGTTTCCCAATTACAGTGCAGGCATTTATATGTTAGAAGATGGGGATGTTGTAGCCTGGCGCTATACGCTTGATCTCGGCAAGGATTTAGGTGCGTATTTTCTTGCGGATACGTACAAAGATGGAACATTTTCCATTCCGGCGCATGTTGAAAATGAACTTAACCGTATTGGTCTTACGCCGAATAATACACAGCCGATAAGCAAAGTGGCCACAACGACGGTTGTGCTAAATGCTGCCGAAAGAATGGATGCCAGGCAAGCGGAGCAGATAAAGCAATCGTTGGCTAATCATACGGTATCGTTACAACAGTCCGTTTCAGCCGCTGTCGAAAGCGTAATTAAAGATAATATGGATGAAGTACAACTCATCGTTCCAGCGCAAGCTTTATCCAAAACAACTTCGCTCACGATTACCGAACAGATGGTTCAACGTCCGGAGCTTGTCTCTGGGATATATGATTTCGGGCCGGATGGTACGAAGTTTAACAAATCGATATACATTATGATAAAAATTCCTATCGAAACGGAGCAATTACACGCTCTTGTATTGGCATGGCTGGACGAGCAGAAAAATGAGTGGATTCCGATCCCCGCAGTATTGGATGCGAAAACAGGTATTATTATCGGAAAAGTGGATCATTTCACAAAATTTGCGGTGATCGATCGCAGCAAAGTAGAGAAGACAGCACAGTCCATTCCATCGTTGGATGTGGAGATTGAATCTCTTTGTAAACGAATTCTCGCAAACGCAAGCGATGGTAATCTTACTGAATGGGAAGCGTTCGCGCTGGCCCGCGCTGGCCGCAAGCTCCCTCCGGGCTATCTTGCCTCCATCGAAAAAATGCTTAGAGAGAAAAATGGACAATTTCGCAAAGTAACCGATTATGAGCGCATTGCCCTAGCCGTGAAAGCAGCAGGAGGGAATCCAGCCAGCATCGGCGGTTACAATTTAATCGAGAAAATTTACAATCATGAGCATATGACCATTCAGGGAACAAATGGGCCGATTTTCGCGCTGTTAGCTTTTGATAGCGGTAAATACGAAATTCCTAATCATGCCAGATGGACAAGAAATACGTTGATCGACTGGTTGGTGCAGCAGCAGAATCCAAATGGTGGTTTTCCGCTTGTAAAAGGAGAGGAAAGCAATGTCGATATTACAGCGATGGCCATTACTGCCTTGTCTTCATATTTAGAGAAAAAAGACGTAAAACAGGCGGTTGACAAAGCGGTACAATGGCTTTCTGAGGTTCAGCTCAAAAATGGCGGCTATAAACTGTTCGGCGATGAAAATAGCGAAAGTGTCTCCCAGGTTATCATTGCCCTTGCTTCAGTTGGAATCGATCCGAAAGATGCAAGATTTGTGAAAGAGGAAGGAGATGTCGTGACCAGTTTATTCCGCTTTAAACAAGCGGATGGCGGATACGCCCATGTTATCGGCCAGCCGGCCAATAAAATGGCAACTGAGCAGGCGCTTATGGCGCTAGTAGCGTATGATCGGTTCCTAACAGGAAAAGAAAAGCTTTATCAAATAACGGAAACACAAGCCCAGGCTACCTTTGACACAGATACAACGCCAATGCGTTTTGTAGACGAGGGGGCGATCTCTGACTGGGCGATGGCGGCTGTGTATCAAGCGTATGAGAAGGGCCTGATGGAAAGCGTTAGCGAGGTGGAACAACGTTTTGCTCCGAAACAGGCCATGACACGGGCGCAGTTGACGGTGTTATTGATGAAATTGCGTAATGAAATGCCTGCGGTTGAGGCAAAACAAGTTTTTATGGATGTTACACCGGAAAATTGGTATTACGGTTATGTTATGAAAGCAAGAGAAAAAGGAATTGTTCAAGGGGTTACCCCTTCTTCTTTCCAACCTGAACAAATTGTTTCCCGTCAGGAAATGGCGGTTATGATTGCAAAAGCATTTGGGCTGTCTCCCGCTTTGAAACAGGCGAGCTTCCGGGACAATGACCGGGCGTTCAGGCAGACTTTGCCATATATACAGGCGGTTCGCGAGCAAAAGATTATGGTTGGAGCGGACGACGCTTTTTATCCGGACGTTCCCGTTACACGGGAAATGGCGGCTGTTGTTGCCATTAAATTATATGAAAAAATGAATAAATAAATGTTTCAAGGGAGGGCGCTTTATGCTTAAAAAAGGAAACACACAACTCTATTTTCTGGCTCGGGTTCTTATCGTGCTGAGCTTGCTTGTTGGTTGTAGCACAGCACCGGCCAATACGCCAGCCAATACCGGAAAGGCGGTGGAAACATCTGCGTTAACACAGCAGGCAGAGCAAAAACAGGCCGAGCAAATGCCGACCGCACAGGCGTCGGCTCCCGCTTTATCCGAATCCCAGGCCCAAACGGCTCAACCTGCGGCAATGAACCATCCATCACAATCAAAACCGATACCGCAAAAACAGGAAAAAGAAAAAAATAATGCTTCTTCTCAGAAACAGGAAAGAGAAACAACGAAAGCAGTCGCAGCGGCAGAACGGACAGTACCGGTTCAAGCGGCTGCGAAAGCGACGGTCGATCATGCGAAAACGAAAAAGGCACAACAGGCTAGCGAAACCTCCCCCGCTAAAAAAATGGTCTCCTTTTCTATTGTAGCGGATAAGGAACGGGGAACGATACTTTCGCCAACCGAAGTTGAAATTCAGGAAGGCGATACTGTACTTGACGTGCTCAAACGGGTTACGCGAGAGAAAAAGATTCAGATGGAATATCGGGGCGTGAAAGCGACCGCCTACGTAGAAGGAATTGACAATCTATACGAATTTGACAGGGGAAGCAAAAGCGGTTGGATGTACCGGGTAAACGGGGTTTTTCCGAATAAAAGCGCCGGTATTTTTCCGGTTAAAGCCGGCGACAAAATTGAGTGGCTATATACCGTTGATTTAGGACGGGATTTAGGGGCGAAACTGGAATGAACGGCGGCTTTGCCTCTTTCCACCCCGTTCCGTGTTTTTTTTATTATACAGGGGTCATTGTATTTGCCATGCTTTTCTTTCACCCCATTTTTTTACTCACCGCTCTGGTGTTGCTTCTTGTGTTGAACGTCTTGCATAAGCGGAGTCAACAATTACGCCGCTTGTTTTCGCTATATTTGGTGCTTGGCGGAGCTTTGATTGTATTAAATCCGCTTTTTTCACAACGTGGTGTGCACATTTTGTTTTATTTTCTTGAGCGACCGATTACATTGGAGGCGGTAGTATATGGATGTACGATGATGCTGTCGGTGTTGGTCATCTTATTAGCGTTTTTATCTTATCATTATGTTATTACGACAGATAAGCTCATGTATCTTTTCTCCCGTTTTGCTCCGAAAACGACTTTGTTAGCGATGATGGCGATTCGCTTCGTTCCGTTGCTTAGGCGCAGGCTGTATCAGATTGCCCTGGTTCAGCGGACAAAGGGAGTTTCTATCTACCATGGATCTCTGGCAAAACGGGCGCGCGATGGAATGAAGCTGCTGCACATACTATTAATCTGGTCGTTGGAAGAGGCATTGCAAACGGCCGATTCCATGAAGGGGCGCGGATATGGCACTGCAAAGCGCAGTTTTTATTTTCCTTATCGTATGGAACGCAGGGACTGGGCGGTTCTGCTTGCGCTTGGTGTCACTGGTATCGTTTGTATAGCAGGATGGGGAATAGGTTATGGTGTATTGCCCATTTATCCGCGACTTGGCCATCTTCTGTTGACCCCCGCAGAAACGGTCATCTATGTTGTTTTTTGCATATATTTGCTCATTCCGCTGTGGATAGAAGGAAAGGAGAGAAAAGTGTGGCAACGTTTGAAGTGAAAAACTTGACTTTTTGCTATCCAGATGAAGAGATAGCCGCTCTTTCCGATATTTCGTTTACCGTTGCGGAAGGGGAGTTTATTGTGCTGTGCGGGCCATCCGGTTGCGGGAAAACAACTTTACTGCGTCATTTTAAAAAGGAGCTAATGCCCGTAGGAACACGAACAGGAGAAATTTTATACAATGGAAAATCATTAGTGGAACAAGATGACATGACAGCTGCAGCTGAAATTGGAATGGTTTTGCAAAATCCAGAAAATCAAATGGTGATGGATACGGTTTGGCATGAGCTTGCCTTTTCGATGGAGAATTTAGGATATTCGGTTCCGGTAATGCGTAAGCGCCTTGCTGAAATCGTGCAGTTTTTTGGTTTGGAACGTTTATTATATATGCCGGTACATGAACTTTCCGGTGGACAACAGCAAATGATAAATCTGGCGTCCGTCCTTTTATTACAGCCGCGTGTTTTGTTGCTGGATGAGCCGACGGCCCAGCTTGATCCGGTTGCATCCCGCGAGTTTCTGCAAATGATTCGTCAAATAAACGATGAATTTTCGCTTACTGTCATTATGTGTGAACATCGGTTAGAAGAAGTATTGCCGCTTGCAGATCGGGTGTTGATGCTACAGCACGGGCGAATGAAATATCAGGGAACACCCGAAGAAATGAGCCGGGAAATCGCAGTGCGGCAGGATACTGCGTATTTTTCTTACTTGCCTTCTGTTGCCCGTTTGTATTTAAGCGCTCAAAGCAATGATTTATCCTCTTCGATCCCCTTAACGGTACGTGAGGGAAAACGGTGGTTGCAAGCGGTGATGAATGAAACGGAAAGGAGGCCAACTTTGTCTTCTTCCGCTTCACATGTTGCTGATTGTAACTCAAATATATTCCTGGAGTGTCACGATATTGCTTTTCAGTATAAACAGGAATTACCTCCGGTTTTGCAAAAGCTTACACTTACTGTATATGAAAAAGAGCTTCTTGCTATTTTGGGCGGGAATGGCACGGGAAAATCGACGCTGCTGCAAGTGATGGGCGGGATGCTTGTACCGCAGCGCGGTAGCATATGGCTAAGGGGCCGCTCAGTTCATAAGATAAAAGAAGCGGAGCGCTATCGCATGATTGGATATTTGGCGCAAAATCCTCTCCTGTATTTTCTTCATGATACTGTGGAAGAAGAGTTGTGGTATATGGCGGATTATGTGGGGAGCGAGAGACCTGAGGAAGAAATCTCTTATCTCTTATCGCTTTTAGAAATAGAAGATGTACTGAAAAAACATCCACATGATTTAAGCGGGGGACAGCAGCAAAAGGTTGCCCTTGCGTTGATACTGCTATCACGGCCACACATCCTGCTTGTAGATGAGCCGACGAAAGGAATGGACCCATTGGTCAAAGAGCGTTTTGCTGAGCTGCTTGATACGCTGCGTGCGCAGGGTATGACGGTCGTAATGGTTACGCACGATATCGAATTTGCGGCGCGCCATGCTTCCCGCTGCGCTCTGCTGTTTGATGGGGCGATTACGACAGAAGCTGAACCTTCTGTTTTTTTCAGTGAAAATTATTTTTATACGACCGCTATTAATCGCGTAGTGCGGCAGTATTGGCCGGAGGCGTTAACCTATGAGGATGTGATGGACAGATGGCGCGTTCTCATCGGTTAATTTTGGTTAGTCTCGTTCTCCTTTTGACCATTCTTGCGCTTTCGTCCGCGTTTACGGACGAACACTACTTATTGCTTAGTTTCGTATTCATTGGAGTCACTTTGCTTCCGTTTTTTGCTAAGTTTGAACGGAGGCATATTGAAGCGCGGGAATTGGTACTGCTTGCCGTATTAGCGGCTATCGCCGCCGTTGGGCGCGTCCCTTTTGCGCCTTTACCGAGCGTACAGCCGACTTCGTTTGTCATTATCGTATCTGCCCTCGTTTTCGGTGCGGAGGCCGGATTTGTCATTGGCGCGGTTGCCGCTCTTATTTCTAACGTTTTTCTTGGTCAGGGGCCGTGGACGCCATGGCAAATGTTTTGTTGGGGCATGATTGGTGTGACGGCAGGTTGGTTCAAAGATACGTGGTGGATGAAAAAGCGACTAGGGTTGCTGGCATTTGGTTTCGTATGGGGATTTTTGTTTGGGTGGATCATGAACATATGGTATTTGATTGCCCTGCCGGATGCATTCAGCTGGCAATTGGTTGTCGTCGCTTATGCGCAGAGTTTCTATTTCGATCTTGCACATGCTTTGTCCAATGTGTTTTTTCTTGCCGTGTTTGGGACAAGCTGGACGAAAATTTTGCTGCGTTTTCGACGAAAATATGCTTTGCTTTAATGGAAGGCGTGCCTTTGATAAGATGTACCTTTGCCTATCCCCATGTTGAAGGAGAACATTTTCAGCTTGCAATTCTTAGATGAATATTATACGGTGTTTCTATGAGAACAGACGCTGGCACTGCTCAATCTGTTCTATATATGAGTCAAGGAGATGAACGCCATGCGCGCAGAAGCAGTTAAGTCCAGTAGAACTTTCACAGATCCGATTGAAAAGCACTTTTATGATATTATCAGTTTGATTGGTGAAGATCCAGAACGGGAAGGATTGCAAGAGACACCGAAGCGCATTGCCAAAATGTATCGGGAGATTTTTAGCGGGCTTCACGAAGATCCGGCTGAAGTGCTTGGAAAGACATTTCCAGCTGAAGGAACAAATGATATTGTGATCGTGCAGGATATTCCGTTTTATAGTGTATGCGAACATCATTTTGTTCCTTTCTTCGGAAAGGTTCATATCGGTTATATCCCAAACGGTCGTATTGTCGGCTTGAGCAAATTTGCTCGTCTTGTTGAGATTTTGGCACGCCGTCCGCAGGTACAGGAGCGGATTACGAATCAAATTGTGGACACGCTTGAAAAAGTGATTGAACCGGTGGGCGCGATCGCTGTGGTGGAAGCCGAACATCTGTGCATGAGCATGCGCGGGGTGAAAAAGCCGGGCAGCAAGACAAGAACCATTGCCCGCCGCGGTATTTTTGAAAAAGACAATGGCGTACAGGAAGAACGGTTCTTCCGTTTGCTGGAGAAAGAATGAAAAGATTGGAAAGGGCGGGCCTCCGCCTTTTTTCTTTGCCTAGCTTTTGGAATGATGTATAATAGTCAGAAAATAAAATTCATACATAAGTGGTGGAGGATAAACAGAGATGGTAGCACAGAAAGTAAAAACGATGTTCCAGGAGAAGTACAGAGGAGTGGGCCGGATATTGATTTCGTGTCCGGATCGGCCGGGGATTGTTGCGGCGGTTTCTAAGTTTTTACATGAAAATGGCGCCAATATTTTACAATCGGATCAGTATACGCAGGATCCGGAAGGCGGCATGTTTTTTATGCGAATTGAATTTTTTAAGGAAGGTCTTGAAGAAACGGTTGACGAGTTGCGCCGCGCGTTTACGACGGTGGCGGATCAATTTAGCATGAATTGGAAAATTACGCTGGCCAATCGTCCTAAAAAAATGGTGATCTTTGTATCTAAAGAGGATCATTGCTTGCGTGAATTGCTTTGGAATTGGCAGGCAGGCGATCTGAACGCTGAGATTACAATGGTAATCAGCAACCATGAAGATTCGCGGGAACTTGTTGAGTCGCTGGGGATTCCATATCACTATTTGCCGGTAACGCCAGAGACGAAGCCGGAAGTGGAGAAAAAACAGCGCGAATTAATGGAAGGAAACGTTGATTTCATCGTGCTGGCACGCTATATGCAGATTTTGTCTTCGTATTTGGTGGAGCATTTCCGCAATCGAATTATTAATATTCACCATTCCTTCTTGCCGGCATTTATCGGTGGCAAGCCGTATGATCAAGCGTACAAGCGCGGGGTAAAAATTATCGGCGCGACCGCGCATTATGTAACAGAAGAACTTGATGCAGGACCGATTATCGAGCAGGATGTAAGCCGCGTCAGCCATCGCGACAATGTGAACGACTTGAAGAAAGAAGGCCGTCACATCGAACGCATCGTTCTTGCCCGTGCCGTAAAATGGCACATCGAAGACCGTATTCTTGTAGATAAGAACAAGACTGTTGTATTTACATAAAAAACGGAATTGCCCCCGCATAGGGGGTTTTTTTTCGCGAGGCGTCTGCCAGACGTTGCTTTTTCCGTGTGGAGCGTGTGGCACGGAGGAAGAGAAAGATAGGCAACGTTTGCGCATTTTTCTCATTTTTGTATGCAGAGGCAATAAAACGCTCATAATAAATTCAGCAATAGGACTGGATGATACGGAAGGTTCCCTTTACTATTTTTATGATTGCATACCTGTTAAGGGATACGTTCCTAGTATGTGGTAAATCGGACCTTGCGGTGTCAGCGTGGAATGAAACAATACAATTTCTTGCACAGTCCAAGCAATAGCTTGTACACAAGGCAGTTTTTCCATGGGAAGAGGAAAGGAAGCAGCATCTGGTTCGCGTGCTAAAGTAATGTGCGGGCGATAGCGCTTTTCTTCCTTATAAAGGCCGAGATGAGCCAAACGCGCCGCCAATGTTTTTTGCAAATCATATAACCCGGGGGTCTGTTCCTGCACCCCGGCCCAAAGTACGCGGGGCCAGGTTAGATTAGGGAATGCTCCAATTTTGGCTAGGCGCAAAGAAAAGGCTGGAGATGTGGTGGCTACGGCTTCCATTTCCTGCTGCACAAGTTCGGACTGTTGTCTGGAAAGCTCGCCGAGAAAATGCAGGGTCAAATGCATATGATGCGGCGTTTGCCATTTTCGGCATTTGACATTTCGTTTTAGTTCGCGTTGTAGTCGCAAAAGTTCTTGGATGGTTTCTTCATTAAATTGAATCGCGGTAAATAGTCTCATACAACCTCCTCCTTTTGTTCTATTTTATGCTTTTTTAGTAATAAGCGGGGAGAGGGAAGGAATTCCGCGTGCAGCGTCGAATCAATAAAATTATCAGGTAAATAAGGCATTGGTTTTGGAAATGCCATAAATATGATTTGAGGTGATTGTATGAGCAAGCGTGTACTAATCGTAACAGGGGATGCCGTTGAGGCACTAGAGGTGTTTTATCCGTATTATCGTTGCCTGGAAGAAGGCTTTGAAGTGACGATTGCTTCGCCTTCTGTAAAGAGATTGCAAACGGTAAGCCATGATTTTGTGGAAGGGATGGAGACATACGTCGAAAAACCGGCATATGGCTTAGAATCTCATGTGGCATTTGCCGATGTGGACCCGGCCGCATACGATGGGTTGATTATTCCGGGCGGACGAGCACCTGAATATATTCGTCTAAATGAGCACTTACCGCGAATTGTGCGCCACTTCTTTGAGGCCAATAAACCGGTAGGTGCCATTTGTCATGCGGCTCAAGTGCTTTCGGTTGTACCCGATTTAATGAAAGGAAGGGAATATACAGCCTACTCAGCTTGCAAGCCTGATGTCGTTGCTTGCGGTGCAACTTATATTGAAGAAACGCTACATACGCAAGGAAACCTTGTGTCTGGTCATGCTTGGCCGGATTTGCCAGGGTTCATGCGCGAGTTTATTAATTTGTTGCGTTAGGAAAGCCGGTGCCGCTTTTGGGGAGGCACCTTATTTTTCCTTAAGGATAGAAAAGAGGGGAAAATAGTGAAGGCTCAAGCTTTGTGCGATTTTCTTGGCACAGTTCCCCTATTCGCTTCACTTACGGAGCAGGAGCGGAAAGAAATTGCTGGCTTGATGTTGCATAAGAGAGTAAAGAAGCGCGACATCCTGTTTTATGAAGGCAAGTCTTGTACCGCCATTTATCTGCTGAAACAAGGCACGGTCAAAGTCTATAAGATAACTGAAGATGGCAGGGAACAAATCGTGAATGTACTGCATACAGGCGATATGTTTCCACACGTTGGCGTGTTTGGGGGAGGAGTGTACCCAGCGACGGCGGAAGCGCTTGAAGATGCTTCTCTTTATTTTATTAATGTGAAAGAATTGACAGCACTTTTGACTAGCAATCCGTCTCTTTGTCTTCGTTTGTTGCAAGTGTTGGAGGCTAAGATTCTTGAGTTACAGCGGCGCCTTTCTGATGTTCTCAGCAGGGACATGAAGGAAAAAATCATAAATACCTTATTGTCACTGGCAAGGTCAAAGGGCAAGGAAGAAGCGGGTGGTTATTCGCTGGAGATGGAGCTAACCCACCAGGATTTGGCTGATATGGTGGGAACGACCCGGGAAACGGTTAGCCGTATTATTAGTCAATTGAAAAAAGACGGGTTCATCGAATTTAATGTGCACCGCATTTGGATTAGGCATTCTTAGGCAAAAGGAGCCGGATGCGGTGAGAAAAGGGCAAATAAAGAAAGCAAATCTTAAATAGGTTCTCCTTTCACATCATTACCTACTTTCGTGGCATAGCCTGTCTGTCTGCCGAATATATTGGGTGCTAGAAGGTGGTGGACAGGAGTTATGGATGTCTCGTTTTGGATAAGGTTTGTTAATATTATTATTATCGATATTGTACTGAGTGGAGACAATGCGGTTGTTATCGGTATGGCAAGCAGGAAACTGCCGCCCCCTCAACGGAAAAAAGCAGTTATTTTTGGGACGGCTGGCGCGGTGGGGCTGCGCATTGTTCTGACGGCTCTTGCCACCTGGGTGCTGCTGATTCCATATCTGAAGGCAATTGGGGGCGTTGTGCTCGCTTGGATTGCATTTAAATTGCTGATTGGTGATGGAGAAGAAACTTCCGATATCAAAGCAGGACATACATTATTTACCGCCGTGCAGACGATTATTATAGCCGATTTTGTTATGAGCCTGGACAACGTGCTGGCGGTTGGAGGGGCTGCACATGGTGACTTTATGCTGTTACTATTTGGTTTGGGGCTGAGCATTCCGTTACTCATGGTCGGTAGTAACGCTGTGGCTGCTTTGATGGATCAGGTTCCGTTATTGATTTATATCGGCGCCGGGATTCTTAGCTATACGGCGGGTACGATGATTATATCAGAAGAAGCGGTACAGCACCGTATCGCTCCTGTATATTATTATTTGGATTGGCTGTTTCCTTTGTTGTTGACTGCTGTCATACTCGGGTTAGGGATCTGGTGGCGGAAGCGGCTGTATCAGTCAATTATTTGATGTGTTGTGTGCTCCAACATTTACCTTTCTTTCAACTGTATGCAACCTCCTTTGTGGTGACATTCTATAGATACACCACACAAGGAGGTGAAACAACATGGCACAAAACAACAATCGTAGCTCTAACAATCTGGTTGTGCCTCAAGCTCAAAACGCTCTGGACCAAATGAAGTATGAAATCGCTTCTGAGTTCGGCGTAACGCTTGGACCGGATACAACCGCTCGTCAAAACGGTTCTGTAGGTGGCGAGATTACGAAGCGTCTTGTTCAAATGGCTGAACAACAGCTTGGCGGCCGTGCATAACTTTCATAATTGGCTTAAAGGGTCGGCGAAAATTCGCCGACCTTCTTTATTTCTGGAAGAAGGACGGGTGGGGAGTGCCTGGGGGCTTTCTTTATTTTTTGGATGCGAACTTATATCTAAATTTTGAATACCACATTTTTTCTAATAATTTAGGAAAATAAAGAAGGAAAATAACAAAAAAGATAGAATAATTAACTTACGGTAAACGTTTTCAAAGGAAGTAAGAATGTTTACCACTCTTACAAAAGTAAACAAAATTTGGAGGAGATGGAGAATGGCCGAATTACAGTTGCATGCACCCGAGTACTATAACATGGTGAATGACATCGAGCGGCATGCGAAAGACCCGAGTAAGCTGGCATTGCTGTGGGAGAATGAAGAAGGGAAGACAAAACAATTTACGTATTCTGAATTATGTCGACTTTCCAATCGGTTGGCGAATGGATTGGTAGAGTTAGGCATTAGTAAGGGCGATAAAGTCATGATTATTCTTCCACGTATTGAGCATGCGTATATTAGCTATATGGCGGTGCTAAAAATTGGCGCTATCGTGCTTCCGAGCTCGGAAATGCTAATGCCGAAAGACATTCTCTACCGTGCGACGCACGCTGGCGTTAAAGCGGTAATCGCCTATCACGAACTTACGGAACGCATTGATGAAGTGCGTTCAGATTGCCGCACGATGGATACGTTTATTGTGTGCGGTGGCGAGAGAGAAGGATGGATTTCTTTTGATAAAGTGATTGAGGGTCAGAGCGAAGAATTCAAGGTTGAAAATACGCGTGCGGACGATATTGCATTTTTAAACTATACCTCAGGCACCACCGGTAATCCGAAAGGAGTTATTCACACTCATAGCTGGGCGTATGCCCATCAAGCGATTGCGGCTAAGCTATGGCTTGATGTTCAGGAAAACGATGTTGTCTGGGCAACAGCCAGTCCTGGTTGGGCAAAGTGGAATTGGAGTCCGTTTATTTCCGTACTCGGTTCCGGTGCGGCAGGGTTTGTGTATATGGGCAGGTTTGAACCGAAGAAATATCTCTCCTTGCTTGAGAAATACAAAGTAAACGTATTGTGCTGCACGCCGACTGAGTATCGCATTATGGCAAAGGAAGAAGGACTTGAAAAGTATAACTTAGAGCATCTTCGCAGCACGGTCAGCGCGGGTGAACCGCTAAACCGCGAAGTGATTGACACATTTAAAAAATATTTTAATGTTACGGTGCGTGACGGCTACGGTCAAACCGAAAACACGTTGCTTATTGGGACGCTGAAGGGAATGGAAGTCAAACCTGGCTCCATGGGTAAGCCAACTCCTGGAAACCGGATTGCGATTATTGATGAGGAAGGTAACCCAGTGCCGTGCGGACAGGTGGGCGATATTGCAGTGCATCGCAGTGTGCCGGCATTGTTCAAAGGCTATCTCAATGATCCGGAGCGTACGGCGGCCGCATTTCGTGGCGAATGGTACCTGACAGGCGACCAGGCAAGAGAAGATGAAGACGGTTACTACTGGTTTGAAGGTCGTTCCGATGATATTATTATTAGCTCCGGTTATACGATTGGACCATTTGAGGTGGAAGACGCGCTGGTGAAACATTCGGCCGTAAAAGAGTGCGCGGTTGTCGCAAGCCCGGATCCGGTGCGCGGCAGCATCGTAAAAGCATTCGTGATTTTGCGTGACCCGAACGCCGCTTCTGATGCTCTTGTGAAAGAGTTGCAAGAGCATGTGAAGAGCGTGACTGCCCCGTACAAATATCCACGGGAAATCGAGTTTGTATCCGACCTGCCGAAGACAACATCCGGCAAAATCCGCCGTGTTGAACTGCGTCAGGCGGAGAAAGCACGCAAAGCTGCTCAGACGCAATAATAACAACAATCTTCGGGCTAAGGCTCGAAGATTGTTTGTGTTAAAAGGAGGCAAGCGTTCGTTCATAAAGATAAATAGTTGACGAAAAAACAAAAACATGCATCATAGACATTTTTCTGAATTTATTTAAAAATAATAATTGAAAACATATAAATAAATAGGAGTGAAGGAGGAGCCAAACATGGTGGATAAGCGCTGTTCTTTACAGGAAGCGATACAAATGATTAATGACAACGATATGATTACTTTTAGTGGCTTCGTTATCTGGCGTCGTCCCATGGCTGCCGTTTATGAGATGTTGCGTCAGGAAAAAAAGGGCCTACACCTTGTGGAAGTTAATTCTGGCACCCACGCGGAAGTACTTGTGGGGGCAGGAGCGGTTTCTATCTGGGAGTCGTGCTGGATTGGACATGAACTATACGGAAAAATCCCATATTGTCTTGACCGAAAACTGAAAGAGCGCTCAGTCATAGTGGAAGATTATAGTCACCAGCATATGCTGTACCGGATGACTGCGGGTGCGATGGGCATTCCTTATCTGCCGACCTGGGCGTCGCGTGGTACCGATATTTTAAATCCGGAATACGATATGCTGGAAAAAGCGGGCTTACGCGATGGTTCTAACGAAAAAATTCCAGCGAAAAAATTCGATTTTGCGCAGGATCCATTTTACAACGAGGGAGAACTTATCCATGTGCCTGCTGTACAGCCGCACGTTTGCATTGTGCATGCTCAACAGGTGGGAGAAGAAGGAACCATTAGGATTTCCGGGCAGACGTACTCGGACGAGCAGGCCATTAAAGCGTCCGATTTAGTGATTGTACTGGCGGAAGAAATCGTGCCTGAATCATATTTGCGCGAAGAGCCGGAACGCAATTTGATTCCAGGTTATTTAGTGGATGCGATTGTAGAACTTCCATGGAGCGCGCATCCGACAGGAGCGTACGGTTATTATGACGCAGACGGCGCTTTTATTCGCGAATTCGCAGCCGCTTCAAAAACGGATGAAGGATTCAAAGCATGGGCTGACGAATGGGTGTTTGGTGTAAGAAGCCATGCAGAATATCTGAATAAGTTAGGGGTATCACGTCTGGAAAAGCTGCGGGCGAATTCGTACCGGAAATATAGCACAAAAGTGAAACGGGGGGAACGGTAAGATGACGCACAAAACGTACGCAAAACTTGGCGAATATTCAATCATAGACATGTTGGCGGTAGCGGCGGCTCGCGAGGTAAAGGACGAAGAAGTTGTATTCGCTGGTACTGGGCTGCCAATGTTAGCGATTATGCTGGCCCAACGGCTAAATGCGCCAAATTGCAAGCTTATTTATGAAGCGGGTACGATAGATTCCAGAAGTGATTCACTGCCGTCATCCGTAGGTGATCCGCGTTGTGTGACGAAGGCTGCAGTCGCCTCCGGTCTATTTGATGTATTTAACCAATTGCAAAGAGGAAAAATCGATCTTGCGTATCTCGGCGGAGCGGAAATTGACAAATATGGCAATGTAAATACTACGGTTGTTGGCGATTATACAAATCCTACTATGCGTTTTCCTGGCAGTGGGGGCAACCCGGATATCAACTCGCTCGCCAAACGTACCGTATTTATTATGGTACAGGAAAAACGCCGTTTTAAAGAACGAGTAGACTATATCACATCCCCAGGTTGGATGGTGAAGAAATGGCCGGAAGGAACGCTGGTACCCCGTAGGCAGGTATATGGCAAAAAGTTTTTGGGCGGTCCGAGCGCAGTGATTACCAATATGGCGGTATTTCGTTTTAACGAGGAAACGGGAATGATGTATGTGGATACGATCCACCCGGGCGTTTCACAGGAGCAATTGCAGGAGAACACAGGTTTTGAATTGGACTTTTCTCGTTGCAAAGGGGAAACGGAACCACCGACGTATGAAGAGTTACGCATTCTTTACGAAGCTGTGGATCCGGAAGGCATTTTTCTTACGCCACAAAGGAAAAAATAAATAAGCAGTTTAATCAAAAACGGAGCGGGAGTAATGTGTCACGCTCCGTTTTGGCGTTATACGTTGAACCTTGTTATTTCTCGTCCGTTAACACGGACAATGATAGTTTTGATATTGCTTTCTTTTACCACGATGGTACGGGTCTGTTTAAATCCGGAGACAGAAGAGCTATCGTCCAGTTTTACTTGATCTACATCAATATTAATTTGCTGCCCGGAACGGGTTACGACAATAATTTGTCCGTTATATCCTGCACTGGGCAGATCGTATGTAAATGTAATGTATAGATTGCCGTTTTTATAGTACGCGTCCTGAATGGTGGTCAACCGAGAGCCTGAACGTACGCCGACGTCTTCGTACGGAACAATTTGACCGAAACGGTAAATGACGTAAGCGGCTTCACCCCGGGTAAGGGTGGCGCGTGGAGCGAATTTACCGTTATCGCGCCCGGAGATGAGGTTAATTTTATCGGCGATGACGACATCGGCTCTATATCCCGGAGCAATATCCTTTGCATCTTTGAAAGGAATACGACTTGTATTAATGTGGGAAGATAAGTCTTGTTTGTAGAGATAGCGGTATGCATTTACGAGATAGTGCGCCATTTCCTGGCGTGTAATGTTTCGCCCGCCGCGAAAACTTCCCCTGTTGTCTATGATGTTGGCTTTGCACAGGCGAACCAATTCGTCCGCGTAATAATCGGAAGCCTTCACATCTGTAAAATAGTTTTTTACTTCGTGTCTGTATCCTGTTGTTTTCAGATCGTTTTTAAGAATTTTTGCCAGCATGACTACAAATTGTCCGCGGGTCAAAGGGCGATCCGGGGCAAATGTGTGATTGTTTATGCCGCTAATGACCCCTTGACTGGTGAGGGAAAGAATTTGCGCTTCGGCCCAGTGTCCATTTACGTCCGAAAACGGAGCAGCGGCTGCCGCAGAACCCCCTCCCGCAAGCAGACTACCTACAGCAACAGCTGCGCTGGCAGCAAGTATGATCCAGTTTTTCTTCATTATTTCGTCACCGTCTTCTGTAATCTCTTCTATTGTTTTGACTCATTTTTTGTGCAAAAGTTGCTAAAAAATAATACAAGCACAAGCACCGATAGTTGTATGAGGAAAGGAAAATCAGCCCATACTACCTGTGGAAAGGTGGAGCGGACTATGGGCTGGCTTGTTTTTTTAAGCGGTATAGCAATTTTTATATTGTTGATTTGGTTTATGTCTGTCCGAATTAAAATCGTATATGAACGTACAAACGAGAATGACCGAATTGATATTGAAATATCGGTGCTTAAAAGGTTGTTGAAATATCGCTTTACAGTGAATCAGCTTCAGATCCGAAGCATTTCTGAAGGGATCAAAGTTTCGGAAAGAGTGGAGGTCGGGCAGCAAGCTCCGAAACGGGCAAAGAAAACACGGATTACACCGCGTACCATTCAGGTGTGGCAGTGGAAATTTGCGCGTTTGCTGCGGAATGTATACGATTTGAACCAGATTTTGCGCCGAACGTTAGAAAATGTTCGGGGCGAGGAATTAATATGGAAAACAAATATTGGGCTCGGAGAAGCGTCGGCTACCGGTGCGGTTGTTGGTGTGGTTTGGACGGTAAAAAGTGCGCTGATAGCGCTTCTTTCCCATTATATTTCTTTGCGCGCCAGACCGCGGTTGTACGTCATTCCAGATTTTCAGCGCGAAATGTTGGATATTTACTTGCTTTGCATACTCCGGTTGCGAATCGGACATGCTATCATTGCGGTTATCCGAATTATGATAAATTATATCCGGAAAGGACGTGAACGTGTATGGGAGAACATCCGATTCAAGGCTTGATGAAAACGGCGATGGAAAATATTAAAGAAATGGTAGATGTTAATACCATTATTGGAGATCCGGTGGAAACACCGGATGGAAGTGTAATTATTCCTGTCTCTAAGGTGGGATTCGGATTTGCGGCTGGAGGTAGCGAGTTTGAGACACAACAGGAAACCAGTGAAAGTGGACGCCGAAGTTATGAGAGCGATGTGACGCGTCAGCATGGAAACAGTGGAAAAAAAGGAGAGCTTCCATTCGGGGGAGGAAGCGGTGGTGGAATTTCCATTACTCCTGTAGCATTTCTGGTTGTCGGAAAACAAGGGATTCGTTCTATCACGCTGCAAGGACAGGCCCATCTTTATGAGCGAATGATGGATTTGGCGCCAGCTGTTGTGGAAAAAATTCAAGGAATGATTCGGAATAAGGATTCGGAAAAAAAGTGCAATAGCGGTGATAAAAGCGGCAATGAAATTATGGAGGAATTGCATTAAAGAAAAAAGAGCAAAAAGAGCACGTGACAGTGCTCTTTTTTGTAGGAGAAAACTTTTTTATTTTTTAACAATGACGAGCAGCAAATCGCCCGTTTCGATCGAATCGCCTTCTTTAACATGGATCTCTTTGACTACGCCATCGAACGGTGCCTGCATGGTCGTTTCCATCTTCATTGCTTCGGTGACGATGACATGTTCACCTTTTTTCACTTTGTCGCCTTGCTCCACCATGATTTTCAGCACTTTGCCTGGCATGGAAGCGCCGATTTGTCCTAGTTCGGACGGATCAGCCTTGGCACGCTGGACTGTGGTCACTTTTGCCGATGCGTCGCGCACATTAATTTCGCGCGGCTGGCCGTTTAACTCGTAGTAGATGGTACGCATACCGTCCGGTCTGACTTCTCCGATGGATACAAGCTTCACTATCAGCGTTTTTCCTTGTTCAATGTCGACGGCGATTTCTTCACCCAGGCGTAGACCATAGAAGAAGGTTGGTGTATCCAGCACAGACACGTCACCGAATTCTTGCTGGCGTTTTTGCATATCAAGGAAGACTTGCGGATACATCACGTACGACATTAAATCATAGTCGGTTACCGAGCGCTCCAGCTTTTCTTCCAGCATCGCTCTAATCTCGTCAAAATCAGCGGATGGCAGCAATTCGCCTGGACGGGTGGTGAAAGCTTCGCGGCCTTTCAGGATGATGCGCTGCAACTCCTCGGGAAATCCGCCGTACGGCTGGCCGAGATAACCCTGGAAGAACGTAATGACTGATTCAGGAAAGTCAATGGTTTCGCCTTTTTCGTATACATTCTGTTCGTTCAGGTTGTTTTGCACCATGAACAATGCCATATCGCCCACTACTTTGGAAGACGGCGTTACCTTGACGATATCCCCGAACATACGGTTGACCGTGGCGTACATCTCTTTCACTTCGCCCCAGCGGTCGCCAAGCCCGACGGCTTTCGCCTGTTGTTCCAGATTGGTGTACTGACCGCCCGGCATTTCATGCTTGTATACTTCGGCGTTGCTTGCTTTCATCTCCGTTTCAAATCCAACATAGTACTTGCGTACATCTTCCCAGTAATCGGCGAGCTTCTGATAGTTTTCGTGACAAAGACCAGGCGTCCGCTCATGGTGTTCGAGCGCGTATGCAATGGCGTTCAGGCTCGGCTGTGAGGTTAGACCGGACATGGAACTTAGCGCCACATCGACAATGTCGACACCGGCTTCGGAGGCTTTCAGCAGCATCGCGCCCGCGTTGCCGCTAGTATCATGCGTATGCAGGTGAATCGGAATGCCGATTTCTTGTTTCAACGCTTTGATCAATTCGTACGCGGCATATGGTTTCAGAAGACCAGCCATATCTTTAATTGCCAGGATGTGAGCCCCGGCTTTTTCCAGTTCTTTTGCTAGATTCACGTAGTACTTCAGATTATATTTATCACGTTTCGGGTTCAAAATATCGCCGGTATAGCAAATGGCCGCTTCCGCGATTTTGCCTGTTTCGCGCACCGTTTCGATCGCCAGGCGCATCCCTTCCACCCAGTTGAGACTGTCGAAAATGCGGAACACGTCAATGCCGGCACGTGCCGCAGTTTCAATAAACTTCTGGATAACGTTGTCCGGATAGTTCGTGTAGCCAACAGCGTTGGCACCGCGGAACAGCATCTGGAACAGAAGATTCGGGATTTTTTCACGCAGTTTGAGTAAACGTTCCCATGGATCCTCATTCAAAAAGCGCATGCTCGTATCAAACGTCGCGCCACCCCACATTTCCAGCGAGAACAAATCGGGCGCAAGCTTGCCGGTCGCTTCGGCGATTTGTAGCAAGTCGTATGTGCGGACACGGGTTGCGAGCAGCGACTGGTGCGCATCACGAAACGTCGTATCAGTGAGCAGCAGTTTTTTCTGTTGCTGAATCCATTTCACTACGCCTTCCGGTCCGTGCTCGTCCAGAATTTGTTTGGTGCCTACTGGGTATTCCTGCCAATATGAAGTTTCCGGGATACGCGCTTTCGGAAATGTTGGTTTTTTGTCCATCTTCGCCAAGCCTGGGTGCCCGTTGACAATCGTCTGGCCGATATAGGTAAGCAGCTTGGTGCCGCGGTCTTTTCGTTTTGGAAACTCGAACAATTCCGGCTTCGTATCAATAAAAGAGGTGTCGTATGTGCCGCGCAGGAAATCCGGGTGTTGCATGACGTTTTCTAAGAACGGGATGTTAGTCTTTACCCCGCGAATCCGGAATTCCTTGAGCGTGCGCAGCATTTTTCGCGCAGCGCGTTCAAATGTGAGCGCATGTGTCGACACTTTCACGAGCAGAGAATCGTAGTATGGTGTGATGGTGGCGCCAGGCGCGCCGATTCCTGCGTCCAGACGAACGCCGAACCCGCTGGCCGAACGGTATGCGAGCAGGCGGCCAGTATCCGGTAGAAAGTTGTTTTCCGGATCTTCTGTTGTCACACGCGATTGAATGGCGTACCCACGCATTTGTACGCTCGACTGAGATGGAATGCCGACTTCCGGATCTTCTAACGCATATCCTTCCGCGATGCGGATTTGCGATTGCACGATATCAATTCCGGTGATCATCTCTGTAATCGTGTGCTCGACTTGAATGCGCGGATTCACTTCGATAAAATAGAAATTCCCATCGGGTGTGACCAGAAATTCGACCGTACCGGCATTGATGTAACGGGACGTCTTGGCCAAGCGCAGGGCTGCATTGCAGATGTCTTCCCGCTGTCGCTCAGTCAAGGACAGGCTTGGGGCGACTTCGACCACCTTTTGGTGCCGGCGCTGGATGGAACAGTCGCGCTCGAACAGGTGGACGGCGTGCCCATACCGGTCAGCCAAGATCTGTACTTCGATATGTTTCGGGTGTTCAAGATATTTTTCAAGATAAACAGCCGGGTTGCCGAACGCGGACTTCGCTTCGGAACGGGCGCGGTCGAGGGCGCTTTGCAGTTCATCCTGCTTGCGAACGATGCGCATGCCGCGACCGCCGCCCCCGGACGACGCTTTGATGATAATGGGATAGCCATGCTCTTTGACGAAACGAAGCGCTTCTTCGAGCGTGCGTACTGGTTCCGGGGTGCCGGGGATGACCGGAATGCCAGCTTCGATCGCCATTTGGCGGGCGGTCACTTTATCGCCGAACATGCGGATGTGTTCAGATGTCGGACCAATGAACGTGATGCCTTCTTCTTCACAACGTCGGGCGAATTGTTCGTTTTCCGACAGGAAGCCGTAACCCGGATGAATGGCATCGACGTCGTGGCGTTTGGCGATTTCGATGATGCCCTCAATGTCCAGATAGGCTTCGATTGGGCCTTTGCCTTCTCCGATGACATACGCTTCGTCAGCTTTAAAACGATGCAGAGCAATATTGTCTTGCTCGGAATACACGGCAACTGTGCGAATGCCAAGCTCCGTGCAGGCTCGGAAAATTCGGATGGCAATCTCGCCGCGGTTGGCCACCAGTACTTTTTTGAACGTTTTGATCTGAGCCATTCAATCTCCCTCTCCTACATTGAAATTTTTATTTTTCTTAAAGTAAAAAGCTATGTTAAATTTGATAACTATAATTAATAATAACACATGAATGAATATTCAAACACATGAAAACACCAAAATGGATAATTTTCTTGCAAAGCAGAAAAAGCGGAAACGATTATGAGGTGAGGCTTGGAGGATGAAAGAAATGAATGAGAACCATGACATACAACAAGTGATTCGGTTTACTGTACCGTGGAAAGCAGATAGAGGAGAACAGGAAAAAAGAAACGTGCGCAGCTTTTTGCGCGAAGAACACGGCATCTCCCGCAGTTTGCTCGTCGAACTGAAGCGCGCCAAAGGGATTCGCTTGAACGGTGTTCCAACCTATCTGGATCATCCGCTTGCTCCGGGGGACACGGTAGAACTATATTTACCTGAAGAAAAATCTGAAAATGTTGAGCCTGAGCCGATCCCATTTTTCATTATTTATGAAGACGATTATATTCTTGTGGTGGATAAAGCGCCGAATCTTTGCGTACATCCAACGATGCTTCATCCGAATGGCACGTTGGCGAATGGTGTAGTCTACCATTGGCAGCGGCAGGGAATTTCACGTAAATTCCGCCCGGTTAATCGTCTTGATAAAGACACATCAGGTCTTGTGCTAATCGCGAAAAATCAATATTCACACCAGCAGCTAGCTGCCGTGCAGCGCGCGGGAGGCATTATCCGCTACTATGAAGCTTTCGTGCATGGACAAGTGAGGGAGGATACAGGGACAATTGACGCTCCAATCCGGCGCAAAGCAGATTCGCTGATGGAGCGAATCGTGCATGAGGATGGACAGTGGGCGCGTACCCATTATACAGTGCTAGGAAGGTACGCAACATTTACTCACTTACGTTTGAAATTGGATACGGGTCGCACGCATCAAATTCGTGTTCATATGAGTTATATGGGACATCCATTGCTTGGTGATGATTTATACGGTGGAGAAAGGATGCTAATTGGTCGCCAGGCGCTGCATGCTCGCATGTTGTCCTTTCCGCATCCGCGCGATAAAAGGATGCTATCGTTTGAGGCTCCGTTGCCGGACGATATGGCAACGTTGCTTGTTGCCGCCCACAACAAGCTATCGTTTCGTTAAGTCTATGAGCGGATATTGTTTTTATCCTTCATTAATATGATGAATAGGATAAAGAAAGGAGCTATTATTGGTTTGTTTATCAAGTAATAGCTCTTTTTTTGCTTTTTTCATTAGACGCGTTAAAGCAGAAAATTCAAGTAATTTAATCTGATTCTTTTAAAAAAAAAGAATATTTCGCTTAATTTTTTGTTTTAAAGTAAAATAGATCGTGTTATAATGAATATATTAAATTTTTATAATAAAGAAAAAAATTAAAGATGTAGGGGGAATGTGTATGGTGAGAAAAAGGCGATGGCTGGCATTGCTTTTTGTGACGATGCTAGTGTTGCTGAGCGCTTGCGGAGGACAAAGCGTTAACCAGCAAGCAGAAGAAACAGAGAAGAAAGCCGGGACGGAAGCTGGAGCGAGCGCCGATAAGAAATTCAAAATAGGTGTTTCACAGTATGTTGAGCATCCGGCATTGGATGCGGCGCGGGAAGGTTTCATTAAAGCGTTGAAAGATAACGGTTTAGAAGAAGGAAAGAACCTGGAAATTGATTATCAAAACGCGCAGGCTGATCAGACAAATGTCAATACGATCGCACAAACATTTGCCGCTGATAAAAAAGATTTGATTCTTGCCATCGCGACGCCGAATGCGCAGGCGATGTTGCAAAACATAAAAGATACGCCGATTCTTTTTACAGCTGTTTCCGATCCGTTAAGCGCCAAGCTGGTGGATAATCTCGAGAAGCCGGGCAAAAATATCACCGGTTTTTCTGACACGCCGCCGGATGTAATTCCGAACACAATGAAAGCCATTAAAGATTTCTTCCCGCAGGCGAAAAAAGTTGGCATTATCTATAATAGCGGAGAAGCGAATTCCGTGGCGAACGTGAAAGTGGCAAAGGAAGAGTTGGGCAAACTTCAGCTTACCCCGGTGGAAGCTACCGCGACCAATACGAGTGAAATAAAGCAGGCAGCAGAGTCGCTTGTGGGTAAGGTGGATGCCATATATGTACCGCAGGATAACACCGCGGTGGCGGCACTGAAATCAATCGTGAGCGTTGCGAATAAAAACGACATTCCCCTATTTGTGGGAGAACTTGAATCCGTGCGCAATGGGGGTTTTGCTGGCGTCGGATTTGAGTATTCCGATATCGGATACGAAACCGGCTTGATGGCGGTTAAAATCTTGAAAGAAGGAGCAAAGCCGGGAGATTTGCCTGTTGGCTACCCAAGCAAGTTGAATCTTGTGTTTAACAAAGAAGCGGCAAAAGAACAGGGAATCGATTTTGAGAAACTGCCGAAAGAAGCAATGGATAAGTGGAAGCCAGAAATGCTTGAAAAAACAGAAGCAAAATAATGCGACCGCATGAAAGCAGGTCCTCCGGTGAAAGGAATCGATGAGCCGGTTCCTTTCCGGAAACCGCATCCCGTGCGTAACGATAATAAAGAATGATAAAAGAGGAGCAGGTGTGAAAGGAGGACGTCATGAACGTAGCAGCGTTATTAGGATCGATTGAGTCAGGCTTTATTTTTGCTATTATGGCGCTTGGCGTATACTTGACGTTTCGGATTTTGGATTTTCCTGATCTGACGGTGGATGGGAGTTTCGCCACCGGGGGCGCAATCGGCGCGACGATGATAACGGCGGGATTTGCCCCGTTTTTGTCCACGGTATCTGCCGTGGCTGCTGGTTTGCTTGTTGGCGCAATGACTGGAATTTTACATACGAAGGGAAAAATCAACGCCCTTCTGTCAGGAATTCTTTCGATGATTGCGTTGTACTCTATCAATTTGCGCATTATGGGCAAAGCGAATGTGCCTTTGCTCGGCGAAGAAACGCTGTTGACCCAAATCAAGGACGCGCTCTCTATACTGGGAGATTATGGACAACTGTTTGCTGTTGCAGTGATCGCTCTCATTATTAAGTTTATTAACGATTGGTTTCTGCATACGGAAGTAGGTCTTGCCATCCGCGCGACAGGCAACAACCAGCGCATGATTCGAAGCTTTTCTGCGAACACGGATAGCATGATCATCATCGGATTAAGTCTCTCCAATGGGATGGTGGCGCTCGCCGGAGCGCTGTACGCCCAGTATCAGGGATTCGCCGACGTATCGATGGGAATCGGGATGATTATTATTGGCCTTGCGTCCGTTATTATTGGAGAAGCGATTTTTGGTAACCGCACCATTGTCTGGGCTACATTTGCGGTTATTGGGGGAGCGATTATTTACCGGATGGTTGTGGCGCTGGCGATGCAAATTGGTCTCGACCCGTCTGATATGAAGTTGATGACGTCTTTAATCGTTATTATTGCACTTATCATGCCGCGCATATCTGCAAATTATAAGGAACGTAAGCGCCGTGCTGCGCGTGCGAAAAACCATGGCCAGCGGCCGGCAGTGCTTGAAGGAGGCGAGGTGAAGAAGCATGCTTAAGTTAAAGGATCTCTATGTTGTGTTTAATGAAGGGACCGTTGATGAAAAAGTGGCGCTGAACTATGTCAATCTTCACCTAAAGCCAGGTGACTTTGTGACGATTATTGGCAGTAATGGTGCGGGAAAATCCACGCTAATGAACATTATCTCAGGCGTGTTAAAACCGGATTACGGCACGGTAGAGATCGATGCAGTAGATGTTACTCATCTTCCGGAATATAAACGGGCGCCGATGATTGGCCGCGTATTCCAAGACCCGATGGCCGGTACAGCCCCTTCGATGACGATCGAAGAGAATCTAGCACTGGCGTATGCGCGTGACAAACGCCGCACGTTGCGCAAAGGGGTGACAGCCAAACGGCGCGATGAGTTCCGGACTTACCTGGAGACGCTTCATCTTGGACTTGAAAACCGGTTGAGTGCGAAAGTCGGGCTATTGTCTGGTGGGGAGCGTCAGGCGCTGAGCTTGCTCATGGCAACGTTTACAAAGCCGAAAGTGCTTTTGCTTGACGAGCATACGGCGGCGCTTGATCCCGCTCGTGCGCAGCGAATTACCGAATTAACAGAAGAAATTGTGACCAGGCAGAAGCTAACAACACTAATGGTTACGCATAATATGCAGCAGGCGCTCGATTTGGGAAATCGGCTGATTATGATGGACAAAGGCTCCATTATTCTTGATGTTCCGTCAGAGGAGAAGAAAAATTTGACAGTCGAACGATTGCTGGCTGAATTTCAGCGTTTGTGCGGCGAAAAGTTTGCCAGTGATAGGGCGATACTTGCTTAGTGGTTCGCATAACGTAATAAAAAATCCCCGATAAATCCGGGGATTTTTTATTTGACGTCTTTTTCAAGTTGCAGAGCAAGGCGCCGACCTTGCCGTTTCTTTCGATATAATTGGAGCGCGTAGAACACCAGAACATAGCAAATGATCGCGACGATCGAACCGTTAGCGGCGCTGCCGACAAAAAATGCAATTCCTTTTTCTTTTATAAATTGCCAAAGCATCATAAAACCCATATGGCTCATTTGTTCGCTTACGTCCTGCCCAAATTTGTTTCCGACCAACAGATTGCCTACGCTCATATTAAGCACGAAAAACAGCGGCAAAATGAATTTACCCATCACGAACCCGATAAGCGAAGCAGCGAAATTGCCGCGAATTAACAAGTTAAGCGGATAAAGGAGCAAGAATGCTGAGCCAAGTGTTGGCAGCGTGATAAACTCGATGAAAATACCGAGCGAAAAGCTGCGGGCCACAATCGAAGGCGCTCCTTTGGAGCGAAGCAATTTTAAATATTGATATCTCATTTTCCGGTAAAGTTTTTTTAGCATAGAGATTCTCCGTTTCTTATGCAAAATGCTTAGCCGATCATTAGGGTATTATGTATTATTATAGCGAAAAAACACATGGAATGTTAGTATTTCTTTGATTTTTATAGTATCATTTATAATGTAAGAAGGCGTATATGTTGATAAATAAAGGAGGCGTGAGACATTGTCAATTTTTACTCCATTCACACAAAAAAATGTAACATTGCGTAATCGTATTGTTATGTCACCAATGTGCATGTATACGGCAGGTGATGACGGTAAAGCGACCGATTGGCATTATGTACATTACGGTACGCGTGCGGTCGGTGGGGTTGGCCTGGTGATGCTGGAGGCAACGGCGGTAGAGAGCAGAGGCCGCATTAGCCATCAGGATCTTGGAATTTGGAGTGATGAGCATATCAAACCGTTGCGCCGAATTGTACACTTCGTGAAGGCGCAGGGAGCAGCGGCTGCGATTCAATTGGCGCACGCCGGACGCAAAGCGCAGGTGAAAGATGCGATTGTGGCGCCGAGCGCAGTTCCGTTTGACGAGAATTCGCCTGTGCCGCAAGAACTGAGCGAAGAAGAAATTGAAAAAGTGTTAGACGCCTGGCGGCAGGCGGCCCGGCGCGCGCGTGAGGCGGGATTTGACATTGTGGAAATTCACGGCGCGCACGGTTATTTAATTAATGAATTTTTGTCACCGCTTGCCAACAAACGGACTGATCGTTATGGTGGAAGTTTGGAGGGACGTTTTCTTTTCTTGAAGCGGGTGATCGAAGCGGTAAAGCAGGAGTGGCCGGAGGAAAATCCGCTTTATTTGCGTATTTCGGCGGTTGATCACGTGGAGGGCGGATTAACGATTGAAGACAGTATCAAAATCGCCGGAATGGCTAAAGAAGCAGGTGTTGATCTGATCGATTGCTCGTCTGGCGCCATCCTACCTGTTGTACCAAAGAAAATTTTTCCGGGTTATCAAGTATCATACGCGGAAGCAATCCGTAAACAAGCCGGCATCGCGACAGGGTGCGTTGGATTGATCGATGATCCTTCGCTGGCTAATGAAATTATTGGCAACGAAAGGGCGGATCTTGTTTTTTTGGGACGTGTGCTCTTACGTAATCCGTATTGGGTATTGCAAGCCGCGAAACAACGGAACCGTGAATATGAAGGGCCGCGTCAGTACGAGCGAGGGTTTAAATAAATGAGCTGGGAAAAAACATTCCGGATAAAAGTCGGAATGTTTTTTTTGTAGGGTGGCACCTGCTTTTTTCTTCATGAAACTGCCGCGTTCCATTGTCCGTATAGAAGGGTAAGATAATGTATAGCAGCGAATCCAGAAAAGGAGTCGAGAGACGAATGAAGATAAACGAACAAATCCTTAATGCTGTAGTAGTGCCACGGCTTAATCAACTCCTGTCAAACATGTATATAAACTCGTTTCATTCGTATGAAGGATACGCAGTTGTAAATGCTCAGGTACGGACAAGAGGGGAGTGGCTTCCTGTCCTGTATACGCTTAAACTCGATGCGTTCCGTTTTGATCTATCCGGCCGGTATGTGTCATTTATTTATACAGAAGATGTACAAAGAGAAAAAGTATCACTTACGCAAAAGCTGTCGCACGAAACGGAAATGTTTCTGGCCAAGAACGTAACGGGTAAAACATTATTAATGAACGCGTTGGGAAACAAACGGGAGGTTCACGTTTCGGATAATCGGGTTACTATCCAACTGGCCCCATTGGTAAACATGTATCCGGTATTGCAGGATATTAAGGTGGACAAACTGATTTTTGAAGAAGGGGTGCTTCATCTGGAAATCACAGTACCGCCGGAACTTGCACCTGAGGCTTTGGAATTCGACTGGATGAAATCGATGGAAGAAGTGGAGCCATCTTCTGAGAGCGGAGAAACGGAAGTTCATACAGGTGGTGAATTGATCGTACTGAATCGTGAGCATGAACGATATTACGATCAGTTACGCGGAAGAATTGAAAAATATATGCGTGAAAAAATCGGGGATACCCGGGCGGAAAAAATCGCACCGTACTTGCTGCTTGCTCCAGATTTATTCGTTTTGCTTGCCCGGCTGGCCAAAGATAGACGCGTGCCGCTGCGCTCGAAATCGATCGCGTTGGCCGCGCTTGTGTACTTTATGTCACCGCTTGATATTATTCCGGAATTTATCGCTGGCCCCGGTGGTTTTATTGACGATATTATTTTCGCTGTTCTGGCGCTGAACAAAATGTTGGTAGATGTGGACGAAGAGATTATTCACGAACACTGGAACGGAGATAAAAACGTTGTCGGTATTATTCGTGATGTACTAAGCAAAGCCGATTCGCTCGTCGGCAAAAGCCGATTTGAAATGATAAAAAACGTGTTGAAAAAGCGAAAATAGAAGAAAGATATCATGGGACAGGAAACGGAGGATGGAAAGTGAGAATAAGGGAAGAAAAGGGGCTTACCTCCTTCCCTTATTGTTTTTATGCCAGAGCTTGTTTTGGGAACATCATTTCATGCTTCGCTCTCATTTTACCCCGACCGGTGTGGGAGCAAGTTCTCTTATCATCGCAATCTCATCGCAGCTTGGAAATTTTGAGCAATTAATGCAGTCTTTCCATACTTTGTGTGGCAGTGTTTCTTTTTTTACGACGTAAAACTTACACTTCTCAAAGAACTCCTGCTGATATGTCAATGACATGACACGACGGAGACCAAGTTCTCTCGCTTCATCTATGAGATGGTTCACCAATTTCTTTCCAAGACCTTTTCCTTTTGCTTTTTCTGAAATGGCGAGCGAGCGTACTTCAGCTAAATCTTCCCACAGAATGTGAAGACCGCCCACACCCACAACTTCACCTGGTTCGCCAACTTCCCCTATATCGTCAATGACAACGGAAAAGCAATGCAACGTTTCACAGAGTGATAGCTTTGAACGGGGCAGCATTAGCCCTTGCTGTGCGTACTCGTTAATTAAAGCCATCATCCCGTCAAGGTCTTGTATTTTTGCCTTTCGGATTAACATAGCTATCCCTCCATGAGAATATTGTGTATATGTAATTAAGAATATGTATAATTATCGAATTTATAATAATAAATATACACTCTTGTCTTTGATATGTCTAGGATGTAAATTGGATAAAATGTATTTTTATAAGAATGGACAAGGTGGTTTTGATATGGTGGCGCTTAACAGTGAAGAATCGTGGGAAAGAAATATTCTGGTCTTATAGAAACAAAACCGTAGGAAAAATGGGCAAAAGACTAAAATTACCGCCCATGCAGAGGTGGAACATGGTATGATAATACACGATAAGACATGTGCAAAGGGGTCTTAAAATGAGTGAGTTAGTATATACAGCAAGCAGCATGTTAAAAAAGGTATTCCGTAATGGAGAGCGCTCGCTTTCTAGGCAGGAATTAGAAAGTCGCCTGCAGAATACATACGGCATAAGCTTACAACGCACAGGCCAATCGCCGGGCGAAGTGATTGAGGAAGCGCTTGCTGAAGAAGCTTCGCCTTTTCATGTGGGAAGTTCTCACGCGGTGGTCGAGATGGATGCGCCGTTCCGCGATCATATCGCCGAAGAGCTGGTGCGTTATTTCCTTGAAAACAAAGGGCCTTTGACGGCAGAACAATGTTTAAAAAAGCTGCGCTGGCATAACATAATTTCCTACAGCTACGCTGAAAACAAGCTTCCTCTGTACAAAGACCCTCGGTTTGTCCGTTTTATCGGATCAGACTTGTGGTATTTGGCCCGCTGGGAGATAGCCAATGACCACATTTACCGTTTCCTTGTGGACAAACAGGTTAAACAACTGCCTTTGGCGCAACTGCTGCTAATGATGGAGCATGAATTGAATCTGTCGCGCCGCGAATACGTATTTGTACCGGAGGGAGACCCACGTTTTCACATAGTTGAAGGTTTGGTTATCGTCAGTTATGAAAGAGAAAGCGAGCCACAGCCTGAAGCGGAAGAAGTACAGGTGAATGTGCTGCAGGAGCAAGAACAAGAAGATGTCATTGTGAATGAGAATATTCAAAGGGAAGAGGAGGTTGCTGTAACAATGGCAAATGAATTGAAAACAGCAAGCGTATTTGAAGATGTATTGGTAAATGCCCAGGATTCGACTGAGAAGTTAGAACTCCGTATTAAAGAAATGGAGGAAGAAGTGCTTGAGCATTTCAAGAGCAACAACATGTCCGCCATTTCTCAACTTGTGGCGGAAAAAGAAAAATGTGAAGCGATTGTTGCTGCGCTTGAAAAAGTTATTGAAATCGTAAACAAATAATGAGAAATAAGGATGACCGTATCAATGGAAGCGATTGAAGAGCTTGACGGCCTGCATCGTCGCTTTGAGCGCTTACGCTTGGTGGTGGAGAGCAAGCGGATGCAGGTGAAGTGGATAGAAGAAGAAGTTCGGCTCTGCTTTCAGGAAAGTGACATGCAAGGAATTGCCGAACTGGCCCGCGAGCGGGAGCGGTTGCTCAAGTGGATTGAGATGATGGAGAAATTTATCATCAAGTGGGAGCGATACTGGCACGTTTATGAATCTGCGTCGGGCTGGTTGTCTCCGGGCCTGCATGCGCAAGAATAGGTAGGGCGCTGCTTTCGCCCTGCCGTTTTTTCTAAAACATTTTTTCTGTTTTTCCAAAAAATAATCTTGCGCATTAGAAGCCTTATATGATATTATAAATTCTGTCGCTGCTATATAAGAAGACACGAAATCATGTCCCAGTAGCTCAGCTGGATAGAGCAACGGCCTTCTAAGCCGTCGGTCGGGA
>JAAROH010007617.1_pt1 | contig 112674 bp, 117 predicted proteins | sample 7248631 | NCBI WGS metagenome assembly JAAROH01 (sample SAMN09772309, study PRJNA484901) | compost metagenome | isolation source: Vermicomposting unit | place: India | reverse complement strand
CCTTCGGTTCTTTCTACATGGTAAATTTTGTATCAAATTTTGGGCAAGTCTAGTTATAACTTAAACTATAACATATCGGATATTCTTTACGCAACAATTCGCTCAATGGATGGTTCTCACCGAGGCCAATTCCTTCTTCCGCCCGTTGAATGGCAAACCGTAAATGCGTAAGCAAACGGGCATAATCAAAAGACGTTTTATCGATTTCAATCTCCAGTTCAGATTCAATAGTCTGAACCAGACGGGAAATTAACATAGAGGAACGATTGATTCTGCTTAAACTCTGATTTTCGCGAACACTGTGTAGATGCAGAGCAATGAAACCGATTTCATCATCAGGAATGGTCATATTCAACCCTTCTTCCAGCATACATACTCCTTCGCGAGCCAGTTCATATTCGTAGGCATACAGGCTGCGTACTTCATGTAAAAACGGATTATGAATCTGGATTCCCTGCCGCAACCGCTTCACCGCAAATGAAATATGATCCATCAATGCCAACATAAACCAATCGCTCATTTTCTTATCCAGCTTTTTTTCTAGATATTGAACATATTCATTCACCACTCGAATTACATCTTCGTCCGCTTCTGAAAACATGCATATTACTCGCTCTTTATTTTCTTCTGTAGAAAGAACGAAAACTTTCTCAATAGCTGCTTGGCTAGTAATGATTTCCCCTTTGGCTTTCTGAAAGCCGATGCCTTTGCCTAACAGAACTACTTCCCGTTTTTGCTCATCACGGGCAACTAGCGAGTTATTGTTTAATACACGTTTAATCTCATAACGTTTTCCATTGCCCATACCACTTCATCCTTGTCTCCTCGTCTCCTCATTCTGATGAATGCATTGTAAAACATGGCCCACAGAGAACGCAATGATTTTGCTTTCTTCCGCTTACTTTGCGCCCGGCTTTCCAAGCAAAGCAAACATATTTTTTTTATATGCGTCTACACCCGGTTGATCAAACGGATTGACCCCAAGCACATAACCGCTAATGCTACATGCTTTTTCAAAGAAATAAACAAGTTGACCAAAATAGTAAGGTGTTGCTTCCGGAATGTTAATCTTCAAATTCGGTACGCCGCCCTCCGTATGGGCAAGCATTGTACCCTCACACGCTTTTTCGTTTACCTCATGCATTGTTTTATCCACAAGGTAATTCAGCCCATCAAGATCATCGCTTGATTCCGGAATCGCAAGCTGCGTATGCGGTGTCTCTATCCAGAGGATTGTTGCAAACATATCACGTCGTCCATCCTGCACGTACTGTCCGAGCGAGTGTAGATCGGTAGTAAAATTCATGCTGACCGGAAATAACCCCTTCCCATCTTTTCCTTCACTTTCCCCGAATAATTGCTTCCACCATTCCGCAACATACTGCAAAGAAGGCTCATAGTTTACGAGCAGCTCAATGCTTTTTCCTTTGCTGTAAAAAATATTACGAATGGCCGCGTACTGGTATGCAGCGTTGACGTTCATATCTAGCTGGCTGTACAGCTTAACTGCGTCAGCGGCTCCTCTCAGCATGTCGTCAGTGTCAATTCCGGCTACCGCGATTGGCAATAGACCTACCGATGTTAACACGGAATAACGCCCGCCAATCTCATCCGGTACGACGAATGTTTCGTATCCTTCTTGCTCCGCCAGTTGTTTCAGCGCACCCTTTGCTTTATCCGTCGTCGCAATAATCCGTTGTCTTGCTCCTTCTTTACCATAGCGCTTCTCTAGTAAGTTGCGGAACAAACGAAACGCAATGGCCGGTTCCAGCGTCGTACCGGACTTCGAAATCACGTTTACGTATACTTCCTTGTCCTGTACCATCTGCAAAAGCTGAGCCGTATACGCCGCACTCATATGGTTGCCGACAAAATAAATTTTCGGTCCTTTCCGCTGTTCTTTTGGCAGCTGGTTATAGAAAGCTGGGCGTAACATTTCCAAAGCGGCCCTCGCCCCCAGATAGGAACCACCGATACCGATAACAATCAGCATATCTGCCTTCTCGCGAATATTTGCACTCGCTTGTTTTAGGCGCTTATATTCTTCTCGATCGTAGGAGTGCGGCCAATCTACCCAGCCTGTATATTCATGGCCTACCCCCGTTTTCCCATGAAGCATGTCATGCGCCCGGCGCACGTCCGGTTCCATATATTCCAGTTCATGCCGTGTGAAAAACTCCCGCGCTTTACTGTAGTCAAACGTAATTTGTTTATTCACCAAATAGCCTCCTTCTGTCTGTCAAATCCAAGCGTCGTCTCTGTTCCCGGAATGTCGTTGTCAATGGTACCCGGAATTCCGATTGTCGGTAACCCTTTTTCGGAAAGTTTTTGTGCACCTCGAAAAGAACCATCTCCCCCGATAACAACAAGCCCTTCAATGCCTTTTGCACGAAGCTGTTCAATTCCTTGCTGCTGTCCTTCATCCGTTTTGAATGCTTCACAACGGCTGCTGTACAGAATGGTTCCTCCGCTATTTTTCGCATCACGCTCACCCTTACTTTTCATATATTGAAGTAGCTAAAAAATCCATCTTCATAGCAGCATGTGCCCGTATTCAGCTTTTCTTTTTCCTGTCTCCCACAATTATAACGAGACTTACTTTATCCCTCTTATATGTTTTTCACCCCACGTTCATGGATAAATTTCCTATAAATGATAATACATGTTTACTATAAAGTTTATACGTAAAATCTGTCAATTACGTCAATTACATTAAAAAGTAATTGCAAAAAAAGAAAGCCTGTACTATATTATTTTTCATAAAGCGCCCGAGTTCGCTTTTGAAAACGGATTCAAAAACTTCACACTAAAAATCATTTACACGATCCATGACGTGTTACTGTGTTCGACCAGGCATGAGTAATGGAAAGCATGTAGAATATATCACTGTTTTTTTATGGAACAGTATCTGTATATTCTACCTACTTTCTATTGCTCATGCCCTTTTTTGCGTGGTGGCATCCGTGTAAAGGAAAAGGAGGAACATAAGCATGTTTAAGAAGGCTTTTGGCGTATTGCAACAAGTTGGTAAATCACTCATGCTTCCTGTTGCCATTTTGCCTGCTGCCGGTATTTTGCTAGGTCTCGGTAACGCACTGCAAAATCCGTCATTATTGGAAAGGCTTACATTCTTAGCATCACCAGCCTTCCAGATGGTTTTCAAGGTGATGGAGCAAGCTGGAGATGTTATCTTCGGCAATTTGGCCCTGCTTTTTGCCGTTGGTGTTGCCGTTGGCCTGGCAGGCGGTGAAGGCGTAGCCGGAATCGCTGCCATTATCGGTTTTCTAGTCATGAACAAGACAATGGGGGTTCTCCTGAATGTAACGCCTGAAACAATAACACAAAGCAAAGGGTATGCCATGGTGATGGGTATTCCTACCTTACAAACTGGCGTATTCGGTGGAATTATCATCGGTCTGTTGGCTGCCTTTATGTATAAAAAATACTCCAACTTTGAACTCCCCCAATTTTTAGGATTCTTTGCCGGAAAACGCTTTGTACCAATTGTGACAGCTGCTTCCGCTCTTGTGCTGGGCATTATCATGATTTTTGTATGGCCGCCGATTCAAAATGCACTGAACACATTCTCGCACAGCATGATCGATTCGAATCGAACACTCGCAGCCTTTGTTTTCGGTCTAATTGAGCGTTCTTTAATTCCATTCGGACTCCATCATATTTTCTATGCACCGTTCTGGTTCGAATTCGGTGAATATGTGGACAAAGCGGGCCAGGTCGTTCATGGGGATCAAAAAATCTTCTTCGCTCAATTGAAAGACGGTGTAGAACTTACAGCCGGTACATTCATGACAGGAAAATTCCCCTTCATGATGTTCGGACTTCCGGCCGCCGCACTGGCAATGTACCATGAAGCGCGTCCTGAGAAACGCGCACTCGTTGGTGGTATTTTAAGTTCTGCGGCACTAACGTCATTTCTAACAGGGATTACAGAGCCAATCGAGTTTACATTCTTATTTGTTGCCCCTGTTTTGTTTGCGATACATGCAGTGTTTGCCGGTCTTTCATTCATGGTTATGCATCTCCTGAATGTAAAAATCGGGCTAACATTCTCCGGAGGTGTCATTGACTATATCCTGCTTGGGATTATCCAAAATCGCACTGACTGGTGGTTAGTCATTCCGGTAGGTCTTGTATTCTCTGTCATTTACTACTTCGGGTTCCGTATTGCCATTCGCAAATGGAATTTAAAAACACCCGGACGTGAAGGAGAAGAAACAACCAAGCAAGAGAACGCATCCGCAAATCGTTTTGCGACTGGCGTATTGGCAGGACTTGGTGGAAAAGAAAACATCAAGCATTTAGATGCATGCATTACACGCTTACGCGTATCTGTGAATGACATTAAAAAAGTGGACAAAGAAAAGTTAAAGCAACTTGGTGCGGCTGGCGTACTCGAAGTTGGCAATAACATTCAAGCCATCTTCGGTCCAAAGTCCGACCAGTTGAAAGAACAAATTAAGGATATAATGGCAGGTAAAATCCCAACAGAACCTGTTTATGTAGAAGAAGTAGCGCCACTTCCTGTAGATGCGTCACTATCGGGCGAAAACACAGAAGCTGCATTTATTATGCCAATCGATGGGAAAGTGGTAGACCTGAAAGATGTACCTGATCAAGTCTTCTCACAAAAAATGATGGGCGATGGTTTCGCGATTGAGCCGGATAACGGAGAAGTCGTATCACCGATAGACGGAACGGTTACTACGCTATTCCCGACGAAGCATGCGGTCGGCCTTCTGGCTGACAATGGTCGCGAAGTTCTGATTCACTTCGGAATCGACACGGTCAAATTGCAAGGAGAAGGCTTTGAAGCGCTTGTGGAACAGGGTGCGAAAGTCAAAGCCGGACAACCTTTGCTTCGTGTAAACTTAAATGAAATCAAAGGCAAAGTACCGTCAACGATTACACCGATTATTTTCACAAACCTTTCCGGTGAAAAAGTTATCGTGACACCTGGCTCGCACGTAAAACGCGGCGAGAAAAATGCCGTTAAACTTACAAAATAATCTTACTGTATAAAAACTTGGCTGGCACCTACAAATAGTGCCAGCCTTCATTATTTTTATAAAGATAAGAAAAGCGCATGGAAACATGCCATGCGCTTCGCTTTTTATGCACAATCAGCTGAAATATCGGCAGAAAACTTTCACCGCATCTCCATCTACAATTACTTTTCCGTATTCTTGTAAGACGTGCTTAGTTAGGGTGGAAGCTTCGCCGTACTCCGATAGCAAAGCTATGAAATCATTGTATTCATCTCGAGGTAGATCGATTTCTTCGAACACAAGGTAATAGCGCCCGTTGTACGCGTACGCGCTGCCGCCGTCAATCAATTTGGCGTTAACGCGATGCGCAAGCGCAATCAAATGCTCGAAGTCCTGAAATACATACACAATATCTTCACTTTCTTCCAATGTGACCTGCATTTCATATATGTCATCGTAGTCCATATCATCCATGTCATCATGTACCTCGGTCTTGCCGCGCGTTACAATAACAACCATACCCTGGGCCGGCAGGGAGAATACTTCGACTGCCACGGGTCCATTAACCGTAAACCCCACTTCGTCTTGAGCCTGATTCATCATATCATTGAAAAGTTCGTGCACTTTTGGAATGTCACGCCACATATCATCCTTTTCAATTCCTCGTTCCATCAGGTCATCGAATGTTAAAAAGATTCTTATTTTATCCTGATTCAGACGTTCAACGCGCATTATGACCCCTCCCTCCGCAAATTCGGTGGTAGTATTACAATACGTTGCATGATCCTCTTTTGTTCAAAAATATTATGCGACTTTTTTAATGATAACATGGAGTGAAAGCAAGGTACAAGGTGGGAGAAGAAAAAATATGAGACAGAGACATAAACGCAAGGCTAGAATTTCATAATTCTAGCCGCGAAATCCCCCACACCATTGCGATAGCAATAAGCGCTCCGATGATAAACGAAACAAGCATGCCCGCGCCGTACGAATTCGGTTCGTCTTCACAATACTCTTTCCTTTCATCGCGGTTCATTGCCTACCCACCTTCCTATATGTATGCATAAAAATGTATTTCTTTTTAGTATGATCATCTCCCCTCTTTTCTATATTCTTTTATCAAAAATTGAACACTCCCACCACTGTTGATTGTACGTCCGTACCATTCCACTTTGTATTCCAGCATCCGGCGAAATTCCGACCATGATACATCGGCCAAGGCATCATTCCACAAAGCGAGGAAATGGTTGAACACGAATCGGGAACATCCGATAATACGATAAAAAACACCCGACATCAGTCGAGTGTTTCGACTTCTTGCAACTTTGCCTGAATGGTGCGGGAAAGCTGCCTGAGCTCTACCACATCACCCCGCGCCCGCATCCGGCGGAACTGGTTTTGAAACTCTGTCGCTTCCACCACAAACCCGCGCTGATACAAACTTTGAATCCCCTGCAAAATGCGAGAGACGATATTTGATTTGTATTCGAACATTTGCTGAGCATCTCGGATTTCGTCACGGATTTCCGACATCTCCGTATCAAGTAAATACGCCGCTTCGGCTGTTGTTCGCAACCTTTCTTTGATATCTTCGGGAATATTACCTTCGTACTTATAGTTTAACGAATGCTCTATGGTTGCCCAGAAATTCATCGCCAGCGTTCGTATTTGGATTTCGGCCAATATTTCTTTTTCACCCTGTGATGTATGCACAGGATACTTAATGATAATATGATAGCTGCGATAGCCGCTCGGCTTCTGGTTTTTTATATAGTCTTTTTCGTAGACGATGGTCATATCTTTGCCGTTACGTTGGCGAACAAGCTCTACCACACGATCAATATCCTGTACAAATTGGCACATGATCCGGATACCTGTAATATCCTCTACTTCTTCCAGACGGTCCATCGGAATTCCAAGCTTTTGCGCCTTTTCTAGAATGCTTGAGATTTTTTTGATACGACCTGTTACGAATTCAATCGGTGAATATTCATTTTTCTTTTTTAATTCTTTGCGAATACCTCTAAATTTTACTTTCAATTCCTCAACTGCCTGTTCGTAAGGAATGAGGAACTCTTCCCAGCTTCTGTCATCCACCAGATTGTCTTCCCCCTTCAACTGCCGCTATCCTTCTGTATTTTACCATACTCTTCTCAAAATGAAATCGTGAATTTGCCTGTATTTTTCTATACCCTACTATACAAGAGGAAAAACCAAAATATTACATATAAACAAGATAAGAGATAAGAAAAAACACCAAACTTCTCCGCAACATCGGCTTGGATAGCAAATGTTCTATAATGCGTCCCCTTATTTTTCATCTCTTGTATAATAATAGAAATGACGACAAAATTATACCGGCGAACAGGCCAAAAAAAGGAGGAGCTGCGCGTCATGACAATGGAACACATAAAAAAGCAGGCATTTTCATTGGAAAGTTACCGCTTAGAATGCGGGGAAAGTATTCCGGTAACGATCGGATTTGAAACATACGGTAAATTAAACGCTGAAAAAAGCAACGCGGTTCTTGTCTGTCATTTTTTCAGTGCGACAAGCCATGCGGCTGGAAAATACAGTCCGGAAGATACAGAACCAGGTTGGTGGGATGGACTCATTGGCCCTGATAAAGCGATCGATACGAATGAATACTTTGTTATATGTTCTGACACATTATGTAATATCCAGTTAAAAAATCCGCATGTCATTACAACCGGGCCAAGTACAGTTAACCCAAAAACAGGAGAAAAATATGGCCTTTCGTTTCCAAGCTTTACTTACCGGGATATGGCAGGCATTCAGCGCGAACTAATCCGTTCGCTTGGCATTGAACGGCTGGTGGCGGTGCTTGGTCCATCCGCTGGTGGAATGCAGGCGCTCAATTGGGCGGTTCATTATCCGGAAATGATGGATGCCTGCATCGCGGTCATCAGCGGTGCGCAGACACCTGTGCTTACATCGCTCGCTTATTTGCAGTCAGCAATCGACGCGATTACGCTTGATCCAAAGTGGAAAAACGGGCAGTATGCAACGGGAGAAGAGCCGGAGGATGGGCTGCGCTTGGGACTCCAGTTAATGCACCTGGCTGCTTTCCACTATGAATGGTATGATGAAACTTTTCCACGCCACGCGAAACATGATGTTATTTCTACTTATGACAAAGCCCCTCCTTTTACAGAAAAGTTTAAAAAAGCGGTATCTGAACGTATGGCTTTATATGATGCCAATCATTATATTTACACCGCACGTGCCGCAATGATGCATGATATTGCCCGTGGGTTCGCTTCCCTTGAAGAGGCGCTGGGGCGAATTCAGGCGCGCGTATTAATGATTCCGTGCACATCGGATTTGTTATTCCCGCCGCAGTATAGCCGTCATGTGGTAGAAATCATGAATCGGCAAGGAGGGTGTGCGTCGTACTATGAAATCGACAGTCCGCACGGTCATATGGCGGGAGTACTGGATACGCATTTATTCGCCGAACCGCTCGCAGCATTTTTAGAAGGAAAAGAAGGCGGGATAATAGGATAAAATAAAAAAACGAAATATAAAGTGAGTACCTTATGTCCCGTTTTAGATTGCAAACAAACTCCCTCGTTGCCATTGGCAGTGGAGGGAGTTTATTTGTAATCTAAAGTCCGAGCCAGAATCAGCATCCAAATTTTGTATACATCCAGAAACTGTTCTCATTCCTGCAGGCTCTTATGAATCCAGATCGCCGCCTGGGCACCGTCGCCAATCGCCACTGAGAGCATTTGGGAATGAGCCGCCACATCACCAGCTGCCCATACATGCTTGATATTTGTTACTTTCGTTCTGCCGTCCACCGGAATATGTCCGTTTTCCAACCGTTCTACGCCAAGCATAGTGGCGATATCAGACTCAGCTTTATGACCAAAAGCGATAAATCCTTTTTCTACTTCAATCATCCGATCGTCCGCCAGTCGGACGCCCGATAGTTTGTCCTCCGTCTCGCTTCGCACCTCAAGAATAGGTCCGTTCACCATTCGCACGCCCGCTTCTGTGCATTTTTCTTTCCAGCGCTCCGAAACGGGGCTTTTCTCCGGTTCATGATTAATATACGTCACATCATCTGTCCAGTAACGCAGCACGCAAGCCATGGCTGCGCCAGTATTCCCCGCGCCTAGCACAGCTGTGCGCAAGCCGCGGATTTCGTAACCGTCGCAATCCGGACAAACGTAAACAGCCAAACCGAGCGCTTCCTTTAAACCTTCGATATCTTCCGGAATCCGGTCTGTAAGCCCCGTGCTAATAAGCAGCCGCTTCGCCGATACAGTTTTTTCATTATTGCCGATGACAAGTTCAAACTTTTTGCCTCTCCTATGTGCACTGCTTACCCTTCCTTCAATGAACTCAACGCCTATCTCCCGCGCCTGCGCCCGTCCGGCCTCCCGCAATTCCCTGCCACTTACACCATTGGGAAACCCGAGAATGTTGCCGTATCGCCTTGCCAAAGTTGAGCGTCCACCTTTCGCGTCGATAACCACTACCCGGTGCATATAGCGCCCAAGTTGAATGGCTGCCTGCAACCCGGCAATCCCTCCGCCAATGATCGCGCAATCATACATACATCCATCTCTCCTTCTCGCATTCACAACATCTTCCCATTTCGAGCGATTTTTAGAAGGTTTATGAAGGCAAAGATTCTAATATCCTTAAGTTATACTGGTAGCCTTGTTCGATAAGGAACATCTGTCTTCTATGCGCATAATATTCTTCTTTCGAATTCGCGGAAACGAGCGAATAAAAATGCGCAATCCGGCCATCCTTTTTCGGACGCAAAATCCGCCCCAAGCGCTGCGCTTCCTCCTGACGCGAGCCAAAAGTGCCGGAAATTTGCACCGCTACGCTCGCATCCGGCAAATCGACGGCAAAATTGGCGACGCGCGACACAACAAGTGTAGGGATATCGCCACACCTAAACCTTCGGTACAGCTTCTCCCGTTCTTCCTGCGGTGTCTTTCCAGTAATAAGCGGAGCCTGAATTTCACGCGCGACCATTTCCAGTTGTGAAACATAATGACCGATGACTAAAATCTGTTCTCCCTGATGCTGCTTAAGCACCTCTTTAACGACCGGTACTTTACTCGGATTTTCCGCCGCGATCCGGAATTTCTGCCGCTCACCAGAATCCGTATACTTTGCGCGCAGCGAAGCGGAAAGGGGCACCCGAATTTCCATGCATACTGCGCTCGCAATAAATCCCCGTTCCTCCAATTGACGCCAAGGCAATTCGTACTTTTTCGGTCCGATCAAACTAAATACATCATCCGCCCGCCCGTCTTCGCGCACCAGCGTGGCAGTTAATCCCAAGCGGCGCTTAGCCTGAATGTCAGCCGTCATTCGGAAAACAGGAGCGGGCAGCAAATGGACTTCATCATATATAATCAATCCCCAGTCGCGTTTATGAAACAGCGACAAGTGCGGAAAATCGTCCGAGCCCGGCTCCCGATGTGTAATCATCTGGTATGTGCTAATCGTAACCGGGCGCACCTGTTTTTCCTGGCTCGTGTATGTTCCGACCTGTTCTTCTGCAAGCGTGGTACGAGCTAAAATTTCGTTCTTCCATTGCCTAACCGAAGTAGTACTACTTGTCAGCACAAGCGTCGCCATGCCAAAGCGCACCATTGTATCGATACCGACCAACGTTTTGCCGGCACCGCATGGAAGCACAACCACACCATTCCCGCCGGAGGCGCTTCCCCCGGCATAAAACGCGTCCACCGCCGCTCTCTGATAGTCCCGCAATTGAAAACCTCTCTTCTCGCATAAGGCCATTGTAACCCGCTCTCCGTCGGTGTAGCCTGCCATATCCTGCACCGGAAATCCAAGCTTTAACAGCGTTTGCTTAATCATTCCGCGCTGTGCGATCGGGACTATAACCTCACATTCGTTTACCTGTCGCCCGACAAGAGTAGCGATGGATACATAGCTCATAATCTCTTCCATAATCCGCGGCTCGGCGGCCGCAAGCACAAGCTCGCCGCCCCTCACGAACAATTGCAATTGCCCAAAACGCCCCATCGTCCGCGTAATTTCTTCCCGGATAGAAGGTGGAACCGGAAATTTCGCGTACTTGTTCAGCACGCTGAGTACTGTCTCCGCCCTTAAACCAAGCGCGGCCGCATTCCAGAGTGAAAGCGACGTCAAGCGATACGTGTGAATATAATCAGGGCTTTTGACCAGTTCGGCAAACGGAGTAAGCGCATCCCGCACTTCGCTGTACATCGGATGACGCACTTCGAGAAGCAGTGTACGATCCGCCTGTACGATCAACGGATTGCGTATATGCGGCATATTGTCCCTCCTTATATAAAAGTTCCCTCTTCGCTGTAGTGTATCCAAAAATGAGAAAAACTCGCTGGCATTGTCCACTCAATGAAAAAACAGGCGCCTAAAAGCGTCTGTTTTTTAACGGGGAGGCAGCGGCACTTTAATCACTGAACCCGCATATACGTTGTTCGTATTGCGGATACCATTGTACCGTGCCAAATAAAACTGGTATTTTCCTGTTCCGTAATACATGACGGAAATTTTGTACAACGTATCGCCCGGCTGTACCCTATGCCTCAGGAGCCGTCTTTTTTTGTAGGGCGGCGCACTCTTTGAAGCATGGACTGTTTCCACTTTTGCCTTTGCTTGCGCAGGCTTGGCTTTCGGCGGCGTTTGGCTTGGATTGACGGGAGTCGCCTTCGCTGAAGAAGGGGATTTAGGCGCCTGGTTCGCGTTCGGCGGCGCAGCCGGCAGCGGTTTCGACGATTGCATACCGGAAAGCTTCTCTGAAAATTGAGAGGCCTGCTGAGATGGTTCCAGCTTGGATACCGCTGTTCCGGATACAGATGTCAATTCCTTCTTTGCAGGCGTTTGACTTCCTACCTCCGGGCGCGGTTGCGCGACGGACGGCACACTCCTTGTCGCATACCACCAGAAACAAAGCACTGCTACAAGCAACAAAAGAACAGTTCCCCCGATATAGTAAGGAGTAAGATTCAACGGGGGCTTCTTGTGAATCGTACTGCGCGGCGGCAGCGTTCCTGTCGGCACTTTTTCCAGCTGTGCCCCTTGCTGTTGTGCCACTATTTTCCGCAGCGAATCCGCCTGATCAGTAGAGGTTTGTCTTTCCCTATTCATCGACATCTTCATTCTCCCCGTTTGTATTCTTGTCTTCCGTATTCGACCCTTCGGTCCCAATTCCTTCCTTTCGCTCAAGAAACCATCCTTTTCTCACACAGCATCCTAAAACAAAATCTACTAAAAAATGAGCCCATACCACCGTCCAAACGGTTCCCGTCTTCTCAAATAGTACGCCGAACAGTACGCTGATGACAAATACCACTGTCATCATTACCCATTTTTTCATATAGCGTACGTGAACGAGTGTAAATAAAACGCTCGTCCACCAAACTCCTAATCCAGGCTGAATAACGGCACGAAACAAGAACTCTTCCGTTATCGCTACCACTGCGCATACGATGGCAATATGCCCAACAGACAAATCACGGAACAACAGTTCGTTAAGCCCGCCGTCATCAAACATATCACGCGGCAAAAACAAAATAAGAATAACCTCTATGACGATCACCAAAACCGCAGCCAATGTGCCGTATATGAATACATCCGCTGCGTCCTGCAAAGCAAAAGGACGCGTCCAGTCCACCCCGGTGCGAATATAGAAAAAATACAGCCCGGCAAGACCGAGCGCAAATAAAATCGCCTGGGATATGTACACATTTAAAGCCAATGTCCGGCTATCTAAATTTGTATATCTTGAATCCATATCTTTCGTCACTTCCATTCGCATGAGAAACCGGAAGCAAACTATCTAACTCTTGTCTCCAGTCCCATGCTTCTTCTAACATATTGTCTCTCTCTTCCCCGTCTTGATAAAGGGTCATATCGATTCCGCAGCGGTCGCAGCAACTGCCCGAAGCCGCGCGATGCTCCTGTGCAAAATAGCGTCCAATCGTAAGCCGTCGACATTCTGAACTGGACACCCAACGTCGCATTTCTGCTAGCTTTTCGTATCTCTCCGCACGCCGCTGGAAAACGATCTGTGCCAGGGACTGAAAGCTTTTCGGTTGCGAATCTGCGCCTTCCCATTCCCAGCCATTCGTTGTTCGGCGCAACCTTCTGAACAATCCAAGACGTTCCATATGATACAGCAAAATGGAAAGCTGTTGCGCTTCCAGCCCCCATGCCGCAAGCGCCTCTTGTTCAGACACCCCCTTCATCCGCCTATCAGCAGAGAACAAAGCATCGTAGAAATTTCGAATCTGTACCTCGTTTGGATATTCCTCGGCAATCAACTGGCCGGGTAAAATATGGTCATCCGGTGTAAAAAGAAGACAGGCATAGCTTAATTGTCCGTCCCTTCCGGCGCGCCCGACCTCTTGCAAATATGACTCTATGTCAGGAGGCATATGATAATGCAGTACAAACCGGATATCGGGCTTGTCAATGCCCATCCCGAACGCGTTCGTCGCAAATATTACATTCAGTTCATTTCCAAGGAATTGTTGCTGGATCAACAACCTTTCTTCTGCTCCCATACCGCCATGATAAACAGCACAGCGCTCAATCCCCTGCTCCTGCGCCAGCTTGTGCGCGCGTTCTGTCGCGCTTCGGGAGCGGAAATAGACAAGTCCAGGTCCTTTAAGCGTCCTCAACTTGTCCAACATCGCTGCTTCCTTCTCCCGTTCATCGCCCAAAAATGCAACATCATAGCAAATATTCTCCCGATTAATCGATGTAAGCACGATATGTTCATGTGGAATCGAAAGCGCACGGCAAATATCCTGCTGCACGGCCCTTGTAGCGGTTGCCGTCAGCGCTAGCACCGGCGGTGCGCCCAACCTGCAGATACATGAATGCAAACGCTGGTAATCCGTGCGGAAATCGTGTCCCCACTGTGAAATACAATGGGCCTCATCGACTACAAACAGCGATACAGGCACGCGTTCCAGTTGCTCCATGAAATCGTTTTGCTGCAATTTTTCTGGAGAAACATACAGGATTTTCACTTTTCCCTCGATAACTTGCGCCAGCTTCCAGCGTTGTTCTCGCGCAGAAAGTGCGCTGTTAATATATTCAGCGTGCCGAATCCCCCGGCAACGCAAATTCCGCACCTGATCCGCCATCAGTGAAATTAACGGCGAAACAACGACCGTCATTCCGGGAAGCACCAGCGCAGGAAGCTGGTAACACAATGATTTCCCGCCTCCGGTCGCTAAAATGCCAAGCGCGTTCGCGCCCGCAAACGGATAACGCATAACTTCCAACTGGCCCGGCCTGAATTCTTCATACCCAAAATAACGCTTCAAGGCCGTGCGCAATGCTTCGTCTACCGCCGCATTCACGATGTTTCACCTTCCTCCTTGGGAAGCGCGTACCAAAGCAAGACGAATTTCAAGATAATTGTAAGAATCGCCCGCTTCACGCTTAATCGTCCCAACTTTTTTTGTACCCTTTTCGCGTACAATCGCATGAATGCGTTCCACTTTCTCTGGAGAAACAAATGGGTGGATATCAAAAGCGGGATCGGCAATGGCAATTTCAACAATGTGATCTTCGATCGTACCGGGCTTCAAACCACGCTGACGAACAATTTCTTCCAGCGAGAACCCCGCTGCAAGCAACGCTTTCGTCCAGCGGGCTGTTTGCGTAAGCGCGGCATCGTCGGAACGGCTTCCAGCTACCTTTGCAAGCATCGGATAGGCTCCGGAACTAAGGCGGCGCAACTGTTCGGCAGCCAAGCGAAGCACGTGCATCTCAACCGCTCCTTCCGCCGTATCAAGCATACTGGCCAGCTGACGATACGTTAGTCCCGCTCTTGCCTTTCCGCTCAAACGACGCAAAAGAAGCATCCTCTCTTCTTCTGCCAATCCTTCCATCCAGCGTACCATTTCTTCTTTCATACGGCGTGCCGCCTCAAGTTTGTCCGGGTACGTTTTTATTACACGCTTGACTTCGTACTGAAGTTCCCGCTGTTCCACCACCGGATAAAACAGTGTCTCTCCCGCAATCCAATATGAAAACGTCTGAATCAAAAGAGAGAGTTTTTTCCAGAAGCGTGCGGCACGCACTTTTTCATGAACAGACGAAACGGACCTGCAACAGGCTTCATATCTGAAGCGTGCCTCCCTTTTCATTAGTGCGGCTTCGCCGGCCGGCAAACAGAAGACGCCCGCTTTCTTTCCCGGCCGCACTCCGAGCCAGCCGCGCGCGATCAAATCGTCCAGCATTCTCCTCACTTCTTCCACAGAAAACGCGTGTAATGCTCCATACAACATGGATACGCCGAACAAAGCAGCGTCTGCAATCACCTGGTTATTTTTCCGCCCTTTCAGTAAATGTACGATTGCCTGCGGCGTTCTTTCGCCCTGGAACTTTGACGCTGCAAGGAGAAAAAGCCCTTCCATAAATTGAATGTTCATTGTTATAATTTCATCCCCCGATTTCGGGTAAGTAATTACTGTAATCTAATTATAGTCCATCATTCTGCCATGTGGAGCAGAAAAGATGTTTTTGGTGCCCTTTCACGATTTTTTTTCAACCATCTTGATATTCACGAATACAATGTTTACAATGAGGTATGAGAAATGGACAACGTCTTTTCTCAGAATTTCTGGAGGTGAGAAGAGAATGACAACTTGGGTTGATAAAGACACTTGTATCGCTTGTGGAGCTTGTGGCGCAACCGCTCCTGATGTATTCGATTACGATGATGAAGGCTTGGCTTTCAACAAATTGGATGACAACTCCAATACAGCTGAAATCCCGGACATTCTGCAAGACGACGTTCGCGATGCAGCTGAAGGTTGCCCGACTGATTCAATCAAAGTTGAAGAGTAAAATGCTTTTTGCATCGAACAAGCTCTCATAACGTAAATCCGAGCCTGACCAATTTCCCGGTTAGGCTCTCACGGTTTCATGGACAGCATATTATCACCATCTTAATTAATATCCCTTCTCAACTCTTCAATCCCTCGCTTCATCCCGCTATTTTCTTGAACGAGCAAACTTTCTCTCCTTTTCCTCCAGCCAGTTTTGCAACAGATATGTAAAATGGAGATGTTAAAAAGATTATTGACAAGTGCAATAATTGTCTATATCCTAAGTATGTCATAAAGATTCATATGCATTCTCGTTAGGCGAGGCTCCAGTTCAAACATAGGCCACTGCCCGGAAACGTCGAGAGACGCCAATGGGTAGAACAGGTATTGCCGGATTAAGGCTCTACTTAAGGTGGCTGAGTCATGTGACTCTACGTTGTTCTGTGCCGAAGCTCAACCAGGAGAATACTGGAAGCATACGAAGCTTTTTCGCATGCATCTATTTGTTGTGGGCACAAAAGCCTCTCCTGGCGTCATCTTGCGCGGGAGAGGCTTCTTTTGTTCTTTCAATGATATCAATATATTAAAGGGCAAAGGAGGGGATTTTCTTGATTAAAACGTATTTTTACAACCACTCCAAGCAGGAAATGATTCATGATGTCGATTTGGATAAAATCAACGAATTCCTGCATTCCAACGAAGACTTGCTCTGGATTGATCTGTTTAATACAAGCAACCAGGAATTGCAATATATCGCCAATTTGTTTAACTTTCACCCGCTGGCAATTGAGGACTGCCTTCAACACAGTCCGCGCGCAAAAGTGGATAATTACGAAGATTACTATTTTTTCGTATTCCATGCGCTGCGCTACCATGAGGAAAGCGACACAGAGATTACAACCCTTGAGCTAAACGTATTTATGGGGCCGAACTACATCGTAACCATCCATAAACGACCCATGCCTTCCATCGGTCGAATTGCGGCCGCCTGTTTAAAAAGCAAAGAGTACATGAACCGTGGAGCAGATTACTTGCTGTATTCCATCATTGACGGCATTACGGACGAATACTTCCCGATTCTTGACCGGCTAAGCATCCGTATTGATGAAATCGAAGACGAGATGTACGAATACGATATGGAACTTGTCACCGAAGAGTTCCTCGCGCTTAAGCGTACACTCATTTTGATCCGCCGCGTCATTCTACCGCAAAAACGAGTATTCGCTACAATAAACGGTCATTGGCAATTTCCGATTCAAGAAGAGAATATTCCATTCTATATTGACTTAAAAGACCACCTGGAACGGATCGCCGACTCGACCGAAACGTTCAAAGACTTAGTAAACAGCGCGCTTGATACGTATTATTCTATCGTAAGCGCTAAGACGACGGAAAACTTAAACATCCTGACCATGATTTCTACCATTATGCTGCCGCTTACCTTCATAACAGGATTTTTCGGCATGAACGTACCGCTCCCGTTTCAAGATTCGCCCTATACCACACTGGTTATTTTCGTACTTCTGTCCATGCTTTCTTGGTGGATGTGGTGGTTTTTGCGCAAAAAATTTATGTCATAAAAAGCTCATGGTCATAAACTGAAAATGGGCTTCTTCACAGGGCATACCCTCTGGGTGAGGCATACCGTTTTTCGCCCGAGAGTTTTTCCTGACAGACAAAAAATACTGATATATCAAGGATGTTGTAAAACGCATAATGACTGAATGGTAAAGGTTAAACACAATAGAGTAAAAACTAAATGTTGCACGCAGTCAAAACTATTGAGTATAATAAAATTAATAAAATGGTTCAGCCGGGAGGCGTACTTCATGAAAAAAACACGCAAAACCGGACGCATCGAAAAAGTAGTGAAGCTTTTGTATTTGGTAGGTATTCTATCACAAGAAGAACAGGAACAAATGATAAAACGCCGCCACTAACAGGGCAATGACAAGCGGAGCAACATGCTTCATCACAGAGAGGATTGTCCAATCTCCTCTCTCAAGGGATTGGACATTTTTTTCGATGGTTCTTTTTCTAATTTATTTGTAATAACGAACCATCGAAAAATCGGCAGACCTGCTCTCTCCGAAGAGCAGGTCTCTTTTTTATCCTGTTATGATGAGCGCCGTCAGCCCCCCGGCTATAGACGCCAGCGCGTTCACCGCATCGTTCGTGCACCAGGCGTATCCTTTCACTGCAATCGTATCCCGTCCGCAATGAAGCTTGCGTTCCGTTTCTTTGCCACATATCTGACAGCGGTACATCCGCTGCCAAGCCGCGCCGACCGCGCTGTCAATCAGACTGCCGATCATACCTCCTACAGCTCCCGCCACTACATAATGGACATTCACCCCTTCTTGCGCAAGCAAGGAAAACAGACAGGCACAGCCTCCAATAAACGTCCCGCCTGCAAACGAAGCGGCAAGTCCCGCCCCGCTCACCCCACCGGACGTTCCCGGGTCTACCTTGCGCCATGTAAAAATATGGCGCGGCTTTCCTTTCGCCAGCACACCAATTTCCGTTGCCCACGTATCCGCCGTTACCGCCGCGATCGAACCGATATAAAACGCATACCACCCTTCTTCCATCGCCGCAATAAATGCACCAAGGATAGCCACAAGTCCTGCTCCACCATTTGCAAACACTTGCATAAAATCCCTTGTGCCAGTTTTGGCAAATAAACTCTCCACCTCCTGCTTCGCTTCCTTCTTTCGATGCGATAACAAACTGGAAGAGATGAAAAATGCAAGCAACACACCATACCATTTCATATCGCTCAATGCGTATATCAGTGTTCCTATAATTACTACAGCCACAGCTCCGCTCGCCGACAGCGAACGTTTCCGGTATGCTACTATGGCAATCAACAGGCTTCCCACAAATCCAATAAAAAGTTTCATTCCTACTTCTCTCTCCTTACAACACGCTTTTCTTGTAACATAGAACTTGTTATAATGAAGCAGAATCCCTTGTTGGACTAACCTAGCTAACCCAGAACAAAAAGGAGGAATTTTCATGGCATTCGAAAACAAAGTCGTTGATGTGTTCGTCGAAATTCCAGCTGGCAGCCAGAACAAATATGAGTACGATAAAGAAGCAGGCGTATTCCGCTTGGATCGTGTACTATACTCCCCAATGCACTATCCTACCGAGTATGGATATCTAGAAAATACGCTGGCGCTTGATGGAGACCCGCTGGATGCGCTTGTGTTAACCACATTCCCGACATTCCCAGGTTGTGTCATCTCCACCCGCATCATCGGCGTGCTTGTTATGTCCGATGACAAAGGCCAAGATGAAAAACTGTTAGGCGTACCTGTTGACGATCCACGCTGGGATGGCGTAAAATCGCTTGACGACGTTCCAGGTCATGTATTGAAAGAAATCGCACACTTCTTCGAGCGCTATAAAGACCTAGAAAACAAAGAAACGAAAATCGAAGGCTGGGAAGGTCCAGAGAAAGCGGCTCAGCTTATTGACGAATGCCTTGCCCGCTACACGGAAAACAAATAAACGATATGTACATACGAAAACTCCCGCTAAGCGGGAGTTTATTCTTTTTCCGTGTCTCCATATCTTTCCTTGAGTCGGCGAATGCCTTCCTTGCAGACTCCGTAAGACAACCATGAGCAACCGAGGCACAAGAAGTCAAGATCATCCGGCTTCACCATTTGCGCGGTACGCTGTACCAGCCATTTTTTACTGTATGTTCTTTCCGGCTCAATATGTAGATGGCGGATAACTTTGGCATCCATCCGTCTGACATGAAGGTCGGAATCTTCCCCCGCTTCACACTTCGTTTGTCCTTTATGGGGACAAGCACCACATACTTCATCAAATCCGATAGTTACTTCCAGCCGGATGTCACATTCCGGGTCGCGAATACATTCTACCATTTCGCGCATCGTCTTGATAAAAGAAGGGCTATACCCCATGCCTTGAAACCCGTACACACACAACAAATGATGGCCGCGCAATTTGCGAATCTCCATTGTGCTTTCTCCTTTTTTTGATGAATAAGAAAAGCTTGCGAGTTATCTTTAACTTTATCATGCAGGCACCATTTTCGCACGTCTGAAACAAATAATATCATAAAACTTGCTTTCTACATTTTTAAACTCTTGAGATATAAAACAGCTTTACATCCTAGCGACAACTTGGTAGAATAAAAATAAAGATTCGGGCTAAAACCGAACATTAATAATTTTTTAATAAAGAATGTTAAGTTTTTAATCCAAAAACACTTGACTCCATCCTTTTTTCGTGATAAATTGTTTTCAGACAACAAACAATATCGTAAAACAACAATGACGGAGAGGAACTGCAGACGTGATTCTTCAGAGAGCCGGTGGTCGCTGCGAACCGGTGAATCCCCTGCCGTTTGAGCGCTCCTGAGTTGTCAGGCTGAACCGAAAGAAGTAGGTCTGAACGGATGCTCCGTTACAAGCTGCGGTTCTCGTGTATAGAACCGGTCGAGGCTGCTGTTGCGAGACAGTAGCGAATGAGGGTGGTACCGCGAAACAAAGCCTTTCGTCCCTCACTACAGGAATGTAGTGAGCACGAAAGGTTTTTTTAGTACAAAAATATATCTAGGGGGAAAAGGCGTCAAGCGCCGCGGAGGTGTAAATTACATGTTTAAAGTATTAGTAAGCGACCCATTAAGTGAATTTGGCATTCAAAAATTGCTGGAGGCGGAAGACGTTCAGGTTGACCGCAAGACAGGACTCTCCGAAGCGGAACTGATCGATATTATCGGAGAATATGACGCGCTGCTTGTGCGCAGTCAAACAAAAGTAACGGCCGCTGTTATTGAAGCAGGTAAAAAACTAAAAGCAATCGGCCGTGCAGGGGTTGGAGTGGATAACATCGACCTGACAGCTGCAACAAATGCGGGAATCGTTGTCATCAATGCGCCGGACGGAAATACGATTTCTACGGCAGAACATACTTTTGCAATGATTATGGCTTTGGCTCGCCGTATTCCACCAGCATACAAAAAACTGGTAGAAGGCGAATGGGATCGCAAGGCGTTCACGGGCGTAGAATTGAACAAAAAAGTGCTGGGCATCATCGGTCTGGGACGAATTGGCGCTGAAGTAGCAAAACGTGCTAAAGCGTTTAATATGAGCGTGATCGCATACGATCCGTTCCTGACTCAAGAACGTGCCGACAAATTGGGCGTTAAATTCGGCACGCTCGATGATGTGATTACGCAAGCCGATTTCATTACAGTCCACACTCCATTGACAAAAGATACAAAATATCTCATTAATACGAAACAATTTGAAAAAATGAAGGACGGCGTACGCATCATTAACTGTGCCCGCGGCGGAATTATCAGCGAAAAAGCGCTGTATGAAGCGATTGTAAGCGGCAAGGTTGCCGGCGCCGCCATCGACGTATTCGAACAAGAACCGCCCGTGGACAATCCGCTGTTGAAATTGCCACAAGTCATTGTGACGCCGCACCTTGGGGCGTCTACCGTCGAAGCGCAGGAGAACGTTGCCATCGACGTATCTGAAGAAATTCTGCATATTCTACATGACGAGCCATTTAAAAACGCGGTGAACCTACCGTCTATTCCGGCCAATGTCATGGAAAAAGTAAAGCCGTACTTTGAACTGAACGAAAAACTCGGTTCCTTTATCGCACAGATTGCGGTCGGCGGCTTGAAAGAAGTAATCATTACTTATTCCGGCGAGCTGAATGATATTGATACGGCGGCTCTGACGCGCACGACGCTGAAAGGCATTCTGTCCTATCATCTCGGCTCGGCCGCAAACTATGTAAACGCACCGATTCTTGCGAAAAACCGTGACATTCATGTAACTGAGCAAAAATCAACATACAGCAGTGGATTCAGCAACCTGATTACAGTTACGCTGAAAACGAGCCAGGAAGAACGAACCGTGTCCGGTACACTGCTGAATGGCTACGGTCCGCGCATCGTTAAAATTGACGGCTATTCCATCGACCTCGTTCCGCAAGGACACCTGCTGCTTGTCCATCACAATGACCGTCCGGGTGCCATTGGCCGCGTAGGTACCATCCTTGGCGACAACGATGTGAACATCGCAACCATGCAGGTAGGACGTCGCGATGTAGGCGGCCAAGCCATCATGCTTCTAACCGTCGACAAGGAAGTAAGTCCGAACGTACTGGACACGCTAGGTGAACTAAATGAGATTACAAGCGTAACGCAACTCGAACTATAAGCCGTTTCAAGACAGGCTGGTTTCTCTCGGCCTGTCTTGAAAGTTATAAGATGTGCCCGCAGTGATACAAAGGCGGCTGTCCCGCTTCCTTGTGGAAGCAGGACAGCCGCTTTCTTACTTTACAACAACATATGCTTTCTTATCCACCAAAAAAAGCGGGCACTCCGCCCCGTGCGCCCGCCTTTCACTTCACCATAATTATAAAATCGTTAAAATGTGCGTCATATCATCCAGAATATAATCAGCTTTCAATTCTTCAAATTTGGCGCGAGCTTCCTGTCCCGTCAGGCCGGTCAGCGTGGCGGCAAACTTACAGCCGATGCTGCGGGCAGCCATATAGTCAGCGACCGAATCGCCCACAACTAAAATTTCTTCCCCGTTTTCAATCGGCAGCGCAAGGTTGAAGCATTCCTCATCATGCGCATCCATGCCAAGCATGCCCTTAATGTAGCAATACGGTTGTGGCTTGGCGAGCGGCGCGCGCTCCGGATAACGCTTCTCTGCCTCCAGTACATCACTTGCGGTCACCACACGGTTTTCATCAAAATATTGAAGCAATCCCATCGTTTTGAGCGGTTCCACCGTTTCGATGCGCGGACGACCGGTGCCGATGCCGAGCACATAGCCGCGGTTTTTCAATTCGGCTAGCACTTTCGCCATTTTCTTTGGTTCTACAATCGGAATCTCGTCATCAAGAAATCCGCGTTTGCCTTCTTGATACGCTGGACGACCGATCGATTGGGCTACCAGGCGGTCACCGAGATACCATTCCTGGAACGTCTCTTGACAAAGATCCCACAATTCACTATTGCGCGAGAAAATGTCCGTCTCAATCCCTGTTTTCTCACGAACCAAATCGTTCAAATAAAGAAGCAGCGCCTGTTTTTCTGCCGTGCTTTTTTCGAAGTCTGCAACGAAGGACGCGTAGTCCACTTTAAATTCTACGCCTTTCGCCATCTCTTGCACTTTGGCGATCGCTTCACGATGAATTTGCGATGTTAAGATCGTCTCCACTTCTGCGGACTTCGTCTTATGCAACTCCGCCAGCAAACGCACCAACTCGTAGGAGAACACAAGATAGACCATATCCCAGTTGGCGTTAATACCTCTTGTTTTTATGAAATTTAACACTTTATCATCATCAAACACTTCCTTGCGCACGCGGCGGATCGTACCCTCCTCCGGCGCCGGCTCAAACGTGTCACCGGAAAGCCCCAAATATTTCGGGCTATACAGCATCTCCCATACCGTCAGCGCGGAAGCGTCGAAGTAGCGCTCCTCGCTTAGTAAAACACCGTCAACATCAAATAAAATGGTACGAAACATTTCTTCTTCTCCAGCTCCTCTAACATTGTAATCGACCCAACACGAACATTTTAACATATTTTAAGCAAAATAATCGCCTTTTTCCGCAAATTTTCCGGTGATAAAGTAAAGTATGATAAAATGAAAAAAAAGGAGGCTGAGCTTATGGAATTTCAATCCTTACATAACAAAGTTGTACTCATTACCGGCGCAAGCAAGGGCATTGGCCAGGCTATGTGCCTGCTGTTCGCGGAAAAAGGCGCCACCGTATATGCCATTGCGCGCAGCGAAGAGTTACTGCACAAACTGGCGGAAAAAGCTAAGACGAAAGGTGGCAACATCATCCCTTCACCGTGCGACGTAACCGACAGCGAAGCGGTGCAACGGCTTATTAGCCAAATTGTCCGTGAAAAAGAACGGATCGATGTATTGATCAATAACGCCGGACTTGGCCATTTCGGCCCGATTCACGAATTGACAGAAACGCAGTGGGATGAAATGATGAATGTGAACCTGAAAGGCGTGTTCCTCTGTACCAAGTATGTAGTGCCCCACCTGCTTAAGCAGCAAAGCGGCCACATTATCAATATTTCCAGCGTGGCCGGCACGGTTACGTTCCCGGGCGGCGGCGGTTACTGCACGTCCAAATTCGGTCTGATGGCGTTCACGGACGTTTTAACGCAAGAGCTAAAGCCGCACAATATTAAAGTATCTGTCATCTGTCCGGGTTCGGTGCAAACATACTTCGGGCAGAGCGACCCCAAATCCTATGCGCTCAAACCGGAAGAAGTAGCATATATCGCGTACCAGATGGCAGCCGCACCGGAAGGCGTTATTATGAACCAGGTGATTATGCGTCCGGTTGTGCCGAAAGAATACCAAAAATAAGGGAATACAACAAAAAAGGCTGAGGGAAAAACATGAAGAAAAAAGGAGTTTTTCTGCTTGCACTTATGCTTGCCGCCGGCTTGAGCATAACTGCCTGCTCACAGCAGCAAAGCAACGACCAGCAAAACGCCGCCCCTGCGCAGAAGGCAGACAAACGAGCATTCCAACAGTGGGACAAGCCGCCAGCAATGCAAATTGACCCGAACAAAACATACATCGCACATGTGGACACGAACAAAGGCTCATTCTCTATTGAACTATTCGCCAAAGATGCGCCAAAAACAGTGAACAACTTCGTATTTCTGGCGCGCGAAAAATTTTATGATGGCATTATCTTTCATAGGATCGTCAAAGATTTTGTTATCCAGGTTGGCGATCCGCAAGCAAAAGGGAATGTCCAAAATCTAAAAAATAATCCTCAAATCGGGGCCGGGGGTCCAGGCTATCAGTTCGAAGATGAATTATCTTCCAAGCATAAATATGAAAAAGGGATTGTGGCGATGGCAAATTCCAGACCGAATACGAATGGAAGCCAATTCTTCATCGGGAGCGGTGCTGGAGTAGAAACATTAAATACGCAACCTTATTACACGATTTTCGGAAAAGTGATTGCAGGTATAGATGTTGTGGAAGCGATCGCTAATACACCTGTTGAGCAAGGCATACACAAGGAACCTACACCTAGCTTTCCGAAAGAAAATGTATTTATCAAGACCATTACGATTGAAGAAAAATAACTTCTCGCTATTGTAACAGCACATGACAATACATGCGCCTCTTCTTGCCGCGCGCTTCTGGCTACTCCCTCTTGGCAGCCAGTCAACAAAACGCACGGAAAAAGAGGCGCATTTTTTTAATTTGCTTACACCTTTTTCTTCTTCACAATCGCTACAGTACAGCGGGAAACGCAAATGAGTTTATCCTCTTCGTCAGTAATCTTAATATCCCATACCATCGTTGTCCGTCCCTTATGGAGCGGCGTAGCTACTGCCGTAACGAGCCCGTCCCGCTTCGGGCGCACGTGGTTGGCATTAATCTCAAGTCCGACCGCCATTTCATTCTCTTGGTCGATTGCACTCCATGTGCCCATGCTGGCCACCGTTTCCGCAAGGACAACTGAAGCGCCTCCGTGCAACAGTCCAAACGGCTGATGCACCGTTTTGTTCACCGGCATCGTTGCCACCACACGTTCTGGTGTCATTTCTTTTATCTCAATTCCCAGCACTTCTACAAGCGTACCCTGTATATCCATGCCTTCCATACCCTCCCTCATTTTTTCACGTTTGCGCGCTCCATTATTCCGAGGCACCAACATCTCCTTTAGCAACGCAGCCTATCCTACTTTTTTCTCCGAAGGGAGCCATACGACAAAGCGTGTCCCTTCCCCTATCTTACTTTCTACGCGAATATTTCCATGATGAAGTTCAACCAGTTCTTTGACAATCGCAAGACCAAGCCCTGTCCCCGCTTCTCTGCGGGAACGTACCCGATCCACCTTGAAAAAACGCTCCCATATAAAATCAAGATCATGTTGAGAAATGCCGATGCCCGTATCTTCCACCGTCACTTCAATGCCGTCGGCCTTTTCCCGTGCCGCAAGCTTGATATGTCCCTGCTCCGTAAATTTTAAAGCGTTGCCGATTAAATTCGTAAAAATCTGCTCAACACGGTACGGATCAGCAATGATCGTCGGCAGCGGATCAACCACTTCCAGTCGTAAATCGAGGTTGCGTTTGGCCGCTTCTTCTTTAAAAGCAAATACGAGCCGATTCAAAAACGAATTCATATCAATCGGCCGCTTCACAAGGTTGACCTCCTGTTTTTCCAGGCGTACAAGTTCCAGCAAATCATTGACCAATCGGCTCATGTGCATCGTTTCTTTATACATGACATCATAATACTTCTGCCGTGACGTTTCGTCGGTGACAAGACCATCCTGCAACGCTTCCAGAAAGCCTTGCATCGCGGTCAGCGGTGTCCTCAATTCGTGTGAAACATTCGCCAAGAAATCCTGACGTGTCTGTTCGAAGTCTACTCTCTCCACTTCCACTTGTTCCAGCGTACTGGCCATCCGATTGATCGTCCGCGCCAAATCACCGATTTCATCCTCGGTCGTTACCGCTACCCGCTGTTTGTAGTTCCCGCGTTCAATCTCCAGCGCTACTTCGTCAATCCGCTTCAACGGGCGGGAAATTGTCCAGGAAAGATAAGAAACCATCGCCGTCGATAGCAAAATACCGAAAAGCGTTGCCCATACAATCATTTCCCGCATGTTGCCGACTGTCTCATCAATGCCTTCTACCGGCGCATGCAGCACAATGCCCCCAAACACTTCATTCTTCTGTCCCCATGGCACGACGACGGACAGCATCGGCTTGCTGAGCCCTTCAAATTTCAAATCCTGAACCACGTCCTTACCCTGCATGACCTGCTCAACAATCGAACGGGCTACCGATTTACCAATAAACACCTCATCCTGCGTCGAAGTGGAAATAATTCGCCCGTGGCGGTCAAACACCCAAATACGCGTATCGAATGTCTGATCTAAAAAAGCGAGCATCGCCGTCGTCTGATCGGACGGCATCGGATCGTTTTGAATGGCAAGGTTTACCTTTTTCGCTTTGCGCAGCAATTCTTCTTTTGTTCCATCATATATGTAATTTTTGGCCAGCACTGACATGGAAAGGCCAAGAGCGCCCAGCCCTAGCAACATCGTAATCATGTAGCTGAACAAGAGTTTGCGAAAAATACTTTTATTAATTCCGAACCATTCTCTCACTATGCTGAGCACGAAGCTTCCACCTCAAATTTGTAACCGACCCCCCATACCGTATGAATGCACTCATACGGTAACTTCGCCAAATGCTGGCGAATTTTTTTAACGTGTACGTCCACAGTCCGGATATCTCCAAAAAAGTCATAGCCCCAGATTCGCTCAAGCAACTGTTCCCGAGTAAACACGCTTCCCGGTGAACGTGCCAGAAACACCAGCAAATCAAACTCTTTCGGACGAAAAGCTACTTTTTCGCCCGATACGGTCACCTGGCGCCCCTGCAAGTCAATGTGAAGATCCTGAAACTGAAGCACGTTTGCTGACTCCGCTTCTTTCTCCTCATTTGTCCGTGGCTGCATCCGGCGAAAAATTGCTTTAATCCGTGCTACAAGTTCACGCGGGCTAAACGGCTTGGTTACATAATCATCCGCTCCCAATTCCAGTCCAAGCACCCGGTCGAATTCTTCTCCTTTAGCAGAAAGCATAATAATCGGCGTGTCCATCGTCTTGCGAATTTCACGGCACGCCTGATACCCATCCATCTTCGGCATCATTACGTCCAGGATAATAGCGTCCAGTTTCTCGCGCTCCGCAAGCGCAACCGCCTCGCTTCCATCATGCGCTTCTATCAAATCAATTTGCTGCTGTGAGAAGTAGAGGCGAATAATCTCCAGCACATTCGTATCATCATCAGCAACAAGTACTTTTGTTCCGTTCATTATCTCTTCCCCTCCATTCCGCATGCAAAAAATCAGGCGGAATCCGGCTCCGCAATCGTTGCTATTTTATTAGTATACCATATTTTTCGCTTTCTGTTTGTAAGTTCGCAGCGTTTGTTTATAAAATTCGCATGCAACATGTACCGAGTGTCCAGGATAAAGGAAGCGATTTCTAAAATTAAAATAACCGGTACATTTGTACCGGTTATTTTAGGAAGAAGAAGCGTGAAGCTTATATTTTATTTTTTATGGAAACTTTAAAGTAATGATTATAAACTTTCGTATTATAAATAGACGGCATTTATTTGCTGTGGTATTGTACAGGCGTTTTGCTCGTTTATTGGTCTTTTGATGTCATTTCCCACGATTGATCGTTAATGAAGCAGCATACCGTCCGTTGATGCTCCGTTTCTCACCTCCCAACGCTTTTTACTTTACAAGAAAAATGTAACAAGCTCGTGAAGCAGATAAGAACTTTTTTTGATAAAAATATGATCAATTTATGTTCTTATCATCTAACCCATATACAAAACCCAGGTTGGCACAGCTTTTGAGAAAAGGTAAGATAGAAGAAAAAACGTTTACAAATGGGAGGAAAATGGATGGAAGCTTCGCTTGAAATTGTAGTACGTTCAACCGAAATCGATGTGAATGGCCACGTTAACAATGCCAAATATCTTGAGTATCTGGAATGGGGACGGGAAGAATGGTATGAACAAGCCGAACTGCCCTATGATACGTTTCTTGAGATGGGAATCCAGACCGTAACGGTTAATATTAATATTAACTACCGCAAAGAGTGCCTGCAAAACGATCGCCTAACGATTACGACCAAGCCGGAACGGCTCGGCCGAACCAGTTATGTCCTGAAACAGGAAATACATAACCAGCGCGGCGAGCTCGTCGCGGATGCATTGGTCACAAGCGTAACCATGGACAGCAAGACCCGCAAAAGCCGTCCGGTTCCAACAAAACTGGCCCGCCTGTTCGACCGCTCCGCTTCCTGAGTGCGCATAAGAAAAACTTGCGGGCTGATGCTCGCAAGTCCTTTTTCCAGATGAAGAAAGGTAAAATCTACATACTTCATATGCAGCTGTTAATCCAAAACAGCCGACCTAACAAGATCGGCTATTCAGCCATTGTCCCCGTTTTTCGTATGCATTTTTTTCGTTTGGACGTTTTTTTTCTTTGTAAACATCGGGTGGCCACGGTGCTCTTCCGGGGAAATGAGTTGTCCCTGAAATAGTACACGCTCCGGGATCTCGATACGAAGCTGTCTGGCTAGCTTACCGGCCATGAACTTCTCCTTCGGCGCAAGCAACGATATCGCCATACCGCACTTTCCGGCACGACCGGTACGCCCAACACGGTGAATGTAACCGTCCGTATCCAACGGCAGATCAAAATTAACCACATGTGTGACGCCTTCGACATCAAGCCCGCGCGCCAGCAAATCAGTGGTGACCAGATATTGGATGCGACCGCCCCGGATACCATTCATCGCCTGCTCACGTTCCTGCTTGTTTGCTTCACTATGAATACCGGCGACATTTACTCCTTTTTTGGAAAGCCAGCTGACAATCTCCCCAACTTGATGCTGCTTCTTTACGAAAATAAGAGCACGATCAGGTTTTAGTGCATGCAGCAGGCGACGCAACATATCAAACTTTTCCCGCTCCGAAGTCACAATAAAATAATGCTCAATCGTTTCCGGTAAGCGGGACTTTCCTTTCATCTTAATCACCTGTGGTTCTTCTTCTGACCATTTCTTTCCCCATTCTTCCACCAAAGAAGAAATCGTCGCAGAGAAAACAAACAGTTGACGATCCCGCGGCGTGCGCTTTATTACCGCCTCCACTTCCGGCATGATGTTCGCTTCCAGCATCTGATCTGCCTCATCAATCACGACCATTTTCACTTCGTGAACCTTGAGCTTCTTTTTCTCGATTAAGTCATACATACGCCCTGGAGAGCCGACAATCACATGCGGCTTCTGCTTCAATTTCTCTATCTGCCGCTTACTATCCACCCCGCCCATAATAATCTGAAAGCGAATGTCCGTACCGGCACACAACTCGTCCAAAACATCGCGAATTTGTACTGTTAGCTCGCGCGTTGGAACAAGAATGAGCGCCTGAACAGCTACGGACGTGCTATCAATTCGCTGCAAAATCGGCAGCAAATACGCAAGCGTCTTCCCCGTTCCAGTCTGTGATTCACCGACCACGCTTTGCCCAGCAAGCAACAGCGGTATGGTGCGCTGCTGGATCGGTGTCGGCGTCTTAATGTTCATTCTTTCAAGTCCCTGGATTAAGAAAGGGGCCAGTGAGCTTTCAGCAAATGTCTTCATCTGTTTCTTCCTTCCTCAGGCTGAATCGGAAGCTGGATAGAGAATGTCGTCCCTTCTCCCAGCTTGCTGCGCACGGTAATCGTGCCATGGTGGCCTTCTACGATATTTTTTACGATGGAAAGCCCAAGTCCTGTACCGGCACGACCACGCGTTCGGGCCTTGTCGGCTTTGTAAAAGCGCTCAAACACAAACGGCAAATCATCGGCCGGGATTCCGCTTCCAGTATCCGCTACCTCAATGATGTACATCTCATCCTGCATAAACGTTCTTAACGTTACTCTACCTCCCTGGCCGGTATGCCGTATCGCATTGTCAATCAGATTCGTCAACACTTGCTCCAAGCGATCGGCGTCAAAATAAAACATACTGTCCGGCGCCTGCCAATCCATCTGTAAACAAATCCCCTGCTCTTTCGCCACACCATTAAATTTACGAATCACTTTGTCTTCAAGCTGAAGCAAGTTACCCGGCCGGATATCAAGCTGAGTATAACCGGCCTCCATGCGGGCTATGTCGAGCAATTCGTTGACCAGACGAGACATGCGCAACGACTCATCATAAATAATTTGCGCAAGTTCCTTCTTTTCTTCCGCCGTCTGGGCGATATCGTCAATAATCGCTTCGCTGTATCCTTGCAGCATCATAAGCGGTGTGCGCAATTCATGCGACACATTGGCGACGAAATCCTGGCGCAGCTTATCCAGCCTCCGCTCTTGTGTCATATCGCGCAACACCGCAACAGCGCCACGAATTTGATCATCGTCGTACAACGGCGCCATCACAACGGCGTATATGCGACCTTGCACAACGACATCCGTTACGACTTCTTCCGCGTTGCGCACGGCTTGTTCCAGAATGGAGCGCATGGAATCCGGGAGAAATTTGATGCCCTTTTCTACATCATTATCTTCCTCCATTCCCTGTTCGTACTCCCATGCTTTCAAAAGCGCCTCTGCCGGAGGATTCGTAACAATAATCCGTCCGTGGTGATCGAACGTCATCACAGCATCCACCATGCTTTTAAGCACACTGGACAACTGCTCTTTTTCTCTGGATAGGGCTACGATTAAATCGTTCAAACGTGAGGCCATATGATTAAACGTACTGGCCAAATCTCCGATTTCATCGTTGGTACGAATGGAGATTTGTGCTGAAAAATCCCCTTGTGCATATAAATCGGCCGCCTTTTTCATTGAATGCAATGGCTGGGTAATACGCGTAGACAAGAAAAAAGCGAAAAAGGTAGTCAAAATAATGCCTATGACTGCGGCATAGAAAATGAGCCATGTCGTCTTATTGGTCGTTTCACGCAGTTCATCCATCGTCTGGTATAAAATCAATTCATTGTTCAAATCGGGCGAATGCAAAGGCACCGCTACAGCCACGAATTCCTCATAACGCGGAACCCTGCCTTTATCCGGCACCACTTGAAAAAAGTCACGCGTCACAGCGATCCGGTCATTGCGTGCCTGTCTCAGCACTGGATGCTTCAAAAACTCTTCCGCTTTCACTTCCGGGATCGTTTTATCGCGCCGATCTACATCCTGATTGATGTATTTGCCAAGCGAACCGGTAATCACCATACGGGTATCATATACATCCACCAGCTCTCGCGCAATGCTGAGCGTTTTTTCCCTATCCTTATAAACCAGAATAACGTGCGCGATATTTTGCGCCAGTTGTTTTAAATCTTCCGTGCGCTGTTTTTCATAAAAACCGTCTAAAAATGACATCAACGTAAGACTGAGCACGGTCAACACAACCGCGACAAGCCCAATAATCGTAAACCAGAGTTTGACAACAACACGGTTCAACACTTATTTTGGCACCTCAAGCTTATAACCGATTCCCCATACGGTTGCGATCATATTGGCAGCCGTGGGAGATACCTTGTTCAACTTTTCACGCAAGCGCTTGATATGAGTGTCAACAGTGCGCAAATCTCCGAAAAACTCATAGTGCCACACATCCTTAAGCAAATCTTCCCGGGAGAATACGCGGTCGGGGTGGCGCGCCAAATAATACAGCAATTCGTATTCTTTCGGCGTCAGGCTAACCTCCTCTCCCGCCACTGTCACCCGGTGTGCATCGTGATCTATAGACAATTCAGGGAATACGATAACATTGTGTGAACTGTTCTGTGTCGTTAAAAACGCGGTCGCCGAAGAACGTCGCAACAGCGCTTTCACCCGGTAGACAACTTCACGCGGGCTAAACGGTTTGACAACATAATCGTCCGTGCCCGATTCAAAACCTTGCACCCGGTTTGCTTCCTCTCCCTTAGCGGTGAGCATAATGACCGGCGTTGCTTTTTTTTCTCTGAGTCGTGTACATACCTCGATGCCGTCAATTCCCGGAAGCATCAAGTCAAGCAAAATAATATCATAGTCGTTGGCAAGCGCCATTTCCAAGGCTTTTTCCCCGTCCTCCGCTTCCTCGATAATGAAGTTTTCTCTCTCTAGATACATGCGCAGCAGACGTCGGATGCGTTCTTCATCATCTACTACGAGCACTTTTGCTTGATGTTCCATTTACTCTCACCTCGGTTGGCATTTTCATGCAAAGCTTTCTTTTCTGCTTATTTTACCATTTTTAGCAGTGAATTGTGACCATAACCTTACAAATTCATGGCGATAATCGTACAAATTATATCGTTCCCAAAATAAGAAAAACTCACAGGCTATGCATGCTCATCCGTTTTAGTTTCATACTTCAACTTCATGGACACACTATAGGAGAGGAAGGGGGGGATTTTATGAAAAAGCCGGAACAAAAATTTGGCTATGACGCAGAAGGCGAAAAAATTGTGCAGCAGAATGTTATGAACGCCTATCAAAGCGGCGTCATCGAAGACGGTTGGGATTATTCAGAAATGGGCGATAACCCGTGGCACCATACCGAAAATGCAGCACAGGAAGAGATGTTCGAAGATAAGAGCCCGGATGACTTTGAAGAATAAAAATCCGCCTTACCCGGACAATGTCTGGGCAAGGCGAATTTTTTCTTATTTTTCCTATGCATAAGTATGAAGACCGGAAATGACAAGATTGACAAAAACAAGATTGAACATCACGATAATAAATCCGATTACGACCATCCACGCCGATTTTTTGCCGTGCCAGCCTCGAGACAAGCGGAGATGCAAATACGCGCTGTAGAATAGCCACGTAATTAGCGCCCATACTTCTTTCGGGTCCCATCCCCAGAAGCGACCCCACGCCTCATGCGCCCAAATCATCGCAAAAATGAGCGCGCCAAGCGTAAAAATAGGAAAACCAATCGCCACAGCCCGATAGCTGATTTCGTCTGCAAGATCCGGATCCAAATGGCGCACCAGGCGTCCAGCCAATGATGAAACGCGGCGACGCAAGGCAAGACGCGTAACCACGTATAACAACGTACCACCTACCACGGACCAGATAAACGTGTTAAATTTACGTGCTGCCTGATTTCCTTTCATAAAACCAGGCGCCTCAAACCAAGGTTTCATTTTGTCCACCGTCAACAATTGGCCACCTTTCGGACCAGCGATCGGCGGCATATGATATTTAATTTCCGATTCGACAACCTGGCCTGTTGGCGTCTGAAATGGTGCTTTAAACACAGCCTGATAACCGATGAACTGAAAGTAAAACACGAGCACAATAAAAGCGATCAACGAGAATACTACCCACATTACGAATTCCAGCCATGCGGCAGACGCAGACTTCTCGGAGGCATTCACCGTACGCAGCAAATACATCAGTCCGCCCGCAAAACCGATAGCAAATGCGCCCTCACCCAAAGCCGCGGTTGTTACGTGTATTTGCAGCCAATAGCTTTGCAACGCCGGAATCAAAGGTGTCACTTCGCGTGGAAATACTGCTGCGTATGCGATAATGATGACGCTTATGGGCATTACAAACATACCGATGAGCGGAATGCGATATATAAGATAAATAACAAGAAACGCAAGCGTCATCGCAAAGCCAAGAAACTGCATAAACTCAAACATATTGCTAGTCGGAATGTGTCCGCCTACATACCAACGGACACCGATAAAGACCGCGTGCAAAAGAAAACCGATGACCACTGCCGCGTACCCAAGACGTCCGAACCGGCGCGCGTGCTGTTCCGGCGTGCGGTTGCGAAAGCTACGCCCGGTTACAGCAACAAAGAAAAAAATCGTTGCAACGCAATAAAAAATGAAAGCGATAGTCAACATCGTGTAGCTAAGCCCGATAAGATTACTCACGTTTTTTATCCTCCTTTTCCAATTGCGCGGCCGATATTTGGTATCCGTTCTCCTCAAGCACCTTCACGATTTCTCTCTTTATGCCAAACCAATTCTTGTTTGTATGCGCCGCCACTAGCAGCTTGTCCCCATCAATTTGGAACCAGATGCGGCGGTGCTGCCAGTAAAAACCCATGATCAGTCCGATCATGCAGACACCAGATCCAAAGAAAACGACGGGCAGACTCTTGTCTTTACGCACCATGAGTCCGCTTACATCCACAAGATCAGGCTTTTCAAACTCATACGTTACAACCGGGGGTTTACCGTCCGCCGTCAGCGTGCTGCCGAGGAAAACCCATTGCTTCTCTCCATTCGGTGTTTTAGGCGAAATCGTATTGACGATAAACGCTGGATTGTTCGGTTCCGTCGTTTTTGTAATTGGCTTCTTTCTCTCATCCAGCGCAAAGTCAGGAAAATACTGCAACACTTGCACTTTCACCTGATCGTTTACTTTAATTTCCGTCGGCGGCGACAGCAAGTCCAATTTTATATCGCCCAGATGTTGTCCGGTTGCAGTATCAATCAATCTTAAATTTAATGCCTGAAGCTTGTTTTCTTCTTCCCCTGACTGGATTAGCCGCAATCCTTCATACTCCAAAGGATGGTTCACTTCGATATCGTGCCGCGCAACTTCCGTAAGCTTCGGCTCGGCACCCGGAATTTCAGCGTTCTCGTTTTTATAAAGCACCGCTTTCGTTTTGTACTCTTTGACGACAAGACCATCTAAATCCAATTTTTCTGGAAATTCATTATCTTGATAATACTCTTTAATAAAAGATTCATTTTTTATGTAATAATTCGTCTCTGGTACGGGCACGGTCTGCCCTTCGCGCACCCACACGTATTGATCGAGATAAAAGCCGGGAATAAGACGCATCAAACATCCGATTAAAAAAATAATAAGGCCAACGTGGTTGATGTACGGCCCCCAGCGGCTAAAGCGCCCCTTCTCCCCCAGCAGAGCGTTTTGTTCGCGGCGTACATGGTAGCGTTTTTTCTCCAGCGACCGTCCCAGCACTTCAAGAAGCCCGTCTCCGTCCCTTCCGTTCAGTTCCAGCTCAGCGCTTACTTTTTGAATTTGCAAGAACTTTCTATCTCGCTTAACACGCTGCTTTTTCAGCGCCCGATATAACGGCACCACGCGATCCAGGCTACATACGACAAGCGAAATACCTATGCCGAGCAAAAGCGCAATATACCACCAGGAAGAATACAAATTATGAAGTCCAAGCTTGTAGTAAATAAGCCCAAACCATCCATATGCTTCTGGATAAAACTGCTCCGCCGGTTTCGGCACCGGAATGTAGCGCTCCTGCGGAAAAATCGTACCGATAGCTGAAGCGATTAGCGTAATCACAATCATAATGACCGCATTGCGCACAGAGGAGAAAAAATTCCAGATGCGATCCACGAATGTTCTTTGAAATGTTTGGGAACGTCGAGCTGCCCCTTCATAACGCATATCAAGCTTTCGCCCCTTGCTTTCGCTAACAAGCGGCGCGCCACAGGATTCACAAAGCATCGTGCCCACCGGGTTTGCGTGTCCACATTCGCATTTGACTTTCTCTAACATGGCTTCACCTCAAATTTTCACGGAGCAATCTGCTGCATATTGTTCCGAATTGTCTGATATGACATCGGCCCTCCTACAATATGCTTGTAAAGCGTTCCATCCGCCTTTACAAAAAATGTAGACGGCATCTCTCCAATTTGGTATTTACGCGTAATAGCTCTGGACGGGTCCATCAAAAGCGGTAGCGCATCCAATTGATACTGACGCGCAAAAGATTTTACAGGAACTTCCGACTCCCCAACATTAATTGCAAGAATAACGACATTTTTATCTACAAATTCTTTCGCCGCCCGGTTTAAAGCCGGCATCTCATCACGGCAAGGCTCACACCAAGAACCCCAGAAATTCAACACAACCGCTTTTCCCTTCAAATCGCTCAATCGCACTTTATCCCCGTCGACCTGCTGAGCTACGAAATCGGGAACAGGTTGTCCTACCTTCACAGTCGATTCGTCTTTAAAATAAGCGCTGTAAAATGTCCAGCCAACGGCAAGCACAATGACGGCAAGCACGAGCAGTCTCGTTACCTTTCTCGATTCCATAGGTAACCTCCTCTACACTCTGCAATAACTACTGGTTCCATTGTCAAATCAGGGATCACTATACACAAATTATAACATTCATCCTAGCATTCATCATAACATTTATAACATTTACTCCTTTGCGTTGCGCATTTTTTGAACATTATGTGACACCCGGACAAAAATATGCCTGCGGCTTTTCCTTCATAAATTAACTTACCTTGATTTATGTCAGATGCAAATACGTCTATAATACTGACACACAATTCCATTAAAGACTACAAAAATGATGCATAAATATTTATTTACATATGTATTTATTCGTTGTAGAATTGAATTTATCTTACCTGTATGTTTCACAAAGAAAAAGGAGTGGACATAAGATGATTCCGACAGAAATGCAATGGAACGCTTTGTTGCAGCGTCATGCGACCGTGACCGTAATTGTAAAAGGACAAAAGATTACGGGCGACTTATATAATGTGACCGATGAACAGGTGATTTTAATCGTGCCGAATAAACAAGACTTGTTTGAAGTCATTGCGCGCGCGGATATCGACGAAATCAACTGGTAGCGCACTGCATCTGCCTATGTTAAAGAGACAAAATCCCATCCACTTCTTCTTTTGTTAGCGGGCGGTATTTTCCTTCTGGCACACCATCCAGCGTCAGAAACCCGAGCCGAACCCGCTTTAACTTCAACACAGGATGCCCCACCGCTTCGCACATCCGGCGCACCTGCCGGTTGCGTCCCTCGTGGATGGTTAACCGGATGGCACTTCTTCTGTTTCTTTCATCGTAGGAAAGCCGCTCCGCCTGCGCGGGCGCTGTCATTCCGTCTTCCAGCATCACACCTTTGCACAGCCGCATAAGCGCTTCTTCTCCTATTCTTCCCTTCACGACTGCTTCATAGACTTTATCCAGTTCATGACGCGGATGCATGATACGGTTGGCGAACGCGCCGTCGTTCGTGAGAAGCAGCAGGCCGGACGTATCGTAATCCAACCTTCCCACCGGATAAATCCGTTCTTTAACATGCTCCATCAAATCCAGCACCGTTTTTCTTCCTTGCGGATCAGTGACCGATGTAATATAGCCGACCGGTTTATTTAACAGAAAATACACATGTTTTTCAAGCACGATTTTTTGTCCATCCACTTCAATTTCATCCCGCTCTGGATCGGCTTTGAAACCGAGCGTCCGAATTACTTCTCCGTTGACCTTCACGCGACCAGCCGCAATAAGTTCCTCGCACTTTCTGCGGGAAGCAACCCCTGCCCGGGCCATAATTTTCTGCAATCGTTCCATGTATGTATCACCCTCCTTTCCCATCATACCCTTCCCGTCGCCCGGATACAACGCGCAAACAAAAAAAGCTGGGCTCATCCTCTTTCTTCTAGCAAAAATTGCTCCAAAAAAGCAATCGCTTCTTGTTCGTCGATTCCATTTGCGGTCAATGTGACTTCTTCCCCTTTGGCAATCACCAACGACATAACCCCCATTATGCTCTTCGCATTTACAAATTTACCATTTTTACCAATGGAAATATCGCTATTAAATAAAGTTACTCTACTTACAAGTTGAGCAGCTGGGCGAGCATGAAGACCTTGTTGAAGATTAACGATTATTTTCTTTTCGATCATAAGTAAAATGAACTCCTTTTCTCATCATTTCACTTTCATTTTCATAATGGACGTTTCTCCCATTTTCGCTTCTTTAGGCCATTCCATTTCGATTTGGTCCATTCGATCTGGATTTATAATGACAATCGGTGTTATCGCACTTTTCGCTTTTTCTTTTACCAAATCTATGGAAAACTCAAGAAGCGGGTCCCCAACTTTTACTTTATCCCCGGCTCTTACATAAGCGACAAACCCTTCTCCCTGCATAAAGACGGTTTCTAAGCCAATATGAATCAATAGTTCCACTCCTTTTTCTGAACGCAAGCCAACAGCATGTTTCGTCGGAAATACCTGAACAACTTCCCCTTTTACAGGGGAGACAACTTTCCCTTCTTTTGGTATAATCGCAACTCCTTCCCCTACCATTTTTTTTGAAAAGGTGGGATCAGGCACTTCTTCTATTCTGACCACTTCACCATGTAAGGGAGCCATAATGACTTCTCTTGTGTCTTTCTCTCCAAACCACCTTTTAAACATGATTTGTCTCCTTTCTATAAAGCAAAACCGCTCCTGCCATTCTTATGTGAACATGCGGTTTTCTACGATGAATGATAACGAATCATCTTTTACCTATTGAAATTCATAAGGCAAACGTTCCAAATGTAACGTTAAAAAACCGATCTCCTTATCCGGTACATCCTTGCCTAACTCTTCAGCAATGATGTCGGCTAATTTTCGCGCTTTTGCAAATCCGTCCGAATACCGCTCACGAATACTCTCAATAAGTGGATTATCTATGGTTTTGCCGGACTTTACACGATCAATCAAGGCTTTTAAATGCGATACAAAACGAATCATAGAAAACGAATCGTCCATCTTATACCCTTCGGCTTTTAGCTGATCTAAGATTTTGGAAACAATCCGTGCAATCCCCAAAGCTACTTTTTTATCAGAAAAAGATCGGGCTGAATGAAAGTGTGTAGCCAAAAATGCGATCTCTTCTTCCGGGAGAGTAACATCAAGCTTCTTATTCAAGTACGCAACCGCTTCTTCCGCGATTTTATATTCTTCGGGATATAGATACTTAATTTCAAAAACGAACGGATTGCTTAAATAAATCCCTCTTTTAATTCGCTCAATGGCAAAGTTAATATGATCAATCAAGGCTGCATGAATTGTATCAGAGAAAGGGCCCGACAATTTTTGAATCGCCAGCGCAATCACCTCTTCTGTTGCTGCAATAATCGGAAAGTTTACCATCTTAATCACTTGCTGATAATGTTCAATCGCTTCTGCCGTATGCAAGAGAAACTCCTGCGAGATAGCGGCCGGATCGATTAAATCCCCGTTTTTTTTTTAAATCCGATACCTTTTCCAAATACTATGGAATTATTTCCGGATAAGAGTTTGGCAAGCACTACATTATGAGATAAAACTTGCACAATCTTTCGTTCCATAATCAATCCCCTCACGCATGTTTATCCCCTGTTTTTCTCTCTTTTCAAAAGTAAGGCGGCAGCGGCCTCATCAAGTACAAAGGTAACGTTAGGATGAAGTTGCAGAATACTGGCGGGCAAACTTGTCCGCACATCCCCATACACAGCTTCTACCACAGCTTGCGCCTTTTCTTCCCCAAATGCCAACAGCAAAATTTGTTTGGATAATAGAATCGACTGCAACCCCATCGTGATGGCATGTTCAGGCACTTCACCTGGACTTTCGAAAAATCTGGCATTTGCCTGAATGGTCACATGGGCAAGCTTAACAATATGCGTTTTCGATTTTAGAGAAACATCCGGCTCATTAAATCCAATATGCCCGTTAATGCCGATTCCTAAGATTTGAATATCAATAGGATTCAATTGAATAATCTGATCATACCGTTGGCATTCCTGTTCAAGATCTTCCGCGTCTCCCCTTGGAATATATGTTCTTGATTGATCGATATTCACATGATCAAATAAATAGCGTTTCATAAAATAACGATAGCTCTGCGGATGATCAGCAGAAATCCCCACATATTCATCCAGATTAATCGTTGTCACGCGGGAGAAATCAAGCCCCCACTGATGCATTCGAATCAACTCGTAATAAAGAGGAATCGGCGTCGAACCTGTGGCCAATCCAAGAACCGGATACGCACGGTTCTTGATAATCTGTTCAATAACAGTTGCACTATAAATAGCGCCTTCTCTGGCTGCCGAAAAAATCCGAATATCCATTCCCTATCCTCCTAATTTACTTTCTAAATACTAAGTTTCCGCGGACAATGGTATGCGTCACCTGTAACCGTTCATCGAATGCGATGATATCTCCATCAAATGAAGGTGCAATCACCCCTTTGCGAAGTTTAAGAAGGCGGGACTGATTTTGGGAAGTGACCCTGGATATTTCCTGTTTTCCCAGTGTTCCTGCATCGAGCAAATTTCTGACTGCCTGATCCATGGTCAATGTACTACCCGCGATCGTTCCGTTGGAAAGAGTCGCCACTCCTTGCCGAACAAAAACCATTTGTCCACCCAATTCATATATCCCGTCCTTCATGCACGCCGCCCGCATCGCATCAGTAATCAAAAGCAGCCGTTCTTCTCCCATAGCTCGCATCATCGCTTTGACTACAAACGGATGGACATGCCGATAATCGACAATCAACTCAACATAAATCTCCTCATCCGATAAACCAAATCCAGCAAGCCCCGGTTCGCGATGGTGAAATCTACTCATTGCATTAAAAAGATGAGTAACACTCTGTGCCCCCCATGCTTTTCCTTGCTGCGCATCAGAAAGGTCAGCGGCACTGTGGCCCATCGATACTACGATTCCCTGTTCAGTGGCAAAGCGAATCAATGCCTCCGCCCCCGGAAGCTCCGGAGCAACTGTTATAATCTTCACTTGATGTCGCGATCGTTCGATCCATTCTGCAAGAAGTTCAATATTCGGCTCTATAATATGTTGCTGTGCATGCGCTCCCGGATAATCGGGATTAATAAACGGGCCTTCCAGATGAAACCCTAACACCTGAGCTCCTTCAGATTGAAAGGTAGGCTCCAATGTTTCCATCACTCGCTGAATACGCTCCGGACTTTCGGTCATAGTCGTTAAATAGAGACCTGTTGTACCATGTGCCGCATGCGTTTTGGCAATCGTTTGGAATGCCTCAGGCGAGGCATCCATCGTATCTGCTCCCCCGCCGCCATGCACATGAATATCGATAAAACCCGGATACAACTCTCCATTTGTCTCAATCAATGTAGCGCCTTCCAAATCTGTCTTCGAAAGTTGCCCGGTTGCTGTAATTATTCCATCCTCAATTAAAATCTGCTGGCGTTCTTGGTTTAGAATTCCGGATACTACTGTCTTCACCACAACAACCTCCCCTATCCATTTCATGCTTAACTTCAAAAGTTTATGGTATAAATTTCATAAAAAATTTTTAGCTTGCGCTTTGATTCAGTAGTGATTTTATCTCTTCTTTAATAAGTTCCGATTCTGTTCCAAATACAATTTGTACATTTCCTTTTCCTAAACGCATAACGCCGGCTGCGCCCAACTTTTTTAACTCCTCGTCTTTCACAAGGGAATCATCACCTACGATTAGCCGCAAACGGGTAATGCACGCATCAATATTCCTGATGTTCTCGACTCCGCCAATCAACGGAAGAATAGACATCGCCCTTTCCTTCATTTCTAAAGCATTGCCCTCTTCTTTGAACGTTGTTCCCGATTCAGTCGGAACCTCATCCCGTCCCGGCGTCTTCAAATCAAACATGCGAATGAAAAACCGGAATACAAAATAATACACGATAAAGCAAGCGGCTCCAAACGGTATCAGCAACCACGGTTTGGTAGCCAAATGCCAGTTAAGAACATAGTCGATGAAACCTGCCGAAAAACCAAACCCCAAATGCATCCCTGACAAATACGTGAAAGCCATAAAAAGACCCGTTAAAATCGCGTGTATGATAAATAATAGCGGCGCTAAAAACATAAACGAAAATTCAATCGGCTCCGTAACCCCTGTCAAAAACGAAGCGAAAGCGGCCGATAGCAATACGGATGAAACGAAAGCTCTTTTTTCCGGTTTGGCTTCCTTGACCATAGCTATGCAAGCGGCCGGAAGCCCAAACATCATGATCGGGAAAAACCCTGTCATAAACATCCCTGCCGTCTTATCGCCCGCAAAATATCTGGATAAATCGCCATGAAAAACATCCCCTGCTACATTGGTAAATTCCCCGATTTGAAACCATGTAATTGAATTCAAAATATGATGCAAGCCAAATGGGATTAGCAAGCGATTTAACAAGCCGTATAAAAACATGCCGATTCCACCTGCCGAAACAATCCACATTCCCAGTGCATGAATACCATTTTGCACCGGCAACCATACATAGCCCATCACCACACCAAAAACAACCATCACCAGCGCAGTAACAATCGGAACAAATCGGCTTCCGCTAAAAAAGCCAAGCGCTTGCGGCAGTCGAATGTCTTTGTATCGTCTATACAAAAAAGCTGTCACAGCACCAGTAATAATCCCCCCTATTACCCCCATATCTAAATGAACAATCTTTTCTCCATTCGGCCCAATAACATCAAAAACATTCAACACATTGGTTAGAACAAAATAACCAAGCGTCGCAGCCAGCCCGGCAACACCGGCTCCATCCGTCAAACCGATGGCAACGCCAATGGCAAACAACATCGGCAGATTTCCAAGTATCGCCCCTCCGCCTGCCGAAAAAATTTTGGCCAGGTGTGCCATGAATGGATTTTGAAATTTCATGGCACCGATTCCCAAAAGAATTGCGGCTGCCGGCAAGACCGCAATCGGCATCATAAGTAAGCGACCGATTTTTTGTAATGCACTTAATACATTCATCATCCTATTTCCTCCCTTTATTTTTAAAATTCAAAAAAAATAAAAGTGGGCATAAGCTTAAGAAGCAAAAAATTAGCTTCTCAAGCTTATGCCCACTTAAGGTAACATGCTTGATGGAAGATTTAAGCAAAATATAACTTAAGTAAAATATAATGAATAAGGGGGCCTTTTGTCAAGCATGTGATGAATGCGCTTTCTTATACCCGTATATTTTGGAGCGGGGTAGCGCTATCTCTTTACACTACCCCCGCTCCGGAAAAGATATAAAACTTATCCAAACACAAACCAAACGACAAGAAGCGAAGCGATCACGCCAATAAAATCGGACATGAGTCCGACTTTTAGCGCATACTTTGTGTTACGCACCGCCACCGCGCCGAAGTACACCGTAAGCACGTACAATGTCGTATCTGTGCTTCCCTGAATCGTACTCGCCAGGCGACCAATATATGAATCTGGACCATACTGCGCGATCAGATCAGTTGTAATCGCAAGCGATCCCGAACCGGTAATGGGACGCAGAAGCGAGAGCGGCAGAACCTCCGCTGGAAAATGTACAAGATCAAGCACAGGACGGAGCAGCCTAAGCAGCACATCAAGCGCACCCGATTCACGAAAAATCGTAATTGCTACCATCATTCCAACCAGGTGGGGCATAATGCGTATGGCAGTTCCAAAACCGGACTTCGCGCCTAAGATGAACGTGTCATAGACCGGTACCTTTTTATAGAGCGCGTATACAAGTACGTATGAAAGAAGGAACGGAATCGCCCAGACGGACAATTGTGTAACAAGGGCATACATTACCGCTTCCACTCCTTTCTCTGGTACCAGCGATCGATCAGAATAGCACCTGTAGTAGCGATAAACGTGGCAAGAAGGGTCGTTCCGACGATTTCCGCCGGATTGGCCGAATTGTAATTCATGCGGATCGCGATAATCGTAGTGGGAATCAGCGTCATACTAGCGGTATTTAAAGCAAGCAACGTACACATCGCTGGGGTGGCGGTCTTCGGATCAGGATTTAGCTTTTGCAGCTCCTGCATCGCTTTTATCCCCATCGGCGTCGCCGCATTTCCAAGACCAAAGAGATTGGCCGTCATATTTGAAAGAATGTAGCCAAAAGCAGGATGATCTTTCGGTACGGTAGGAAATAACCAGCGGGCGAGCGGCCCAAGCAGGCGAGCCATTTTGTCCAGCAGGCCCGCTTCTTCCGCCACTTTCATCACACCCATCCAGAAAATAAGAATACTGATTAACCCAAACGTAACAGTCACGCCGGTTTTGGCTCCTTCGAACACCGCCTTGTTGACCGCGTCCACATTTCCTGTTACAAACGCGGTCACAATTCCGATAAAAATCATACCCGCCCAAATATAATTTACCATCTACATCCCCTCCAGCATCGTCCTGAAGAACGATTCCAGATTCGATGTAAAGCGGTTCCCGATCGCCTGTGCCACTGTTTCCTGTTCGATCGTAAGCGCTACCCGCCCAATGAGTTTACCATCAAGCCTAATCTCAAGGAACGGCCCTCGAATATTGCGAACCAATTGCTTTTCTATCCGCGATTTCTCCTCTTGCGACAGCGGATAGGAGAATGCTTGCTTGGTATAATAGGCAAGTACGCCATCTTCCCGCTTATCTTCGCCTACCCGTTCGCCCGCGCGTATAACCTCCGTGCGCGAAAACTGGCTGAATCCGTAATCCAACCATTTCATGGAGTCTTCCCAATCCTGCGGCGCATTTAATACTACGACAGCAAGCTGTTGTCCGTTCCGGGTAGCGGAAGAAGATAGGCACCGTTTCGCCAGTTTTGTGTATCCCGTTTTTACCCCGTCTGCTCCTTTATACAGGCGGAGCATTTTATTTTTGTTCACCAGTTTGCGATCCCATTGCTCTCCTTCCCACGGAATGTATTTTACTTGTGTGGAAACGATTTTGCGGAATTCCGGGTTGCGCAGGGCATACGCGGTCAACAACGCCATATCCCGCGCTGTAGAATAGTGATTGTCGCTATCATCAAGTCCATGTGGATTCGTAAAATGGCTGGAGTGCATGCCAATATATTCCGCTTTTTCGTTCATAAGACGAGCAAAGCCTTCGATAGAGCCCCCCACATGTTCGGCAATCGCCACGGCAGCGTCATTACCCGAACGCAGCATCAAGCCGTACAACATATCTTCCATTTTCATTTTTTCGCCACGCTTCAAATAAATGGAAGAGCCCTCTTTGCCGTATGCGCTATTCGGCGTTGTGACAATATCCTGACTATTCCCTTCTTCAAGCGCAACAATAGCTGTCATAATTTTTGTCAGGCTGGCAATACGCATTCGTCTGTCCGCTTGCTTTTCCGCGAGAATGCGTCCGGTGGCGACGTCAATAAGTGCGGCGGTTTCCGCAGACACGGGCGGAAGCGCGGGCCCGGCAGCGATCGTCGGTTGCGGCAGCATCATCAGAAAAGCAATGAGTATAAAAACGAGCTTTTTCACTCCGATCCCCCTTTGCCATTTGCACAGTTTGTCCTGTCCCATCTATGTACATGTATATGGCTCATCCAGGAGATTATGAGCGTTCAAACAAATTTTAGCTTCTTATCACCCGCAACCACTAATAATAAAACCCTAAGCGCTCTGTATCCGCTTAGGGTGTAGGTTCTGCTTTATTTTTCTGATAGAAAAGATACGCTTCTTCTTCTTCGACTTCGGAGCCTTCCGCAGGGAATTCGGGTGGAGGCGGCAGTTCATCCAGACTGCGCAGGCCAAAATATTCAAGAAACTCTTTGGTTGTACCGTACAAAATCGGACGGCCTATTGTATCAGCCCGGCCCACTTCTTTAATTAAATTTTTACTCGTTAGGCGATTAATTGCGCTCTCGCATTTTACCCCCCGGATTTCCTCCAGCTCCAGACGCGTAATCGGCTGCTTGTACGCGATGATCGCCAGCGTCTCAAGCGCCGCTTGCGAAAGCGTTGCGTGTGACGGCGTATGCGCCAGTTTCTCAAAATACTCCGCGAATTCCGGACGCGTCGTAAACTGGTACGCCTGTGCAATCTCGACAATTTGCAAACCGCGATTCTGTTCTTTATAGTCTTTTTTCATTTCATCCATAAGGGCAACTACTTCATGGATTTCCAGATCGAGAATCGAAGCAAGCTGCTTTGCTTCAATTCCTTCGTCCCCGGCTACGAACAGGAGCCCTTCCACAATCGCCTTCAACCGTTCTATGTCAATCATACCGCATCCTCCTGCATCCGCGATACTGTAATATCTTCAAATAATCCGTCCTGCTCGCAAACAACGATTCGCTTCTTCATCATTTCCAAGATCGCAAGAAATGTCGTTACGATCTCGATTTTGGAGTTTCCTTTTTCTAAAAGTTGAGAGAAGTATATTTTTCCGCCAGCTACCGCAAGCAACCGCTCGATTTCCTCTATGCGATCGCGCAACGAAATCTCGTCGCGTTGCACTTTCACCGCACGCTCCTTGCGGCTCACTCGCTTTAGCGCTTTCTGAAGCGCATCTACCAGATCGTAAATCGTCACGTTGGCGATCGGGTTCTCATCTTCCGGAATGAATCGAGATAAATCTTCCGCCGGTCGCGTATACACACGGCTCCGCTCTTTTTCCCGATCACGGAATGTTTCCGCGATTTTTTTGTATTTTTTATACTCCAAAAGGCGCTGCACCAACTCTTCCCGTGGGTCGCCTTCCTCTTCATAAACCTCCGCGCCCCATTCATCAAACACCGGTTCTTCGCGACGAGGCAAAAGCATTTTGCTTTTAATCGCGAGCAGCGTCGCCGCCATAACAAGAAATTCACTCGCGATATCAAGCTGCAACTCCTGCATAATATATAAATGCTCCATATACTGATCGGTAATTTCTACAACCGGAATATCGTAAATATCGACTTCCGCCCGTTCAATTAAATGAAGCAGCAAATCCAGCGGCCCTTCAAACGTATCAAGTTTGATATCGACTCCCACCGATCGTCCACCTTTCTACTGTACAAAGGAAACCAGCATGTTTCGCACCCATTCAAATGGTGTGTACAAAATGATCGAGCCAAGACCAGGAATAAAAATAAGCAGGAGCAGAACAAACATGCCGTACGGCTCCATTCGCTCAAAGAAAGCATCATAGCGACGCGGCATAATATAACGCAAAAATTTCGAACCGTCCAACGGAGCAAACGGGAGCATATTAAACACAAACAAAGCTACATTAATAGTAAAGCTCCAAGCGACCGTGTTTACCGCAAGCGTTTCAGCCCATGTCGGCCACGTATTCATCACACCACTCGTAAGCAAATATACATGTAGCTGCAAAAACAAAAACGCTAAAATCAAGTTGGTCAACGGTCCCGCGACCGCTACATATACCATGCCTAAACGGCGGTTGCCGCGGAAATGAAACATGTTTACCGGCACCGGACGCGCCCAACCAAACGGCCCGAATAGAATCAGCAGCATCCCGAACGGATCAACATGGCTAATTGGATTGAGCGTCAGACGTCCTTCGTTTTTTGCCGTACGATCTCCCAATTTATAAGCAACATACGCGTGCGCCCACTCATGAACAGAAAACGCGATCACAAACGCAATCACTCGATAAAGCAACGAATCCCAGTCAAAATAAAACAACGCCGCTCCCCCTTACCGTATCAAGCTGCAACTCATTCTACCATATGCCTGTCATCTGCACAATTCTGCCGTTTTCCCGTTTTCGTGAAAAAACCCCTGCTTTCCGTTGCGAAAACAGGGGCACATTATTTAGCTATCCGCATTATGCAAAAGCTTTTGTCAGGTTGGCCATCTCAATCGCTGTGGCCGCCGCCTCCCAACCTTTGTTGCCTGCTTTTGTGCCAGCGCGCTCGATCGCCTGCTCAATCGTATCGGTCGTCAGCACACCAAAAATCGCAGGTACGCCAGTGGTCAGTCCGATGGACGCAATGCCTTTCGCTGCTTCGTTGCATACATAATCAAAGTGTGGTGTAGCGCCGCGAATCACCGTGCCAAGCGCAATGACAGCATCATACCTGCTGGATTCTGCCATTTTTTTGACAATGAGCGGAATTTCAAAAGCTCCCGGTACCCAAGCAACTTCCACATCGTCTTCAGCCACACCATGACGCTTCAGCGCATCCAATGCGCCGGTCAAAAGCTTGCTTGTAATAAACTCGTTAAAGCGTCCAACGACAATGCCAATTTTAAGCCCTGTTCCCACAAGATTTCCTTCGTATACTTTTGCCATCATCATTCCTCCATTTTTCTACTATATCTTTATGGTTCAAATGCAAAGCGATTATAAATTCAATAAATGGCCGAGCTTGCTTTTCTTCGTGCGCAAATACCGTTCGTTCGCTTCCACCACCTCCATCTGCAGCGGCACGCGCTCCACTACACACAGGCCATAGCCTTCAATGCCTTTAATTTTGCGGGGATTATTAGTCAGAAGGCGGATTTGTCCCAGCCCCAAATCGGCAAGAATCTGCGCGCCAATGCCGTACTCCCGCAAGTCGGCGGGAAAACCCAGCTTTTCGTTTGCTTCCACCGTGTCAAGCCCTTGCTCCTGCAGTTTATACGCCTTCAGTTTGTTAATAAGGCCAATGCCGCGCCCTTCCTGGCGCATATATAACAGCACGCCGCGCCCTTCTTCTTCGATCTGTCTGAGCGCCGCATGAAGTTGTGGACCGCAATCGCAACGGAACGAACCGAACACATCGCCAGTGAGACATTCGGAATGCACCCTTACAAGCGTCGGTATATCTGGATGGATGTCTCCTTTAACCAGTGCCACATGTTCTTTATCATCTGTATCGTTCGTATATGCTACCATGCGAAAATGTCCGTATTCAGAGGGCAGCTCCACTTCGACTTCACGCCTTACGAGCTTGTCGAAACGCATGCGATAACGGATTAATTCTTCAATCGTAATCATTTTGAATCCGTGCTTTGCAGCGATCCGCACCAGATCAGGCACCCGCGCCATCGTTCCGTCCTCGTTCATAATCTCGCAGATAACACCGGCCGGATACGCGCCGCATAAACGCGCCAAATCAACAGCCGCTTCCGTGTGGCCGGCCCGACGCAATACGCCGCCTTTTCTTGCAATAAGCGGGAAAATGTGGCCGGGACGGCGAAAATCTTCCGGTTTGCTGGCCGGGTCAAGCAGCGCCTGCACCGTCTGTGCCCGCTCATGCGCGGAAATGCCAGTAGTGGTTGTTTTCTCATCGATGGAGACGGTAAACGCGGTCCCGTACGCATCCGTATTCCTGTCTACCATCAGCTCAAGTTTCAACTCAGCGGCGCGCTCTTCTGTAATCGGCACGCACACAAGACCGCGACCGTACGTAACCATGAAATTAATCATCGCGGCGTCTGTTTTTTCCGCCAGCGCAATAAAGTCGCCTTCATTCTCGCGATCTTCGTCATCCACGACGATTACCGGTTTGCCGTTTTTCAAATCTTGAATCGCTTCTTCAATTGAATGAAACATATTCCCCACTCCTTTCCAGCGCTCAATCAACAAAACCCATGTTCGACGAGAAAATCCTTCGTAAGCGTCGGTTGTTTTTCCCGATCACGCAAGTCGCGCCGAGCGATGAACCGTTCAATGTATTTGCCAAGCATATCACATTCCAAATTGACGAGGTCGCCCTTTCCTTTGTATTGCAAGATCGTTTCCTCCAGCGTGTGCGGAATAATGGATACCGTAAAGCCATCTCCCGCTACATCAACGACGGTTAAACTAATCCCGTCAATAGCAATGGAACCTTTTGGAATAATATACCACAAAAGCTCCTCTCCAGTCCGCACCTCAAACAACATGGCATTATCGTATGGACGCTTGTCGACAATAACGCCTGTCCCGTCAACATGACCGGAGACGAAATGGCCGCCAAGTCTATCCCCTACGGCCAGCGCCCGTTCTAGATTGACCGGAGAACCCGGGCCAAGAGCGGATAAGCTTGTCCTGTCAAGCGTCTCCGGCATTACATCCACCGTAAAATGGCGGCCAGAAAACTCAACAACCGTTAAGCAAATACCATTCACAGCAATGCTGTCACCCAATTTCACATCTGTCAGCACTTTTTCAGCCGCAATTTCCAGGACGGCGGAACGGTTCCCTCTTTGAATGCGGCGAATGGTTCCAATTTCTTCAATAATCCCAGTAAACATACGCTTACCTCCAGACCGGATATCCAGAAATTTTCATATCGTTCCCCACTTTTTCGAACGAGACATCCATAAGTGAAATGGCATCCGCCATTTCTTCAATTCCCAGGCCGCCGAACGGCGTGGGAGCATTCTGGCCCGCTACCAGCTTCGGCGCGACGTAGGCAACGACTTTATTGATCGCCCGCGCGTGTAAGAACGCGCTGTTTATCTGGCTGCCGCCTTCAACCAGCAACGAAGAAACCTGCTGTTCGCCGAGGGTCGCAAGCAAGCAGTCAATGTCGACTTTCGGGCCGTCCCCGGTGGAGAAAACGCGGATCCTCTTCTCTTCAAGCTGCGCCCGCTTCGTCCTGTCCGCGTGTTCCGTCGTAAAAATCCAGGTCGGAGCCTGTCCGTCCGTTAACACGTTTGCATCCATCGGAATGCGCAGCGTCGTGTCAACGATGACACGAATCGGATTTTTGCCGCCAGGTGAAAGCCGGGTTGTAAGCTGCGGGTTATCGGCTAGCACCGTATTAACTCCTACAAGAATTGCGTCGTGCTCGTGTCGCATACGGTGCACTTCCCGACGCGCTTCCTCACCTGTAATCCAGCGGCTGCTTCCGGAATATGTCGCCACCTTTCCGTCAAGCGTCATCGCAGTTTTCACGGTAACAAACGGCCGGCCTGTTGTAATAAAGGTAATAAACACTTCGTTCAGCCGTTTCGCTTCCGCTTCACATATACCCGTCAGGACGTTTACTCCTGCTTCCTTAAGTTTGGCTACTCCTCTGCCCGCCACCAGCGGGTTCGGGTCCAGCATGGCGACAACCACCGTCTGCACACCATGTTCAATAAGCGCATCCGCGCAGGGAGGGGTTCGTCCATAATGGCTGCACGGTTCCAGCGTTACGTAGGCAGTGGCGCCTTTCGCTTTCGTGCCCGCCATGCGCAGCGCCTGCACTTCCGCGTGCGCTTCCCCAGCCCTTAAATGGGCACCCATACCAACGACTTCCCCGTTTTTTACAAGCACACAACCGACCATGGGATTCGGGCTTGTCTGCCCGCGTGCCGCCGCCGCAAGTTTAAGCGCAAGCTCCATGTACTCTCTGTGTTCCATCATCGCTTCTCCTTCCATCAAAAACAAAAACGCACAATACCATCTCTTTTCACGAAATTTCCCTGGGGTAAGAAAAGAGAGATGGATTGCGCGCTCTGCTTGCCTTATCTATGCAACAAAAGCGTTTTGACTTATCTGAATTCTCCCGTTGCCATACTGTGAGCAATTCGCGTGCTTATGCCTCGTCCTTTTTCCTCGAAAAAGCCATACATATAGAAAGCCCTGAAAGACGGTTCAACCGTTTTCAGGGCTTTTTCACAAAAAGGTAGATCTAGTCTAGGCCAGGAACAACCTTTGTTTTCTTTAGTCAGATACAGCAAACTTGTAAAAGAAAAGCTGTATACATCACCTTGAATACTTTGACATTTGTACCGCAGCATCTTCGCCTTGCTCCACGAAGCAAAGGCAATACAGCAGCAAATAAAATGCATACAAAAAACTACAAAAAAGCAACACCTGGCGTGCTCTGATCCATCCTTCTCCCATCCAGACTATACTGTCGGTCCCGGACTTGCACCGGGTCAGCATTGGCCAAAAAAGCCGCAGCTCACGGACTGAAGAGGCTCGTAGCCTCTATCACCGCCGGTCGGGAATTTCACCCTGCCCCGAAGGATTTGTATAATTCAGTTGTATTTTTAGTATAGCCAATTGATATTCCGCTGTCCACACGAAAATTTTATAATGTGAAACAAGCATACGCACATTGAGGCTTTAAAACGTCCTATGATAGAATAGAGCGAACGAACCAATAAGGAGGAACAAACATGGCAAAGAAAAAAGGTAGCATTGAACTTGAAAACGGCAACAAAATTACGATCGAATTTTTTCCTGAAGCCGCTCCGGGTACGGTTGCAAACTTTGAAAAGCTCGCCAATTCCGGCTTCTATAACGGACTTACGTTCCACCGTGTCATTCCAGGCTTCGTAAGCCAGGGAGGATGCCCGTACGGCACAGGAACAGGCGGCCCGGGCTATACGATCAAATGCGAAACAGAAGGGAATCCACATAAACACATCCCAGGCGCTGTTTCCATGGCACACGCAGGACGAGACACCGGCGGCAGCCAGTTCTTCATCGTGCATGAAGCACAGCCGCACCTCGACGGCGTGCATACTGTATTCGGGCAAGTTATCGAAGGGCTTGAGCACGCAAAAAATCTACGCAACGGTGATAAAATGGTTGCGGTAAAAGTATGGGATGAAGAATAATGTATGCACCAGCGGGCGCAAAGGATAAACTTCCTGCGCGCCCGATTTCCGGCTTTTTTCCTTTCGGGTTTATATGTAGACATTTTTATCAAATGTACCATTACTCCCGCAGGGACGATAAAATCTCAGATTCGGGCGCGATACGAGAGGACAGGTACAGTGGCAATGAATTGACATCGTGGCCGTATTCATCGAACTATACCAGAACGGCCGGGGCTATCGTTTTCTTTATATTGTCTATCATATGATCCGGCACACGATTTGCGATCTCTTCACCGATTTTGATAGAGGCTGTGGCTGCTGGTGAAGGGGCATTGCATACATGCATCGAGCGTTTACCTGAAAAAATGGCGAAATCGTCCACCATGCTTCCATCGTGCATGATCGCCTGTGCCCGCACCCCGGCATGGGTCGGGACAATATCTTTCTCAGTCAATTCTGGAATCAGACGTTGCAAACTGCGCAGAAACGCCTGTTTGCTGAAAGAGCGAACCATTTCGTTGATACCTTCCTTCATATTTGGCATTGCCATTTTCCAGAAGCCTGAATAGGTTAACACCTCAAACAGATCCTTCAAACTGATATCCTTTTTGGTGTAACCTTCACGCTTGAAGGCTAATACTGCGTTCGGCCCAGCGTGAACTTCCCCATTAATCATACGAGTAAAATGAACACCGAGGAAGGGAAAGTTCGGGTTAGGCACCGGATAAATTAAATGTTTTACGAGATGGCGTTTTTCAGGAATCAATTCATAGTATTCACCACGGAATGGCACGATTTTCATCCCGGTGTGCATATCGGCCATTTTGGCTACCCGGTCACTGTGCAAGCCGGCACAGTTAATCAGGAAGCGTGCTTTAATCGTGCCGCGATTTGTTTCAACTGTGACGCCGCCTTTTTCCTCGGCAATATTCTCCACTTTGGTGGACAGGCGCAAGTCACCGCCACCCTCTTCAATCATTCGCGCAAACGTGCGAGCAACTCCTTTATAGTCCGCGATCCCGCAACTCGGCACACGAATCGCGCCAAGGCCGCGCACATGCGGTTCAATCTCTTTCAATTCTTCCGGGCCAATTTTCGTTACGTTCAATTGATTCTGCAAACCGCGCTTATATAAATTGTCCATCAGCGGCAACTCTTCCGGCTCTGTTGCTACAATCACCTTGCCGCACACTTCATATGCAATGCCGTGTTCTTCACAGAACTTCACCATCGCTGCATTCCCTTCCCGTGCAAAACGCGCTTTAAAACTGCCAGGCTTATAATAAATCCCGGAATGAATAACACCGCTATTGTGTCCCGTCTGGTGCCGGGCCCAATCGGCTTCTTTTTCAATCATGACGATCTTTGCACCCGGAAACCGCTTCATGAGCGCCATCCCTGTCGATAAGCCTACGATCCCTCCGCCGACAATCGCAAAATCATACATGCTATGTTCCTCCTCTATCCCCATTTATGGGATGCTGCTAGTATTTGTCTATTTTTATTATTTATATTTATATGCCATATAAGGCAGGCCTGCAAGAAGAGAGGCCTGCCTGTAATCCTTTTATACACGGGCAAAATACCCGCGCTGGCGCATCAGCTCACGGTACAATTCCGGATGTTTTTCAAACGGGGCACGACCATGCATCCAGAAGCTATTGTTCAGAATCACCAAATCGCCTACCGGAAGTTTTAACGCATGCACTGCCGGAGAATTTTCCAGGGATTCAGATAACTCTTTCAAATAAAGAGCCTGTTCGATCGTTTCCGGATACGCGAATTGGTCGATAAAGCAGATGCAAGGCTTGTTATTGATTTCATAAAAAGTAGCGCGATGCACAACTTGCTCCACATTTTTGCTCGGTGGTGCTTTATACGTAATTTTCACATTCGCGAGCGGATGCTTGCTGAACTTTTCAAGATCTTCCCAGTCATCGAGATGCAGCAAACGAGATTCACCGCCAACCGCATTTTTCTCGTCCATTTTCATCATGAGCAACCAGTCTGTCGGCTCATCTACGAATGTGCCATCCGTATGAAGTGTGAACAGGCGATACGCTTGACGCAAATAAGAGTCGCTGTTGTCTGTATCTTTCACTGTAAAACGCGCATAGAATGTTCCGGTCATCGCGTCAAAGTTCGGGATGCCGATCAGGTGCGTTAAAGCTGTCCCAAATTTTACAAAATCTTCTACATCTTCCGTTTTGCCCTGCACACTGATAGTGAAGCCGCCTGATTCGCGATCCTGAAGAATTTCGCGGATATTATCCATGAACGATTGACCGAACAATTCTCTGAACTGGTGCGCCAGCACTTGCCGGGAATACGGAACATAGCGCAAGGATTGTTCGCTGTGCTCTTTGCAGCCGGCAAAAAACGTTTCAAGCAATCGGTCATCTAACTGAATGTGATATAGCCTTTTGTGGTCAGGATGCGGCATAATTTCATAGCCTGGTTGTTTTTGCACAAATTTCATCTCTCTTTTTGTCTCGGTAGCCATTGTCATCGTTTCGTTCCTCCTCCATTTGATAAAAAATGTGAGTCATACAGCTGAAAAGATCGTGTCGGTGTCCGACCAAGTCCGGCCTGTCAGCCTTTGGGGTTATTTATGCGCGACAGATGAAGGGTGAACCTGTTGCGCATAAAAACAAAGAGCCAGTTACACTTCTCCCCAAAAACAAGGGTTGAAGTATAACTGGCTCTCATTTACGAAACCTCTCCAATTACTTGAAGGGCAGTAAATTAGACAGTTTCATGTATGCAATTCTTATAAAACAATTCATTCACAGGCTTGACAGAAACCGGTATGCGAGTAGGGAAAACCTCTCTGCAAGGTTCTGTCATTTGCTACTGCATTTATATTTTAATGGTATCGTAATCTTAAATTTTTGTCAATCATTTTTTTTACTATTTTCGCTATTTTTATAAAGTAAATACTGGTTATGCAGATCACGAAGAGCAGCGACAAGTGCATTCTGGGCTTTACCTTGATAAAAGTCTATGATGCGCCGGCTCAGCGCTTCAATGCCATCCTGCAGGCTGCAACCGCGCAGCAATTGACCGATAAAATCCCGGCCGTGTTCGGTCGCAAGCGTACAGGACGCTTCCAGAATCACGTGGTATTTCGCATCCGCTTCAACCGTAATCGTCAACGTATCAAAAATGCTGCGTGCCGCCATTCCCTGCGGCAAACGAGCATGGCCTGCGATAAAATACGTCTTGCCTGTGAACATAACCACAACACCACTTTCCGGGAGATTTTCTTTCTCCTGATCATACCCCTGCATATTTGCAGGTGTCAATTTTTTATGATGAAATACAAAATGTCACATCCGATCCATGTATACCGTTTTCACTTGGGTATAAAATTCAATCGCTGCTTTCCCTTGTTCACGGGATCCAGTGCTGGAGTTTTTGCAGCCGCCAAACGGCACTTGCGGCTCCGCTCCCGCTGTTTCTGAATTCACGTGCACAATGCCCGCTTCAATATCATCCACGAACCGTTGCGCCAAGGTAAGGTTATTCGTGCAAATCGCGGAGCTGAGGCCATATTCTGTATCGTTCGCCAGTCCAACTGCTTCTTCGTAGTTCTTTACTTTAAAAAGCGCGATAACCGGCCCAAAAATTTCCTCGCGCGCGATACGGGCGTCGCGGCTTACGTTTTCAAAAATCGTCGGCAGCACATAGAAGCCGTTCGCAAGTTCCGGATCGGCCGGCGCCTCACCGCCGCAAAGCAGCGTCGCTTCTTGTTTTCCTGCCTCAATCATCGCCATAATACCATCGCGCTGTGTTTTAGAAACAGCCGGGCCCATAAACGTGTCTTTTTCCAGAGGATTGCCCACTTTGAGCGCTTTCGTACGCTCAACAAGCAAGTCACGAAACGCATCATAAATTCCTTCTTCCACAATCACACGGCTTGTGGCCGTACACTTTTGTCCTGTGGAACGGAACGCGCCGCTAATAGCGATATTCACCGCTTTGTTCAGATCGGCGTCAGCCAGCACGATAAGCGGGTTTTTACCGCCCATCTCCAGCTGCACTTTTTTTCCTTTTGCAGTTGCGCGCTCTTGAATGCGCAGGCCAACCGTATTTGAGCCGGTGAAAGACACTGCTTTAATATCCGGATGTTCAACGATCTCTGACCCGACAACCGAACCGCTGCCAAACACGCAGTTAACAACACCCGCAGGAAGGCCCGCTGCTTCAAACGCTTTCATTACATGGTACACAGATTTCGGCGTAATTTCGGCAGGTTTAATGACCACGGTATTGCCATAGATAAGCGCCGGAGCCATTTTCCACACAGGAATGGCAATCGGGAAGTTCCACGGCGTAATCAGACCGATCGGCCCCACTGGCACACGGGTCGTATAAAGAAACGTTTCCGCGTTCGCCGAAGGAACCACTTCACCGACCGGCTGCCGTCCTTCCGCCGCATAGTATTCGAGAATGCTGATGGCCCGCTGTGTTTCTCCGATTCCCTCCACCAGCGTTTTCCCTTCTTCTAGCGTTAGATCGCGGCCTACTTCTTCCAAATTTGCCTTTAAATATTCAGCCGCCTTTAGCAAGTAGGATGCACGCTGCTGAAAAGAAAGCTTTTTCCATACCGCAAACGCTTTTTTCGCTGCTTGGACCGCTTCATACACATCTTCCGCTGCGCTCATCGGAAACTCGCCTAGCACTTCTTCCCAGTTGTGCGGGTTACGATTTTCGATATATTCGCCGCTCACAGGTTTTTTCCATTCACCGTTGATATAGTTTAAATAACGCATGTTATTGTCCACCACCTATTTTAAAACACCTATTTTAAAAATTGCAAATTTTTACCTTGTGCTTCCTTTTTCGATTTGCCTTTCTTCGAAGCCCGAAGACGGTTGCTTCTTACGATAAAATACAAAATAGGAAGCAATAACAAGAACTGCGATAAGTGAAGTAAGATAGAATTGCAAACACATGTCCTCAATAAAAGCTTGTGCAACAAAAATACCTAACAAGATGATAATAGTCGCATAGGTTAAGTAGGGAAACAACCACATTTTTACCTTAAGGGGCGGCAAATCAAGCTAATCATATGGAAAGTGCAGCAAAGGGAAACAACCACATTTTTACCTTAAGGGCTCCCGGATTTTCTTTTTCGATCTTTCTCCGCATACGTATATGTGAAAGAGCGATAAATATATACACAAGCATCGAAACGCCACCCGAGCTATTTGCCAAAAAAGCAAACAATTTATCAGGGGACACAAATTTGAATATTGCACAAATATAAGCAAAGCATGTGCTTGCCAGTACCGCCCAAACCGGTACCCCTCTCTTATTTACCTGTAAAAATATACGGTGCGCCTCTCCTTTTTGCGCAAGAGAATACAGCATACGTGAGCTTGTATAAAGCCCTGAATTCAAGACAGAAAGCAAAGAGATGAAAACAACGATATTCATAATTTGAGCCGCAGCTGGCAGGCCCGCCATATCAAATACACTCGCATATGGAGTTTTGAGCAAGTCTTTAGCATTCCACGGCAGAACAGTAACCAGCACAGCGACTGAACCAATAAAGAACACAAGAATGCGCCAAACCACACTGTTTATGGCTTTCATAACGTTCTTTTCCGGGTTTTCCGATTCCCCCGCCGCAATGGCTGCGACCTCACTTCCCACTAAGGAGAATGTAATAAAGACAACGCTGAGAAGAACCGGGAGAAATCCGTTCGGGAAAAATCCACCGTTTCCGGTAAGGTTAGAAAGACCCGGTGATTCAATGCCCGGTACGAAACCAAAGATCATCGCTGTTCCCAGGCATAAAAACGCAATAATAGCAACTACTTTAATAAAAGCTAACCAGTATTCAAATTCTCCATATGTTTTGACTGAATAGATATTGGTAAGCGTCATCAAAACAGTCAAAGCTAGACTTCCTATCCACGCAGGTATGGAAGGGAGCCATTGATGAATCATAGCCCCTACTAACGTGGCTTCAATTGCGACAATGATCACCCAGTTAAACCAGTATAACCAGCCAATCATATATCCGGCCCATGGCCCAAGCGCTTGATGTGCATACGTAGCAAAAGAACCGCTATCAGGATTCAAAACAGCCATCTCTCCAAGCATACGCATAACAAGAACTACGATCAAGCCTCCAATTATATAGGATAGAAGAGCACCGGGGCCTGCCGAGGTAATGATGGCGCCGCTCCCTACAAATAAGCCAGCGCCGATAACTCCACCGATAGAAATCATTGTTATATGCCGTTTTTTCAGATCTTTGTGTAGTGCCTGCTGTTCCAAAAGCTCCACCGCCTTTACAAATTTGTTTATTTTTGTCCTGAGAAAGTGCTAAATAGGAGCGGAATACCACTAAAATCGACCAACATGAAATGTAATGGTATCCGCCCATATTTACTTATTTAGAAGCTTTTGCAATCGCTTGTTCTAAAATGTGCAACCCTTTTTCTAAGTGTTCATCTGTAATCACAAGCGGTGGCAAGAAACGAAGCACATTGCCGAAGATACCCGCACTTAAACCGATTAAGCCGTTGTTCCAGCATTCTGTCACGATTTTGCCTGTCTCTTCTTTCGCCGGCTCTTTCGTTACGCGATCCCTTACTAATTCAAGCGCAACCATTGCACCAAGCCCACGTACATCTCCGATAAGATCGTATTTCTCCTGCCAACTGCGGAAGGCATTCATCATGCGATCGCCGATGACTTGCGCACGTTCTACCAAATTCTCTTCTTCAATAACATCAAGCACCGCAAGGCCTGCCGCACATGCCACTGGGCTTCCAGCGAATGTGCCACCAAGCTGTCCAGCTCCAGGTGCATCCATCAATTCAGCGCGTCCTGTAATGGCACTAAGCGGCATACCTGCTGCAATGGATTTGGACATTGTAGTAATGTCCGCCGCTACCCCGTAGTTTTCCATCGCAAACAATTTCCCTGTACGGGCAAAACCGGTTTGGATTTCATCCGCAATCATAAGAATGCCGTACTTGTCACAAATGCGGCGTACGCCCTGTACAAAAGTAGTGGAAGGAACAATGAATCCACCTTCGCCCTGTACTGGCTCCATGATAATAGCAGCGATATGATCTGCTCCCACTTCACCGAGGAAGAATTGTTCAAAATGATGTAAAACTTGCTCGTCCAGTTCCTCTGGCAACATTCCTTGCGGTGCACGATAATAATAAGGGTAAGGCAATTTATATGTTTCCGGGGCAAACGGTCCGAAGCCATGTTTATACGGATTTACTTTGCTTGTTAAAGACATGGTCATTAAGGTACGGCCATGGTAGCCGCGTTCAAACGAAACAACAGCGCTGCGACCGGTCGCTTTCCGGGCGATTTTCACAGCGTTCTCCACCGCTTCCGCGCCGCTGTTCGCAAACATGGTTTTCTTTTTAAAATCGCCCGGCGTTTTTTCGTTCAATTTTTCTGCAAGCTCAATATAGCTTTCGTACGGCATAACATGAAAACAGCTATGAATAGAAGCCGCCGCCTGCTCTTGAATGGCTTTTACCACTTTCGGATGACAGTGACCAATATTCTGCATACCGATACCACCAGCAAAATCAATCAATTCATTGCCATCTACATCAGTAACGATGGCTCCTTGCGCCGATTGTATATATAGCGGAGTTACATGATACGGACCTACAGGAACCGCCTCTTGACGGCGAGCATGTAATTTTGCAGATTTTGGACCTTGTGATGTTTGTGCGTTTGTCGTCATCTGTTCTCTTCCTTTCCTTTTCCTAAATATTTGTTCATCTTTCGCACAATCGTAGATTGGTTGACTTTTAGCGCCTCAGCACAACGGTACGTATTTTCGTATTTTTGGTAGGCCATAGAAATCAATTGCTTTTCCACTTCTTCGACGGCTTGCTTCAGTGGACATAATCCTTTTATTTTTATTGCCCAGGCCGCCTGGTAATTCTTGCTGTCTTCCCAAAGACTCGCCGGCAAATGGTGTGGTAATACTTCTGTCCCTTCGCTTGTTACAATCAAGCGTTCCACCATATTTTCCAGTTCTCGCACATTGCCGGGCCAGTCATAAGCGCTCAAAATCTCGATTGTGTCTTCATGGAACTGCTTGTACAACCCGTATTTTTTTGTAAAACGAGCGATAAAGTGTTGAATAAGAGCTGGAATTTCTTCTTTACGCTGGCGAAGCGGAGGAACTGAGATCGGAATAACGTGCAAACGGTAAAACAAATCTTCACGAAAACGACCTTCTGCAATCAGCTTGTGTAAATCTTGATTGGTCGCAGCAATAATACGCGTATTTACCGTTAGCAACTGATTTCCGCCAAGCCGACGGAACGTATTATCCTGCAAGAATTGCAAAAGTTTCACCTGCACGCTTAACGGAATTTCGCCGATTTCGTCAAGAAACACGGTACCGCCGTCCGCGATTTCCAGCACACCTTTTTTCGACGTATTCGCTCCGGTAAACGCCCCTTTTTCGTATCCAAACAATTCCGATTCAATCAATGTGTCCGGGATGGCCCCACAGTTGATATGGACAAAGTTTTTCGTACGGCGGTGACTCGCCCGATGCACACGTTGCGCAATCATCCCTTTCCCAACTCCAGATTCCCCCATAATTAAAATGGTGGAGTCAACGTGAGCCACCCGTTCGGCCAGCTGGTAAATTTGCTGCATTTCCGGCGAAAGCACCACCATGTCGTCCTGAGGTTCATCTTTGCTTTGCTTCAGCTTCTCCAATTCAAGACGGTAAGCATCCAGCAAGCTTTCCGTCGTTTCCAGACGCTGGCGCAGCATCTCGACTTCTTCGTACTCTCGTGAGTTAAAGATAATTCGATGGAGGCTGCCGTCCGGGTTGAATACCGGGTTTCCGATTACGTGCAGCTTTTTTCCATTTACCGTCACCTGAACGCCGGACACTTTTGTCCGCTTTCTGATAATTTCCGGCGTAATGCTCGGCGTAAATACGCCTTCTGCGGCAAGTTCCGTCGTTTTTTTTCCCAGTAATTCACCAATGGGCCTTCCGTACAACTGCTCACTTTTCGGCCCAGCGCGCAAAATTCTTCCTTCTCCGTCCGTCACCAAAATCTCATCAAACGACGTATCAAAGATATTTTCCAGCTCAAAGTACTGATCATCGCGCCGCAGGACAAGAAAATCCGCCGTATGAATACCACCTTCGTAACACCGCTTCCATTCCCCGCGCAAAGAAAAAGAAGGAGTTTTAATCTGCGTCTCCCAAAAGTCCTGTCCAACCCGGCAAAACGATTCATAGGAAGAAAAAACAAGAGGTAAGACATCAGACAGATGCTTGCGTACTACGTCCGTTTCTTTAAAGATAAACCAATTCTCCATCTTGCCCTTCCAATGAATAATAAATCCATCTGGAGACAGGGCAAGCATGCCGTACGGCATCTGCATCCACAGCTTGTCAATATCCGGTGCAGCATACGTTTCCAAAACCCTCACCTGCTTCCTCGTCTCCCTTCTCATTTTTCTTCCCTGCACATTTTCTAAATAGCAAATACTATGCCAAAATTAAAAACTTTATTTCTGAGGAATTCTTATAAAAGAAGGGAGAGAATATTAATGCAATTTCGCATTCAAATCTATTTTAATATACTGAATAATTATAACCTATGTATTATTTATAACTTTGTATTTATTTTTAATGCTAATTTGCATCAATATAATGCTATATAGCATTTAAAAATTTTATGTACATTTCCGCTTAATCAGAGAAGGTGATAATGATAGAATAAAAAGAAAATGGAAAGGATGATACGATGGCACTGAACAATACCTGCATTTTCTGCAAAATCATCAAAGGGGAAATCCCGTCAGCCAAAGTATACGAAAATGAACATGTCGTCGCGTTTCTTGACATCAGCCAGGCAACGAAAGGCCATACGCTTGTTATTCCGAAAACCCACAAGCAAGACATTTTCGAATTAACACCGGACATCGCTTCCAATCTATTCGCATGCGTGCCGAAGATCGCAAACGCCATGAAAAAGCAGTTTAACATAGAAGGGGTGAACCTGCTCAATAACAGCGGTAAAGTAGCGGGACAAACAGTATTCCATTACCATCTGCACATCCTGCCGCGCTATGGCAAAGAAGACGGATTCCATCCAACATTACAGGAGAACAACGCCCAGTATACACCTAGCGATCTGCAAGAAATCGCTGCTCATATCGCCGCTGGCATCGAGTCATAGGGCATGTATACATAAAGGAGCGAACCAATCGTTCGCTCCTTTCTTTATCGTTTACACCGACTGACTTAACGCGCATACGATAACGCGGTCATTTCTCACAAGGTCTTCATACGATTCTCTTTTCACCGCCACATCGGCGCGCCCGTCTTTGACAAACACGACAGCAGGGCGGCGAATTCGGTTATAATTATTCGCCATGGAATATCCGTACGCGCCCGTACAAGAAACAGCGAGCAAGTCGCCGGGCTCCGCCTTTGGAAGTGCATAATCCCAAATTAACATATCGCCGCTCTCACAGCATTTCCCAGCGATCGAAACAACCTCGGCAGCCGGCTCATCTGCGCGATTCGCAAGCATTGCCTCGTATTTTGCTTGATATAATGCAGGACGAATGTTATCAGACATACCGCCGTCAATCGCCACGTATTTACGGATGCCAGGGATATCCTTAATCGCTCCGACCGTATAAAGTGTGGTGCCAGCTTCGCCCACGATGCTTCGGCCCGGCTCAATCCAGATCTCCGGCAATGGATAATTGCGCGCCGTAAACTGACGGCGCACTTCTTCCGTAATAACCTGTACGTATTTACTTACCGGCAGCGGATCGTCTTCTGCCGTATAGCGGATGCCAAAACCTCCGCCCAGATTCAGAACCTCGATCTCGTATTTCGTCTCAGTGCGTACCTGTTCCAGAAATTCGCCCAGCACTTCAATCGCCCCGATAAAGCCGGTCGTCTCGAAAATTTGCGAACCGATATGGGAGTGAATGCCAAGCAGCTTGTAGAAAGGCTTATCGAGCGCGCGCTTCACCGCTTGCAGCGCCTGTCCACTGGCGACGCCAAAACCGAACTTCGAATCATCCTGACCGGTGGAAATGTACTCGTGCGTGTGCGCTTCAATTCCCGGCGTTAGACGAAGCAGAATCGACACAATTCGTTCCTCTTTTTGCGCCAAGTCATGCAAAAGCTCAAGCTCGAAAAAGTTGTCGACGACAAAGCAGCCGATACCGGCGTCAAGCGCCATCTTTAACTCATCTTCCGTTTTATTATTGCCGTGGAAATGAATGCGTTCTGCCGGAAATCCTGCCTTAAGCGCCGTATATAACTCGCCGCTTGATACAACATCCAGCGACATATTTTCCTCGGCGATCAACTGGCACATCGCTATACACATAAACGCTTTGCTGGCGTACGCTACCTGAAAGCGGAATCCACTTTCCTCGAACGCTTTAACATAAGCGCGGCACTTCTCCCTTATGAGCGCCTCATCATATATATAAAGTGGCGTACCGTATGTGTGGGCCAGTTCCGTCGTGTCGCAGCCGCCGATTTCCAAATGCCCTCTCCCGTTTACTCTGCTCGTTCCATGTAAAAACACTCGGCTTCCTCCTCATTTTATACCCTATAAATATCTTATACAGTACCATACCTTGCGAAAGTATGACAACTAGACATTTTACTTCTTTCGCAATTTTCGCGAATATTTAGGGAAATAACCGCTCTTCTGCAAAATAAATTTGACCGCTGCCAGTGTCACTGGGCAACCCACGCATGTCTCATCACGTCCTTTCATTTTGCCGATATCTCCGATTCCGACGATAACCGGGATCTGCAACATGTTCAAAACATCTACTGTATCACCTATAATATATGCTTCACTTCCGGCTTCCACAAACCCATTTTTATTTACCGGACGCCTGACTTTTCGGCCGTATCTATCTATGCAAATATCTACTTTTACACCAAGTGCGCCTTTCGTTCGCGATGCAACGGCGATAGCGCCCAGCACCTCAATATCAGGGTGGGTAGATACATAATACAACGCTTCTTCCCCTTTTCCCATGTGAACATCACCGTTGTCGTCAAACATAACCAGTACCGGATCATGTTTGGCCTTTTTGATCAAGGAAACGATCTGCGGACCGTTCAATGGCGTCGGGTTTCCAGCCGAACGGGAGATGCAGCGGCCACCGATTCGCCGCGCCACTTCTTCTACTGTACTGCGAGCCACAAAATCCCCATCCGTAATAATAATGATTCTCCGTTTTCTGCGCTGCATGGCCTATCCTTTCGGCTTAAAAATAAGCGCAGCAAAAAAACTGAACGCGATGGCAGCCGAAATGCCAGCACTCGGAACTTCAAAAATTCCGGCAATCAGACCGATAATCCCGGTCTGTTCCGCTTTCTGCCATGCACCATGATATAAAGCGTGCCCAAAGCTCGTAATCGGCACAGTGGCTCCGGCACCCGCAAATTCAATGAGCGGATCGTATAACCCAAGCCCATCCAACACCGCACCGGTGGCGACAAGAATACTCATCACATGGGCGGGCGTCAACCTGGCTATATCCAATAAAAGCTGACCTATGACACAAATCAATCCTCCGACAAAAAAAGCGATCATCACCTGTCCCATGCTGTTATACCTCCTCCGCTTCAAGCGCCACGGCATGCGCGATACATGGAATGCTTTCACCCTGCTGATAACTGACCGGACTGAACAGCGCGCCGGTCGCGCAAATCAGCACCCGCTTAATGCTTCCTTCTCTTAGCCGATTCAAAATATAACTGTAAGTAACCACGGCACTGGACGCACAGCCGCTTCCACCGGAAAATACCTGTTGGTCCGGACTGTAAATCATTAAGCCACAGTCGTTATACACCGGGGTCATGTCATATGAAAGGTCTTTCATTTCATCCTTTAAAATCGCGTATCCGACTTTGCCCAAATCGCCAGTAACAATCAAATCATAATCGGATGGCATCCGATCCGTATCACGGAAATGCGTAGAAAGCGTATCGACCGCAGCCGGTGCCATCGCGCTCCCCATATCAAACGGATCTTTGATTCCCATATCTACTACCTTTCCGATGGTTGCATACGTGATGCGCGGGCCGCTTCGGCCGCATCCGACAACCGCCGCTCCCGCTCCGGTTACCGTGCATTGAGCATATTCCGGTTTTTGTCCGCCGTATTCTGTCGGATAACGGAATTGTTTTTCCGCCGTACAATTATGGCTGCTACAGGTAGCGACAATGTACGATGCGTATCCGGCATCCACCAGCGCCGAACCGACCGAAAGCGTTTCCATCGAAGTCGAACAAGCACCGAACATTCCGATAAGCGGAATATTTAACTGACTTGCCATAAAATTGGAGGAAATCGTCTGGTTCAGTAAATCTCCTGCCAGAATAATATCAATCTCGCTTTCCAGCAAATCGCTCTTTTTAATCGCCGTCTGCACCGCCTCGTACATCATAAACTGCTCCGCTTTTTCCCATGAAGCCTGTCCTGCATACATATCAGAATGGATATGGTCGAATTCCGCCGCAAGCGGTCCTTCCCCCTCGAGCGGTCCGACGGAAACAGCGCTGCCCAGTATACGGATGTCGTTCACAAAACGCCACGTCTGGCTTCCACATCGATGCCTTGCTTTCATCCTTTCACATCCTTACACTTTGATAATGAGCCATTTGATCAGCGAAACGACAAGCGCGGCTACGACTCCGTATACGATAACTCCCCCCGCCAGTTTAAACATGTTTCCGCCGACACCAAGCACCCATCCTTCCGCACGATGTTCGATCGCCGCCGATGACATCGAATTGGCAAATCCGGTGACAGGCACAGCCGATCCCGCTCCTGCATACTGCCCGAGCTTATCATATACGCCAAATCCAGTAAGCAATACAGAGATAAAAATAAGCGTTGCCACTGTCGGGTCGCCCGCCGTTTCTTTAGTGAAATTAAAAAAACGAATATAAAAGTTGGATACTAGCTGGCCAAACGCACAAATTGCGCCACCGACCCAAAACGCCTTTACACAGTTTGCTAAATAGGGTGGTTTCGGCTTGTATTTAGCTGCGCGTTCGCTATAGGCTTGTTGCGCTTTCATAAGTCTGTTTTGATTCCACTTTTTTACAGAAGAAGCCATAAACGTTTCATACTCCTTTCACGTCATTTCAAATAAATCATCCAGTGAAATAAAGAGCCGACGATCTTGCCGAACGCCAGCGCTATGATAAACCAATGAAGATAGTCATATACCTGCATGCGCTTCGATAAAATGGGAATAACATTCAGCACTTCCGTCAGTGCGGCCCCAAGAAATCCGACAAAAATCCCCATAAACGCACCAACAATACCCAGCAGGAAAACAGGCAAATACAAAGGAGCAGAAAAAAAGTCAAACACTGTGAAGAAAAATGCGCCAAAAACGACAGCCCATTGAAAATGTAAAAGATACTGATCGGTTTTTGTAATCTGGACAAAACGAGGAATTAAGTCAAGCACCGTAATGAGAGCGACAATGCCTCCGCCAACAATCAGCCCTCCGCTTAAACCCACAAGAGCCAGAAACAAAGAAATGATCATTTTTTCTTTGCTCCGGGCGCTTCATGCGCTAATACATACTCGTCCACATTTTGCTCATACAAAAACATCTCCAATTCAAGCGGACTTGGTTCTTCATTAAACTTTTTACGAAAAATATGGTTGAAAAATAAAATCATGCCTGCACCGACACCGAGCGAATACGGGATTTGAATAATGAGCGGATGCGGATTCTTTTTCCCGGTGACCAGTTCATAAATGCGCTGGTGCACTTCCGGCATGCTGACATCAGTATGAAAGTTCATAATCGCAAGTCCTGAGCCGATAAAAAGCACAATCCAGACAAATGCAACAAGCAGCAGGCTAATTTTTTTCTTCGGCAATTGGACTTCGATGATCATTTGTTCCGCTCCGATGTTATGCACGAACAATTCGGGATATGCGCGCTGAAGCGTTTCAATGATTTGAATCATATCGACAACATAGCGGTTCCCGTCCCCGGGCTTCAGTACATGAAGCACCTGCTCTCGAATCGCTGTTTCAGCAGGGCTGTTTGTCACCAATTCCGCTACATCTTTCACACGAACGACTGCCCCTGGCGGAAGCTGCACTTTTCCTTTTAATTTCACATACACGCGGACTGGATCGGCCATGCACCATCCCTCCTTACACCAAATAGTATTTGTCTGACGAAAGAAGGCTATGCTGATGAAGACCGCTGCGCGCTCCGTCTCGCTTCTTGTACAGCTCGATTGAAATCAACAAGGAAAAAAATGCATAAAAAACGAATAAGCGCGAAGGAAATTGCACTTCCTTCGCGCCGTTTGCTTTTACTTTTCAATTTGTTCCTTCATAATGCGGAGGATTTTCTTTTCCAAACGCGACACCTGCACCTGGGAAATTCCGAGCCGTTCCGCGACTTCGGACTGCGTCTGATCTTTATAATACCTAAGATACACAATAAGCCGCTCCCGCTCAGAAAGCTTGCCGATCGCTTCTTTTAAAGCAATTTTGTCAAACCACTTGTCTTCGTCTCTGTCCGAAATTTGATCCATAAGCGTAATCGGGTCGCCGTCATTTTCAAATACGGTCTCATGAATGGAAGACGGGGCCCGGTTTGCTTCCTGCGCATAAATCACTTCTTCCGGCGTAATCCCAAGCACTTCCGCGATTTCTTTTACCGTGGGCAGACGCCCAAGATCTTTCGACAGCTCATCCTTGACCCGCCGGACTTTATGGGCAATTTCTTTCAGCGAACGGCTCACTTTCACCGTACCATCATCGCGCAAAAACCGCTGAATTTCGCCAATAATCATTGGCACTGCATATGTTGAAAACTTCACGTCAAACGTCAAATCAAACTTATCAATCGCTTTTAGCAGGCCGATGCAACCGATTTGAAACAAATCGTCCGCTTCATAACCACGGTTCAAAAAGCGCTGAACGACCGACCATACCAGACGAATGTTGCAGTTCACCAATGTATCTCGTGCTGTCGTATCTCCCGCCTGACTTTGCGCAAGTAATTCTTTTACTTCCTTGTCGGATAGATAAGCGTGATTGGCATTCCTTACATTGGTCTCCATCGGCATGTCTCCTAATTACATAGCGCTTCGTTTTTTATCAGGTTCTTCACCAACCGAATGCGTGTACCCCGGTTAATTTCCGTTTCAACTTCCATTTGATCCATAAAGTTTTCCATAATTGTAAAGCCCATTCCAGAACGTTCCAGTTCCGGCTTTGTCGTAAAAAGCGGCTGCCGTGCCTCTTCCAGGTTAGCGATGCCAATGCCGTGGTCTTCCACAATAATTTCAATGAAAGATGGCGTATACGTCGTCATAATCATCACGGTTCCGTTCTCGTCACCTTCGTATCCGTGAATAATGGCATTTGTAACCGCCTCGGATACGACCGTTTTGATTTCCTCCATTTCTTCCAGCGTAATATCAAGCCTGGATAAAAACGAAGCGACCGCGATTCTAGCAAATCCTTCATTCTCGCTACGTGCCGCAAATTCTAATCGCATGAAATTGTGACCGGTTTTGTTTTCCATTTACGCCACCCCCAGCACAAGGAGCGCTTCCTGTTCAGACTCCTTGATTTTTAGAATCTTGAACAAACCAGATAGTTCAAACAGACGGTAAATGACCGGATTGATCGAACAAATGACCATATCCCCGCCACGGGCAGAAATCTTCTTGTAACGCCCGAGAATAACGCCCAAGCCGGAACTATCCATAAAATGCAAATGAGCAAGGCTTAATAAAATATGCTGGACAGGTTCTTCCGCGAGTTTCTTCTCGATGTTTGTGCGCAACATATCCGCTGTATGGTGATCCAGCTCTCCTTCCAGTCGGACGATCAAAACACCATGAACTGTTTCCATATCAACTCGTAAACTCACGCAGAGCCACTCCTTCGCTTAAGTGATACTGGGAGATTCTACGAAGCCGGTCACGATTCCTGCCACCCGACAAAACTAGAAAAAAACCGGGGAAATGTGGCATTTTTCTCCTTTTTCCCGATTTTTCGCACCTGTTATCCGCCGAACATTTTGCGGGCCGCTCGTTTAAACAACTTCCACCATCCGGCTTTTTCCACGTTGCTTGCGGCAACCAGATCAACGGTGCTGACGGTTTTGCCGTCTTTTTTAATTACTATCTCACCGATTTTTACCCCTTTTTTAATCGGCGCTTTCAACTCCGATTGAATGGCAATCACTTTTTCATACTGAGAAGCTTTTTCCCCTTTTTTCACCAGCATACTAAAATGATACGGCACAATAATGTCGACCGTTTCTTGCATGCCTTTTTCAACCGGCACGGTTTTCACCACCTGGTTTTCCTTGTAAAGCGGCTGGCTGTCATACTGGTTAAACGCATAGTCCATCATCGCGGCAATTTCCTGGTTGCGTGTTTTGGAATCAGGTGCGCCCATCACTACCGCGATTACGCGCATATTGCCGCGCTTTGCAGTCGCGGTTAAACAATACTTTGCCTCAGACGTGTAGCCGGTTTTCAAGCCATCCGCGCCGGGATAGAAGCGGACAAGCCTGTTCGTGTTTACCAGCCAGAACGGCTTTTTCGTGTCCTTGCGCAAATAGTCCTGATAAAGGCCCGTATATTTTGTAATTTTTTCATGCTTTAAGAGTTCACGTGACATGAGCGCAATATCGTGGGCGGAAGAGACATGTCCCTCCACCGGCAATCCATTGGAGTTTTTAAATAATGTGTCGTCCATGCCCAGTTCTTTCGCGCGCTTGTTCATTTTCTCAACGAATGCTTGTTCCGTGCCGGCGAGATGTTCCGCCATCGCGACGGACGCATCGTTGCCAGAAGCGAGCGCAATACCCTTCAGCATTTCATCCACGGTCATTTCCTCGCCCGGCTCAAGGAAGATTTGCGAACCTCCCATAGAAGCCGCATAATCGCTTGTCCGCACTTTATCCGTCAGCTTAATCTCGCCGCGATCAAGCGCTTCCATGATGAGGAGCATCGTCATAACTTTCGTGATACTGGCGGGCGGTAGGGGTTTATGTCCGTTTTTCTCGTACAGAACCGCCCCTGTGTCACGATCCATCAACACGGCCGAAACCGCATTCGGTGTAAGGTCTACGCCTTGCTGCTGGTCAGTAGTTTGCTTTGTCTTTTCTTCTGTGGATACAGGCCCGCTGAACAGTGACATTATCAGAAATATGCAAAGCAATACAATAGGCAGCTTCTTCATCAAACTTGTCCCCTCCAATCATAATAGTATCTATTTTCGCCATGAAGTTTGACATTATATACCTCCATTGAACATAAAAAAGCAGGATGATCGCACATCACTCACCCTGCTTTTTTATCGATATACATCGTCTTTAATGTTTCGATCCTATCCTTCAAAACTTACGCCATGGCAAAAGCTCTGCATTCTTCTGTGCAACGTAAACATATACGGCCGCACACTTCACAAATACGCGCGCATTTCCTGGCAATGATTTAATGCTTCAAATGATTCATTTTCCTTACACTGGCCCCCATCACATTTCTATCGTAAAGATGGCAAGCGACGAAGTGTCCGGGTTCCGCTTCCCGCCAAACAGGCTCAACTTTGGCGCATGCTTCCATGGCATGCGGACAACGGGTACGGAAATGGCACCCGCTCGGCGGATTCATCGGGCTCGGTACATCACCTTTCAATACGATACGCTGGCGTTTGCGCTCCACTTCCGGGTCCGGAATCGGAATCGCAGATAGCAGCGCTTGTGTATACGGATGCAAAGGATTCGCATACAGCGTCTCGCCTTCGGCGAGTTCAGCGATTTTGCCCAGATACATGACTGCCACCCGATCGCTAATATGCTTTACCATCGACAGATCATGGGCGATGAACAAATATGTCAGCCCCATTTTGTCTTGCAATTCGCCCAGCAAATTCACGACCTGCGCCTGGATAGATACGTCCAGCGCAGAAATCGGCTCGTCACAGACAATAAACTTCGGCTCTACCGCGAGCGCGCGGGCGATGCCAATCCGCTGACGCTGACCGCCGGAAAACTCATGCGGAAACCGGTTCATATGGTCAGGCTTCAATCCGACCAGATGAAGCAATTCCTGAATGCGTTCCCTGCGCTTCGCTCCGGTCGCCAATCTATGCAGATCAAGCGCTTCGCCAATAATATCGGCCACCGTCATCCGCGGATTTAAAGACGCATACGGATCCTGGAAAATCATCTGCATATCACGGCGCAGCTTTTTCAACTCCCGCGGATTCGCTCGGTGCACATCTTTTCCTTCGAACAGCACCTCGCCTCCGGTTGCTTCATACAGACGAAGAATGGTGCGGCCCATCGTCGATTTTCCACACCCGGATTCTCCTACAACGCCGAGCGTTTCACCGCGTTTTACATCAAACGTTACGTCGCTGACGGCCTTTACTACACCGCCTCCGACATTGAAGTATTTTTGCAGATTGCGCACTTCCAGCAGAATCTCCTGCTTTTTATCGTTTTGTACCGAAGTTTCTGTTACAACCGTACTCATTGTGCAAATCCCTCCTTCCGGTTCACCTGTCTGGCCAATGGATGGTGCAACCAACAAGCCGCTTGATGATTACTGTCCATTTCTTCAAGCGCGGGCTTATGGTTACGGCATACTTCCATTGCATAGGCACAACGAGCAAAGAACGGGCAACCGGCAGGCGGACGCAAAAGGTCCGGCGGCGTACCGATAATAGGGTTGAGCGGCTCGTCTTTTTTCATATCAAGGCGTGGCACCGACTGCAAGAGCCCTTTTGTATACGGGTGTTGCGGTTCATAAAAGATTTGATCGACCGTTCCTGTCTCCACAATCTCACCTGCGTACATGACGACAACACGATCACACATATCGGCCACCACTCCGAGATCGTGCGTAATTAAAATGATCGATGTTTTCGTTTTGGCCTGAAGCTTTTTCATCAACTCTAAAATCTGCGCCTGAATCGTTACGTCCAGCGCTGTCGTCGGTTCATCAGCGATCAGCAGTTTCGGCCGGCAGGCCAGCGCAATAGCAATCATGGCGCGCTGCCGCATCCCACCGGAAAATTCATGCGGATATTGGTTCACTCGCTTATCCGGCTGTGGAATGCCGACCATCTTTAATAATTCGATCGCTTGCTTGTGCGCTTCTCCAGCCGACATTCCCTGGTGTTTGATCAGGCTTTCCGTAATTTGTTGCCCGATCTTCATCGTCGGGTTTAAGGACGTCATCGGATCCTGAAAAATCATCCCAATATCGTTTCCCCGCACTTTTTGCATTTCTTTTTCACTTTTTTTCAGCAAGTCCTCTCCATTAAATAAAATGCTTCCTTTCTTATACTTGACCGGAGGATGCGGCAGAAGCTTCATAATCGACTGAGCGGTTACGCTTTTTCCGCAGCCAGACTCGCCTACGATACCGACCGTTTCGGCTTTTTTTACATGAAAGGTTACGCCGCGCACAGCTTTCACTTCGCCCGCATACGTATGGAACGAAACATGCAGGTCACGCACTTCAAGTATATTTTCCATAGGTTTTTCACCCTTTGCTTACGTTATTTGCGCATTCTCGGGTCAAGCGCATCACGCAAACCGTCGCCTAACACGTTAAAGGCGAACATCGTGAGCGAAATAAAGAAGCCCGGAATGAACAGCTGATAGACGTTTCCGACAAGCAAACTTACGAGCGCATCATTCACCATCGTACCCCAGCTGGCCTGCGGCGCTGGAATGCCAAGACCGAGAAAGCTGAGCGTCGCTTCGGCAAAGATCGCAGTTGGAACCGTCAGGGTCACATTTACAAGAATCGGCCCCATCATATTCGGAATCATATGCTTGCGCAAAATCCACTTCGTATCAGCGCCGAGAACCATCGCTGCCTGAACATATTCCTGCTCTTTGAGCTGCAATACCTGTCCGCGCACAAGGCGGGCCATCGGAATCCACCCTGTGATTGTCATCGCAATAATGATCGTCCACAATCCCTGCCCCATAACAACCATAAGCAGGATAACCATTAATAAATACGGTATACCATACAACACTTCAGCAATTCGCATCATAATATTGTCGATGCGCCCGCCTTTCAGACCGGAAATACCGCCATACAGTACACCGATCACAAAATCGATAAAAGCCGCCATGACACCGATAAACAAAGAAATACGCGCACCGTACCAGACTCGGGTAAAAATGTCACGCCCGGAAGAATCGGTACCGAACCAATGCTCGGCACTTGGTCGCATGTTTTTTATACTAAAATCTTGTTTATAATACGTATAACCGCTAATCATCGGTCCGATAATGGCCATAATGACAAGCGCGATAATCATCAAAAGACCGATCATCGCCAATTTATTCATCTTCAAACGGCGCCATACATCCGCCCAATAGGAGACGCTGGGGCGCTCGATTTTTTCCGCATCTTTAAAGTGATCTGTTACAGGTCGGAACATATCAGCGGTCAATTGCGGTTCATGCTGCATTACTTACTCCCCCCTGCAACCTTAATGCGTGGATCAATCCACGTGTAAAGTACATCCACAACGAAAATCAAAAAAATAAGAATGGCGCTATAAAAAACGGTAGAACCTAAAATCACCGGATAGTCACGATTAAAAATACCTTTCACAAACATTTCGCCCATTCCGGGGATACCGAAAATATGCTCAACCACAAAACTTCCTGTTACAAGATTCGCTGTGATAATACCAAGCACGGTAACAACCGGTAAAATTGCATTTCGTAACGTATGTTTAATAATAACAATATTGCGTGTCAAACCTTTTGATTTTGCCGTCTTAATATAATCCTGCCCTAACACTTCCAGCATGCTGGAACGCATAAGACGCGCAATAAATGCCATCGGCATCGCCGCCAACGCCAGCGAAGGCAAAACGGTATGTTGCCATGTTCCCCAGCCGGATGGCGGAAAAATGTTCATTTCTACAGCAATATAGTTAATGAAAACCGTTGCCAAAAAAAAGCTCGGCACAGAAAGTCCGACGATGGCAAGAATCATCGACAAATAATCAGGCCATTTATTGTGATATAAAGCGGCAATGACCCCAAAAATTAAGCCAAGCGTAACCCCGATCGCCAGCGCCTGTAAACCAAGATAAAACGAAATGGGAAATCCTTGCGCAATATAATCGTTGACTGTGATCGCACTCGATTTTAATGATGGACCAAAATCAAGTTGTAACAACGATTTTAAATATAATCCGTACTGAACAATTAACGGTTTATCCAGATTGTAGTAAGCTCGTAAATTTTCGTATACACCGGGCGGCATGTTTCCTTCTTTTGCAAATGGGTCACCTGGAATTACATGCATTAAACCAAACGTTAGCGTAATCACCACCCACAGCGTTACGAGAGCCCACCCCAAGCGTTGCAAAGTATATCGTAACACCTTATCCCCTCCATTCCTTCATGTTTAGGAAATAGGAGATACCCAGAAGCCGGGTACCCCCTGATTTATGCGCACTACTTTTTGTCCGCATATTTCATGACCGGATACTCATCCGGCACCGTATAAACGCCGGTTACATTTTCTTTCACCGCATACGGCATCGCATAGAAGTAAATGGGCATAATCGGCATCTCATCCATCAAAATTTTTTCCGCTTTATGCATGAGTTCCATGCGTTTTGCCTGGTCAGCCGCTTTCTGAGCCTGATCAATCAGCGCATCATATTCTTTGTTTTTCCAGCCCGTGTCATTTTGTTTGCTATAGGAAGTGAACATTTCCAGCATGGTCATCGGATCTGTATAGTCGGCGATCCAGCCGGACCGGCTTACATCGTAATCAAGCTTATGCTCACGATCGATTTTCACCTGGAATTCCACGTTTTCTAGTCCGACTTTAAGTCCAAGATTTTTGCGCCACATTTCCTGAATCGCTTCCGCGATACGTTTGTGTGCATCAAGCGTGTTATACAAAATCGTAAATTTCGGCATGCTGGTCATGCCTTCTTCCTTAAGACCTTCCGCCAGCAGGCGCTTCGCCAGCGCTACATCTTCTTTAAAGAAATTGCCGCTCACTTCTTGAAACTCTTTGCCGCTCGGTTCTTTCGCACCCGGTCCGACATAACCAAACGCAGGCTTCTCCCCGCCTTGCGTGACATTTTGTGTAATGGTATTGCGGTCAATCGCCAGCGTTAAGGCCAAACGTACCTTTTTGTTATTGAACGGTTTCTTTGTCGTATTGAAACGGTAAAAATACGTAGCGAATTGAATCGCCGATTTAAACTCAGGCGAATTGCTAGACTTAAGCTGTCCAATCACATCGCTCGGCAGCGGATAAAGCAAATCGTAATCGCCGGAGCGGAAAGACTGCCATGCCGTATTTTCATCTTCTACCATCGTCCAATGTATGCCATCTAATTTAATGCGGTCTTTCTCAAAATAATTTTCATTTTTCGCCATTTTCAAATGACTTTTATGCTGCCATTCGACCAATTTGAACGGTCCGTTGGAAACGAATGTTTTAGCATCGTTTGCCCAATTCGGATTTTGTTCCTGCACCTTTTTATCGATTGGAAAATACGTATAGAAAGATACGAGTTCTTCAAAGAACGGGGTCGGATTTTTCAGTTTGACTTCAAGCGTTTTGTCGTCAAGCGCTTTTACACCCACTTTGTCTTCAAGCGCTTTCAATTTTTGTGGATCCTTTTCTTTCGACTCATTGTACTGCTGGGCTCCGTCGATGTAATATAAAATCCAAGCATAATCCGAAGGTGTAGAAGGGTTCAGCACATATTTCCACGCGTATTCAAAGTCATGGGCTGTCAGCGGATCACCGTTGGACCATTTAAGTCCGTCACGCAGATGGAAAGTGTATTTTTTCTTATCTGGGCTTATATCCCACTTCTCGGCCATCGCCGGCACAATTTTCCCGCCCTCTTCTTTCATCGTCAGACCAACAAATAAATGACGCATCGGCCAACTATCATGCGTACCTTGCGCTCTCGCAGGATGCAGGGAGCCAGGCTCAGTAGAGTTATTGACGCGAAGGATTTTTTCTCCGGCCTTTTCGCCTCCGGCCGATTTTTCTCCGCCGCCACAACCTGTAAGCGCTAATATAAATAAGAGAACAAAACTTAAGAAAATCGAGAAACTTTTCTTCACAGTCATCAACCCCCTTAGTTTCAAATCATGTTTCCTATAAAGGACGTTTCCACACGGCCATTCATTAGCCCCCGTTGTCCTCTAACCCATCCAACGTCACATACGAAAATGAATCTTTATATTGCTTCAGTTCAATTGAAACTTCGGCCGAAACAATCCCTTCAACATTGGCTAAATCTTTGTTCACAAATGTAACCAGATCTTCATTCGAGCGAAAATACGCCTGAATGATTAAATCATTGCGCCCGGAAAACGCGCCAATAAAACGCACCGCCCGCAGTTTTCCCAGCTCTTCGGCAACTTTCTCCTGGTAGCCGAGCCTGGTGGACATACCGATGATAGCCTGCACATTTAAACCGACTTTTATAGGGTCAGTATGTACGATAAAATAAAAAATTTTATCTTCAATCATCCTGTTGATACGCGAACGAACCGTGCCTTCGCTTACTCCAAGCAAATGTCCCATCTCCGTATATGATTTCCGAGCATCTTCCTGAAGGATTTGAAGAATCTGAAAATCAAGCAAATCCAACTTTCTCACCCACCCCCCTCCTTTCCTAAAAAAAATAATCATTCAGAAAATTCGACTTACGATTGCGGCATAATTTCACCAAAAATCTATGTTTTTCGTAAATCAATTTTCTTAATACATCATAATATAAATATAAAACGATATACAATTAATGTAAATAATATTTTTATTAAATTCGTAAAATTATTTATGAATTTATACGTTTTTCCTATTATCCGTTCAATTTTGGAAGTACAGCTTTAAGGAGAGAAATAAGCTTTGGACGGGTACGGTTCGCTACTTCCACTACTTGCTCATGTGTCAAAGGTTCCAGTTCTTCACCGATCGCCATATCGGTTACACAGGAAATTCCCAGCACCTTTAAACTAGCGTGGCGCGCCACAATGACTTCTGGAACGGTGGACATGCCGACCGCATCTCCACCTAATCGAGCCAGTATTGTCAATTCTGCTGGCGTCATATACGACGGCCCGCTAATTCCAACATATACCCCTCGCTGTATGGAAATTCCCAGCTCTTTGGCCGTTTCCTGTGCGAGATGAATGTATTCTTTCGCATACGCTTCCGACATATCCGGGAAACGCGGGCCAAACTCTTCTATATTCGGGCCAATAAGCGGATGATCACCCGTAAAATTAATATGGTCTTCAATAATCATTAAGTCGCCCGGCGCAAAAGTGCGGTTCATGCCGCCGCATGCGTTTGTAATAACAACCGAATGGACGCCGAGCAACTTCATTACATAAACCGGAAAGGTAACCTGTTTCATGCTGTAGCCCTCATAGTAGTGAAAACGTCCCTGCATCGCCACAACGTTCTTTCCTTCCAGCGTGCCGATGACAAGCTGGCCTTTATGTCCTTCTACCGTAGATACAGGAAAATGCGGAATCTCCTTATATGGAATAACAGCCGGATTTTCAATTTCATCGGCCAGTACCCCAAGACCAGAGCCAAGAATTAAGCCAATCTCCGGTTTGATATCCGTTATGCTTTCAATATAAGCTTTCACTTCTGCAATGTTTGCTGTAAGCGACATCCCCTCTGCCTCCCTTATCCTCTTTATTCAGTAATCTGTCGCAAAAAGCTCGTACCAATGCTGGGCTTTGTCACCTGAAAGTTGTCGGCGATGGTTGCGCCGACGTCGGCGAACGTTTCGCGCACGCCAAGCGGTTGGCCGCCTTTCATGCCTATGTAATACACAAGCAACGGCACGTATTCTCGCGTATGATCCGTTCCGTGATGAATCGGATCGTTTCCGTGATCCGCCGTAATGATGAGCAGGTCATCTTCGCCGAGCGCACCCAGAATTTCTGGAAGACGGCGATCAAATTCCTCAAGCGCTTTGCCATAGCCAATCGGATCACGACGATGCCCGTACATAGCATCAAAGTCTACGAGATTTACGAACGAAAGTCCGGTAAAATCTTTTCGCATCGTTTCCAGCAGTTTATCGACACCGTCCATATTCGATTTTGTTTTCAGCGCTTCCGTTATGCCTTCGCCCGCGTAGATATCAGAGATTTTACCAATGGCGATGGAAGTAAATCCTGCTTCCTGCAACTCATTCATCACCGTTTTGCCCGGCGGCGATACAGAGAAATCACGACGATTCGCCGTGCGGGTAAAGTGGCCTGGTTCACCAACAAACGGACGGGCAATCACACGCACGACGGAATGTTCATCATCAAGCGTAAGTTCACGCGCAACCTTGCAAATTTCATACAGCTCTTCAAGCGGCACAATTTCTTCGTGGGCTGCCACCTGGAACACGCTGTCCGCCGAAGTATAAACAATAACGTCACCGGTTCTCATATGTTCTTCGCCCAATTCAGCAATAATTTCCGTACCGGAAGCCGGTTTGTTTCCGAGCACGCCGCGGCCAATCCGCTCAGAGAACGGCTTGATTAGACTATCAGGGAACCCGTTCGGCCACGTTTTGAACGGTGTCTCAATGCGAAGACCCATAATTTCCCAGTGACCGGTTGTTGTATCTTTCCCTATCGAAATTTCTTTCATTTTACCGAAAGCGGCCTCAGGCGGAGCATCCGCAGAAACGCCTTCCAACTTCTCGATATGTCCGAGTCCAAGGCGCGACAGATTCGGCACGTTCAAGCCATTCATTCTTTCGGCGATATGACCGAGCGTATGCGCCCCTTCGTCGTTATAGTCTTTCGCATCTGGCAATTCGCCGATGCCGACGCTATCAAGCACGATAAGAAATACGCGTTTAAATCGCTTCATACAGCTGTCTCCTCCTCGTTTCAATTCAGCGGGACAAGCCTCTTAGCCAGCGCATGAAAATCATGCGTAAAATAAGGAAGGCACTTCACACTTTTCCCCGAAGTACCCTGTTTTATGCCCGAGGATGGGCTTTTGCGTACACTTCCTTCAACCGTGAACGCGTAACATGCGTATAAATTTGCGTAGTTGAGATATCGGCGTGTCCGAGCATCTCCTGCACAGAGCGCAAATCCGCCCCATTCTCAAGCAGATGTGTCGCGAACGAGTGACGTAACGTATGCGGGGTAATTTCTTTGTGACTGTTCGCCAGCTGGGCGTATTTCTTGATAATTTTCCAGAATCCTTGACGCGACAAGCGGCGGCCATGATGATTCAAAAATAACGCTTCTTCCTGTCCTCGTTTCTTTAAAAACGGGCGGCCGCGTTCAAGGTACGTCTGTACGTTCACAATAGCCAAACGTCCAAGCGGAATTATGCGCTCCTTTGAACCTTTTCCAAAACATTTAATAAAACCCATATTCAGATTCACGTCTGATAAATTAAGCGATACGAGCTCAGATACGCGAATGCCGGTCGCGTACAAAAGCTCTAGCATCGCTTTGTCCCGCATGCCGGACGGAAAGCGGGTGTCCGGTCCGTTCAGCAACATTTCCACTTCCGCCACCGAAAGCACCTGCGGAAGCTTTTTTTCAATTTTTGGTGATTCAAGATTAACGCTTGGATCTTTATCAATAAACTTTTCCCGCAATAAGAACTGGTAAAATGCGCGGATGGAAGCAAGGTTGCGCGACAGCGTCGCCGTCGCCCGTCCCTGTTCTTGAAGATAGAGCAGATAGCCCATAATCTGCGTGCGGCTTGTTTCGCTTATGTCCTTGAATCCCTCTCGTTCTAAATACGCACAATAGCTTATCAAATCTCTGCGATACGATTCAAGCGTGTTTTTTGCTAACCCTCTTTCCACTGTTAAGTAATGGATAAATTGGGTGATTAATTCATTCATTTGCGAATCTCCTTAACATCCGATCTCCTCTATCTGTTAGATAAGCATGTCCTTTATTATTTTATTCCACAAGGGTTCCTTGTTTCCTGCCCGATAACAAAAATTTATTCACCGTACCAATAAAACGCAAACAATCGCTGCTTCATTTCTTGATACGTTTTTTTCAAAGAAGGAACATCGTTCATAACTTTCACCGCTTTCCCCTGCGGTTCTTTGTACGGCTGCGCCGGCCTAATCGCATCGTTTAGGTAAGAGATAATACAATAAAATATAAATGTACAAAATACAAAAATGGCAAGCAAACGCAGCATTTCCGCGATTCTATTATACGGAATAAACATGCACCTTTCTCCTTCCGCACACGTTTTTATCCCATCCTATTCATTTCCAAGCAATTTTATACCTTTCGCTCGTTTTCAATTTATGTTTTGCATGATACAATTTATTTTTGTGATTAACAATTATCGGCAAGGTGTGGTCAAACCGATGTACAATCAACAAGAAAAAGAAAATAGCCGGCTCAAGCAAGTGTTCAACCGTTTGAACCTGCTGCTTTTGCTCGTGTTCCTCATATTCGCCCTTATCATTTTCCGACTGGCCTACGTGCAGGTTGTAAAAGGGGAGGAGTATCAGGCAGAAGCGGTGTCCAAATCGGACAAGAAAGTGCCAATTCCGGCGATGCGCGGCAACATATACGACCGGCACGGCAACCTAATCGTGCATAGTCGTGGCTCCTTTACTGCCGTCTTCCAGGAAAAAGAATATATGGACAAGGATTATTACATCCAGCTAGCCACCAAGCTGGAAAAAATTCTGGAAGGCACGACTAAAGAGGATTTGCTCAAAAAAATGGATGTCGGATACGAGTATAAAAACGGAAATGTCGTCAAATCCCCGCGCATGACCCAAAAATTTTTGGAAAAAGACTTGAAACACGACCTATCCCAAAAAGAAATCGCCTACCTATCAGAGCACCGCAATGAATTGGATGGTGTAGCCGTCATCACGAAACCGATCCGCGAATACGATCCGAAACAGGTGGCCGTGCAAACCATCGGATATGTGCGCCCGTTTAACGTTGCGGATAATCAGGGCATCGAATACTATCGACAGCGAAAGGACGATTATTTGCCGAACCAAACGGTCGGTTATGACGGAATTGAGCGCAGCTATGAAGAAGAACTGCGCGGCGAGAATGGTTACCGTCTGTATCAGGTGGATGCCCATCAAAACATCCTAAAACAGATCAAGGAAGTTCCGCCAAAGCGCGGCAACAATTTGTATCTAACAATTGACCAGCGCGTGCAACTTGAAACGCGCGACTTCATTAAGAGTTTCCTGCCCAAACTGCGGGCCACAGGTCGTAACGCCTCCTACGCAAAAACAGCGTACGCGGTGGCTATGGAAGTAAAGACAGGTAAAATTGTTGCGATGGTCAGCTACCCGGAATACGACCCGAACATTTGGACATCCGGCCCTGACAAAGAAACATACGAACAAAATAAGTATTCCTTTACAAACGGGACAATCCGCAGCGCACCGTATGATGTGCGCCCCAAAACCGGAAAAGCTGCGGAGATGGAGAACTATAAACATCCAGCTTCCATCGTACCGGCCGGTTCTGTCGTGAAGCCGCTCACCGTGCTAATGGGATTGTCGGAAGGCTTAATTACACCGTATGATTATTGGGCTGACCCAGGTGCGTACCACTATGGTGGCGCTTCCGACGTCGTACGCAACGACAGCGGTCATAATTATGGCATGCTGACGCCCAGAACGGCGATTCAAAAATCAGCCAACACGTATATGGCGCGCATTGGTAAGCTTATGAGCGAAAAGCATGGAAAAAATTCCGTTACCGTCTATCAGAAGTACTATCACGCCTTCGGTCTCGGCGTGAAAACAGGCGTCGATTTGCCGGGAGAATCGGCCGGCAACGAAGATTTTCTCGTCATGAATAAGCGCTATGGCCCTCTCGCTGCGATGGTGCAGGCTTCCTTCGGCCAGCAGGGCCGCTATACGGCTATGCAGCTGGCACAATACGTTGCCACGATTGCGAATAAAGGCGTGCGCTTGCGCCCGCAACTGGTGGATCGCATTGTGGATGCTAAAGGAAATGTTGTTCGTCCGTATAAAACAGAAGTGCTAAATGTAATAAAAGAATCGGATATTAATTGGCGTACAATACATCAAGGCATGGCAATGGTTACCCAAGGCGGTACCGCGACCAGCGCATTTGCCGGGTTTCCTTATCGCGTAGCAGCAAAAACAGGAACATCGCAACAAGATATTTATGTGCCTGATTCAACAGATTTTACGAAGAAGGTAAACTGGCGCAAGTATAAAGAAATAAATAATGGGGTCTTTGTTTCCTTTGCTCCGGTTGAGGATCCGAAACTGGCTGTTGCTGTTATCGTTCCAGAAGGGGGCTATGGCTCTCAATCCGCTGGTCGCATCGCCCGTGCCATTTATGAAGCATATGACAAATACATTGGCCTTGGCCCTACGGATAAGCCATACGATCCGAAAACAGCCGTGCCGAAAGACAAAAAAACTGAGTAAACTTCATAAAAAGCATGCTGTCCGGGCGGAACAGCATGCTTTTTTACTTTTGCGGATCATTCTCCTTCACTACGAAAAAAAGCAGGGCCCGGAAAGGTACCACTGCTTTTTCAGCCTGGAATATTGCTTCTTACATTCGCAAGTTCATTCTTATCCACTTTGTCAATGCAACGATGGCAAATGCCGTGGAAAGACAAACGATGATCAAGAATATGGAATTTAAATTTATCGCTAACCGCTTGCTCAACTTCGCCCAGAAGGTCTTCATGTATCTCATCTACGATGCCGCACATGACACAAATCAAATGATGGTGATGGTGCTCGGCATTTTCATTACGAAACTCATAACGGGCTACCCCGTCGCCGAAATTAATCTTTTGCAAAATATGCAAATCACTCATCAATTCAAGTGTACGATATACGGTAGCCAGACCGATTTCAGGGGCTTTCTCCTTGACGAGCAAATAAACATCTTCTGCGGATAAATGATCTTCTTCATTTTCCAATAGAACACGAAGCGTCGCTTCGCGCTGCGGTGTCAGCTTGTAGCTATGGGCATGCAATTGCTGTCTAATTTTATCAATTCTTTCTTCTATTTCCATAATACAAAGACCTCCCCGAGCAGCTTCCTACATTCTCATTATAGTGGAGCGTAAATAGGGAGTCAAATAAAACTCTTCTTAAATAATAATTATTATAAATTTTAAAAGCATCGCGCTCGCATGCTTCATCAGCGCAGGAGAAACAAACGCCTCAAACCCGGCTGCCACCGTCATCACACCACCCATAATTAAGATCAGCGCGCTGTATACAAAAAAGCGGGGATACAATGCACCGCCTTTCTTCATAAAACGCGATTGGATAAGATGCAGAGAAAACGAAATACCTGCCGTCGCTACAATAATCATCGCCGGAATGACCAGCAGGTTTTGCGGCAACACAGAAACCGCGGCGAAATATAGCCCCTTCCACTGCAACTGGTTCACCAAAAAACCGACCGTAAACCCGACTACGACACCCTTTAGAAACACCATTATGAGAATGAGCGGAAGACCGATAATAGAAAGTCCGAGAATCCACATAAAACCTATATACTTCAGGTAATGGCCGAGCGAACTTTGAAAGCTGCGCAGCGGGTCGGTAATATCATCGTTTGTGAGCTCATGGAAAAACTGGCTGACATACATGAACAACTCCTGCTTTTGCGTCATGCCGAGCGAATTGACGACGACGGCGCCAAAGCCAACCCCCATAATGAACAGCACAATGGTAAACAAATAGAGCGATGAATTCTCTCGCACATTCTGCTGTAATGTTTGTCCAATTTTACTCCTTACCAATGGGAATCCCCCCTGTCCGTCTCTTATCACGATATATATGAAAGACAGGGGAGACGTATTACTAGACGTATTACTCAAGCGCGATTTTTCCGTAAATCCCGGCGCCACCTTCCAGAAACATCACTTCGCCGCGTCGGCTGCGGTCAATGTTCTCCGCGACAGCCGTACCCACGACGTTAGCCAGTTGCTCCACCGTTGCATGGTGTAAAATTCGCATTTCTGTTCCAAAAGCGTTCAGCAACCTTTGCATGCGTCCTGGGCCAAGGCCCGGGACGAACTCCAGCGGAATATGGTAGCGGTACGGCGGCCGGTGCGCTGGATGCGTACCGGCCGCCTGTGTTGAGATCTGCAAAAAGCGTTCGTATACGCCTCGCGTAATGACCTTTTTTCCTTCCTTGCCGCAATGCGGGCAGCGCAGCGCATCGGATTGCGCAATCAATTCTTCGCAGTTCGTACAGCGCGTGCGGTAGTATTTCCCCAACTGCGGATGCAAACCATAATTTGTGCGCACACCTCTTCCATCCCGTCGCCTGAGCGCCAGACACAACTCGGAAAAATCCGGGCGCTGAACGCGCAAGTCCTGGTATTCGCGAGCGATTTTCCCTACGGAATGAGCGTCCGAATTTGTCACAAATGTAAGACCGCTAAGCTCCTGTATGCCATCTGCCAAATTCGAGTCGGAACTTAAACCTAGCTCAATCGCAGCAAATCGATTCACATCGATAACGGATGACAGCCGATCAACACAGGCCCCGTATACGCTCTTATGTGGCGTAAAGGCGTGCGCCGGGATTACAATACCGCCCAGCGAATCCACGTGCGTCACGAGCTCATCCAGGTCCGCATACACACGTTGAGTGCTCAAGTGAATATTTTTTACTTTGGTGTGATACCAACCACGAAACGCAGCAAACGCGGCGCGATCCGGCAAATAAACAAGAAAATGCGCCAGCCCAGCTCCGACTTTAAGCTCCACTTCCACGCCGGCAATCAGCGTGACTTCCCCTTCCGGTATCCGGTACACATAACCGCCACCCGGCAATTCCTGCATACGGCCCACTCTGATATGAGTGTCGATTTCTTCCTGTACCTCTGGAGAATGGCAATCGATGACGCCGATCATATGCATTCCTTTCCGTTTTACAGCCTCCTCCACGATAGCCGTAAGCGTCAAGCTGCGCGAAGCCGTAATTTTCACCGGGCGATCCCGCATCGTGCGGCCGATATGAATGTGCAGGTCAGCGAAACACTCGTTCATATACGCTGTCATTTTGCATTCAACTGCCAAGCATAGACAGCAAGAATGGTCTTCGCGTCGCGAATGTCGCCGCTAGCGATCAACCGCTGCGCTTCCTCAGGCGTGACGTACATTACTTCTACAAACTCGTCCTCATCCGGCTGTGCCGTCCCCGGTTTTGCCCCTTCCGCGCGGTACAAATGAACAATTTCGTCAGCAAAGCCCGGCGAGGTATAAAAAGAAGCCACATGGCGGAGCGAGGCGCACGTATATCCCGTTTCCTCCTGCAATTCCCGGCGCGCGCACGCTTCTGGATTTTCTCCCGGCTCCAACTTTCCGGCCGGGATTTCCACAAGCATCCGCTCCAGCGGCTTCCGAAACTGACGCACCATCACCATTCTATTGTCATCGGTTATCACCATCACCGCGACCGCCCCCGGGTGATTAACGATTTCGCGCTTGGCGGTTTTTCCGTTCGGCAACTGCACGTCATCGACTTTTACTTTGATAATTTTTCCATCATAAATGGTTTGGCTTGCTACGGTTTTTTCCATCATAACTTCTGTGTTCATCCTTTCCGGTATGATCTTCCCCTCTATTGAAGCATATTCAGGAGAACAAATCCATTTTTTTCATCTCTTCCCGTTTCAAGCACCTCATCCATATGAAGCGTGCAGCATAATACATATGGGCAAAAAATGCAGGATCATCTTCTATCGTACGGCCCATAGACACGAGCGGAACAGGATACGATTCAGTTATATTCCGCCATATTTCCATATCTTTCGGTTCATGAAATACGATCGTATGCCGTACGGATTGATCTTGCAATTGTCCAATTAGTTTTGGGTGATGTTCAACATTCAGCACAAGCGGTACTTCCGGAACAAAACGAAGCACCGTAAGCGTATGATGACTAATACCTGTATGACGCTCGCGCCCGTCAGCGAAACTAACTCTTGGAATTAGCACAGGAAGTCCGCCCAGCTTATGAGCCGCTTCAATAATCGTAATCTGTTCCATTCCGCTAAATCCGAATTTCGTCCCTGTGCCAGCCACACCCGGCCCTGGTGCCACGACAATAACATCTGCTTTCCATACATATTTGGCCGCCAAAAGCGCTGTGTACAAGTTTACGCATTCTGTCTGTCCCCCGAAAGCATGACCGTATGTGAGCGTACCAGTTAACATGCTGGCAGACTGCAAATAACGAACATGGTCGCTGAGCGCGAGCGGCAGCGCTCCTCCTTCGCTCATGATATAGCAGACACGCGGCATTTTACTTTCTCCCGCCCGGCGCCACAAATGCCATAGCGAAAGCACAAACGCCGGGAGCATGCTATGAACCTCGCCGATAACGACCGGAATCCTCCCTAATGTTTTACCCTCTACCTTCTGGAAAATTTCGTGGTATTCGCTTTCCTTCTCTTCTACTGATTGTACGGTATGCTGAAAAGGGGTATAGCGCATTTTCACGATGTGCCCTTCGCGCCGAACCTCTCCTCTGCCTGATAACGGCGTCCCCTCCGGGCTTAGTCTCGCTGTGACAAAGTGTTTGCCGCCGCTGTCCAATCCAAGTTCCACAGCGGTCGTATTGACAATGACACACTCTTCTGGGCTTGCGCGCCCCGTCAGCTCAGGATAGTTAAGCGCCAACGCCACCTCTTCATTCACAAGTCGAACCTCAAGCTCCTGTAACGCTTCCTCGTCCCGCACGATCCGCATGACCGTGCCGTATGACCATGCAATCATGCAATCCCTCCTTTTCTACAGGAAGAATATGCATGTAGAGAGCAGGAAAGGACAAAAAAGTAGATAGGATAATATCTTATTCTTATCGCTTTACCGCTTGTTCGCAAAGCGCCACGACAAGTTCAGCCGCTTTCACCAGCTCCTCCACTGGAATTTTTTCGTTTGTTGTATGGATGTCTTCATAGCCGATGGCAAGATTGACCGTCGGAATGCCATGGCCGGACAGAATATTGGCGTCACTGCCACCGCCGCTCGCAAGAAGCCGCGGCTCACGCCCGATCGCTTTTACTCCGGCGATTGCTTGCTGCACGACCGGATCGTCCTCCTTGAATGCAAATCCAGGATATGCAAGCGCAATCGCAACTTCAGCTGTAGCTCTAAATTCCGCCGCCGCTTCCTCAAATGCGCGCTTCATCTTTTCCGTCTGCGCGTTCAGTTTTTCTTCCACCAGGCTACGTGCCTCGGCCATAATTTCGACCTGATCGCAAACAATGTTAGTCGGGCCGCTGCCTTGGAAGCTGCCAATATTCGCTGTTGTCTCTTCATCGATACGGCCAAGCGGCATGCGGGAGATCGCTTTACTCGCCACCTGAATCGCGCTGATACCCGCTTCTGGATTCACTCCGGCATGAGCGGAGCGGCCCCGGATAGTAGCTGAGATTCTCGCCTGATACGGCGCAGCGATAATAATATCTCCCACTTTGCCATCACTGTCGAGCGCAAATCCGTATTCAGCCTGAAGCAACGAAGGATCAAACACTTTCGCTCCCATAAGGCCAGATTCTTCACCGACCGTAATCAAAAATTGCACCGTGCCGTGCGGCCTGTTTTGCTCTTTCAGCACACGGATTGCCTCCAGCATCGCCGCGATGCCAGCCTTGTCGTCGCTGCCGAGAATGGTTGTTCCATCGGAGACGATGTAGCCGTCCCGTATGCTCGGCCGAATGCCTTTGCCCGGCACAACCGTATCCATATGAGACGTAAAATAAATAACCGGGCAGTCTTTAATCGTTCCCTTCAATGTCGCGACTAAATTTCCGGCTGCATGTTCCGTTTTTTCCGCCGCGTCATCTTCGCTCACTTCAAGACCGAGTGCGGTAAACTTCTCTTTCAGTACATCGCAGATGATGCGTTCGTGCTTCGTTTCGCTATCGACGCGGACAAGTTCCATAAACTCTGCAACCATTCGATCTTGCTGAATCATCGTCCTGTTCCCACCTATTCTCTATATATTTTATACATTCTTATTCTTTACCAATTTTTGATGAAATTCAATAAATGATGTGCCCTTCCCCTTTAGCAGTATATCGTTTCAAGAAACATGAATCCGCTTGGTAGCTTTGTCATTTCTGTTATAAGATTTGTTGGCGGTACATCCCATAAGATTGATGAAGACGCTTTGGAAAACAGGGTAAAATGTTTGTGCACGCAGCGCTTAGGCTGTTGGACTAGTAAAAAAACCGGGGAAATCCCCGGTTTTCGCTATTATAATGGAATATTGCCGTGCTTTTTCGCCGGTCGTTCCTCTTTCTTGTTGCGCAACATTTCCAGCGCTTCGCGCAACTTTTTACGCGTCTCGCGCGGGTCAATAACATCATCGACCATACCGCGGCTGGCAGCAACATAAGGGTTGGCAAAACGTTCGCGGTATTCTTGGATTTTTGCCTGCCTCGTCGCGGTCGGATTCTCGCTGTTCTCGATCTCCTTCGCAAAAATAATGTTGGCTGCACCTTCCGCGCCCATCACCGCGATTTCCGCATTCGGCCACGCATATACAATATCCGCGCCGATCGCTTTTGAATTCAGAGCCACGTACGCACCGCCGAACGCCTTGCGCAAAATGACGGTAATCTTCGGTACCGTCGCCTCGGAATATGCGTACAAAATTTTGGCGCCATGCCGAATAATGCCGCCGTGTTCCTGATTAACGCCCGGAAAGAAGCCGGATACATCCTCAAACGTAATAAGCGGAATATTAAACGAATCGCAGAAGCGAACGAAACGCGACAATTTGTCGGATGAATTAATATCAAGCCCGCCCGCCATAAATTTCGGCTGGTTTGCCACGATACCGACGCTATATCCGTCGATGCGGCCAAATCCAATCACAACGTTTTTCGCAAAATCCGGCTGAACCTCCATGAAGTCGCCGCCGTCAACAATCTTATAAATGACTTTGCGTACATCATACACCTTGGTCGGCGCGATCGGCACAATTTCCGCCAGGTCGTCATCCCAGCCGTCATCCTTCTCCTTAGGAGGTACGAAAGGCGGTTGTTCTTTGTTATTTTGCGGCAAAAAACTCAACAGGCGGCGCACCTGCTCCAGCATCTCCGGCTCGGACGGAGCAGTGAAATGCGCATTGCCGCTGACAGAGGCGTGTACCTTCGCCCCTCCTAAATCTTCAGACGAAATTTTTTCGCCGGTCACCGCTTCGATTACTTTCGGACCGGTGATAAACATCTGGCTTGTTTTTTCGACCATGCAGACAAAATCTGTAATCGCCGGGGAATATACCGCCCCGCCGGCACATGGCCCCATAATAACGGAAATTTGTGGAATGACGCCAGAATAAATCGAATTGCGATAGAAAATATGGCCGTAGCCGTCCAGCGATTCTACACCTTCCTGAATGCGGGCACCGCCCGAATCGTTCAAACCGATGACAGGAGCTCCTGTCTTTGCCGCCAGATCCATAATCCGCGCGATTTTCAGGGCATGCATCTCTCCAAGCGCGCCGCCGAACACGGTAAAATCTTGGGAAAATACAAATACGAGGCGGCCATTGATTTTGCCGTAGCCGGTAACGACCCCTTCACCTGGTCCTTCGATCTTATCCATGCCGAAGTTGGTCGCCCGGTGCTCAATAAACGGGTTAAGTTCTACAAACGAATCTTCATCCAGCAGCAAATCAAGGCGTTCGCGTGCCGTCAATTTACCGCGGTCGTGCTGCGCGTCGATTTTTTTGTCTCCGCCACCCAATTCGACCTTACGGCGCCGCTCATACATTTCATCAATTTTTTCATACATGGTGCTCATATGTTAGTATAGCCCTCCTATCCTTGACGCTCCGCGGAAACAAATCCGTGCCGTTATCTCGCTTCTTTTCTATAACGGCCGGGATTCAGGACAAGCGGACGCTGGCTCTTTCGCACCGCGTCCGCACACAAAACATCCCCTATGTTCCGCGTTTTTCCTTTCTTTATATTTTAATGTTTATCCTCATGTCCAGCAGGTTCTGCGCTCTCCGCTTTCTGGCAAAGCTCCAGCAGCACGCCGTGCGTCGCTTTCGGATGCAAAAACGCGACCATATTGTTGTGCGCCCCTAGCTTCGGTGTATCACTGATAAGCTGCACACCTGCTTCTTTCAGCTTGTTCAGACGCTCTTGCTGATTGTCGACCTTGAACGCAATATGGTGGATACCTTCGCCTTTTTTGGCGATAAATTTGGCAATTGCGCTTTCTTCGCTTGTCGGTTCAAGCAATTCAATATACGTTTCGCCGATCTCAAGGAAAGCGACCCGTACTTTCTCGCTCTCCACCGTTTCAAATCCAACCAGCTTTAATCCGAGCATCTGGGTATAAAATTTTACAGATTCATCGAGGTTTTTCACCGCGATCCCGATATGTTCGATCTTTTCAGGAGCGTTCATCAATGGTTCGCTCCCGCCATTCCTTTCCATCACTTTATGGCGAATAAAATCGGCTGTATCTTTCGTATTCGTTCCCGGCGTAAACACCTTGGCGATACCCTGGCTTTCCAAAAATGGAATATCTTCATCCGGTATGACGCCGCCTCCAATTACAATAATATCATCTGCCCCCTGTTCTTTCAGCAAGCGAACAACTTCCGGGAACAGTTCATTGTGTGCGCCGGACAGGCAGGAAAGACCGATCACGTCTACGTCCTCCTGAATCGCGCTCGCTACAATTTGCGCCGGGGTCTGGCGCAGGCCGGTATACACCACTTCCATTCCTTCGTCACGCAACGCTTGTGCGATAACGAGCGCGCCCCTGTCATGGCCGTCAAGTCCTGGTTTCGCTACTAATACGCGTATTTTTCTCTCCATCTCTCTCATCCTCCCCCTTAAACTGGACGGTATTCGCCAAATTCTTCACGAAGCACGCCACAGATTTCGCCAATCGTCGCATACGCGCGGACAGCATCCAAAATGAGCGGCATTAGATTATCCGTGCCTTGTGCACCCTTACGCAGCGCTTCCAGCGTCTGCTTCACCCTATCGTTATCGCGACGCATCCGCAATTTTTCAAGCTTCTCACGCTGAATTTTACCAAGGTTCGGATCAACCCGTAAAAGCTCCGGCTGCTTCTCGTCTTCAATGCGGAAGCGATTCACCCCGACAACGACCTCTTCGCCGGACTCGACTTTCTTCTGGAATTCGTACGCTTTCTCATGAATTTCACGCTGCATGTATCCCTGCTCAACCGCGGCTACCGCACCGCCCATATCCTCAATTTTTTTCAGGTAATCGAGCACCTGAGCCTCAATCTGATCAGTCAAGCTTTCTACATAATACGAACCTGCCAGCGGGTCCACCGTGTCGGTCACACCCGTTTCATACGCAATAATTTGCTGTGTGCGCAACGCGATGCGGGCTGATTCTTCCGTCGGCAGCGCCAGCGCCTCATCGCGCGAATTAGTATGCAGGCTCTGCGTACCACCAAGAACGGCCGCCAGCGCCTGAATGGTCACGCGCACGATATTGTTGTCAGGCTGTTGCGCGGTCAGCGTGGAACCGCCCGTTTGCGTATGAACACGAAATTGCCAGGATTTCGGATTTTTTGCACCATACTTTTCTTTCATGAGGCGGGCCCAAATGCGGCGAGCCGCGCGGAATTTCGCGATTTCTTCAAAGAAATGGTTATGACCGTTAAAAAAGAAAGACAATTGTGGCGCAAATTCGTCAATATCAAGTCCTGCTTCCAGTGCGGCTTCGACGTATGCAATAGCGTCCGCCAGCGTAAAGGCGACCTCTTGCACTGCGGTTGAGCCCGCTTCGCGGATATGATAACCGCTAATGCTAATCGTATTCCATTTCGGCACATGCTTTGCACAATATGCGAAAATATCAGTGATAAGGCGCATGGACGGTTTTGGTGGGAAAATGTATGTACCACGCGCGATATATTCTTTTAAAATATCGTTCTGAATCGTGCCGGATAGCTTCTCAGAGGGCACGCCCTGCTTCTCAGCTACGGCGATGTACATCGCGAGCAGCACCGCCGCTGGAGCGTTAATTGTCATGGAGGTGCTCACCCTGTCAAGCGGAATGCCATCCAGCAGAATTTCCATATCTTCAAGCGAATCAATGGCCACGCCCACTTTTCCGACTTCGCCTGTCGACATCGGATCGTCAGAATCGTAGCCGATTTGCGTCGGAAGGTCAAAGGCGCAGCTCAGGCCAGTCTGACCCTGCTCAAGCAAATATTTAAAGCGTTTGTTCGTTTCTTCCGCGGAGCCGAAACCGGCGTACTGGCGCATCGTCCAAAAACGTCCGCGGTACATCGTCGGCTGTACGCCGCGCGTGTATGGATATTCGCCAGGCAAGCCTACCTTTTTCATATATTCGTCGGTGAGTTCTTCCGGCAAATAAACCCGTTCCACTTCAATGCCTGATGAAGTTTCGAACTTCTCCTTGCGCTCCGGTACTTTGGCGAGGCGTTCTTTTACTTTTTCTTCCCACGCCTGAAGCGCTTTCTTTGCTTTGTTTTTACCCATGGTTTTCCCTCCTCATAGAACACTCCATATTGTTTCTCTTTCTTTTTCTATTTTGAAACAAAGGAATTGTTCCAATCTTTCTACATATTCTTCTTTTTTTCGTAAATTCCTGCCCTCCTTCGGCAAAATTTTGTATACGAAAAAAGGAGACCGGGGCTCCCGGTTCTCCATCTTAGCATCCACTTAATATATGCTTGTATGCGAACCATACGCTTCAAGCTTTTGTTTGACGCTTTGCAAAAAGCGTCCGCACACCAGACCATCGAGCACGCGGTGGTCAAGCGATAGGCACACATTCGCTATGTCACGAATGGCGATCATATCGTCGATGACAACCGGACGCTTGACAATCGATTCCATGCTGATGATCGCAGCCTGCGGATAGTTAATAATCGGCGCGGAAAGCACGGAGCCAAACGAACCTGTATTGTTGACAGTAAACGTGCCTCCTGACATGTCGTCCACCGTTAGCTTACCCTGGCGCGTCTTTGCGGCCAGTTCGTCTACCGCACGCGCCAATCCGTAAATGCTTTTCTGATCAGCGTCTTTAATGACCGGAACGAACAATGCATCATCGGTCGCTACAGCGATAGAAATATTAATATTTTTGCGCATGATGATTTTGTCGCCCGCCCAGACGGAATTCATGATCGGGAATTCCTTAATGGATTCCACAACCGCTTTGATAAAAAAGGGCAGAAACGTAAGGTTGAACCCTTCTTTGGCCTTGAACTCAGCCTTTAGGCTGTTGCGCAATTTGACGAGGTTGGTCATATCGACTTCAACCATCGTCCAGGCATGCGGCATCTCATGTTTGCTCTGGACCATACGATTCGCGATTGTTTTGCGCACGCTTGTAACCGAAATTTCCGTATCGCCCGGATAAACCGCCACTTCTGACGTGCTTACGGCAGGGCGTACAGTCGGGGACGGCGCGGTCTTAGGCTGCCGTTCTGTTAGCTGTTGCTGCACGGATAACTGCTCTGCCTGCGAAGCGCTCTCCCGCGCCGCTTCCGGCTGCTTTTCCTGTGTTGTGCCTTTTCTCTCAATCACGGCTAGCACATCCTTGCGCGTAATCCGTCCCTCTCTTCCTGTACCCTCAATCTGGCTTAAATCAATGCTATGTTCTTGGGCAAGACGCATCACTGCCGGTGAAAAACGTTTGCCAGCCGCTTTTGCTGCTGCCATGCTCACACCGGAAGCGGAACCGGCAGAAGCCGATTGCTTCGGCGCTTCAGACTCCGGGATGTCAGCCATCTGGGTTGCGATAGGTTCTTTATCTTCCGTTTCGATATAACAAATTAATTTTCCGACGGCAAGCGTGTCGCCTTCGTTCGCCACCAGCTCTTTGACGACCCCTTCCACCGTTGACGGAACTTCAGCGTTCACTTTATCTGTCGTCACTTCACACAACGGTTCGTATTTTTTCACCTTATCTCCCGGTTTTACCAGCCATTTGCTGATCGTGCCTTCCGTGACAGACTCGCCTAGCTGGGGCATAAGCACTTCGGTTGCCATAACGCGTACTGCCTCCTTTTTGCTTCTATACTATACATTTACTATGTTAAAACTCGGCCAAATCGCGCATTGCGACCATCACTTTCTCTGGATTGAGCATGAAGAATTTCTCCAGCGGCGGGCTGTATGGCATCGCCGGAATATCCGGACCAGCTAGGCGCTTAATCGGCGCGTCCAAGTCGAACAAGCATTCTTCGGCAATAATTGCCGCCACTTCCCCACCAATGCCGCCTTCCTTATTATCTTCATGAATGATAAGCACTTTTCCGGTTTTACGCGCCGCCTCTACGATGCTCTCCTTATCGAGCGGATAAAGCGTGCGCAGGTCAAGAATATGCGCACTGATTCCTTCCTCGGCCAGCTTTTCCGCTGCCTGTAAAGCGAAGTGCAACGTAAGGCCGTAGCTGATAACCGTAAGGTCCTCTCCTTCGCGCTTCACATCGGCTTTGCCGATCGGTACCGTGTAGTCCGTGTCCGGCACTTCGCCCTTAATCAGTCGATAACAACGTTTATGTTCAAAAAAGAGAACCGGATCATCATCACGAATCGCTGCTTTTAGTAACCCTTTTACATCATACGGAGTCGAAGGGGCCACTATTTTCAAACCCGGAACACTGTTGAACATCGCTTCTACGCTCTGAGAATGGTACAGCGCGCCATGCACACCGCCGCCGTAAGGGGCGCGGATAACGAGCGGGCAATGCCAGTCATTGTTTGAGCGGTAGCGCATTTTCGCGGCTTCGCTTACAATCTGGTTCACTGCCGGCATAATGAAATCAGCAAACTGCATTTCCGCCACCGGACGCATACCATAAGCGGCCGCGCCGATCGCCACGCCGGCGATCGCTGATTCAGCCAGCGGCGTGTCAATCACACGCTCTTCACCAAATTCTTCATACAAACCGTTCGTCGCGCGGAAAACGCCTCCACGCACGCCTACGTCTTCTCCTAATACAAATACGCGCTTATCACGCTGCATTTCTTCCCTTAGCGCCTGGGTTACCGCATCAATATAAGAAATAACTGCCATTCCATCTACCCCCTTATTCCGCGTATACGTGCCGCAGTGCGGATTCCGGCTCCGGATACGGCGCGTTTTCGGCATATTCGGTCGCTTCGTCCACCTCGCGGGTCACACGCTCGTTGATTTCTTGCTCTTTTTCTTCCATCAATACTCCGACTTCGCGCAAATAAGAGGCAAAACGAAGAAGCGGATCTTTCTTCTTCGCTTCTTCTACCTCTTCGCGCGAACGGTATGAGCGATCATCGTCATCGCTCGAATGTGGCACAAGCCGATACGTCACCGCCTCGATCAACGTCGGCCCTTCGCCGCGGCGGGCGCGATCCACAGCTTCTTTTACCGCTTTGTACACCTCAATCGGATCGTTACCGTCGATGGATACGCCCGGGAACCCATAGCCCTGTGCGCGCTCAGCCACGCTTTTGCAGCCGAGCTGCTTCGTAACCGGCACGGAAATCGCGTACTTATTGTTCTCGCAGAAGAAAATGACCGGAAGTTTATGCACACCGGCAAAGTTTGCCCCTTCATGGAAATCACCCTGGTTGCTTGACCCTTCACCAAACGATGTATAGACAACCGGATTTTTGTTGTCCATCCGTCCCGCAAGCGCAATGCCGACTGCGTGCGGCACCTGGGTTGTTACCGGACTAGATCCGGTCAGAATGTTATGCTTGCGGCTGCCGAAATGGCCTGGCATTTGACGTCCGCCGCTGTTCGGATCTTCCGCTTTCGCAAACGCGGATAGCATCATGTCTTTTGCCGTCATACCGAATACGAGTACGACGCCCATATCCCTGTAATACGGGCAGGCGTAATCTTTTTTCCGGTCAAACGCGAACGCCGCACCGACCTGGGCCGCCTCCTGCCCCTGGCAAGAAATTACGAACGGAATTTTTCCCGCGCGATTTAAAAGCCACATCCGCTCATCAATTTTGCGGGCCAAAAGCATGTAATAATACATATCCATAACTTGTTCGTCGGTTAAGCCTGCTGCCTGATGACGATTTTCCACCATTGCGGCTCGCCTCCTTATATATTTGAATAGATAATGTACATACTAAGAATGAATGGCTTTTCCGTCGACCGCAAGCGCTGCTTCTCCCATAATTTCGGATAGCGTCGGATGCGGATGGATGGTATGCGCAATCTCCCACGGCGTCGCGTCCAACACGCGTGCAAGCGCTCCTTCGGCGATCAGATCGGTTACGTGCGGGCCGATCATATGAATACCGAGCACATCGTTCGTCTTCTCATCAGCAATGAATTTCACGAACCCGTCATATTCGCCGTATACGAGCGCTTTGCCAATCGCGCGAAAGCTGAACTTTCCGATCTTGACACTGTATCCTTTGGCCCTTGCTTCCGTCTCTGTCAGACCGACACTCGCCACTTCCGGGCGGCTGTATGTGCATTTCGGCACCATTGTGTAATCAATCGGCCGGGGGCGCAGACCTGCCATATGCTCGACGGCGACAATTCCCTCGTGCGAAGCGACGTGTGCAAGCTGCAAGCCTCCGATTACATCTCCAATAGCATAAATATGCGGCTCGTTCGTCTGATACATTTCATTCACTTTAATCACACCGTTCTCGATTCGCGCGTCCACATTATTCATGCCAATGTCTTCCACGTTGGCCTGACGCCCGACGGAAACAAGAATTTTCTCCGCCGTAAACGCAAGCTCTTTGCCGTTTTGCTCCGCTTTAATTGTAACGTTCCCTTCGCCGCGCGAGAGCGTCTCGGGTAGAACTTTTGCTCCAGTATGTACTTTGATTTTACGTTTTTTGAACAGGCGCGCGATTTCCTTGCTGATGTCTTCGTCCTCAAACGGCAAAATCCGATCTGCGTATTCAACAATTTCAACATCTACTCCTAAATCGTTGAACAACGACGCCCATTCAATTCCGATGACACCGCCGCCGATAATCAGCACCGACCTGGGAAGTTCCTTAAGCTCCAGCGCTTCATCGCTCGTGATCACCGCCTCTTTGTCAATCGTAAGCCCAGGCAATGTGCGAGGGCGAGAACCGGTGGCGATCAAGACGAATTTGGGCACAAGAATTTCCGCTTCACCGTTCGTATACTCCACATTGATCGCTCCTGCTTGCGGCGAAAAAATAGAGGGACCCATAATGCGGCCCGTACCTTCATATACGTCAATTTTTCCCTTCTTCATTAAATGTTGTACGCCTTTGTGCAGCTGATCAACAATTTCCTGTTTCCGCTCCTGCATCCGCAGGAAATTGATGCCGATATCGCTCGCTTCCACGCCATAGTAAGCGCCGTTTTTTAGGGTATGGTATACTTCGGCGCTTCGCAACAGCGCTTTGCTCGGAATACATCCGCGGTGCAGGCACGTTCCGCCTAGCTTATCCTTCTCAACTACCGCCACTTTCATGCCTAACTGGGAAGCGCGGATAGCGGCTACATAACCGCCCGTGCCTCCGCCAAGCACAACCACGTCATATTCATTCGACATAAAGCCACCCCCGCTCATTCATTATGATTTATGATGGATACGAGACAGTTCATGTTTGCCATTCTGAAGGAACATGCTGCGCGAGTGCTGCAAACGCGTGATGCGCTCTTCACACATCCGATCAGCCGCTTTATACGTGGGAATGTTATCCCGCTTCGAGATTTCAAATACCCTTAAAATATTATCATAAATCATTTCCACTTTTTTCAGCGCACGCTCGCGATTATAGCCTTGCAGCTCATCCGCCACGTTAATGAGTCCTCCGGCATTAATAATGTAATCGGGAGCATACACGATACCCAGTTCTTGCAGCATGTCGCCGTGGCATTCTTCTTTCAGTTGGTTGTTGGCCGAACCAGCAATAACTTTTGCTTTGAGCTGCGGAATGGTGTGATCATTAATGATGGCACCCAGCGCACACGGGGAGAAAATATCGCATTCCTGGCTGTAAATGTCGTTCGGATCCACCGCTTTTGCGCCGAATTCTTCGACCGCACGTTGCACATTTTCTTTATTAATGTCTGTGACAATTAAGTTTGCCCCTTCTTCGTGCAAATGGCGGCATAAGTTGTACGCCACATTCCCCACGCCCTGCACAGCGATTGTTTTCCCGCTTAAGTCGTCCGTGCCAAACGCTTCACGGGCGGCCGCTTTCATGCCGCGGTATACGCCATATGCGGTTACAGGCGAAGGATTACCGCTGCTGCCAAACGCAGGCGACACACCGGTTACATAGTCAGTTTCCATATGGATAATATCCATATCGGCCACTGTCGTCCCCACATCCTCCGCCGTAATATAACGGCCACCCAGCCCCTGAATGTAGCGTCCAAACGCGCGGAACATTTCTTCACTCTTATCCTTGCGCGGATCGCCAATAATGACTGCTTTGCCACCACCCAGATTCAAGCCCGCACCGGCCGCTTTGTACGTCATCCCGCGCGCAAGCCGCAGCGCGTCTTCGATCGCATCTTCTTCCGTGTCATACATCCACATGCGCGTGCCTCCCAAGGCGGGACCAAGCGTTGTATCATGTATCGCGATAATCGCTTTTAAACCGGAGTTCTGATCCTGACAGAAAACCAGTTGTTCATAATCATATTTCTCCATATACTCAAAGATTTTCATATAAACTCATGCCTCCTAAGCATAGGTAAGTAAACATATCACCTACACGTTCTTTGATAATAAGAAATGAAATAGATAGCAAAGTACAACTCCTGTTACCTTTCCATTTATCGCGTTTCGCAAAAAATATGCCAAAACCTCCTTTGTAAACGCTTCCGAAAAATATCCTGGCAATATTACATTTTTACACTCTTCCACTTGCAAAAAAATTCATAATGTGAAAAAAAATGCAGGCAATATTTTTCTCATAATCCGTATTTTTCGATTTTATAATACAAATTGCGAATCGACAATCCAAGTTGCTTGGCTGTCGCTGTTTTATTTCCATTGTTGCGTGTCAGCGCTTCTGCAATTATCGCTTTTGCCACCTCTTCCAGCCGTTCATTTAACGTTCGCGTATCCGCCACCGCTTCCAGCTTCCCGCTTTCTCCTGCCTCTGTCCGCGTATAGGCCTGCCCGGCTGCTGACAATTCCGGCAGATGGTGCGGCTGTATAAGCGTCTCCTGAAACTTCATATTGATAATGGAACGGCTAATCACGTTTTCAAGCTCCCGGACATTCCCGGGCCACGTATACCGCTTTAAGCGTTCCAGCGTTTCCGGCGCCGCCCCCTGCACGTTCCGCCCATACTCTTGATTATATTTATGAATAAGATGCTCAACCAGTTCCTCCATATCGCACATTCGGTACCGAAGTGGCGGAATCACGATCGGCAATACATTAATGCGGTAATACAAATCTTCGCGGAACGCACCCGCCTGAATCGCACGCTCTAGATTAACGTGGGTAGCAGCAATCACACGCACATCTACCGGAATGGCTTTCGTGCCGCCGATGCGTACAATTTCTTTTTCTTGCAACACACGTAACAACTTTGCCTGTGTGCTCATCGATAATTCGCCGATTTCGTCAAGGAAAATGGTGCCGCCGCTCGCCTCTTCAAACAGACCTTTCTTTCCGCCGCGTTTCGCTCCGGTAAACGCGCCTTCCTCATAGCCGAACAGTTCCGATTCAAGCAACGTATCCGGAATGGATGCACAGTTGACACGGATAAACTGATTGTACTTCCGATCGCTTTCATTATGAATCGCATGAGCAAACAGTTCCTTGCCTGTGCCAGATTCTCCCCGCAATAACACGGTCGCAGGCGTGCGTGCTGCCTTCCGCCCCTGCTCGATGGCATGCAGTATTTCTTCGCTCGTTCCGATGATGTCATCAAATGTATAGCTCGCTTCCAGTTTACGTACAAGCCATTTGACCCGCTCCAACTCCTCCGTCAGCTTCTTGATCTCCGACACATCATGAATAATGCCGACACTGCCTTTCAGTACGCCGTCGACGACGACAGGCGCGACATTTACCACGACATCCCGCTTTTTTGGACCGACTTTAAGCGGGACGCCGCGTACCGGTTTTCCCGTCCTCAGCACTTGCATATGCATGCTTTCGCCTTCTGAAATATCAACATCGGCCGGTTTGCCAATCACGTCCGCTTCCGTCAGCCCGGTTAGGCGTGTGTACGCTGGATTAATCATCAATCCATTTCCGTGCGTATCCACTACGGAAATGGCATCATCCGACGATTGAATAATCGCCATAAGTAAACTCTGCATATCTTTCAGCGTAATAATCTCATTTGTCAGGGTCGCCACTTTCGTAATATCTCGGAACACTGCCACCGCTCCATGAACACGCCCGTCCCGGTCCAAAATCGGAACGCGATTCATTACAATGCGTCTGCTTTCGTCCAGCGCCTGTTCTTGGTTTAATTCCTGTATACAGGTGCGAAGTACAGTATGTAATCTTAAATTCGGAATGACATCCTCCGCCCATTTGCCGAGCGCATCTTCTTTTTTTATGCCGAGAATCCGTTCCGCCGCACGGTTATAAATGAAAATCAGCCCTTCTTTGTTAACAGCAACCAGGCCATCATATGTCGAATTTAACACCGTATCGATTTCCCGTTGCTTCTCATGCAGCACGCGAACCAATGCCGTCTTCTCTTCTACCAAGCGAATGATGACAGAAGCTAATCTTCCCGGAATAATCACCGCATCCCCCGGCTTTATCATCTGTAGTTTCCGGTACATTGTTTCATCGCCGGTCGCTTCTAGTATCACATCCACTCCGCGCTCGAAAAACGACTCAATCCGCGTGCTCACAGGAATAGAAAGCTCTTTTGCACGCAAAAACCCCGGAGACCCTTCATCAATATCAACGACACCGACAACCTCAATACTATCCATCCGATGCAGCACATTGAGCAATGCCATTCCGTCCCGGCTACCTCCCACAATAACGACTTTCATTTACATCCCCCTTTCCTATGAAAAAAATTGCAGGCCCCTTTTTATTTAACCAGAGTATGGCTATGACGGCAATAGTGGACAAACAAGGAAGAAACGGTTAAGATGAGGACGTAAAATGAAAAAAGGCAGGTATGTACGATGTTTTTACGATTTGTCGCCGTTTTTATTGTTTATATTATTCCGGGCGCGGTTGCTGCCTACGGTTTTAAAATGATGCGAGATACGCTGTATTTGTACTTCGACCCTGCTATCCATACCTTTCTCATCGGAAAATTCATGCTAGGTTTCGTATTGTTCGTGCTGGGAATCGCATTTATTGGCGGCTTTATTTTACATACGGATCGCAAAAAAAATCTGGTACAACCGCGGTTTCGCAAAAAGGAGCAGCCGTAGCAGTTTTTCTACCAATCTGCCTTTTCTTCCGGCATTTCGTTCCTCTGTTTCACCTCACCCGCCCCCACTGATCCAGGCAGCGCAGAATGCGGTTCTTTTCAATTGCAACCGTCAGGGAAGCCCCCTCTGCATAGAAATGAAGCCCGAGCAGCAGCGTTACAACTATGCATTTAACGGATAAACTCCAGGCATAAACGCAAAAAATTCCGCCCAAAAAGCCAAGTAGATTGGCTCCCGTATCCCCAAGCATCGCCCGTCCTGAAAAATCGTACGGAGCCACTGCAAACGAAATCATCAATGTATAAGCGAATAAAGGAAGCACCGATTCCGGCACAGTGCCGGCCGCCAAACAAAGCAGCATAATCAACCAGAATCCTTTCAGCGCGCGCCCCGGACGCACATCAAGCAAATTGATAAAGTTGGCCGCAAGCGCAAGCAACAATGCATTCACCACCCTTTCCCCAAAAGAAGAAGCGGATAAAAAGGATATCCCGAGCGAACAACTCATGATCATCCCAGCTTTAGCAGCGCCGGTCGTGATGCGTCTTTCACACCAAAGCGCCCTAAAATGCCCACGTATGCCTTTTACGTCATACCGACCTATCCGGTCATCCAACCAACCTGCAAGAGAAACCACCAGGCTCAAACCGCAGGCAAGCAGCAACTCCTGCCCGTTGCTCCCATTTTGCGCAACAGTCGCGCAAATAATGATGTAGACAAGAAGGGCCATTGAAAATACGAGTCCATAACCAAGCGGAATCATCTCCCCACGGTAATTGGCCGCAAGCCAACCGAAACGGCAAAATATATAGTCTATCGCTCTCATCCCCCACCATCCGATAAGCCACCCGCTTCCTGCCCAAAACGCAAGAGCCAGCACCTTAGCGTACCTCCCGGGCCGTCATCGCTTTTTGAATGGCTGCGTATTGCCGACCACGGTGCCAAAAGCCAGCAAGCGTGCGGCCATATTCCCGATGCCGAAATGAAAGCGGCAATTCGCAGACAAGAAGACCTGCTTTAAGAATATCGAGCGTCATCACCGCTTCGATGCCAAACCCGCAATTCCAGTTGCGTACCGCGTCAACCGCGCGGCGTGTCAGCGCCCGCTGGCCGGACAAAGGCGCTTCGATCCGCGCGCCGGTCAGCCGGTAAATTTTCCGCCGTGCCATACGCTTTGTCCAGCCGAATCCCCCTTTTAAAATGTGCAAAGGGGAAGCGATCACCATATCGACCTTCTCGCTTTGCAAAAACTCCAACAATCGGATCATTTCCCGGGCCGTACTTCCAAGATCGGCATCCACAAATAAAAAATGCTGGCCTTCCGCCACTTCTATTCCACGCCGAAGCGCACTGCCTTTTCCTTCATTTTGAAGCAGTCTCACCACACGATCCGCCCAGCTGGCGGCCAGCAAAGCGGTATCGTCCGTACTTCCATCATCCACCACAATTAACTGGCATTCGCGAAGCAACGGATGGGCCCGAAGCGAGCGCAATGTTTCTCTAATCCAGGCTGCCTCATTATAAGCCGGTATAATTATCGAAGTATCATGCTTCATCGTTTCACCTACACCCATGTTTTTAAATAATGCAAAAGCGGCAGGCGCATCCTTCCGCTTTTCGGGTATAAATGGTGTAACCCTTTCGCATCGACAAGCCGTCCTCCCACTTTCATGCGTACCAGCAATGTGCTTGCCATCCCTTGCCTTCCTTTCTCTAAAAAATCTCCCATCGCCGAATGTGCTCCCACACTGATCAGCAAATCAGCTCCGTTGTCATATGCGTACAACAATGCCATATCCTCGCTCGTGCCTGGTGCTGGAAGCACATGATAGGCAAGACCAAGTTGTTTTACTCTTTCCGCTCCCGGCGCACTGCCATCCATATATCCATGAACAACAATATCCTGAGCCGCGCGCAGCGCCTTGTCACTTACACTGTCCATATCGCCCATAATAATATCGGGACACCACCCCTGTTCAAGTAAGGCGTCCCCGCCGCCATCTACACCGATTAATGCCGGCCTACGTGCCACAATATAATTGCTAAGCGCATGCAAATCTTCTTTATAATATTTGCCGCGCGAAACAATAAGTGCGGGCCGGCCAGCAATAGACGTACGGAGGGGAAGCGAAACAAGCGGAGTAAACAAGCGTTTTTTTTCTTGCTCGGCATAGCGCAACGTATTCTCTACAAAACGTTTAAGCTGTTCAGGCATATTTTTTTCGGCGTTGTGACGCAAAGCTTCCCATTGTTCCGGCGTAACCGGAGCAAGACGGGTTACCATCGATTGATCCCGTTCGCGGAACAAATAATGACCGTTAATAATAACGTTCTCACCGTTCGACAATTGCGTAAGTAAGTCAGGATGCGACGGGCAATCGTATAGTGGAATGCAATGTTCGAGCAATACTCTCGCCCCCTGCGCTTCGTAATCCCCGGTAAACGATACAGCACAGTTCACTACCGCTCCCACTCCGCGCTCAATCAGTTCACGGGCCGCTAATTCATCAATGTTAGTATGGGAAATGATGGCGATATCTCCAGGGCAAAGTGCAGACACGACCTGCTTCGTCACATGCCCGCATCTGACCTTTCCTCTCACTATGCGATTGTTTCCTCTTAGGTACGACAGCATAATACCGATCATCTCCTTCACTTTCTAGTATGGAAGAGTTGAAAAGGTTCCATACAAAAAAAAGAGAAGGAAAATCGCTCTCTGGCGTCCTCCTTCTCTTTCCTGTTATTTGCTTACAACTTTACCCTTCCAGCGTTTCATACCGCCGGATACGTTGTATAAATTTTTAAATCCTTCTTTTTTCAAAATGCGGGCTGCCTGCGCGCTACGGAATCCGCTCTCGCAAATAAGATACGTCTCTTTGTCCTTCGGAATACCACTGACCGCGGATCTTACCTGGCCAAGCGGAATGTTACGCGCGCCTTGAATATGGCCGCGTCGGTATTCGTTCGGTTCCCGTACGTCGATGATCTGCTTGCCCTTTGGTTGCTTAAGCACTTCCTGCAACTCATCGGCCGAGACGCTTTTGACACCGCGCGGAGGTAGCATACGCATAATAATAAAGATAACTAAAAGTACAAGCAGTACTACAGGTAGCCAATCCATTTCTCTCTCTCCTTATTTCAATATACCTATAATGGTAGCGTACTACAGGTTATTTTTTGTTGCAACCGACAAAAAACCTTGTGATGCGGAGTACCATCCGTTCACAAGGTTTCCTTCCCCCTAATATCCGCTTAGCTTTTCATATCCGTACTCTCGTTCTGTGTTCCCGCATTTCTTTTCCAGCACGCTGTAACTCGACGTTATAGGGGTCACATATTACTAAGAATTAATATAGTGAGCTAACTCCGGCAACATCCGTGTCTCCTGAGTCATGCGCGACTGACAGAGAGGACAGGTCGGCTGTTCGGAAAATGAAAAATCCTGCCGCATCCAACCATTGCATTCATCATTATCACAGCTCCACACCTTCATTTCGTACAATGGAATTTCCTCGATCTGCTGTTTGCTTCGCATGAAAGCCATATTCCCCCATCCATCCTTTCAGCTTCAATGTATACAGATAGCTTCCCTCGCTTAGTACATTTTATGCTTTTATGTCGAAAAAAGCGAAAGAACACTTCTTTTGATAACCTTTGTCGAGCGGGTAGGAACTTTTTTATTTATGCCGTATTCTTAATTTAAAGCACGAGCCAATGAGGAGGTTGGAAAAAATGCAAAGCAATAGCATGTGGATGGCGTCAAAAGATGTAGCGGAAAAACTGGATGTAAACGTTCGGACTGTCCGCAACTGGATCGATACATTCAGCTCATATATGGTATTGCAAAAGAATAGCCAAGGACACTTTCTTTTAAGCGAGCAGGCATTTAATCTACTTGTTGAAATCAAGCGCGTGAAAGACTCTGGAGTGCAAACGCTAAAGGAAGTAGAAGAAGTGCTATTGCTGGAAAAAATTCTTCCCGAAAAAAAGAACCTGGATATTAACTACAAATTCCAAGAAGAAACCGAACCAATGAGTCCCCCTGAAGACAATACAACACGTTGCCTGTTTGAACGGATGAATGAACTGGAACGCCATCTTAGTCAACAACTATTGGAAACCATGCAAGAATTTATGCAAGCATACGAAGCATCCGTTTCCTACCAACCGAAAGAAGAAACCCCTCCGGCCGATTTGATGCTTACACAATATTACAAAGAAATTCTACGCAAAATGGAAGAAATGGAGAAAAAACAGGAAAGTCTCCGCCTTGAAATACGCAAAATAAACTTTGAAATCCAGATGCTCGGTGCTGTACAAAAACAGCAGACCAAAAAGAAAAAAGGCTTCTCTTGGAATTTCTTCTGCTTCTCTTCCAAAAAGAAAGCCAAAAGCCAAATTCCTTCCAAAGCATAAGTAAAAGGCCGCGGACTCGCGGCCTTTTACTTATTATTACTCATACACCATTCTTTCACCCTTTGCATCCGCCGCTCCCGCAAGCTCCTCTTTCTCGTCTTTCTCTAGCCTACGCAGCGATAGGCGGACAATGCGCAGGTGGTCTACCTCGGTCACTTTGAACTCATAACCGTGAGCGTATACAGTCTGCCCCACTTGTGGCGGAAACTCCACCTGGGAAAACACCCAGCCCCCGATGGTATCATAGTCATCCGAATCAATGTCCAGACCAAAGCGGTCATTAACTTCCTCAATTAATAAGCGTCCGTCAACTGAATAGGAGGTATCCCCTTTTTGTTCGATATGCGGGCGTTCCTCATCAAACTCGTCCTGAATTTCTCCTACGATTTCTTCGAGAATATCTTCTACGGTCACAAGCCCCGCTGTTCCGCCGTACTCATCAATAACGATCGCCATCTGCGAACGGTTGCGCTGCATCTGCTTCAGCAAATCGCTAATATGGATCGATTCAGGCACGCGCTCCACTGGACGAATAATGGTGCTCAAATCATTCTGCCTGTCACTCATGTAAAGACGATATATATCCTTAATATGGACAAACCCGATAATATTGTCTTTATCTTCCGCCGCTACCGGATAACGCGTATGCATTTCTTCCATGACAGTCTTTAATGTTTTCTCAAACGGATCGTCCCGAAACACGCATACCATATCCGTACGTGGAATCATAATCTCCCGGGCATTGCGCTCCGCGAATTCAAAAACATTGTCTACCAATGTCAATTCGGTCTGGTCAATCAGACCACTCTTATGGCTTTGTTGCATTAAAATTCGGATTTCTTCCTCCGTATGCGCAGAAGCGTGATCCGTTGTTGGCTGAATACCTATGAATTTAAGGAAGAAAAATGCGGCTTTGTTTAAAGCCCAAATAAACGGGTACATAACTTTATAAAATAAAACCAAAGGCCCGGCTGTCCATAGTGTCGTCGACTCCGACTTTTGGATTGCCATGGATTTAGGCGCCAGTTCTCCAAGGACAATGTGCAAAAACGTAATAATGGAAAAAGCAATCACAAAAGAGAGCGTATGAACAAGCGGTTCTGGCACATGCAACGCGTGCATCACCGGCCCGAGCAATTGGGCGATGGCGGGTTCTCCGATCCATCCCAATCCGAGTGAAGCGAGCGTAATGCCAAGCTGGGTCGCGGAAAGATAAGCATCCAGATTGTCGATCAATTTTTTAGCCAAGCCGGCGCGCTTGTTTCCTTCCATAATAAGCTGGCTAATTCTTGTACTTCGCACCTTCACAAGTGCAAACTCCGCTGCCACAAAGAAACCGTTTAAAAAAACCAAAAAGAAAACGGCAGCAATGTAAAGCAAGGTAGACAATGGATCAGTACTCAACTAGTCTCTGTCACTCGCAAGAATGACAGATACACCTCCTTATCGCTTCAAAAAATCAAAAAACGCACATCTACCCATATAGTTTATTTATACCACATGATAGATAATTTATAAACGGGCCGCGAGCACCGCACGCAGCCCGTCCATCTTAGTCTCTGTCATTAGATGAAAAAATCCAAATGTATTCGAGCAATTGCAGCACGGCTACCAGCGTGGAAGCTACATACGTCAGCGCGGCTGCGCCCAACACTTTATCGACGCCACGCTTTTCGCTCTCTGCAACAAACCCTTCAGCAAGCATCAGGCGCTTGGCGCGCGCACTCGCATTAAATTCGACCGGCAACGTTACGACCTGAAAGGCCACTGCCGCAGCGAAGAAAATAATCCCGATAAGCAAAAGATTCGTCATTTTAAAGAAAATCCCGGCAAGCAACAAAAACGGCGCAATTCCGGAGGTAATATTCACGACCGGGAACATGCGGTGGCGCAATACCAGCATACTGTATCCTTCCTTGTGCTGAATCGCATGCCCAACTTCGTGCGCCGCAACGGAAATGGATGCAATGGAATTTCCGTAATAAACCGGCTCTGACAAACGCACCACATTAGATATCGGGTCAAAATGGTCAGTCAGTGTTCCAGGCACTGGTTCGACCGGCACATGATGCAACCCATTATCATCCAGAATACGGCGCGCCACTTCCGCTCCGCTCAACCCAGACCGCGCCGTTACTTGGGCGAATTGATTGAAGTTCCCTTTTACTTTAAATTGTGCCCAGATAGTTAGCGCGAAAGCGGCCAAAATCAACGGCGTAATCCATGTAAATACCACGGTTGCAACTCCTCCTTGATTCATTATAACAGTATGATTTAAGATTTCTTAAAACGGTGCGTCGCCGAGAAGCAACATAAGGGTATGCAAAAGCGAACTTCCCTGTAGCGAGAGTTGTTTGGCGACCAGACGCGCCTGCCTCTCATCCATTGTCCTAAGATGTAGCGTTAATTCCCGCACGCGTTGTTCCAAGTTTCGCATCTCGCCCTGGATTTCCTGCACGCTTTGTACGACATCTACCACATCTTTCGTCATTTCGCCATCCTGCCACTGAACGATCCGTTCCCTAATTTCTTCAAGCGTTAGCTTCTGGCGTTTTAAGCACTCAATCAATCGCAGGCGATCGATCGTCTCCTCAGGATACAGGCGGTAATTCGCTTCCGATCGCTCCGCACTCAAAAGTCCAAGATTCGTGTAATAATCGATCGTGCGCTTGCTTACCTGCGCTTGTGCCGCTACTTCTCCTATACGATAGAACTTCCCATTAGTTTCACTTCCTTCCGCTCTATTTTTATTTTAGCATATATTTTGCAAACCAAACAGTAAAACGTGATAGTTTTATGCGTCCGCTATAGTTTGATAAGGGTTTGTTTGATGACCAGGCCATTCTCCTGCATACGCATCAGCTAACCGTTTAAACGAACGCTCATCCCATTCGATATGCAAGAGTGTTCCGTTTTCATATCCAGCAATCGGGATATACCCCTGCTGAAGCGGGTATTCCTCTTCCAATTTCTGATATTCTGTAAGCGACATTAGCATCGTAGCTAACGGGTTTGCTTCCAGTTCGCTCAGATTAACGATCTGATATACATCAAGTAATTGCGGCGTCATGGTCACGACGAGCAGGCGGGTTTCTTCTCCTGCTCTATTTTTTCCCACTTTCTCACCGACCCACAGCAAAATCTCAGCTTCGCGCGCCTGCGGGTTCGGGTGACGCCGCATCATCCAAAGCGCCCGGTACATCGCCCCCATTGCTTGCTCCCGTGCACCCTCTTCCCCGAAACGGTTCTCCATTAAGCGATAATCAAAATAAAACGAAAAACCTTTTTCACTAAGTCTCTCAAAGGAAAGCTCTCGGCCTGGTGCCGTTTTCTCTGGCATCCCCTCATCCTCTTCTTCACCTGGATCGTAGTGATAAGCTTCAAGCAACAATGTAGTCGCTTTCTCCTTTTCGGTCACAGGAAACGAAATCGCCTCTGAATAAAGGTGAATAAGACCGGAGTCGGCCTGGGCTGTGTAATGAACCCAAACAGCGTTCTGTTCAAGAAAGCGAACCGCCATATACCGCATCGTGTCATCCACCGCATCAAACAGGAGCGGGTAGCCGAGTGGCTCTTCCGGGTCAGTCACTACCCAAAGCACCGCGATCCAGTTCTGTTTATAACGCGTGAAATCCAGATAAACCTTTGCCTCCGCTTGCTCGCCGAACGCGTCAATATCATCATAAACAATCACAATCTCTACATCTCCCCTAGCATTCAATCGGGGAAAGTATTGCTTTCCGTCTTCTTCGACCATATGGTATACATCCTGAAACGCCAGGCGGTTTAATACCTCTCCCATCGTTTCTTCCCCCGGCGAAACCCGTTCTTCCGGCAAAGGGATATCAGGTTTTAACCGTTGCCACGCTTCGCTCACATCCGCGCCCTCCCCTATTCTTCCGCAAGCAAATTTTTCTTAATAACTTTCCACTTTTCCATTTTTTTTATAAATTTATAGTCTGTAGAATCGATATGAATTGGCGTCATCGTAATGTATTTGTTTTTGATCATATGGTAATCATTGTTTTTGATTTTCTTCAGTTCACTATATTCGCGATCCAGCCAGTATTCCGGCACACCGAATGCACCCGGCCTTTCATCAATGCGATCGCGATAGTGGTGAATGTCAAGTCCTGTGACAACCACACCCTTCAATTCGTCTGCTTTCACATGTGGAATGTTCATATTGATCAGCACATCGACCGGGATGTCATGAATTTTTATCTCTTCCCAAACGGGACGCACAAGTTTTTCCACTTCTCCGAAATCATCTTTATGGAAATGGTTATCATATGAAACAGCGATCGCCGGAATTTCGTAAATCACCGCCTCACGCGCTGCGCTTACTGTACCGGAATAATAAATATCTTTTCCAAGATTAACCCCAGCATTTATTCCAGAAATAACCAGATCAGGACGTCCCTTTAAAATGACATTAAGGGCCATTTTTACGCAATCGGCCGGCGTACCATTTACCGCCCATGCTTTAACATCGTTCATACCATGGAAGTCAACCTGTTTAACGGTCAATCCTTCCCGCACAGTAATACGGTGACCTTCTGCGCTTCGTTCTGTATCAGGAGCCACCACGATAATTTCAGCAAGTCCTTCCAGCGACTTTACCAATTTATGAATACCAAGGGCATGAATCCCGTCATCATTTGTCACTACTATTTTATACATTGTGAATCCTCCACATGAAATGTTCTTTTTTATTCATTTTACTCTTTCAACCTGGAAAAATCACGAAAAGGCAGAAAATAACCAGAAAGCTCCTTACTGCTCCGGGCATCTTCATTTTTCACAAATTGTTTAGAAACAACGTGTGCGATGCGTATAAAATCCATGTATATTGGTGTAGGAATATCATGTAAAATACACTCGGATCAGCAAAAACGTAAATGGGAAGGAATAGTCATGAATATTTTTGAGGAGTTCCAACGTGTTTTCGAAACGCACGGCATCCCCTATCATCCAGAAAAAAAAGGGGAATATCGCTACCTCTACCGTACTGACGAGGAAATGCGGGATGCTGGCATGACGGCTGACAATATAATGCTTGATCTGTTCTTTGATAACAAAAACGAAGCGATGTTTCTCGGAATGATTCGCATTCCTCATAAACACCGCGGCAAAAATATCGGCGCTAACCTGGTTAGAATTATGAAAGAATATGCGAAAGAACGTCACTGGGTTATCATTCTTGAAAGTGCACCAGAAAATTTGCTATTCTGGCAAAAGATGCATTTTTCCAGCTTTATGTACGAAACATACGGGTTTTGGATGATGGGATATGGAGCAAAAAGCAAATTGGTTTTCAAAGTGAAGTGGACACAAATGAAGAAGCATCTATACGCGAAAGCATAAATTAAAGCACTGAAAAACTCGCGGGCGGGTACGCTTCGCCAGTTTTTCAGTGTTTACCATTAACAAACACTTCAGTGTAAACCATTCTTCTACTCTATCCATTTCACGTTTTGAAACGGATAAAAAATAAACTCCGCTTTTCCTACCACCTTGCTGCGAGAAATAAAACCGATCTCTCTGCTATCCATACTACGGTTCCGGTTATCACCCATCACGAAGTACGAATTAGGCGGCACTTTAATTTTGTCAAACTCCCCTAACGTAACTTCGTTAATGTACGGCTCATCCACTATCTTGCCGTTACGGTACAAAACACCATTTTTTAATTCCAGTTCATCGCCTGGGACACCGATAATGCGCTTAATATAATCTTCTTCATCATTCGCATGCAAAACAATGACATCGCCATATCTTGGGTTTCGCACATAATATATCCATTTATTAACTACGATACGCTCATTGTCTCCCAGAGTCGGATACATGGAGACCCCTTCCACTACATATGGCGCGAAAAAGAAGATGCGTACCATCACTAGCAACATCGCAAGAACCAAAAAGTACCTGCTAAAGTGCACGATTCCCAAGTTCCTTTTCACCTTCCCGTTTCCCCCCGCACAAAATTTTACTTTTATTTTCTCTGTTTTCCTTTCATCTGTACAGGGGAATAGGTTGTCGAATCGCTTCTTATTTTGCGGCTATCTCATTTACCTTCGCTCGCCTTTAGCAATACGAACTTTGCCTTGTCATGCAGGCTCATCCAACGAACGCTGGCCTCATATGAGATTCGTGTTCCTCAGGCCGAAGAGTTGCCGCCGGCTTCCTTCAGATTTAACCTCACGGTCGACACCCTTGCCATAAGCTAATGGCTACTACTACCTTCGCCATTCGGGACTTAAACTCTAGAGATGACACTCATGCCGGGCACACACGAAAAACTCCCCGTAATTTTTACGAGGAGTCAGAGTGTAGACAAAAGGCATCCGAATGTGTGTATTCGGATGCCTTTTGACAT